>Ga0207752_1000680_pt1 | contig 15857 bp, 12 predicted proteins | sample Pon2CUnioCityCA_6_FD_187272 | JGI IMG/M metagenome (GOLD analysis project Ga0207752, IMG submission 187272) | Marine sediment microbial community from Union City, CA, USA - Pond 2C Sediment 2 (SPAdes) | ecosystem: Environmental > Aquatic > Marine > Intertidal zone > Salt pond sediment ...
GGCGGGACACTTCTTCCCGGTCTTCTCCCAGCACTCTGGTTATAGGAGTCATGTCTTCAACCGAAGGCATATGACAGGATTGGCAGCTCCGGTTCCCGGGATAAGAGCTGTGCTTCCATTCGAGATAAGGGACCTGTTCCGGAAGTTCTCCGATCACTTCTCCTTTTTCATTAAGGGCATGAGTGTAGAGTGTATGACAGGAGGCGCACAGTTCAGAAGTCTGGATATGACCAGACTGGTTAGGGAGAAACTCGGCTGAAGACTGCATAAGAGCTGTGCGTCCTTCATCTATTTCATAGGGCCCGAAGATCTCTCTTTCTCCCAAAGGTGTTTTGGTATCTACGACAAATCCGGCTGTAAAACTCTCTTTTTGACCCAGATTATCTTTTCGGATCTGATGGCACATGGTGCAGGAAACGCCATCGGCAGCTAGTTGATCTTCATAAGTGGTCTGTCTTGTTATGGGGAGATGTTCAAAGACCTGACCTTTCTCCCCTTTGACTTTAGCCAGGTACCTTGCCATGGGCATATGACAGGCGGAACATTCATGCTGAATGGCATCTTTTGCCATGGAATGCACCATGGTTTCGCGGCGTACAGAAGCCTGCCAGTAAGGATCCCGTGATGAATGCGCCATCATGGATGAGCGCCAGTCAGCTCCGAAAGATATATCTTCTCCTTTGGGAGTGACAAGCCCGTTATGGCAGGATATGCAGCGGTCTGCTGTATGGAAAATTTGTGGTAAAGGAACAGCCAATGCTAAAGTTAATGCCAATAGCATTGGAACAATAAGGAAAATATATTTGCGAATCATTGTCTTACCATCCTTCGAAGAATCCGCCGTCGAACCAATCCCAGAGCAGATAGGCCATGACTTGAATATCCCGGTTTGACGTGAAGTTACCAGGAATACGCACACCTATGTTGAACATAATGTGCTGGCGGGTGTTCAGGGTTAGCTGTATTTGGGGCATGATATCCCAGTGGATCTTGGCTCCGGATTCCAGCTCGCTGGATGCGAGCAGCTCAATCATAGGAGACCAGGCTCGCCCCCACCAGCCTCCTGTCGTAAATGTGCGGCCTAATGCCAGGCGGAGAAATGCTTCGGTTTCAGCTTTATCGCTTTGAGCTGGGAATTCAGCACCTAGTTGCGAGTGCATGAAAAAGCCAGCAGGGAGAAACTGTCCGTAAGATAAAAAGGGCTCAAAAACCAAGGTCCCTTTGCCAAATCCTTGATCTTCATCTCCAGTAGGGAGGATGATTTCAGCGGCAGCACTGAAAATAGAGCCGCTTTTTAAGCTGTGCACCAGAGTCCGCTTGACACCCAGCGCTAAATCCCCGAGATTGGACGTCCAGTCATTTACAGGGTCAGCACCATTTGCTAGAGTTGTTTCGTTCCAGCCAAATGGAACCTTGACCTCTATTTGATTGCGGGACCCAAATCTTTGCTCATAAACAAATTCCCCTGAAATGTTATCTAAGGACTCGTTTGTTCCAAAAGTCAATACCGCCTCATCTTCAGGATAAGCTTTCTCAGTGATCATGGGGCGGGGAAGATTCAGCTCACCATCGGGCCAGTTGGGGTCGGAACAGAATGATTTGATATATTCCACAGCTCTGCTGATTTCTTCAACGGAAAGCACGTTGCCAAAGGCGGGCATCAGTTGAGCAAATCCTCTGACCGGACCACCTTGGTGCGCCACGGCGACAAAATCAGGCGCCGGTTCCCGGGAAATGAAGTCACAATCTGTAAAGTCAGGAAGAGGGACATCAAATCCAACCCGGCTTTGGGGCTGGCCTTTTCCATCGGGTCCATGACAGTTGGCGCAGGAAGCCAAAAAGATCTCCTTCCCGGTCATGTTTTCATACTGGGATTTATCTTGAGTTTTTGTTCTTGCTGAAAGCATGATGGAAACGGCCGCTGTCATCAGAACCGATAGTATGATAACCCGGGTGAATTTTATTATGTATTTCATGTACAAATCCCCTTTAATAGAAAAACATATGGAAAATATGTTTATATCTTATCTTTAATTTAGAATAATTACAAGTATCGGGACGTTTTTTTATTCGTACCGCAAAGAATCCACAGGATCCGAGTGGGCGGCTTTGAGTGCCTGTAAGGAAACAGTTATCTGGGCGATGAAAAGAGAGAGAACAGCTGTTCCAAAAAATATTGTCCAGGAAAGGGGAATTCTGTAAGGAAAGTCACTGAGCCAGCGGTGCATCAGAAAATAAGCAACAGGCCAGGCAATGACATTGGCGATGAGAACCCATTTGGCATATTCCTTCGACAGCATAAAAATGATTTTTGAAACAGAGGCTCCCAGAACCTTACGGATGCCGATTTCTTTGGTCCTTTGCTCGGCTGTGAATGATGCCAGACCAAAAAGTCCCAGACAGGAAATCACTATAGCCAGAAAAGTAAAGGTCCGAACGATTCCCATTACTCGCTCCAGACTTCTGTAGAGCAAGTCATAGTCCTGATCTAAAAATCTGTATTCGAATGGAAATCCCGGATTGAATTTTTTTGCCGATTCCTTGATGGAAGCAAGGGAGCCGGGGATATCTCCCGGACTAAGCCGGATGAACATATAATTATATTCGCGCATTTGAGGGTTGTGATAAAGAAGAAGAGGCCCGATTTCCCTGTTGACAGGTGTAAAGTGAAAATCTTTGACCACACCTATGACTTGAAAAGTCATGCCTCCATTAGAGAGCCGGGCACCGATGATATTCTCCAGGCCCATGATTTCAGCGAACCGCTCGTTAACGATCACGTTTGAACCGCTGTTTTCGGTTCCTTTCCGGAAGGATTCTCCTTGTTCGATCTCCATTTGAAATGTGTCTAGAAAGTCAGGATCCACACCAAAATAGGTGACCAAAGGATTGATATTAGGGTCTCTGCCTTCCCAGTCCCAGTCCTGCCCGTTGTTGTAGATGCCGGTTGGAGAATGGGAGGTCAAGGATATATTTTTGATTCCTGGATTCTGGATTAGTTCATTTTTCATTGATGAATAGCTTTTCGTTAAATTGCCTTCCACATAAATATAAAGAAGGTGCTCTTTATCAAATCCGAGGTCTTTATTTTTTATGTATTTGACCTGATTGAAGACAACCAGAGTCCCGATAATCATCATCACAGAAAGTGAGAACTGCAAGACCACCAGTATTTTACGGAAAAGGTCACCTTTTTTTCCTGAGATTCCTTTTCCTTTCAGAACGGCAGCCGGCCGGAAACCGGAAAGAAACACAGCCGGATAGATTCCGGCTATAATACCGGTAAGAACAGTTACAGCTAAGATGCCGATTATCATTTCCAGATTGATGAGGCTTAAAAAAGAAAGAGGTTTCCCGGTCAGTGTTCTGAAAAAAGGCATAAGAAGTCTCACTAAAATCAAGGCTGTTATAAGTGATACAAAGGTAAACAGGACAGATTCTCCAAAAAACTGTTTGGTCACCTGAGTTCTTTTGGCACCAACCACTTTCCGGAGGCCCACTTCTCTCGAGCGCTGGGAAGAGCGGGCTGTGGTCAGATTCATGAAATTGATACATGCGATAATCAATATAAGGAAAGCAATAATGGTGAATATCCGGATCTGTCCTATCCTTCCCCAGACTTTAAGATAGACTTGACTAAAAGGATAGAGCCAAGGCTCTGAATTCGTTTCAGGTCTGGACTCCCTGATGCGGTTTACGATTTTTTTATTAAATGATTCAAGGTTGAAATTTTGATCCACTTCAGCATAGGTTCTGAAAGCAAGATTGTACCAGGTCTCGGTATAGCCCGGCCTCCATACAGTATTGCCAAATTCCAGGGGGATCCATACGCTGAAGCGGATGGTTGAGTTGTGAGGGATGTCTTCCATCACTCCCACCACTTTAAAGTCATACTCTTCATTTACGGTTATGGTTTTTCCCACAGGATTGTCCCGGCCAAAATATTTATCAGCAACGCTTTCGGAAAGCACCATCACATTCGGCCCTGAAAACAGGTCTTCAATTCTGCCTTTGATTAGAGGAAAGGTGAAGATCTGGAAAATTTCCGGGTCTGCCATTTGGATGAGCTCTTTGAATTTTGTATCGCCGCTGGTGAACAAAAATTCTCTTTGACCGTTGTTGCATCTGGCCGTATTGATTATTTCCGGATACTCGGCTTTAAGAGCAGGTCCTATAGCAGGGACAGAACCCATCCCCAGTTCGGTTTCACTTCCGTAGTGCTGGATGTTGCGGACAACATAGATCGAGTCGATCTTTTCATGAAAGGAATCAGTGCTCAGTTCATCCTGCACCCAGAGAAGAATCAGGATACAGCAGGCCATGCCTAAAGCAAGGCCTGTAATGTTAAGGATCGAATAGGCTTTATGCCTTCTGATATGACGAAAGGCGATTTTAAGGTAATTTTTGATCATGACAAAACTCCAGTAAAACAAATTTTTAAGACTCAGAGGGATAGCTTTTAAAACCTGTGACCAATACCAGATACAGGCTTTGGACGATCCTTTTGTCTCGAGCTCATAATGAAATCCCTCTTCGAAATCCCCTAATTTTTCACCCGGCTCCTCCTGAAAGAGGATGATTTGCAGCAGTCGTTCTGCAATACGGGGAGGTTTTTTCGATTCACTCATATTTGTTTTATGTCAGTGCTTTCTTTGGGACTTTTTCCCATATGTTTTCATAGACTTTTCGGATATCTAAAAGGGCCTCTTTTCCCTCTTCTGTTATTTTGTACAGGTACTTGTGTCTTCCGCCCCGTTCAGGTGTGCTCCGGCCTTTGTATTTGATCAAATAACCTTTATGAGTCAGTTTGTTCAAGGGATCATAAATCTGGGCCAGAGACCATTCCGCTCCGGTTGCTTCGCGGATGAGCTCCCTTATGGATATCCCGTAAGCATTTTCTTCCAGTTTCATTACAGACAAAAGGATGATTTCCTCAGCTCTGGATAAAAGTTTCATGATGATCCTCTTTTATTCTTTTTTTGTGCATTTATCGAAATCCGATACATATATATTTACGCACAGAACCGCAAAAAGGTTGCCCAAAAAATATATTCCGGATATTTTGGTTTTGAGTGGACTTTGGGTTTATAAGAGATATAATGAGGAAGTTAGATATTAGCAAGGAGGTTTGTTTAGCATGAAATATCTGAAATATTTAACCGTTATACTTTTAATTTATAGCGTAGCGCTTGTGTCCTGGGCTGATGAAGGGATGTGGATGCCCCATCAGATGAAAGGTCTTAAGCTCAAGGCAAAAGGTCTTAAAATGAACCCCGAAGACCTGTACAGGGAAGACGGAACCGGGTTGATGAGTGCCGTGGTGTATTTGGGGGGAGGGACCGGAGAATTCGTAAGCCATGAAGGATTGATCCTCACCAATCACCATGTGGCTTTTGGCGCGCTTCAAAGAGCCGCCACAAAGGAAAAGGATTATATCCAGGAAGGATTTATTGCCTGGACAAAAGGGGAGGAGATCCCGGCACAAGGGTATATTGCGGATGTTCTGCTGGGCTATGAGGCAGTCACAGACAAGATCATACCAGAGGTTAAACCGGATATGACTTACAGAGAGAAATTTGAAGCCATTGATAAGGCAAAAAAGAAGCTCATCGCAGAGGCTGAAAAAGGGGGAGAAGATATCCGGGCAAGTGTGGCAGCCATGTACAGCGGGAATAAATACTATTTATTCCGGTTCAAGCGCATAAAGGACATCCGGATCGTGTATGCACCTCCCCGGGATTTGGGTAATTTCGGAGGGGACATTGACAATTGGATGTGGCCAAGACACACATGCGACTTCAGTTTCTTGAGGGCTTATGTATCTCCGGAGAATAAGGGAGTGGATTACAGCAAAGACAATATTCCTTATCAGCCGAAATCAGTTCTTAAAATCTCTACAAAAGGATTTAAAGAAAGGGATTTTTCTTTTGTGATGGGCTATCCGGGTAGGACGTATAGAAACTACACACTCGCAGAGCTCAGTTTTGACCTTGAGAATATGAAAGAAAGAATGGAGATATACAAGGATATCATTGCTTTCTTCGAACAGGCAGGAAAAGATGACAGAGAGGTGCAGATCAAGTATGCCAGTCTTATCAAAGGCCTGAACAATGGCTTTAAGAACTATCAGGGTAAATTTGAGGGAATAGACAGAATCAATTTGCTTGAGATAAAAGAAAACCAGGAAGAGGATTTTCTGGAGTGGATAAAGGAAAAGCCGGAAAGGGAAGGGCTGTACGGCAATGTGCTTGAGGACATTTCAGTCTTCATGAAAAAATATGCCGCCTTTGAAAGGAGAAACACACTTCTGGGAAGGATGGTCAGTTCTTATTTCGGTTCCGCCCTGCTATCTCAAGCATACACCATCTTTCGTACGGTTGAGGAGAAAGAAAAACCGGACATGGAAAGAGAACCGGCTTACCAGGAAAGGAATATTCCATTGATAAAAATGCGGATCCAGCTTGCTGAAAGAGGATATGACCTGGAAGCGGACAGGGCTTTTCTTAAGCATCAACTGAAAAAACTCGAAGGTTATCCTGAGGAACAGATACCGGAAGCCTTAAAGGAGCTTGCCTCTAAAAAATCCGGAAAAGCGATCGATGCCTTTGTCAATCATCTCTATGACAACACCATTCTTGCGGATACGGAAAAAAGGCTTGAGCTTATTGATATGAAAAAAGAAGACCTTATGAAGATCGGAGACCCTCTTATCCAACTGGCTTCGGAGATGGAAAAAGAGATGAAAGCTCTCAGAGAAAAAGAAAAGGCCTTGGGACAGGAAAGGCAGGAACTCAAGAAAGTCTATCTATCCGGCTTGCTGGAGAAGGAAGAGGGGAGAATCGCCCCGGATGCCAACTCAACCATTCGTTTCACTTACGGATTCATAAAGGGTTACAGCCCCAGAGATGCGGTGTATTATGAATCCCAGACCACGTTAAGCGGAGTCATTGAAAAAGATACGGGAGAATTCCCGTTCCTTGTACCTGACAAGATCAAAGAACTCTATGAAGCCAGGGATTACGGTCCCTATGAAGATAAGAAGCTCAATGATATACCAGCCTGTTTCTTGAACACCACCAGTGTGACCGGAGGGAATTCCGGCTCTCCAACTCTCAATGCCAAAGGCGAACAGATAGGCATTATCTTTGATATGACTTACGAGAGTGTGACCGCTGATTATTATGAAGTTCCGGAGCTGCAGCGGACCATTAGTGTGGATATACGTTATGTGCTTTTTGTCACAGAGAAATTTTCAGGAGCCAACCACATTATAAAGGAACTGGGATTGTAAACAGATTTCTTATAATAAATAAACCGCAGCCAGACCTAAAATCCCGACAACAACCACATAATAAACAGTGGGCAAAATGGTTTTGCGAAGGATGGAACCTTCCTGGCCTAAAATGCCTACAGTGGCTGAAGCAGCCACTACGTTGTGGATAGCCACCATGTTGCCTGCAGCCGCGCCAACAGCTTGAAGGGCCACGACCACGGCCCCCGATATCATCAGTTTATCCGCCACACTGTACTGGAACAGACTGAACATGAGATTGCTCACCGTATTGCTTCCTGCAATAAAAGCTCCCAGGGCTCCAATGGAAGGGGCAAAAAGAGGCCAGACCTTTCCTGCATTGGCAGCCACCCATTGGGCCATAGCCACAGGCATGCCGGGCAGTCCTGCGGCATTAATGCCAGAGTTCATGTAGATTCTGACCATGGGTACGGTGAAAATCAAAACAAAACCAGCGCTTAAGAGCATTCGGCTCGATTCAGTGAGGGCGGCCCGGCGTTCTGATATTTTCATTTGATGAAGAAAAAAAGTGATCAGAACCACAATAATCAGAATGGTTCCGGGCAGATACAGGGGAGTAGTGGAAGGAGTGATCCCGGTATCGAACACATTGGTCCATTTTATACTCACTGACTGCAGTAAATTGCCTATTGAAAACTGGGGAAGACGGGTAAGCACCAGAATGGCGGCCACTAAAACATAGGGGATCCAGGCAAGCCAGACAGGCAGGGTTTTTCCTGTTTGATTGTCCAGATTCACATCAATGGTCCCTTTCCATTTGGGATCCCATTCACTCTGAGGAGAAAAATCCCAATGGTCTTTAGGTATCAGGAAATTTTTTTTTGCGGCAAAAGTTACTACTGCCAATCCAAAAAGAGCTCCTAATAATGAGGGGAATTCAGGGCCCAGAAAGAGACCGGTTAATGTGTAGGGAACAGTGAAAGCCAGTCCGCTGAACAGAGCAAACGGGAGTATGGATAATCCTTCTGACCAGGACTTTTTCGGGCCAAAAAAACGGGTCAGCATGACAATCATGAGAACAGGAATCAAAGTCCCTGTGATGCCGTGGAACAGGGCTGAATGGGCTGTAATGGTTTGCAGATAACTGTCAAAATCAGTGCCCGCGGCTTTTAGTTGGGCCATGACTTCCGGATTCTGGAGGCCGCCCTTCACCCCAATCAGTATAGGAGTACCGCAGGCTCCGAAAGTAACGGCAGTGGACTGGATTATCATGCCGATCATCACAGCAGCCATGGCTGGAAAGCCAAAAGCCACCATTAGGGGAGCTGCGATGGCTGCAGGAGTGCCAAATCCAGCGGAACCTTCAATGAACGAACCAAACAGCCAGGCAATGATCACCACTTGAACCCGTCGGTCAGGGCTGATGTTTGTAAAACCGGTACGAATGGCAGATAAAGCCCCGGAATGCTTGAGGGTGTTTAAAAGAAGGATGGCACCGAATATAATCCAGAGTATGTCAAATGTAATGAAGAGGCCCTGTATAGTGGAAGCAGCCACTCGAGCCGGATCGACCCTCCAGATGGTTAGGCTCAACACAACGGTCAACATAAAGACAGCGGGCATAGCTTTTTTTGCTGGAAGACGAAGACCAACCAAGAGAACCGCTGCCGCAAGGATAGGAGTAAATGCCAAAAAAGCTTGAACAGGAAGGCTCACTTTTTCTTTATGACTCCTAAAGTGATTATGAAAACAATTTACCAGAAACCATGATTGAAATAAAGCGGCAATTTCATGGAATGGCTCTTTTTGTCAGCCAATGCGTACATAAAAAACCGGGAGGTTATTGAATGGATTCTTTCAGTCCGTTCTGATATTATTTGATTTTGCCATGAGGACGCAGAGAGACTCTATTATTCAATACCGGGGAGGAGGCCTGCAATGAACGGAGTGTGGGCGGCATTAGGGCTTACTCTTTTTGCGGGGATGGCCACTGGCATTGGCAGCGCCATAGCTTTCTTTACAAAAAGGACCAACTATCGATTTCTTTCCTTTGCCACAGGGTTTTCTGCCGGTGTCATGATCTATATCTCCTTTGTGGAGATTTTTCTGAAAGGAGCGGAGTCGCTCACAGCCAAGTATGGAGATTATTGGGGTCACTGGATAAATACGGCTGCTTTTTTTGGAGGGATGCTTCTTATCGGCTTGATTGACTATATGGTGCCATCTGCCAAAAACCCACATGAAATCCACTCTGAAAAAGAAGAAGCCCCTCTAGGCGATCCCTCCGTACCCATTCCGGATTTTTCTGTGACTGCCAGCAAAGAAAAGGGCGAATTAGAGCCAGGGGAACATGACCACAGAATAGGAGATCAGTCTCTTTTGCGCATGGGTCTTTTTACTGCCTTGGCCATTGCCATTCATAACTTCCCCGAAGGTTTGGCCACGTTCTTGAGCGCACTCCAGGACCCGGCTGTTGGGCTCGCCATTGCCGTGGCGGTTGCCCTGCATAACATTCCGGAAGGGATCAGTGTCTCTGTGCCCATATTCTATGCCACGGGTAACCGGAAAAAGGCGTTTATGTATTCTCTTCTCAGTGGGCTGGCTGAGCCTTTAGGCGCAGGCATTGCCTATCTGATACTGCGGCTGGTACTGCGAAGCAGCACAGGAGTCGTGCCTCCACAGTTGATGGGTATACTTTTTAGCGGAGTGGCTGGTATTATGGTCTACATTGGCTTGGATGAGTTACTGCCCGCCAGCAGGGCTTACGGTAAGGGGCATGACAGCATTTTTGGCTTGGTGAGCGGAATGCTGGTCATGGCTTTAAGCCTGCTGTTGATGAGATAGTACATTTGTCTCATTTTTGATAAATAGTATGTTCGTCCTATAGAAAGGGCTGTCTTTTCTATGGTAAAAATGTTTTCTGCAGAAAAATCGACACGAGGAGACTGAAAAATGATAAAAAAAGCAATTTGTGCTGGATTATCTCAGGGAGCTTGGCAACGGTCAATAGGTGAGGAATTATGAAAAAAGCAAGAATGAAGCGGGTGTTTGTTTTCCTTTTCTTTACTTTTCTTTTATCGTGGGGTTTTGACTGGCTGGTCATGGGTCTTGGAGGAGCCAGCGCTTTCCGCAGCCTGAGCATGAGTCCGTGGGGTATGCTTGTTCCAGCTCTGGTAGCCATTGTTCTCCAGATGTTTTTCTACAAAGACAGCCCCCTCTATTATCAAACCTATAAAGAAAAGCCGCGCTGGATTTTTTTAGGTTTAATAATCCTTACTGTACTTTATGGGATTCTGACTCTTCTTGCTGTGTTTAATCCGGGTTCCGGGCAAATCTTCCAGGGTCTGGGAGCCCTCCTGTTTACGCTTTGGATTTTAGGGGTGTTTTTTATTCGCAGCCAAAGCGGTGAGGGGGCATTTGAACAGGCCGGATTGAAGCTGGGCGACGTGAAAATAGCGCTTCGTTTTATAGGGGGCATCCTGTTCCCATCATTTTAAGAGGCATTCATACCTATCCGCCGTCTGTTTTGGGCCTTCTTTTAGGGGTGGTCTTTTTTGTATTATGGGGAATCATTCAGGGATATGCGGTGATCAAAACCGGAAGCATCTGGGTCGCTGCCTTTATGCACGGCCTGGTGAACAGTGTGTATGGTTTTATGCTTTCATATGGGGTGAGACCTGAAAACAGGATTTTTTCTTTCGGGTTGGGAATTTACGGATTGATCTGTCTCCTGATTGTAGTGGGATGGATTCTCCAGGATCCGGTTTGGAAAAAAGAAAAAAGAGTATCTAATCCTTAATATGTTTACTTTGTGACTTAATTTTCTTAACCACTTTTTAACAAATCTTTTACATCCTCCTGACAACTTAATGTTTCAACCCTTCTAGATTAAGTGTAGATACCTGAAAAAAGGGAATAAACCTAAGGAGGTGTGTGAAATGTTAAAAACAAAGGCATTTGTTACCGGCGCAGACGGTCTTCTGGGAAGCCATCTTGTCAGAGAGCTCTTAAAAAAGGGATTTTCAGTCAAAGCGCTCATTTATCCGAAAAGCACGTCCCGGAGCCTGGAGGGATTGGATATCGAAACAGTTAAAGGAGACCTTTTAAACGGAGGCAGCTCCCTTGCCGGGGCGCTCCGTGGGTGCCGCTATGTCTTCCACTGTGCAGCCATGACAAATATCTGGGGTGATCCGGATCTAACCTGGAAGATTAACTTTGATGGGACCCGAAAGATATTGGATGCCTCTCTAAGGGCTGAGATCGAGCGTGTGGTCTATGTGGGCTCAGCCAGTTCCTATCAGTTCGGCACCTATGAGAATCCCGGGGACGAACAGGCTCCTTTTCCTAATGCTTATAGAGGCACTGCTTATATGGAATCAAAATACAAGGCATAGGGATTGGTCAGGAGTTATGTGAAGAAATACGACTTGGATGCGGTGATCGTTGCTCCCACCTTTATGTTTGGAGCCTATGATTCAAGGCCCAGTTCCGGAGAGCTTATCCGGCAGTATATCAGCAGAGATATCCGGATTGTGCCTCCAGGAGGAAGGAATTTCGTAAATGCCAGAGATGCGGCCAAAGCCGTGGTCTCCTCTCTTTATAATGGAAGAACCGGACAAAGCTATATTTTGGGAGGTTTGAATCTGAGCTACTTTGATTTTTTCTCTTCCGTATTCCGGATTGCGGAGCAAAAACCGCCCCGCCTGGTTGCGCCAAAGGCTCTAATGCGTATCGGAGGGCTGTTCGGTTCTTTGTCTGAAAAAATATCAAAAAGAAAGCCGCTTCTTGATAAAAGACTGGCCAGGTTTTCCTGTATATGCGCCTACTACAGTTCAGCGAAAGCCAATAAAGAATTGAATATGCAGCAGACCAATATCGAGACCACCGTGTCAGAATCCATACAGAGTCTGCAAGATTATGGATTTCTTAACGGTAATGGGAGAGAAAATTGAGTTCATTCAGCAATAAAGTAGCGATCGTGAGTGGTTCTAGCCGGGGAGTCGGATTTGCTTTGGCCAGAGCTTCGGTAGAGAAAGGGGCCAGAGTTGTGATCAATGCAAGAGGAAGGAGGCGTTTGGAACAGTCAAAAACAGAGCTATTAAGAATGGGAGGAGACGTAGAAGCCGTATGCGGGGACGTAGGTGTCTGGAAGGATGCGCAAAGAATCGTTCAAACAGCCATCGCTAAATACCGACAGCTTGATATTTTGATCAACAATGCCGGTATATCCATGCGGGGCCGTTTTGACCGGCTTTCAACCGATGTCTGCAGGCAGCTGGTGGATACGAATTTGATGGGCAGCGTATTTCCCACAAAAGCAGCCATCGATCCTATCATCCAATCCAAAGGACAGATTGTGTTTATATCCTCTATTTCCGGTTTGTTCGGCCTTCCTCAGGCATCTCTCTACTGTGTCTGTAAAGGAGCCCTGACCCACTTTTGTGGTTCGCTGCGTATGGAGCTCGCTTCTTACGGGGTGCATATAGGAGTGGTTTACCTTGGCTTTACAGAGCATGACCCTGAAAAAAAAGTCTTAGCGGCAAATGGCTTCCTGGTGCCTTCGAATTGGCCTGAACATCATACCCAAAAACAGGCAGCCGGTATCATACTAAAGGCCATGGAAAAGCGAAAAAAGAAAATTGTCATGACGCCCCTGGGAAAATTTGGATGGATCGCTCACCGGATATCTCCTGCTCTGTCCGAAAAAATCATCTTTAAAGCCCAATCCTGCGAATGGAAGGTTTTTAAACAGTTTATGGGCTCCTGACATATCAGTAGGCGATCCCCGGTTTTAATTTTTTTTAAGGAGGGAAGAGGCAGCGATGTTGGCTATTTTGCTGCGCAGGGAGATTACAGAGCCCTGGTCATCCGGATGCACCCTGTTCGTAAGGAGAATGACATAGATTTGGGTTTCAGGGTCTATCCACAGGGAAGTTCCGGTGTAACCGGTGTGGCCGAAAGAGGAAGCTCCAAAAAGGTCTCCTCCTGTGGAGGAATAAGAAGAATCCAGGTCCCAGCCGTATCCCCGTCCTGCAAAGGGGGCATGGCTGCAGATCTCAGTCATCCGCTCTACAGCCAGGGGGCTTAAGATCCTGATTTCCTTATACGTGCCTTTGTTAAAAAGCATCCGGGCAAAAACGGCTAAATCATCGGCTGTGGAAAAAAGCCCTGCGTTTCCGGACACTCCTCCTAAAAGCCGGGCCAGAGGGTCGTGCACCAATCCTTTAAGAAACAGGTCCTCAGTTACTTCAGTAGGAACACACCTTTCTTTCAGTTCCTCGGGAGGATTGAAGAGAGTGTGATGCATGCCCAGAGGGAGAAATATGTTTTCTCTCGAGAACTCAGCCACATTTTGTCCGGTTATCTGTTTGATGATGTAAGAAAGACAGATAAATCCCAGGCAGGAATAGTGAAATTCTTCCCCCGGAGGATTTGTTTTGTCCAAAGAAGCGATATAGGCGGTCAGATTTTTAAGCGTGCAGAAACTTCCGAAGTGGGCAGTGATGTCTTTGTCCTCTATATAAGGGGGAAGTCCTGAGGTGTGGGTTAGAAGATGCCATATCCGGGCGTCTTCTCCAGCTTCACCCTGTTCATCTGTAAAGGATTTGAATTTAGGGATATAGTCCTTTACTTCCTCCCTCAGATGAAGCTCTCCTCTTTCAACCAGGATCATGATGGATGTCGCTGTGGCCACAGGCTTTGTGAGCGAAGCCAGGTCAAACATCATGCCCTGTTCCATAGGCTGGGGCTCAGGCACCAGTTGGGAATTTCCATAGGCGTTGCGGAAGATGATCTTGTCCTTTCTTCCCACCAGCACCACAGCGCCGGGAATATCTTTGTTTTCAATGGATTGCTGGATAATATCATTGATCCTCAAGAGGTGCTCTCTGGATATTTCTTCTTTTTCCGGTTCAAGCTCGATCGATTGTTGGGTCCGGCACTGAGAGAAAAGCAAAAAAAGACAGATAAGAATTAAAAAGCCCGGTTTTCGCATGGTTTCTTTTCGGAAGTATATTATAAGAGTTCATGACCATATAGGAAAGAAATAATTATAAGGACATCACCATTTTTATGAACAGAGCCGGTTGATTATTGCCTCCATATATGATATAAAATGATACACTTTTTTATAGGAAGATCAGGAAGGAATATATAGATATTTCCCCTGCTGGGGAGAGAATTCCGTTAAAGAGGCAGAAAAATCCTTTTGCTCTTGAATCGTTCCATATAGAGAGCAGAACCGAGTGGAGTGAATGGTTGTTTGATCCGATTTTAGATTTTTTTTCAAAGATCCCGGCAATCCATCTGAATGTACTGATTCTTTTAGGATTAGCCTTGTTCGGAGGGACTTATGGGGGCCGTTTGTTCCAGAAACTGCGGATACCTCAGGTAGTGGGATACATTGCCGTGGGGATTCTTCTCGGTCAGACCGGCGCCAATATAGTCAATGAGCAGGTTTTGGAATCGTTCCAGCTTTTCAATTATTTTGCACTGGGCCTCATAGGCTTCACTATAGGGGGGGAATTAAAAAAAGAGACTTTTATAAAATACGGAAAACAGATTATTTATGTTCTTCTGTTTGAAGGGATCGCCGCGTTCGTTCTGGTTACGGTTCTTGTGGGAGTGGTGGGAAGTCTCTTGATGGATAATGCCAGTACGGCCTGGGCGCTGGGTCTTCTCTTAGGGGCTATCGCTTCTGCTACAGCACCGGCTGCTACCACAAATGTTTTATGGGAGTACAAGAGTAAGGGGCCTTTGACCACGACTATTCTCGGTATTGTGGCCATGGACGATGGGCTGGCTCTTTTGCTTTTTGCCGTGGCCTCCAGCATAGCCGGCCTTATATTGGGAAACGGAAGCAGCAGTTTGCTGGGAACATTCGTCTCTCCCCTGTATGAAATCATGGGTTCCCTGTTTATCGGTGTGTTCTCAGGATTTGTGCTGAGCAAGATACTCAAAAGTCATAGTGAGAAAGAAAGAGTGCTTGCGTTTTCTGTGGGAATTGTGCTCTTAGTTTTAGGGGTAGCGCTTCTTTTTGGATTTGATATTCTGCTGGCATCCATGTCCCTGGGAGTGACAGTGGTTAATCTGACTCCGCGGAAAAGCAGAGACATGTTTGACTTGCTCAAAGGCTTTACGCCTCCTATTTTTGTCCTGTTTTTTGTTTTGGTCGGGTCTGAGCTGAACCTGAGTTATATGAGTGTTCCGTTGGTATTGATCGCTGTGGTCTATCTTGTAGGAAGAACAACAGGAAAAATGGCAGGTTCGACCATTGGGGCGCGTATTTCCAAGGCGTCTCAGTCAGTCCGCAAGTATTTGCCATTATGCCTTTTCAGCCAGGCAGGTGTGGCCATAGGTCTTTCTATTCTGGCAGGACATAAATTTCCCGGAGAGATCAGCAGCGCCATTGTTATCATCATCATCTCTACGGTCTTTGTTCTTGAATTGGCAGGGCCGCCGTTTGTTAAAATGGCTGTGATCAAAGCCGGAGAAGCAGGGCTCAATATAACAGAGGAAGATCTGATAAAGCAAAGCAAGGTAAAGGATATAATGGATAAAAATCCTCCTGTCATCTATGAAAATATGTGTTTGAATAAAATTCTGG
>Ga0207752_1000681_pt1 | contig 15835 bp, 12 predicted proteins | sample Pon2CUnioCityCA_6_FD_187272 | JGI IMG/M metagenome (GOLD analysis project Ga0207752, IMG submission 187272) | Marine sediment microbial community from Union City, CA, USA - Pond 2C Sediment 2 (SPAdes) | ecosystem: Environmental > Aquatic > Marine > Intertidal zone > Salt pond sediment ...
GTTTGCTCCATGCTATTGGTATTGGAATTGCAAGGGTATGTAACAGCCTTATCTGGTGGCTACTACTGTCAAGGCAGGTAAGAGGAAGTAAAATGAAAGAAAATATACTCGAAGTGCTAATGTATCTGTTTGAGAACTATATGAACGATGAAATTGAGTTCGATACAGATGAAGAATCACTGAGAACAGAGTTAGAGCAAGCAGGTTTCCACAAAGCTGAGATCAGTAAAGCATTTTTATGGCTTGAAGGTCTGGCAGGTTTACAGGATGGTACTGAGCCACTCGCGCTTAATGCTGAATCCATTCGAATTTATACTGCAGAAGAAGTTGAAAAGCTTGATCTAGATAGTCGTGGCTTTTTAATGTTCCTTGAGCAAACTGGTGTACTCGATCACAACACCCGTGAAATGGTGATTGATAGAATCATGGCACTGGAATCAGAAGAAATTGATCTCGAACAACTTAAATGGGTTGTATTGATGGTGTTATTTAATCAACCAGGTCGTGAAGCGGCTTATGCCTGGATGGAAGATTTAGTCTTTGAAGAAATGCCTGGCATCTTACACTGAGTTTGCATTGATTAGTATTTCTAACAATTAAATTAAACAGTGCCCGCCTTATGCGGGCATTTCCTTTTATGTAATGGTTTAAAAAAAGTTATGGCAAAAAGTCTCGTCATTGTAGAGTCACCGGCTAAAGCGAAGACAATAAAAAAATACCTTGGTAAAGGTTTTGAAGTATTGGCATCGTATGGTCACGTGCGTGATTTGTTACCGAAAGAAGGTGCAGTTGATCCTGCTAATGACTTTGCAATGAAGTTTCAGCAGATTGAAAAAAATGAAAAACATGTTGATGCCATTGCCAAGGCATTAAAAAAAGCCGACGCTTTATATCTCGCATCGGATCCGGATCGTGAGGGTGAGGCTATTGCCTGGCACCTGTATGAACTTTTGGAAGAACGAGGTTTATTAAAAGATAAAAAGGTCGGTCGTGTTGCCTTTAACGAAGTCACCAAGAACGCCGTTAAAGCTGCAATAGAAGATCCACGTGAACTCTCACAGGACTTAATTGATGCACAACTCGCGCGTCGTGGTTTAGATTACCTGGTAGGCTTTAATTTATCTCCCTTGTTATGGAAAAAAATCCGTCGAGGTTTATCTGCGGGCCGGGTACAAAGCCCGGCACTACGTTTAATCGTAGAACGTGAACTTGAAATTGAAAAATTTAAACCAAAAGAATACTGGACGGTTGATTCTGAACTTGAGCATGACAAGCAGGCCTTTACTGCCAAGCTGACCCTGTTAAAAGATAAAAAAGTCAGCCAGTTTACAATTAACTCTGAAAAGAAAGCCAAGGATGCTGAAAAAGTTTTAAACGATGGCGCTGGTTGTACTAAGAACACTAAAGACTGTAATGTAATAGTCGAAAAAATTGAAAAGAAAAAACGTAAGCGTAACCCAACAGCTCCGTTTACTACCTCAACTATTCAACAGGAAGCTTCACGTAAGCTTGGTTTTACCACGCGTAAAACAATGAGTATTGCCCAGCAGCTTTATGAAGGTATTGATCTTGATGGTGAAACAGTGGGTTTAATCACCTATATGCGTACCGACTCGGTCAACCTGTCGCAGGATGCTTTAGAAGAAATACGTGGTTATATCCTGGATAAGTACGGTAAAGAAAATTTACCGGATGAAGCACGTGTATATAAAACCAAGGCGAAAAATGCACAGGAAGCACATGAAGCGGTGCGTCCAACGTCCGTATTGCATGAACCTAAAGCGATTAAAAAGTTTTTAACCAAAGATCAGTTCCGTCTATATGATTTAATCTGGAAACGTACCGTTGCCTGTCAAATGATCCATGCCACGTTAGATACGGTGGCCGTTGATATGTCAGCGGGTAAGGGTAATATTTTCCGTGCTAATGGTTCTACCCTGGTTAAACCGGGTTTTATGGCGGTTTACCAGGAAGGTACCGATGATGCTAAAGGACCGGCTGATGATAAAGACCGTTTATTACCGCCACTCGAAGAAGGCGATAAAGTTAAGCTGATTAAAATTTTACCTGAACAACATTTCACCGAGCCGCCTCCACGTTTCTCGGAAGCAAGCCTGGTTAAGGCGTTAGAAGAATACGGTATTGGTCGTCCTTCAACCTACGCGTCGATTATTTCAACATTACAGTCACGTGATTATGTTGAGATGGATAAAAAACGTTTTATTCCTACAGATGTTGGGCGTATCGTGGCCAAGTTTTTAACGGAACATTTTACCCAGTACGTGGATTATGACTTCACTGCACGAATGGAAGATCATCTTGATGCCATTTCCCGTGGTGAAGAAAAATGGGTGCCGATGATGACAGAATTCTGGCAACCGTTTAAGGACCTGGTGGTTAATAAAGAAGAGACCGTTGATCGTAAAGATGTTACGCATGAACAGCTCGATGAAAAATGTCCCAAGTGCGGTGGTGATATGGCAATTCGCCTCGGTAGACGCGGTCGCTTTATTGGTTGTAATAATTATCCTGAATGTGATTACACGCGTAACGTTAATGAAGATGCTAATGCAGAACCTGAAGTCATCGAAGATCGTAAATGCCCTGACTGTAATTCTGATTTAATTATCCGCCATGGTCGCTATGGTAAGTTTATTGGTTGCAGCAGCTACCCCGAATGTAAACATATTGAGCCTTTAGAAAAACCTCAGGATATGGGAGTTGAGTGTCCTGAATGTCATAAAGGAAATATGCTTAAACGTAAATCACGTAATGGTAAAATTTTCTTTTCCTGTGAGCATTATCCTGACTGTACATACGCAGTCTGGAATGAACCCATTAACGAAGCATGCCCAGATTGTGGCTGGCCGATGTTAACGCTAAAAACAACTAAACGTCGTGGTACAGAAAAAGTGTGTCCACAGAAAGAATGTAACTTCACCGAAGCGGTTGAAACAGACGATACTGAAGAAAGTGAAGAACAAGCCAGTTAAACACGCAACAAATCAAATTGAACAGGCCGTAAAGGTATTACAACAAGGTGGCGTCATCGCTTATCCAACAGAAGCGGTGTACGGTCTTGGTTGTGATCCTGACAATATTCCTGCAGTAAAAAAAATTCTCGAAGTTAAGCAGCGTGAAAAAGAAAAGGGCTTGATACTGGTTGCAGCCAACTTTGAGCAGGTAAAACCCTTTTTAAAAAACCTTGAAGCGGAAATAGAAGAAAAGTTACTTACGAGTTGGCGCGAAGCAGATCACGCCATTACCTGGCTGGTACCTGTAAAAGAAGATGTTTCAGAATACCTCCGTGGTCAGTATGACAGCTTGGCAGTTCGTGTTACTCGTCACCCAATAGTAAAAGAATTATGCGAAAAGTTTGGTGGTGCGATAGTATCAACCAGTGCCAACCGGGCTACCGAGGAAGCCGCGCGAACAAGCGAACAGGTAAAACAAATATTTAATAATGAAATTGACCTGGTTTTAGAAGGTAAAACAGATCTTAATGCACAACCGAGTGAAATCCGGGATGCATTATCAGGTAATATTATTAGAGCCGGGTGAGCATAAATAATTAAATATTATAAAAAACGCAGAGGACACGGAGACGCAGAGGACACAGTGATATAAGAAAAATAAAACATTAGGATGAAGATTATTATTTAATCTGTCATTATTTTTATAATTAAAAAATAAATATATTAAAACTCTGTGATCTCTGCGTCTCCGCGCCCTCTGCGTTAAATTAAGTAACTTGAATAAAAGATTGAGAAAGAAGTATGAACAAACCCGATACAGAAGCCGTAATCAGTTATTTATTAAACCTGCAAGATAGCATCTGTGATGCATTGGAAGCAGAAGATGGTACTGGAAAATTTTTGCATGATGACTGGGAGCGTGCAGAAGGTGAACACTTAAGTGGCGGTGGTCGCACCCGTGTCATGAATGATGGTGCGGTATTTGAAAGCGCCGGCATTAATTTTTCCCATGTTTTCGGGCCGGAAATGCCAGGTTCTGCAACAGCGCATCGCCCCGAGCTTGCTGGTCGTAGCTTCCAGGCCATGGGCGTGTCTTTAGTCATACACCCAAAGAATCCCTATGTACCGACATCACATGCGAATGTCCGTTTCTTTATTGCAGAGAAAGAAGGTGAAGATCCCGTCTGGTGGTTTGGTGGTGGTTTTGATCTTACGCCGTATTATCCGTTTGAAGAAGACGTGGTGCACTGGCATAGCCAGGCTAAACAGGCGTGTGAACCTTTTGGCGAAGGTGCTTATGAAAAATACAAAAAATGGTGTGATGATTATTTTTATTTAAAACATCGTGATGAAACCCGGGGTGTGGGTGGTTTATTTTTTGATGATTTAAATGAAGAAGGTTTTGAAAAAAGTTTTGCCTTTATGAAGAGCGTGGGGGATCACTATGTCCCGGCTTATGTTCCTATCGTTAATAAACGAAAAGATACTGAATATGGTGAGCGTGAACGTGACTTCCAGCTCTACCGGCGTGGTCGCTATGTTGAATTCAACCTGGTTTATGATCGCGGCACGTTATTTGGTTTACAAACCGGTGGACGTACTGAGTCTATCCTGATGTCGTTACCGCCATTAGTGAAGTTTCGCTATAACTGGAAACCTGAAGCCGGATCAGAAGAAGCACGGTTGTATGATCGTTACTTAAAACCTCAAGACTGGTTGGAAGAAGGTTAGCCACGGAGGGCACCAAGAACACGAAGAAGATCTTAAAATATTAAGATTTTACCCCGGGGTAAAAAATTTTTCTTTGTGTTCTTTGCGCCCTTCGTGGCAAAAATATTTTTTTAGTTGCCATAGATAACAGCAGGTAACCAGGTAGCCAGCCCAGGCCAGAAAACAAGTATGCCCATGGTAAAAATCTGAATGGCTATAAAGGGTACGACTCCCCGGTAGATTGCACTGGTTGGAATTTCTTCAGGGGCTACGCCACGTAAATAGAACAAGGCAAAACCAAACGGTGGTGTCAGGAACGATGTTTGTAAATTAATCGCAAACATAATCCCCAACCAGACAGGATCTATACCCATGGTAAATAAAATGGGTGCAACGATCGGCACCATGACAAACGTGATTTCAATAAAGTCTAAAATAAAGCCGAGCAGGAACATTACCAGCATCACTACGAACATGGCACCAATGACGCCACCCGGCAAGTTGGTTAAGACATCACGTACGACTTCATCACCGCCAAATCCCCTGAAGACTAAAGAGAATAAAGAAGCTCCGACAAAAATTAAAAACACCATGCTGGTGATACGCAAAGTATCACGCATCACTTGTTGTAAAATTTCCAGGGTAAATTGACGCTGGCTGATTGCAAGTAACATGGCACCGATGGCACCAACCGAGGCCGCTTCGGTTGGGGTTGCCAGTCCCGCTAAAATAGACCCCAGTACTGCAAGTATTAAAAATAAGGGTGGAAATAAAACTTTTAGAATGCGGATATAAAGTTCAGCTTTACTGATATTACGTTCAGCTTTTGAAATTGCTGGCATGGAGTTAGGTTTAATCACCGCCATGGTGATGAGATAAATAATATATAAACCCACCAGTAACAGGCCCGGCAGCAAGGCACCGGCAAAAAGATCACCCACTGAAACCGTCTTCGGGGTGAAGATGCCCATATCCAGTTGTGCTTGCTGATATGCAGAGGATAAAACATCCCCCAGTAAAATAAGGATAATCGATGGCGGAATGATTTGACCTAATGTACCAGAAGCACAGATAGAGCCGGTTGCTATTGCCGGATCATAACCGCGTTTGACCATTGTCGGTAACGATAACAAGCCCATGGTGACAACTGTGGCGCCGACGATGCCGGTACTTGCCGCGAGTAGCATACCGACAAGAATGACTGATATTCCCAGTCCACCGCGCATAGAACCAAATAGCATGGCCATGGTATCGAGTAACTTGTCTGCGACTTTAGATTTCTCAAGCATCACACCCATGAAAATAAACAGGGGCACGGCAATCAATGTCATGTTAGACATAATGCCGTAAAGGCGGTTAGGGAGTGCCGATAAAAAGGCGGTATCGAATGTACCGGTAATTATTCCGATAAAAGCAAATAAAAGCGCGGTACCACTTAAAGCAAAAGCCACGGGGTAACCGGTCAGCAGCACCAGGCAAACGCTAATAAATAAAAGTAACGCCATGACTTCTGCCATCTCTACACTTCCTTATTCTTGATGGTTAACAGGTTCTTAAGTGCAAGGGCTGCACCCTGGAGCATAAGTAGCAAAGGCATGAGCAATAAGGTTGTTTTTAATAGGTAGACATAGGCAAGTCCACCGGCTTCTCCGGATTCTTCTTGCTGACCCCATGAGGTAATGACGTAATCCCAGCTGCTATACATGATGAACAGGCAAACAGGGAACAACAGTAACAGTGTGCCGAGTAAATCTACCCAGGCTTTTTTTATTGTCGACATTTTGCGATAGAAAATATCAACCCGCACATGGCCGTCATGTTTGAGGGTATAGGCAGCACCGAGCATAAAGACAACGGCATGCATATAACTGATTGATTCCTGTAAGGCAATGGAGCCAATATCAAAGGCATAGCGTAATACCACGACAGTAAAGGTGACCAGTACAATAAACAGGGTTAGCCAGGAAATGAAGCGCCCAGACAACTCGCTAATTTGCTCAAGTTTGTTAATTGCATTCTGCATAGTAAAAGTTAGCCCGGCTGGTGTATAGGAAAGTAATTAAGCAGTCGTAGTGTGTGCGTAAATTTGTTTATTATCAATTACTTAAAAAGTTATTTGGGTGAATATGATTTTTTCGTAATATTATACGGGTAAACATGTATTTATTAAAAGTTCAAATCATTTTAAAAAGGAAGACTAAGTTTAATTGCTGTATGCCGATAAACCATATAACTTTAAACTTAAATAAATAGAATAAAAATATCATCAGGAATTTTAAGTGTTAAACAAGCCCCAACAAAGTGAATATTTTAGTCTGTCTTCATGGATTATCCCCGTTGGTCTCGCGATTATTCTAATCGTATTAAGTTTTTATAATTTTTTATTTTTTCATACCCTTGCTGAATTTTTTGCTATTACCATTGCGGTATTAATGGGTGTTGTTGCATGGCAAATGTATCCTTTTACCCGCAACAACTATTTAATGTATCTTGGTATTGGTTATTTTTTAATTGGTATTTTAGATCTGCTTCATACCTTAAGTTACAAAGGTATGAACATTATGCACAGTACCACTTCGAGTACTGCGATTGAATTCTGGGTCGGCACACGTTACCTGGAAGCATTGTTACTATTAAGTGCACCCTGGTTTTTAAATCATTCACTTAATAGAAAAAATACTGTAATTATATTTTCTTTAATTTCACTTGTTCTTACTGCCATCATTTCCCAGGGTTATTTTCCAGTTGCTTTTGTAGATGGAGTTGGCTTAACGAATTTTAAAGTCATTAGTGAATACATCATTATAGCGATACTAGCGGCATCAATTTTTTATTTAAAAAATCAAAAAACATTACTTGACGATAAAATTCTTAATGTCATGATTGTTGCGATTGTTTTAACAATGATCGCAGAGTTAGCATTTACGTTTTATGTAAGCTTGTACGGAATTTCAAATCTTATAGGACATATTTTTAAGCTATTTTCATTCTGGCTTATTTTTATGGCCATTATCAAAACCACATTACATGAACCTTTCCTGGTAATGTCACGTGGTGCTTCAACTTATGATGCTGTTCCTGATGCAACTATTGTCGTTGATGAAAACGGTATTATTCGCCAGGCAAATTATGCAGCGGGTAAGATTGCAGGAACTGAAAGTCATAATTTGATCGGTAAAAACAATCATGATTTATTTCATCCTGAAAATATAAAAGTAGAAAATTGCCCGGTATGCCAGTCGATTGTAAACAATGCAGAGTTAAGAGGTCTTGAGCTAACGATTGATAATGCAGGGAAGTGGTTTGATTTTACTCTTTCTCATATTACCGGTGCGTCTCAACTAGATGGAACGGTAGAAGTCATTCGTGATATTACCCAGCGTAAGCAGGCGGAAGAAAAAGCTGATGAGTTAGATATTTTAAAAAATTCTATCATCGAAAATTTACCCAGTATGTTGTTTGTAAAAGATGCTGTTGATCATAGTTACGTAGAGTGGAATAAAGCAGCAGTAGAATTAACCGGCATATTAAAACATGAAATGCTTGGAAAAACAGATTTTGACTTCTGGCCAGAAGAGCAGGCCAGGTTTTTTACTGAGAAAGATAATAAAGTAGTTAATTCCGGTGAGTTACTTGAGATAGAACAGGAACCGATATCAACAAAACAAAAAGGTACGCGTACCTTACATACTAAAAAAATACCAATCTATGATAAGCAGGGTAAGGCAAAATACCTGCTCGGCATCTCGGAAGATATTACTGAAAAATTAAAAACTGAAGCTATGCTTAGCCGTTCACAGAAGATGGAAGCGGTGGGACAAATGTCTGGTGGCATCGCGCATGACTTTAATAACCAGCTAGGTGTGATACTTGGTTATACCGATTTACTTAAAGAAGTAGCTTTGTCACCTATCCAGAAAAACTGGGTAAATGCGGTTAATACTGCTGCGAAACGTTGTGCTGAACTTACACAGCAACTATTAATATTCTCACGCAATGGAGATGTTGACAGAACGGTAGTAAATCTGAACACCCTGATATCTGAAATGGAAGTCATGATTCAACGTTCATTAACGCCCGAAGTTAATGTTGAATATTTTATGGGTGAAGAGTTATGGAAAACAGAAGTTAACCCCGGCGCCTGTAAGGATGCCATTTTAAATCTGGTATTAAATGCACGCGATGCGATGCCTGAAGGCGGATCATTAACCATAGAAACGAATAATATAGTTTTTAATAAGGAAGCCGCCCCATCGGGCAATATCGTTGAAGGTGAATATGTCCAGATCGTTGTTACTGACACGGGTGTGGGAATGAGCCCCGAAGTCTATGAGCATGTGTTTGAACCATTTTATACAACTAAAGACGTGGGGGAAGGTACCGGGCTAGGCTTGTCCATGGTCTATGGTTTTGTTAATCGTTATGGTGGTGAAATTATTCTCGATACACTTCCAGGTGAAGGATCGACTTTCCGGATTTATTTACCCCGTTCAAAAACACGTGATGCAAATAAGTCAGAATCTATAAAAGAGGTTTCAGATTTTCCTGTCGGACATGAAAGTATTTTACTGGTTGATGATGAAGAAGGCTTGCTCACCTTTGCAGAACACCTGTTAAACGACTGGGGCTATAAAGTGTACTGTGCAAAAAATGCTGAAGAAGCGCTTAAAATCTTACAGCACTCGCCAATTGACCTGCTATTCACTGACGTAGTGATGCCCGGGGAGTTAAATGGCTATGCACTTGCCGGAAAAGTGGTGCAGATGAATCAAGATATCAAGGTGCTCATTACCTCGGGCTTTGCCGAAAAAATGGGTGATAACAAGGAGTATGAAAAATACGCGTTTGCGCGGATTGCCAAGCCCTACGATACCCAGGAGCTCGCCAGGAAGCTTCGCCAGTTACTTGATGAATAAAGAAGCTAGCTGGCTGTTTTATGCACAGAGTTGGTGAAGTGGCTATTTCAAAGGCTTTTTTGGCTGAGATAATCAGTTTGTGCTATAAAAATAGTGTAAGTTATTGGTTTTATTGGATATTGAAAAGCGCTTAATAAATTAAAAAATCCCAGGAGTTGTTCTGCAGCTTATAAATACCCGGCTCGACAGGGTTATCCACCAAGTTATCCACAGCTTAATTCACAGCCAATTTAGGTAGATTTTTAAAAATTTGCTGCTATCCGTCGGGATGTTTAGCCGAACTGACAGGTTTTGGTAGTGAAAGTGCTAAATCATTACCACTCTAACAAGATCCACTGGTTTATCGGTGGGTTGGTAAAGTTATCATCGCGTGTTTCCAGTACACCATCACCATCTGTGTCGACCATGTAATAGGGGCTGCCCGATGACGGTGTAATTTTTACAAACCGTACCCGGCCATTGACCCGGTATTCTTCAATCACGGTATCTTTTTTACGAATAATACGTACTTCAGGTTCCGGGATATTGCGGCTGTCATCAGCTTCATCGGGAATGGTGGGAACGGCATCAGCCTTGTTTTTCTGGGTAAAGTTTTTCTCGGCTTTATTGAGCGAAGGCGGTGGTAGAATATCTTCAGCAGCAATGTTGGCATGTGAAAAGACTAACAAGCTAACAGGCAGTATGACTTTATAGAGTGTCATTATCAGTTCCTTATAATTGAAGCAGGACTTCAGCTTCTTCTGCCGAAGGTTCAAAACCACATTTTTCATAATGCTCGAAAATAGCATTACAGATTTGTTTTGGATCATCGATTAACTTAATCAGGTCCAGGTCTTCTTTGTTAATAGTTTTTTCATCAACCATGGTGGTTGCAAACCAGTTTAACAAACCTTCCCAGAAAGGGCGATGAACCAGGATAATGGGTATACGACGGGTTTTCTTCGTTTGCACCAGGGTAAGAATCTCCGCTAACTCATCGAGCGTACCAAAGCCGCCGGGCATAACGACATATGCCGAGGCGTATTTTACAAACATGACCTTGCGTGAGAAAAAATGTTTAAAGGACAAAGAAATATCCTGGTAAGGGTTTCCCGTTTGTTCATGGGGTAACTGAATATTGAGCCCAATACTGGGGGATTTACCTTCAAACGCGCCTTTATTTGCCGCTTCCATAATGCCCGGGCCACCACCACTGACCACGGAAAATCCTGAATCAGAGAGCTCACGGGCAATATCAATTGTAAGCTTGTAATAAGGGTGTTCGGGATCGGTACGGGCTGAACCAAAAATACTCACGGAAGGTTTAACACAGGCCATGCGTTCAAAACCTTCGACGAATTCAGCCATGATCTGGAAAATTTTCCATGATTCGCGCGTCAGCATTGAATCGTTGATTGGACTCATACCGGGATGTTTAGATTTATCTTCCATAACGTCTCACTTATGTAGCTAATATATGTTATTGCGAGAAGCCATGTTTCTTTGGCGACGAAGCAATCTTTAAGATAAGAGGTTTGTATCATGAGATTGCCACGGGTCGCTTTGCTCTCCTCGCAATGACGCGTAGAATAACCAGCACAATTTTTCATCTTTTCTATAAGTTTAAGTATATGTCAAAAAGTAAAACTAAGCCTTTCGTTTTGGTCGACGGCTCTTCATATTTATTTCGTGCTTACCACGCGATGCCAGGATTTAGTAATTCAAAGGGTGAGCCAACCGGTACGGTCTACGGTGTGATTAACATGATGCGCCGCCTGTTAAAAGATTATGACCCGGAACATATCGCGGTGGTGTTTGATGCTAAAGGTAAAACCTTTCGTAATGACATGTATAAAGACTATAAAGCCAACCGTCCACCGATGCCGGATGACTTGCGTGAACAAATTGCGCCGGTACATGAAGTGATTAAAGCCATGGGATTGCCACTTATTTGTGTTGAAGGTGTAGAAGCCGATGATGTGATTGGTACCCTCGCGGCACAAGCGACAGAAAAAGGCATTGATACCGTGATTTCTACCGGTGATAAGGATATGGCGCAACTGGTGAACCAGCATGTCAGCCTGGTGAATACCATGACCGATGTGCATATGGATGTTGAAGGGGTAAAAGAAAAATTTGGTGTACCACCTGAACGTATCATTGATTATCTCGCCCTGATCGGTGACAAGGTAGATAACGTGCCGGGTGTTCCAAAGTGCGGACCCAAAACTGCGGTTAAGTGGTTAGATTTATATGATTCACTAGATGGTGTGATGGAGCATGCTGAAGAGGTTAAGGGTAAGGTGGGCGAAAACCTGCGTAACTTTATGAGTGAACTGCCACTCTCGCGTGACCTGGTAACGATTAAATGTGACGTTGAACTCGATGAGGATCCTGAAACATTAAATCGCCAGCAACCTGATAATGAAAAACTCACCGAACTCTTTTCTCACCTGGAATTTAAAACCTGGTTAGCTGAAGCAAAAGCAGGTGGTAGTGTATCTGGTGATAGTAATACATCAGAAAAAACAACCGCTCCAGAAATTAAAGAAATCACGGCAAACTATGAAACAGTATTTACCGAAAAAGATTTTGATAAATGGCTAGCCAAACTTAAAAAAGCGAAGTGCTTTAGTTTTGATCTGGAAACAACCAGCCTGGATTACATGCAGGCGAAAATTGTTGGCCTGTCATTTTCAGTTGAAGAAGGTGATGCTGCTTATGTTCCCGTTGCGCACGATTATTTAGATGCGCCGGTACAACTGGATCGCGATACTGTTTTAAAAAAATTAAAACCGTTATTAGAAGATAAAAAAGTTTGCAAGCTGGGACAGAATTTAAAATACGATATGAATGTGCTGGGTAACTATGACATTCATATGCAAGGCATTCAGCACGACACCATGCTGGCCTCTTATGTGCTCGATAGTACCTTAAGACATAATATGGATGACCTCGCGGTGCGTCATTTAAGCCACAGTACGATTCACTTTGAAGACATCGCGGGTAAAGGCGCAAAACAACTCACCTTTAATCAAATTGATATTGATACCGCCGCACCCTATGCTGCAGAAGATGCCGATATTACCTTGCGTTTACATCATGCACTGTGGCCACAGGTCGAAGCGGTTGAATCATTAAAAAATGTTTATAATGAAATTGAGATGCCGTTGTTGCCAGTATTATCTCGCATGGAGCGTAACGGTGTATTACTAGATGTCATTATGTTGGCCAAGCAAAGTAAGCAACTGACACAACGCTTAAAAGAACTTGAACTCGAAATTTATGAAATCGCCGGTGAAGAATTTAATATCGGCTCACCCAAGCAGTTGCAGGTAATCCTGTTTGAAAAACTTGAGCTGCCGATAATTTCTAAAACTCCAAAAGGCCAGCCTTCAACCGCGGAATCGGTGTTACAGGAACTGGCGCATGACTACCCGCTACCAAAACTAATTTTAGAATACCGTAGTTTAAGTAAACTCAAATCCACCTATACCGACAAGTTACCGCAGCGGGTTGAGCCAACAACCGGTCGCGTGCATACCTCTTATCAACAGGCTGTGGCAGCAACCGGTCGGCTTTCATCTACTGAACCTAATTTACAAAATATTCCAATTCGAACCGAAGAAGGGCGACGCATACGCCAGGCTTTTGTTGCGACACCGGGATATAAAGTGGTGGCAGCGGATTACTCGCAAATTGAACTGCGTATCATGGCACATTTGTCTGGCGATAAAGGCTTGCTTGACGCCTTTGCAAAAGGCCTGGATGTACACAGCGCAACAGCAGCGGAAGTATTTGGTGTTAGCACTGAAGAAGTAACAAAAAATCAACGCCGTTCAGCCAAGGCAATTAACTTTGGTTTGATTTATGGCATGTCAGCGTTTGGCCTGGCCAAGCAACTGGAAATCTCTCGTCCCGAAGCACAGGAGTATGTTGATCTTTATTTCCAGCGTTACCCCGGCGTAAAAGACTACATGGAACAAACAAAAGAAAAAGCCCGTGAGCAGGGCTATGTTGAAACCGTGTTTGGTCGTCGTTTATATTTACATGAAATCAACGCCCGCAACGGCATGCGCCGCCAGTACGCTGAACGCACCGCGATCAACGCACCGATGCAGGGCACCGCGGCAGATATTATTAAGCGCGCCATGATTTCGCTGGATAAAGAAATCCAGGAAAATAATTTAGATATGCGCATGATTATGCAGGTGCATGATGAACTCATCTTTGAAATAAAAGAATCCGATGTAGATAAAGCCATCAAGCTTATTAGTGAAAAAATGGAATCTGCTGCCAAGTTGGCTGTACCGTTAGTCGTTGATGTCGGGATTGGTAATAACTGGGATGAAGCGCATTAAGCTAATTTAATTAATAAATACTGGAATTCAAACACAATGGAAACAGTTGAACTCTTTTTATGGGTAGTCTTTGCCTATCTACTTTATTTCAATATACTGGCATCAATCGTAATTTATTTTGATAAAGGACTGACGCGATTTCAAAGGTATGCCCAGTCAATTATCGTATGGTGTGTTCCATTAGTTGGTGCAACCTGGATCTTGCACCTGTTATTTAAAACTTCACCAAAAACTATCCCCCGCTCGTGGATTCCATGGCCATTTAAAAATTTGATCTATGGACCACCGATAAAAAGCTACGACGATGCGCCACCCAGAAGAACAGGCGGCTGGCACGGTCGTTAAATAATAATTATAAATTGAAGGAACAATAATCATGCAACAGTTAAACGAATCGACTGAATCAAACACGATAAATAATCAAACAGAACAAATTAAGTTTACCGGTAAAGCCGGAGAGTATTTTGCCATCTGGATTGTTAATGTTGCATTAACAATTTTAACCCTGGGGATTTATTCTGCCTGGGCCAAGGTCAGAACAAATCAATATTTTTACGGTAATACCTTTCTTGCCGATGCCTCGTTTCGTTACACCGCCAACCCGGTACAAATTTTAAAAGGTCGGCTGATAGCCTTTGCTGTCTTTATGGCTTATTCCATATCGACTTCAATGGACCCGGTAATTGCGGGTGGTGCGTTAATATTATTAATGATTTTAACGCCCGCTTTCCTGGTTATGTCGATGGCGTTCCGTTTAAGAAACTCAATGTACCGGAATGTCAGGTTTAACTTTGATAAGAATTTTAAGCGTGCTTATTTTATATATGCCTTACCCGTTATTGTAATTGGTTTATATGTTTTTATTACAAGCCAGATACAAAATTTTGTCGCTGAAGATCCAGAGGCAATGACTACACTTGGGATGATGATGGCTGTATTAGTTATAGCAATACTTATCATGTTTCCATGGTGGGATTTCATGGTGACAAAATTTAAAGTTGCACATGCCAAGTTTGGAACAAGTGATTTTAAATTTAGTGCGACATTAAAAAATTATTACACTATGTATTTTATTGCTTTTGTTCTAGCCATTCTTGTTTTTGGATTAGCTGGATTTATTATGGTTGGTGCAATGGAGTTACTTAAAACATCCGGAGAGGAAGTGGGCGTTTTACCTATCATTATGCCTTTTTTAGTGATTTTTATAATGTTGCCTGCATACCTTTGGTTGTTTGCTTATATGCAGGCCAAGCGCACCAACCTGATGTACAACAACATGAATATCAGTGGTAACAAGGTAAAATCAGAATTAAAAACCGGTTACTTACTTTATCTCTATGTCACCAATACATTAGCCATGATGGTTTCGCTGGGCTTGTTAATGCCATGGGCAAAAATCAGAACTGCACGTTACCGCGCGTCTGTGACCTCACTGAATGTTGCCGGTGATCTCGGTCAATACACCTCTGCTCAGGAACAGCAGCAATCTGCGCTGGGCGAAGAGATGGGTGAGATGTTTGATATGGACCTGGGATTTTAAATAAAGGGTTTCTAAAAACATGATTAAAGGAAGTTATTTTAATGGTGAGACATCGGAGAAAAAAGATGTCTCACTTTATTACACGGAAGATGGCCTGATTGGTTTTGATGAACTTGATTTTACTGAAGTGGAATTTAGTGCTGTAGATATTTCATCTCGCATCGGTAATACGCCGCGTTATATAAGCTTTGCCGATGGTTCCCAGTTTGAAACCAACGATAATGCCGCTGTCGATGAGATGGTTAACAAGCTGGCTAATGATCCCTTGCATGGCCTGGCGCATAAACTTGAAAGTGCCAAGGGCTTTATTCTCTTTACCATCGTTGCCGTGGTTTTATTTGGCTGGCTCTTTAT
>Ga0207752_1000682_pt1 | contig 15828 bp, 7 predicted proteins | sample Pon2CUnioCityCA_6_FD_187272 | JGI IMG/M metagenome (GOLD analysis project Ga0207752, IMG submission 187272) | Marine sediment microbial community from Union City, CA, USA - Pond 2C Sediment 2 (SPAdes) | ecosystem: Environmental > Aquatic > Marine > Intertidal zone > Salt pond sediment ...
AAAGACCGGCAAAGCCATGGAGCTCATGGCCGACTTCTGCCGAGCGAACCGAAAGCCAAGCTGACCGAAGCACGACGCAAGCTACGCAAGCCTTCTCCCTTGAACACCAGGGCGGGCCTGTTCAGCGACAGATCATTCTATGGCGTCGCGACTCTGTTATAGATGCGGACATCGTCGATGAGGCCGGACCAGAAGGCGCCGGGCGTGAGGGCGCTGTCGGCGCCGATGAGCAAGCCGCCGGTCGATGCGGCGAGGCTGGTCTGCGTGTCGCGCGCGACCTCGACATCATCCACATAGAGAATGCGGTTCGTACTGTCCCAGACGAATCCCACGCGGTGCCATGCGCCGTCCGTGATGTTCGCCGCCGATGCAAGCGGCTTGCCGGTCCGGCCGGCGCCTTTGAGTTCCGTCATCAATGCGCCGTCCGGCGCCGTCATCAACCAGTTCGCGCCGCCCGCCTGTGAGAGGATAGCTTGCCCCGGCGCACCGGCTTTGACCCACGCAAAGACGCTGAAGGGACCAGCGGCTGGGTCGATGGCGAATCCCGTCTCCACGTAGTCGTTCATGCCGTCACAATCGAGTGCCCCGTCGATCCTACCTCCGTTGGGCTGCCAGAGCGGAGCGCCGACCACGGTACCGTCATTGTCGCCGGCGCTATCGAAGGCGATGATCCCTTCGGCCTCATCCAGCTTCCAGTGCGCGACGAGCGTGGGATCCGGAACCTCCTGGCCCCAGTATGCCATGAGGGTTTCCAGGTCGCGCACATCCACTCTGCCATCGCCCAATGGCGGCGGAGCAATGTCGCACATCGAATCGTCCTGCTCCCAATGTTCGATCAGAATGATCAGGTCTTCGATGTCAATCAGGCCGCTGCGATCGAGATCAACGATCGGGTTGATTGTCACCTGCCACATGTCCGCATCCCCGCTGCCGCCGGGGCGGTCGGAGCTGAAATAGAGAGTAGAACCTTCGGCCGCGAAGAAAGGGCCATTCTCTGTAGCGGGACCGTTCACTATGGGCCCAAGGTTGACTGGCGATCCCCATGGATCAGTGATCGTGGGTCGTCTCGTTATCCATATGTCCCCGTAGGTCCCTCCATAGCCGCCGGCTCGCGTCGAGACGAGGAATAGAACCAGGCCATCCGCGACAACGTCCATGCATAACTCATTCCCCGAACCGTTAACCAGTGCCCCCAGATTCACCGGCGCCCCCCAATCGTCCTCCGTCGTCGTCCGTCGGGCCACCCAGATGTCGCCCCCGCCCTGCCCGCTGGGCCGCCCGGACCAGAAGTACAGTTCCAGGCCGTCGTCGGATATAGCCGGGCATCCCTCGCCCGTCGAGCTATTGACCAATGGTCCCAGGTTCTCAGGTGTGCCCCAGGCATGTTCGGTCGTTGCCCGTCGCGTCACCCAAATGTCATAACCGCCATATCCGCCGGGCCGGTCCGAGCCAAAGTAGAGCGACAATCCGTTCGAAGAGATATCGGGGGAGAAGTCATGAGACGAACTATTGACAGTCGCCCCAAGATTGATCGGAGGGCCCCAACCCTCTTGCGTTGTCGCTCTCTCCGCGCCCCACAGATCATAGTTGCCGTACCCGCCGGATCGGAGAGAACAGTAGTAGAGCGACAGGCCATCCGCGGAGACGCCAGGCTCTTCGTCGCGCGCCGAGGTATTGAGCGTCGGCCCGAGATTCGTCGGCGTGCCGAAGATGAAATCGGCATGCACCACAAGGTTGCCGGGCGAGATGACAAGGATGCAGAGAACAATAGAGAATACCCAATGGCCACCTATACGTTTCATTTTGTTGCCCCTTTCAATGCAGATGGCCTCCGATGGCTGTGCTGCTGGTTGATCAGAGGCCTGTCTGAGGCTATCGATTACTTCTCCATCACGGTTCCACCGCCCGGTTGTAGATGCGGACATCGTCGATAAGGCCGGACCAGAACGTGCCATCGCCGAGGGCGCTGCCGGCGCCGATGTTCAGGCCGCCGGTCGATTCGGCCAGGCTGGTCTGCGTGTCGCGCGCGACCTCGACATCATCCACGTAGAGAACGCGGGTTGCTTCGTCCCAGGTCAATCCCACGCGGTGCCACGCCCCGTCGGTGATATTCTCTGCCGATACCAGCAGCTTGCGCGTTCGACCGGCACTCTCCAATTCCGTCATCAATGCGCCGTCCGGCGCTGCCATCAACCAGTTTGCGCCGCCTGCCTGTGACACGATGACTTGCCCCGGCGCCCCGCCTTTGATCCAGGCGAAGACGCTCAAGGGCCCCTCTCCGGGATTCAGGACGAAGTCAGCCCCGACGAAGGTCGTGCCGTCGAACTCCAGCGCGCCGTCCACGCAGCCGCCGTCAGCTTGCCACAGGGCCGCGCCCGTCACAGCAGCATGGTTGACGCCCACGCTGTCGGCTGCAACGGCTCCCCGCTCCTCGTCCAGTTTCCAATAGGCGACAAGAGCCGGACCCCATATCTCCTGGCCCCAGTAGCGCATCAGAACCTGAAGGTCCCGATCATCGACGACCCCATCTCCCCACGGCGCAGGGCCAATATCCACCGATGGATCATACTGGCCCCAGGAATCGATCAGTCGCAGCAGATCCTGGATGTCCACCCTCTCGTCCGCGTTGAAGTCAACGACGGGGAGAATTGGCGCCTCCCACAAGTCTCCACCTCCCAGCCCTCCCGGCTGCATCGAGCAGAAATAGAGAGACGATCCATCCGCCGAGACACTCGGGCACATGGCATCGCTTTGAGGGTAGTTGATCCTGGGGGGCAGCGGCGTCATCAAGCCGAACGCGCCGTCCGCCGCCGGGCGTGTGGTCATCCACAGGTCAAAGTCCATCGCGGCCCAACTCCAGACGGTAACGAACAGTACACGCTCGTCGGCGGAAATGCCGGGCCACCAGTCGTTGCCGGCGTGGCCGGCGGGGATCCGCAGCAGTTCAGGAGTCCCAAAGGGCTCAGCCGTGGAGGCGCGCGTGGCGACCCCGATCCCCCTGGCGCAGGCGTGCACGTAGAGCGATAGACCATCAGCGGAGATGCTCGGGTGTACGACTTGGTCATAGCTCTGACTGTTGAGGTCGGGCCCGAGGTTAACCGGGACGCTCCAGGGATCGTCGACCGTTGGTCGCGTGACTACCCACACGTTGCCGCCATCGCCCGGGGCGAAACCACCCGGCCGGGGGCTGCCGAAACCCATCTGATTGTGGGGATCGGAGAAGTACAGCGAAAGGCCGTCTGCGGAGATGCTCGGGTCCATTTCGCTGTAGGGTGAGTTCACCTGGTCCCCCAGGTTGACGGCCGGTCCCCATGGTGCGCTCGTGGTCGACCGGTTGCTGACCCACAGATCGTACTGGCCCGATCCTCCCGGTCGATTCGAGGCAAAATAGAGGCTCAGGCCATCGGCCGAGATGCTTGAGCTGGCCTCGTCGGATGCACTGTTGACCGTCGGCCCCAGGTTCCGGGGCTTGGCGAAGTAGAAATCGGCTTGTGCTGCTCCGTGCATGACGAGAGTAGCCGCAAGCCATACGCATGTCGTCATGTAATAAAGCACCCTGTTGTCCATGGTAGTGTCCTCCAAACAAGATTGGCTTGCCTTTCCTAAGGTGCTACCGGTGTTTGCGGCAATCCTGCGCAGAATCTTTCGAAGCGGGCTATTTTCCATCGTGCCGACCGGTTGGGCCCGGCAGCGCATTGACGCATGATGCCTGAGAAGATACCCTGGTGTGCGTACTTCTGGCGTGAACGGCCGATGTCGGACCGCCGCGTGGCGAATCACTCGGGGAACCACTTGGGCAGTGCGCACGACATGAGACGAGGTGATTATACAGACATGGGCGGCACCGGGGCGGCCTTCCTTACCACGCACTGGTCTCTCGTCGAGCAGGCCGGCTCCGGCCAAGCCATGATCGGACCGCTACTCGATAGATACTGGAAACCTGTTTACTGCTACCTGCGCCGCAAAGGCTACGGCAACGAGGACGCCAAGGACCTCACGCAGGGCTTTTTCCAGGAGATTGTGCTCGGTCACCATCTCATCGAGAAAGCGGATCAGTCCAAGGGTCGGTTCCGCTCCTACCTGTTGGTGGCCCTCGACCGGTATCTGATCAACGTCCGAGACAAGCAAAATGCGGGCAAGCGGATCCCGGATGACAGGGTCGCCCCCCTGGAAGCGATGGACCTATCTGAATTGCCGCCAGCGGTGGCCGGTCTGGACGCGGAGGCCTCCTTCAACTACGCCTGGGTCACGACACTCCTGGAGCAAGCCTTGGAGTTGGTCGAGCGCGGGTGCCGTCAGGACGGCTTGGACACACATTGGCAGTTGTTTCGCGACCGCATTCTCCAGCCGATTCTGGAGGCTGCGGCGCCACCGTCTCTTGCGATACTGTGCGAGCGGTATGGAATTGAGAATCCCGCCCGCGCCTCCAACATGATCATCACGGTCAAGCGACGATTCCAGACGACCCTGCACGGGCAGTTGCGTCGGCTTGTCGCGTCCGACGAGCAGGTACGTGAGGAATTCGAGGAGATCCGACGGTTCTTTCCGGATTTCGCGCAGGATGGCGAGGGACGTCGGTAGTATCCTACGGGCGGCGTACGTCCCGGGGTGTGATGGGTCTTCGCATGGGTGACCCGACGATGAGCAGGGTACGAATATTTGGCTTGCCGCCCGAGAGGGTAGGCCGGCTTCTGTCGGCAAGTGGGGAGAACCTTCCCGTAGAACAGCTTCCGGGAGATTCATCGGCCGGCGCAACCATCGGCGCAGATGGTTCTCTGGAGCAACCCGGCCATCGGATCGGGCGGTACAAGCTCCTGCAGGTCCTCGGTGAGGGCGGCATGGGCGTGGTCTACTTAGCCGAGCAGACCGAGCCGGTCCGCCGACGCGTGGCCTTGAAGATCATCAAGCCTGGAATGGATTCCAAACGGGTGCTGGCCCGCTTCGAAGCGGAACAACAGGCGCTGGCCATGATGGAGCACCCTTATGTGGCGCGCGTATATGACGCGGGACTGGCCCCCAGTGGCCGACCCTACTTCGTCATGGAGCACGTCGGGGGCATCCCCATCACTCAGCACTCCGACAAACAGAGGCTCACGATCGAGCAGCGTCTGCATCTGTTCCTGCACGTCTGCCAGGCCGTTCAGCACGCACACCAGAAGGGCATCATCCACCGGGACTTGAAGCCCTCGAACATTCTTGTCGTGATCCAGGACCACGAGATGATTCCCAAGGTCATCGACTTCGGCGTGGCCCGCGCGATCAGCCAGCCTCTGACCGAACGGACGCTGTATACCGAACAGGGGCAACTCATCGGGACGCCCGAGTACATGAGTCCCGAGCAGGCTGATCCCAGCAACGAAGACATCGATACACGGACCGACGTGTATTCGCTGGGCATTGTACTGTACGAACTGCTGACCGGTGTTTTGCCGTTCGATCCTAAGACGTTCCGCACCGGGGGCATCGACCACATCCGAAAGGTCATCTGCGAGGAAGATGCAAAGACACCAAGCATGCGGCTGAGCAAGACCACGGCGGAGGAATCCGCCGAATCCGCCCGTCGGCGCCAAACGGATCTGCGTACTCTGCAGCGTAGGCTCCGTGGTGACCTGGACTGGATCGCGCTCAAGGCCCTGGACAAAGACCGTACCCGGCGCTACGCCACCGTGGACGCTCTCGCCGCCGACATCCGCCTCTATCTGAGCGACCAGCCGGTCAGTGCCGCGCCACCCGCTCTTCTGTATCGTGTACAAAAGTTCGCACGTCGTCACCGGAGAACGATCGCCGCCGCAGGAGCAGTTGTGCTCATTCTCGTTGTCTCCCTCTGGGGCGTACGAGTTCAGGTACAGGCCCGGAGGGAACGCGTACACGCCACGGCCCTGGAGCACGAGCGAATCCTGGCTCTGGCGGAAGACCTGATCGCAGAAGGCCGTTTCTCAGAAGCCGACGGAATGATTGCACCGCTGCTGTCAAGCATCCACGTGGGGCGCTCGGCACAACTACTTTCCGCGAAGATTCTCCTGAGTCAGCAAGACCTGGAAACAGCCGTTCGCCGGTTGGAGCAGCTCGTGGACACGCCTGACAAGATTGCCGGGCAGGCTCATCTGCTTCTGGCAAGCATCTACTATGAGGGAGACCCCCGCGCCCCCGGTACAACAGATCAATACTACCCGCGCTATAGGCGCCACCAGCGGGAAGCCGAGACCCTCATTGCCGGCACGGCCGACTACTATTTCCTGCGCGCCCAGGGTGCATATGACATGCAGGCGGCCCTGGGATTCTTGAACAAAGCCTTGGAGCTTGACAGCCAACACTATGAATCATTGCACGACCGGGCATGTATCCATCACGCTCAGAGAGACTACGAAAGGCTTCTTCTGGATGCACACGTCATGACGACCTTGCGGCCGAATGGTCCACAGGGCTACAGCTTGAAAGCTATCGCATTACGGGAGATGGGTCGGTGCGAAGACGCTCTACGTGAGCTCAACCACGCGGTGCATCTGGGTCCCAACCAGGCCCGATTCTACGACGAACGCAGGGAAACGTATGCTCGCATGCACCAATATGAAAGGGCCCTCGAAGAGGCTCGCAAGTGTGTGGATCTGGAACCGAACAACGCGAGCTACAATCACAAGCTGTTCGGGGCATATACAGCCGTCGGCCAATACGATCGAGCGGAGGAGCTCTTCCACACTTACCGCCGCTGGATAGCCGGCTACGAGTTCACGGGAGTCAAGCCGATATACGTTTTCTGGGGCCTGTCATTCAAGCTGGTCCTGGACGCTCTGGATGCCGGCTACGCGTGGCACGGCGCGACGGCCCCGCCTCGCCGGCCGCCGTTCAGCTTCATGTATGCCGCTGAGGAGTACTACACCGGGCTCAGCAACAAGGCCAGGCGTCTGCTGCCGCGCGGATGCGATCCCTCATGGTCGCCCAACGGCCGGAAGCTCGTCTATACGCAGGGCGTACGCCTCGGGAGCGCTGTAGCAATGCTGGACCTGGACACCGGACGCACCGAATTACTCGCGGCGCCAGGGCGAAACCCTGAATGCTCTCCCGATGGACGGTACATCGCTTTTGTCAAGGCCCAGCGGCTACTTCCGATCAAGCGTCTGACCGCTCTGAACATCCGCGACATGGTGACCGTTCCGCTCAGTCCGCAGCACTCTCCGCAAATCTGGCTGATGGACATGGATACCCGAGAAGTCCGCTACGTCGCCGAGGGCCAGCACCCCCATTGGGGCCGGACTTCCGGGCTGTTATACTATTTCACGGAGCGGTCGTTATGCGCTGTCTTGCCGGAGAAGGACGACGACGTCAAAGTAATACTCTCCAACTGCCCTGCCAACGATCCAGTTGTCTCTCCCAGCGAGCAGTATGTCGCCATCGTCTGCTATCCGGAACTCCAGATCACCGAACTGAAAACCGGGAAGTTGGTGGCGAGTTGGACCATACCACTACCGGTCACCTTTGCATCGCCATCGTTGCGCTGGACGGCGGATAGCCGGACCGTAATCGTCGGAAACGGGATGTCCAGCGATATGGGCCTATGGGCTTACGATCTCGGTACTCGCACCGCGTCGAGAATTCTCGATGGTTGTGCCGCCGTGGCGTCCCGATCGCCAGATGGTGAGCAACTGGCTGTGTCGCTTGGCGTCCCCTTCCTGGAGACCTGGATCGCCGATGTGCCTCCCGATCAGCCTATGTCCCAAGCTCTGGGCGCGCCTGTGGACGTGCACGAACATTGCCTTGAGATCATGGATTCCTTTGGCCAACGTCTTGAGGCCGATCCGGATTTGCTCTATGACCACCTGATGCGGACTGCCGCCGCTCTCTGGATTGACCATGATCAAGCCGGCATCTGCTTGCAGGAGATGGCCCAGGCTCTTGAGCGGACCTCCGACCCCGATAGCGAATGCAGCGTATACGCACGCGCCGCCATTTCGCATCTGTCACCCGAGCACAGCCGACTTCTGCCGCTGGCGGAACTTCTTGCCGGTCAGGCCGTGCGCAGACAACCCGCGGCAGTCAGGCGGCTCGCCTGGATGTTCCGTCGATCCGGCTATCCGGAGCAGGCGTCTGCCATCCTGCAGATGGGTCCGGACTCAGCCTCCGGCAGCACCCGGTACGACAGTAGCACCGACACGTACACAATCACGGGAATCGGCACCGACATTTGGGAAACGGCCGACGATTTCCATTTTGCCTGGAAGAAACTCCAGGGTGATGGCTCGGTTACGGCCAGAATCGATAGCATTGAGAAAGTACACGAGTGGACAAAGGCAGGCGTTATGGTCCGCAGCACGCTGGAACCGGATTGCCAGAACGCAATGGTGCTTCTAACCCCCAGCGGTAGGTTATCCTTTCAGTATCGGCACACGGAGCTCGGTTCCACATCGGCTCTGCGCATACCCAGGGACACTATTCAGTTGCCCCATTGGGTTCGACTGACACGTATGAACAGCCACTTCATGGCCGAACACGGCGACGATGGATCTACGTGGCACGCTGTCCTGGACACCTCCGACCGACCGGCCAAGATAGAGATCCCCATGGACGAAACGGTCTACATCGGCCTGGCAGTGGCTTCGCATGATATTGCCAGAGCTGCCGAAGCGCGCATCTCGAACGTCACCACCTCAGGCAGCGTGGTGCCCCCCGGCCCATTCATGAAATCGCAGGACATTCCCTCGCAATTCCCGTAGGGGGCCTTCGCCCGTCAACGATCTTGAGGCGCAGGAGCGTCTCGGGTAGACTGGCTCCGTGCATGTGATGAGTATGGAGCCAATGCAGGAGATCGCCATGTCATCGAGCCACTTCAATCGCAGGGAATTCATCGGCCTGACCACGGCGAGCGTCGCCGGCGGCGTCCTGGGTCTGAACGCCTCGACAGCGAGCGAGTCCGGCCGCAACGAATGGGACGCGAACAAGCCGTTCGTATGTACGGGCAAGGCCCTCGTCGTCCAGCCCGTTCTGATGTACCGGGTGGCCCAGCCCAGGCCGGCGACGTCGTGGAAGTCGTGGGGCGGCGTCCAGAGCGACGAAGCCGCGGCTGCCGAGGCTCGGAAGATCACGGAGGAACTGCACGCGCTGTCTGCGCAGGCAGGCTTTCCGGTTACGGTTCGTCCGGTTCTGACGGTCAAGTCTGCCGGCGAGGCCGCACGCGCGCACGAAAATCAGTACGACGTAGTGGTCGTCTATGCCGCCTCGGGCGGGGGCGATCTGCTCAAGGCGTGCTTCGCGCCCCAGAAGGACCGCGACACGATCGTCTTTGTTCGCCATCGCTCCGGCCCCGCTTACTACTGGTACGAGGCGCTGAGCACGCGCTACCTCCAGACGGGCTGGCCCGAGCCGGGACAGAACTCCAGGCTCGATCACGGCGGCCCGCACGTAGATGACGTCGTTGTGGACGAGTTCGTCGAGTTGCTCTGGCGGCTGCGGGCGCTCTATGGGCTGAAGAACTTCATCGGCAGCCGCATCGTCGCATTGGGTGGGCCGTGGGGCAAGTACTCGCCCGAGGCCCCGGCTGTTGCACGCGACAAGTACGCAATCCAGATTATCGATGTTTCCTACGATGAGATCGCGCCGCGGATTCGGGCCGCTCATGAGGACCGCAACGTGGTCGCGGCGGCGCAGCGCTGGACCGACGCTTACTTAGCCCTGCCCCACACCACGCTCGCAACCGACAAAGAGTTCGTCGTAAAGGCTTTCGTCTTGTCCAAGGTCTTCAAGGACCTGATGCGTGAGCACGATGCGCCGGCGTTCACGATCCGCAACTGCATGAGCACGATCATGCCGCTGGCGCAGACGACGCCGTGCCTGACCCTCGGCCTGCTCAACGACGAAGGGCTCATGGCCTTCTGCGAGTCGGATTTCGTCATCATCCCCGCCGGCATCCTGCTGCACTACATCAGCGGCCGGCCCGTCTTCCTGCACAACTCGACCTTCCCGCACGACGGCGTCGTGACGTGCGCCCACTGCAGCGCCCCGCGCCGCCTCGACGGTGAGCACTACGAGCCGGTGCGAATCCTGACGCACTACGAGTCGGAATACGGCGCGGCCCCGAAGGTCGATATCCCCGTCGGTCGGCAGGTCACCTTCATCGATCCCGAGTACAGCACCGGTCGCTGGCTCGGCTTCACCGGTGTCGTCAAGAGCAACCCGTTCTACGAGATCTGCCGCAGCCAGCAGGACGTGGAAATCCAGGGCGACTGGCGCAGGCTCATCAATGAAGTCCGCGATTCGCACTGGATGATGGCCTACGGCGACCACCTCAAGGAGCTCGGCTACGCCGCCCGCAAGCTCGGCATCCAATGGGGCGACCTCACACATGGATAAGCCGGATGCGGGCCTGCGGCGATGCCGGTTTGTGGGGGGCAATGACATCAAGAAAAGGCGTCCTCGGACTCTTGGAGAGCCTCTCTTGCGGCTTCACACGGCACGGACGGTTGAGTAGAATACGCGCCGGCAATGAATGAACGGATCGAACTTCGAGAAGGAACGGATACGACGATGAAGAAAGACAAGCCACAGTGTCCTGGAAAGGCGCGGTATCTCTGCGGCAAGCGGATTCTCCCGACGCCGGTCTCGCCCACGACGAGTGTCGTGCAATTGATCGACAGCATGGACGCCTACAACGGCGGCCGGCTGAGGGCCGCGTGCCATCTGCTGCGCGACAAGTACTCTCAGGAGGACGTGACTATCGGCCTGAGCATCGCGGGCGCCCTGACGCCGGCGGGCCTGGGCCCATCGGCCATCATCCCGCTGATGAATCACGGATTCGTGGACTGGTTCTGCGCCACCGGCGCGAACATGTATCACGACCTGCATTTCGCGTTCAATCTGCCGATGTTCCGCGGCAGCCACACCGTGGACGACGCGGACCTGCGGGACAAGGGCGTCACGCGGATCTACGACATTCTGTTCGACTATGAGGACGTGCTGATGGAGACGGACCGGCTTCTGCGGCAGATCCTGGTCCGGCCGGAATTCCAGAAGGAGATGGGCACGCGCGAGTTCTATCATCACCTCGGCAAAATCCTCGACGAGCACGAGCGCAAGAACGGCCTGGGCCAGGTCAGCGTCCTGGCGGCCGCCTATCGCAACGGCATCCCCGTCTTCACGTCGTCGCCGGGCGACTCGACGATCGGGATGAACGTGGCCGGCCTCGAGCTTTTGGCCGAGGCGGCGGGACTCCAGGACCGATTCAAACTCAAGATCAATCCGAGCATCGACGTCAACGACTCGACGGCCATCATCCTGAACGCCAAGAAATACGAGCGGGGCAAGACGGCCGTCATCCTGATCGGCGGCGGAAGTCCGAAGAACTTCATGCTGCAGACGGAGCCGCAGATTCAGGAAGTCCTGATGATCCCGGAAGTCGGCCAGGATTACGACATCAACGTGACGGACGCCCGGCCCGACACCGGCGGGCTCTCCGGCGCGCCCCCGAGCGAGGCCGCGAGCTGGGGCAAGATCGATCCGACGAAGCTGGAGGAGACCGTCACGGCCTACCTCGACGTCACGGCGGCCCTGCCCATGATGGCCGCCTACGTCATCCAGTCGGCGCAGCCAAAGAAGCTCAAGCGACTCTACGACCGCGGCGACGAACTGCACGAGAAGCTCATTCGGTCCTATCTCGAGAACAACAAGGAAGTCGAGACACTCAAGGGGCTGATCAGGAAACTCAGCGTCTGAGGGGGAATCGAAGAATATGAAGGAAGAATCTCTGAAGCTCGCCCAGGAGCACGGAACTCCCCTGTTCATCATCGACCACGATGTGATCCGGGAGAACTATCGCACGTTCAAGCGCCACCTGCCGCGCGTCCAGGCGTACTACGCCGTGAAGGCCAACTCCAATCAGGAGATCGTCCGGACACTCTTCCACGAGGGCGCGAGCTTCGACGTCGCCTCGTACAACGAGTTCATGCAGGTCTACGAATACATTCGGCGCTTCGAGGAGAAGGACAAAGACTTCTACGTCTGGGACAAGATCATCTTCTCGAACACCATCAAGGACGCAGAGACGCTGCGCAAGATCCGGCGGTACAAACCGCTCGTCACCTACGACAACGCGGACGAACTGAAGAAGATCAAGGAACATTGCGACACGGCCGGCGTGGTCCTGCGGCTGAAGGTCCCGGATATCGGCTCCCAGGTGGAAATGAGCTCGAAGTTCGGGGCCGAGCCGGGCGACGCCGCCGGGCTGATCCAGCAGGCGTTCGACCTGGGGCTGGTGGTCGAAGGGCTGAGCTTCCACGTCGGCAGCCAGTGCACGACGTTCGACAACTACACGGGGGCACTCGATATCGCATCCCAGATCTTCCATGACGCGCGCCGGAAGGGTCACCACGTCAACATCGTGGATATCGGCGGCGGCTTTCCCGTCCCCTACGATTCGCGCGTGCCGCGGTTTGAGAAACTCGCGGCGGTGATCAACGCCGAATGCGAGAGACTCTTCCCCGAGGACGTGGAGCTCATCGCCGAGCCGGGCCGATTCATCGCGGCCACCGCCGCGGTCCTCGTCTCGGAGATTGTGGGCAAGGCGCGGCGCGACGGGAAGATCTTCTACTACATCAACGACGGCGTCTACCACACCTTCTCCGGCGTCGTGTACGATCACTGGATCCCCAATTTCCACGCGTACAAGGCCGGGCCGACGGAAGTCTGTGCCGTCGTCGGGCCAACCTGCGACAGCTTCGACAAGGTCTCGCTGTCGCAACAGCTCCCCGCCGACCTGCAGATCGGCGACTACCTCTACACGGAAAACATCGGCGCCTACAGCATCGCCTCGTCGACGAGATTCAACGGCTTCGAGGGCGCGAAGATCCTGCACCGGAACCAGTGAAACCGCAGGGCCGTGCTCGCCGGCGCAAAGTGCATCACCTCTTTGCGCGGCATACAAGAAAAGGGCCCGCACGAAACGATGCAGGCCCCTACGTGTTTACACAAACCTCGATAGCGGATTTCACTTGCCGGCGAGGTATCTGAGTTCGAATTCGGACAAAACGCGGTTGTAGATCCGAACCTCATCGAGTGCGCCGTTGAACGGGTTGCCGCCGTTGACCTGGCCGCAGCCGAACTGCACGTTGGCCTCGGTATCGGTGCCGAAGCTGAAGGTATCGCCGGAACCGCGCAGCTCGCCGGCCACGAAGATCTCCACCCGTGCGCCGTCGAAGGTCACCGCGACGTGCTCCCACTGGCCCTCCGGCAGCACCGCATCGCCCGTACCGACGGTACTGCCGTTGCGTCCGAACCGCAGGATACCCGTGTCACGGTTGGCCTCGATATCCCACATCATGTTGTCGGCCGCCCAGGAGTCACGTTTGCCGATCAGGCCTTGCCACTGACCGCTCAAGCCGTCCCACTTGGCCCACAAGGATACCGAGAGCTGCCCCGTAGCTGCCGTCGGATTGAAGGTGCCCAGATCGACGTGCTCGTGCCCGGAGGCCCCGTCGAACAGCATGGCGGCGCCGACCGCCCCGTCGATGAAGGCCGCGGGGAAGTTCGGGTCGCCGGCCAGCGTGCCGTCATTGCCGTTGCCGGACAGATCGTTGACGTCGTTCTCCAGGGGACAATAGACGACCAGGCCGCTGGCCCCCGGGTCCTGGAGCCCGGGATGACCGACACCAATCTCATCGATGTAGAGCCGGCCCGCACCATCCGCAACGGGATTCGTCCGGTCGCCCGCACCAATGTAGATCGTCTCGATCGCGTTGAGCCTGACGCCGGCGTCGGCAAAGTCGGCCAGCGAGATCGCCCACTGCTGCCAGCTCTGCTGTAAGAGGGCGTCCGGGTCCGGATGCTTGACGAGTTTACTCCGGCCGCCGCTGTCTTCGAGTACGACGTACAGATCCGCACGGTCGTTGAACAACTGATCGACGCCGATCTGGGTGACCTGCCACGACGCATTGCCGGGGGCTGCCGCGCTGGAGAACTCGGCGGTATTGACGACGCCCGCGCTATGGCTGGTCAGGGCCAGCCCGACGTACACGGTAGAGTTCATCGGAATCTCCCGCTCGGTCGGCTCGCCCGGGCTGGCCGCCTCGACCATGGGCTGCCAGTTGGCGCCGTCGCTGGAATGCTCGGCCTTGATCACATTGCCCGTGCGGGTCAGCCGGACCCAGTGAGGCAGCGTGATCTCGGCGGGCTCGCTGCGCGTGCTGTCGGAGGTCCCGGAAATAAGCTCGCGGAACTGCCAGCCGACCCGACCGTCCGGCGTGACATACGCCATGGCGTTCTTGGCGCCCGCGTCCAGACTGTCACGAACCATCACGCCGGCCTTTGCCCAGACACTGGTGTTCTGGAGGCTATCGACGCGAACCACGACCGAGCCGTTCCCGCTCAGCGGCTTGTAAGCGAACGTAAACTGGTCCGCGTTGTTCCAGATATCCTCGCCGGCGCCGCTCATCGTGATTGCGCCGTCCGCGCTCTCAAGAAACAGGGTCGGGCTGCCGCGGAAGTGCACGAACAACGTGTCGATGCCGTCAGCGGTCCAATCCTGCGGCGTATCCCACGTGAGCGCGGCTTCGGAGTAGTACGGCTGCGTCGTGTTGTCGTATTGCATGGGCATCGACTGCTTGCCCGCGTAGACGATGTTCGGCTCCGCAAAGGGGGCCTCATTGTATCCGACCTGGGAGCCGCCGCGTTGGGCATTCTCGAGGCCATCGCTCCAGGTCTGCCAGATGGTCTCCCCGGCTTCGATGTTGTCGGTGTAATTCTCAAAATCATCGACAACGAAATACTCCGTCGTCGAGAAGCTCCAGATGTCGCCTTCGGCGATCAGCGTCCCGCTGCCGTCCAGCTCGTTGACCTTCCAATAGACCGTCCGGCCGTACTGCGGGTTCGCGTCCGCCAGGTCGTAGCTGGGCGCTTCAGTTGTGTCGACAAGGGCCGTGCCGTCGGCTACCGCCGCCCGGTCGCTGCTGACATACACCTCATGCGAGACGGACCCACGTCCCGTACGCCAGCTCAGCACGGCGTCGAGATCCACGCCTTCGGCGCCCACCGTCGGCTGCGGCGCACGCGCCCGTATCGGAGCGTAGAAGAAACGCACCTCGCTCAGCCCCGTCTGCGGCGAGAACGAGCTCCAGTTGCTGGTGATCGTCAGACGAACGAACCTCGCCTTCACACGCTGCATATCTACAGTCGTGTAGTCCCCGTAATCGGCCGCGCCGGGCGCCTGTGCGAACTCCACATCACCCAGAGGGCTCCACTCGACGCCGTCGAGCGAGTATTCGACGGTGACATCCTTGGCGCCAAACCCGATGAAGGACTCGACCGACTGATTGGAATTCCATACCCACAGCTCGTGGAGCTCATGGACCTGGCCGAAGTCATATTGAATCCAGGCCGGCAACACGGATGTCGGGCCGGTGAGCCATCCGGCCGTATCCAGGGTCGAATGCTCGTCGGCGGCGTTCATGCCCGAACCGTCGACGGTCTTATCCGGCGTCATGCCCTGCTGGGTGGCCGATGAGCTGGCCGTAGCAGTGACATTCGCGAGCGGATAGGCGTACGGCTCGACCGTGAAGCTCCAGACCTGGCCTTTGGCAACACTGCTGTCCGGCGGTGCATTGACTTCATCGACGCGCCAATAATAAGTCTGACCGAATTCGAGAGGCTCCTCGAGAGGGTAAGACGCCGCGGTCTGCCCCGGACTGACCAGCACGCCGCGTCCGTCCGTACCGCTGGCCTCGCTGACGTCGTCGAAATCCATGCCAAAATAGACGTCGTGGCTGGCTGCGAACTCCCCGGCCATCCAGGAGAGAATCACGTCGGCGCGAACGTCGGTCGCCCCCGTTGCCGGCTGGGGCCCGCCGGCGG
>Ga0207752_1000685_pt1 | contig 15777 bp, 7 predicted proteins | sample Pon2CUnioCityCA_6_FD_187272 | JGI IMG/M metagenome (GOLD analysis project Ga0207752, IMG submission 187272) | Marine sediment microbial community from Union City, CA, USA - Pond 2C Sediment 2 (SPAdes) | ecosystem: Environmental > Aquatic > Marine > Intertidal zone > Salt pond sediment ...
CGAGGTCATCTGGAATGGTATCGGCTGACCCAGCATCTGCCATGTAGAACCATTGGCCGAGCTGTACGCCGTCAAATTACCGGCCAGGTCACGCTCTATCTTCACCCAGTACGGAGCGATAATGCTAGTCAGTGAAGCTGTTTGCACAGCATTTCCGCCTGTATCCGCTCGATACTCGGCGGTTACTCCATTTTCAGGCGTTAACGCTACAAGCGAGTATTTGGAATCCGGGTCCAGTGTTTCGCGAATCATCACTCCGGCCTTGGCATAGGGGTCAGTATTGATCAGGCTCTCAACTTTAGCTGATATTGAGCCGATGCCTGTCAGTGTCTTGAAAGCGTAATGGAATTGATCAGATTGGCCCCATATATCGGCGCCGGAGCCGGTTATCGTGAAGGTACCTGCAGTACCTTCCGCGAAGCTTCCGACGTATGCCGGGTAACCTCTGAACCACAGAGACAATTCAGCCACATCTTCTATAGTCCAGTCACGCGGACTCGTCAAAGTCAGCTCTATTTCGGAATACTTGCTGTTATCCTGTTTATTGTTGTCATAGTAGAAAGGCAGTGATTGACCGCCGCTATGAACAATAGTTTCTTCCATATAAGAAGTGGAGGTTTCGTCGCCGACCATCGAACCTGTACCGTTTCCGGCATAATACGGATCGGTTCCCGGAGTACCATAGCCAAGTCCATCGTGCCATGAATACCATACCTGATTGTCTCCGGCATCGTAGGATTCGAAATCATCCACGAGGATGAAATCGGCTACTGTAAAGCTCCAAATCCTGCCTTTGCTGATTGTCTGGTCGTTGTTGATCTCATCGACTCGCCAGTAGTAAGTCTGTTCCCATTCGAGAGCTTCAGTCGGAGTATAGGTATTGGGATCCTGCCGGCCTCGATAAATATTTGTTGTATCGGATGTATCAGCATTTTTTACAGCATTTTCATCAGTACCAAAGTATATATCATGCTGAGCGGCATTATCTCCCGGTGACCAGCTCATAGGTGATACATGTTTAACATCCAGTGTGGAACCATCGGCCGGTTTTGGATTCCAGGCGAGCAACGGATCACCCATCATTACCTTCTGAATCTCAGCCTGTGTGAGTGCATAATTATAGATTCGGAAATCATCCATAGAGCCCAGATAATACGAATCATCCTCATCATGGGACCTGCCAAGCCAGTTGTTGGTTGTTTCGCCCAGATCACTCGGAGATAAAACGGCAGAGTCGTTACGCGCGAGTTCCTCGCCGTCATAATATAAAATCATGGTAGTCTTCTCTGCATCAATCGTTACAGCTACATGGTGCCATCCAGTCTCTATATCGAAACCGGTGGGCTGTACCAGGCTCTGGTTGGCTGTACCCTCCGTAGTGATTGCAAAATACATATCATCCATAAACCACCAGCGCGGCCCTAAACACATATAGAAATTCGGGTCGTCGGTACCGAAATCGAATGCCCTGACCCAACTGCCGCCAGGCTGTGAGTCAAGCCAGACGGCAAAGGTGGAACTTCTCAGCGAACCAATAACCGAACCTATCGGCAGCTCAGCATAATCATTACGGCCGTCAAATCCGAGTGCTTCACCGTCAAATCCGTCCACATATTGTACATCCCCTGCAAATGTTCCATGATTGTCGTTGCCGGATGAATCCAGAATAGTAGTGCTGTCACCACAGACCTCGTCAAGCTTCCACCATCCGACAAGATTCGGATCTGTAACAGGCATGGAAGGAACTGTTCTGAAAGTCCACAATTCGCCCGGCCATGATTGTGTGCCTTTTTTCTCGTCGATACGCCAGTAATATTGGGTATCGGGTAATAGTTCGGCAGGTTCGTAGTCTGCTGGAGTTCTAAGACCCTTGAATGGCGGAGAATCCGTCATGCCGAAGTACACCCAGTGCGTCGTTGCTTGAGCACCGGCCGTCCAACTCAGGACAGTATCGAGAGGTACACATTCGGCGCCATTAACGGGATAGGGATCAGTGGCGATCCAGGCCATAACCCTAAAGCTCCAGACCGGGCCTCTCCACGGACTGTCATTCTCAGCTTCGTTTACTTCATCGATACGCCAGTAATAAGTCTCACCAAGTACCAGCGGGCCGGGATCATAACTTGTTTCGCTCTGGCGGCCTTTATAAATCCCTGCCGTAGAGGTATCGGCACTATTCACATCCTCGAAACTGGTACCGAAATATACATCGTGAGACTCCGCCTTGACACCCGGGATCCACGTGAGGTCTTGATTTGGATCAGTATTCATGGCTTCGTCAGTCGGTGTTGGAGTGTATGCTTTGAACCTTCTTATAAGCACAATCCTGAAATTATCGAACGCTGCGTAACTTGTTACCGGAGGGCTTGGAAAATAATTGACCTGGCGAGGCCCGACCTGTAGCGGCAAACCATCAAAATCATTCCGTGTCTGAGGTGATGTAGCCATTTCTGTCCAGCTCACGCCATCAGCACTTGTCCTGAGATGAAATGTATTGCCTCTGCGCTCAAGCTGAAGGTATGGATCTAAGTCCCACGCCTTGCCATTGTGACCATGTTCAGTCCGTACGTCATCGTCGGCACTCCAGTGAAAATTGCCACAGGTCCAGATAGGAAAGTAATCTATGGAGACCCAGTCTTCACCGGGGCCGGCCTCGTCATAGGGGTCGGCTTTGGAGGCCCTGGCCATCAGGCCGGCATCGTTGTGGAAAACCACAGCATCCGGAGTGCCGGCATAATCGGTGACCTGGATCGTGGCGATGAAATCCCCCTCAACGTACTTGTACAGAAACGGTGCCAGCGGATCCCATGGGGCATCCCAGGTCCCATTGGTTGATTCAATGTACAGTTGGCCCTCGCGATCGATAGATGCATTGAGAGCATCAACGGTCTCGCCCGGAAGCCAGCCGAAGTAGCCGTCCCAGCCGGTGCCTGCAACATTATCAGCGACATAGTCATGGGGCGACTCGAAATCGTCGCTGAAGAATTCTATCGCTGTCTGCGCGCTGACAGCCGGCGCCAGAACAAAAATGATTAAACAGATTAGTTTTCTACTCATGGTATTCCACCTTCCAGTACTTGATACGATGAGATTATGAAGTAAACGATGACGTTTTTCGCCAATATTACACATATATATCTATTAGTAATATTGTTTTAGTTCGAATTGACCTCCTTTTTTAAAATATTTTCCACTTTGAACGGTGAAAACAAATCACGCCGCAATTAAAACAATCGCTTTATGTTTATGAATTTTGTATTTCGCCCGTCTTCCTGTGAATTTTTTTGATTTATTGTTAACAATAGTGTAAAAATCCACTTAATCGAGATGAAGAAAACTCAAAATTTACACTAATGTAAACATATTATAGTAGTTTATTTATACAAAACCAACCTGTTCTCGTCAAGAAAATTTCCTCGCGATTACACAAATTCTGGAATAACTTCGACCGTAAGAACTTTATTGAAAATTCATTGTGGGATCTTCTCTCGTATTGCTGATCGTATAACATTGTGAGTTTGGATGAAAGAGTTCTTAGGAAATATTCCCGTTAGATTAGCAATGTGAATACAGCGGGCGAAAGTCCCGTCGTACCAGTTGCCCGATCCAGGTACGTAGTGATGTCACATCCCGTAATGGGTAGCAGTACGCCCTGAAGATCTTGACTATGCAAATGATGTATTGTACCGCATATTAGCAAAAATCCGAGAAAGCTGACACCAAAATGACACCGCTAGTGGTTTTTTTGCTGTTCGTGTGATATTTCAATTGACAACATCTTTGACAACTCACTATACTACAAGGTCTTAAAAGTTTTTGCGCCTGTAGCTCAATTGGATAGAGCGTCGGTCTACGGAACCGAAGGTTGGGGGTTCGAATCCCTCCAGGCGTATTGCGGAAGTTTCTGGCAAAGTCTTTGAATTATAAGGCTTTACGTTTTTGTTATCTTTGGAATTGTGAAACTCAAGAGTCTGGATTTCGGAGAGGAAACCCGGTTACTGGGTCAAATGTGTGCGAATCTGCCAATCTATGACAGCTTGGCAGCATGAGCCAGGAGAGAACTGCGGGCCACCCTTCCAGGAAGGCTCAAATTCGGTAATGCCAAGAATTCGGCCCCGTTTCCATCTATGGTTGTGTACCTTGGCAAGCATCCTCATAAGTTTGTGCAACACTTTTCAACGTTTGGCGATGTATACACGTTACTACGGCTCAAGAAATGACTCGACTCACAAATAATCCTGATGAAGAAGGCAAGGCTAATACTCAATCTTCGGGCTTTCAACACACACAGACGCAACCTTATGGTGTTACCACGGCTGTCGCAATCGGTCATGCCCCAAATAGGTCCACCTCCATTTCCTTCTGAGCTTCTGGATTCTCTCATACCTCCAGGGGGGCACGAAAAGATAAGGATAGCCTTCGGGCACGGCACGCTCAGCTTGCTGGAATCATCTTGAGATTGAGATGAAATTACGGTATTACGAGACTTAAAGTTTGCAGGACTGGTTCAGTTAAGCATATATGGGAAATTCCGGTTTAGGGAAGAGTGTATGTCGGAAATACCAGCTCAGATCACTAGGGAGAACAACTCATGGACTTGAGGTATTGCCCTCATTGCGGCACAGAGGGGGTATTAGTCATGTCGGACGGACGATGCCCACACTGCAAGGAAATACTGATTGAAGCAAATAGGGACACTCCAGCGCCCGGTGGAAACAAAAGTCATGAAGCGGACAATGTGAGTAGTGAACAATCTAATAAGACAATCGCTAGCTCCGCGTGTAAAGAACCCGGAGAATCAGGAATTAGTTCTTCTGAGGATCCACCACCGTCACAATCCACAGAAAGTGCCAACGCATTGGTGCTATTGGGACAGAAATATCTCTTCGGCCAGGAGAAACCCCAAGACTTTCAGGCGGCAAGAAAGCACTTTAGCCTTGCCGCAGATATGGGCAATGCTGATGCGCAGTTTTTCCTGGGGAATATGCACGACAAAGGAGATGGAGTGCCGCAAGACTACAAGGAAGCCCTCAAGTGGTATCGCCAGGCGGCAGATCAAGGGCATGCCATCGCTCAATTCTGTGTTGGCGTATTCTATCGCGATGGTTTTGGAGTACCGCAGGACTATCATGAAGCGGCTGATTGGACTCGCCTCTCTGCAAAGCAAGGATACGATGAGGCCCAATTTAATTTGGGGTTGATGTATTATACTGGTTACGGAGTGGAGCAAAACATTCAGGAGGCAGCGATGTGGTGGCGGAGGGCTGCCGATCAAGGAAATACCAATGCAAAGCACAATTTGAATGCCATCGAATAAATTGATATCCCGAAGTTCACTTTGGGAATAGCTAGCTTAGCCTTGAACAGAGAATAATTAGAAGCGTGAATTGTCCAACCACCGCATCAGCGCAGACCGGGCTTTCCGCCGTATACCTGCTCTACTACTCCTTTGACGTCTTTGCAATGGCTACAATGGCAGAGCGGATAGCCGAGGGTAGCTAAGGCCATTCCGCTATGATTTCGCTTAGGTCAGCGGCCGCGAGCGTCGATTATCTCGTCGATCTACTCAAGTCATGGTTGTGGGGTGAATTGTCGGCACCCCCCCGTCGTCTTGGTATACGAAGAAAAGCCAGTCGAAAGCGACATATGATGGCACTCTTATCGACACTGTGAATCAAGCTAAAAGAACAAGCAAGTTGCATGTCAGCCCCAAATCTCTTAGAATTACAGACATTGATATGGCCGAAATCAAGGTCATAGCGTGTAGGATTCTCATTGTTATGAAGGCATGAAGAAAATCCAGGATTAGAGTTGGGTCTTCCAGCTTTCCCCTTATAGGAGCGATACCATGAAGGTTATTTGTCCACAATGTGAGAGTTCTTTTGGTGATGACGACGCTGGCAAGGTTTACAAGTGTCGGCACTGCGGCGAGTTCTTTCAAGTTGGCGAAGAAGTTCAAAAGCAGGATGGAAAAGAGAACGGAGTATGTCAGCCGCCAAAGGATCAACTGATGGATTTTTTTGAAGTGCCGATAAATTCTCCGGCTGTTTGTTCAGATAATTCTTGTCCATGTGGACCCACGTCAATACCGTATGGGGGTGGCTATCTTTATATTAGTGAATCGGCTGTTGATTTTCGTAGAGATGCTCGGTCTGCGAAAGAACTGCAAATTAAGGCGGCCGCGTATATTAAATCTCTCGGTGGAGGCGAAAAAAAGTATATTGTGTTAGATCCGACAATTTATAAAGCGATATTGGTGTGTGAGAAGGCGGCGAAGCGAAGAGGGCTGAATTTACATGTCGCGGCGGCTGATGCTAAACATGCTTGGAAAACAGCTAAAGCTCCGTTGCGGCCTACTCCTATGATTGAGTCATCATAAGGGTCACGTCAATCGAAAATCAAAGTGACTGGCCCATGTATCGCTGCAATGCTCAAAGGTCAGGTTCAACTCAAGCAACCTTGCCAGGTATTCTGACACAAAAATGGGAAAAAAAGCTGGGCGGCAAGCTGACCCAACCAGTGGCGGCACAGGGCATCGTTTACGTCGCTGATACGGACAGGCAAATCTTGTATGCCCTAGATATGCTTAACGGGTCTCAGTGTTGGTATTACCCGGCCGGCGGGCGTATCGATTCGGCTCCAACGATATTGGACAATATGGTTCTTTTTGGCTGTGCGGACGGATATGTATATTGCCTGCAGGCCACCGACGGAATGCTGGCTTGGCGTTTCCGGGCAGCGCCTGTGGAGCGGTTGATTGTGGTCGATGAACGATTGGAATCAGCGTGGCCCTGTCATGGCAGCGTGTTGCTGTACAACGGATTAATATACTTTACCGCCGGCCGCTCGAGCTATCTCGATGGCGGGTTGTTCATTTACGCTCTCAGGCCGGAAACTGGCGAGATTGTGAATCAAAACCGCCTGGACACTTGGTCTGCAACCAGGGACGATGCTCAGGATGCGCCGTTTTTACCGGCCTTTCACAACGAAGGATCACGTTCCGATATTCTCGTGAGTGAAGGCGGGTATATCTACCTCAACCAGTTGCAGTTTACGCCGTCGTTGGAGTTGGTAGATACGGAATATCGTGCCGGTCCGGCGCGGGCACCTGGGAGCACGTCATTTGGGCCGGCATATTTTTACTACTGGTGGATTCCTGGATGATACCTATTTCAACCGGATTTTTTGGATGTATGGCAACCTTTGGCCGGGATATTACATTGCCAACGTGGCCCCGAAAACCGGGCAATTGCTGGTCGTTGGGCCGGACAGAACATACGCCGTACAAGCTTACCCCCAGCGTGTTGCCTTTAGTCCGATGTTCACACCCGGCCGTAAAGGGTACTTACTTGTCGCCGATGAAAATGAGAACGATGCTATCCTTCATGAAAAGAACTGGGGACGGGACAAGGGAATGGGTTTGTCACGGCAATGCGCGCCTGTTTGGTCCGACTGGGTAACGATTAGGATTCGAGCCATGGCGTTAGCCGGAGATCACCTGTTCGTATCAGGGCCGCCGGACATTGTAGACAAAAAGGATCCCATGGCCTCTTTTGAAGGACGCATGGGCGGATTAGTACGTGTTAATGACGCCAATACAGGTAAGAATACTCGCCAATACAAACTGTCTGCACCTCCTGTCTTTGACGGCATGATTGCAGCGGGCGGCAACCTGCTGCTTTCAACAACGGATGGGCGATTTGTATGTATGGGAGGAAGAACAGAATAATGGTATTGTCTACGCAGAATAGAGCTTGTACGTCTTAACTCTCTAACAGACGGGCGCTGTCAATGCTACTGCTCGGCATGTACACCGGCAAGATATCCCCAGATGTAGGCATTTTGTGCCATCGGTCTCTGTATTGTGAATTCGCACATAATGGGGTACCAGAATACGTCCCAGTAAGCTTCCATAATAGGCCATTTTTCGGACGCCGGAAAGCAGTTGGGTCGAATAATCGGCCGCATGAAAGTGTCATTACTCGTCGGATCTATAGGCCCGAAAACAGTGATTCCCTCCGGCGGAAGTTGCCCTGTATGGCGGGAGTCCAGATGCAGCGGATTCATAGGCCATTTATAGCCGAGATGAGTTGTATAGCAAAGGTTGAGGGGATTGGCGCCCAACCCGGCCTGGCATGACAGCACGATGGCGCGCAGATATTTTTTGTCGCCGGTGATACGATGAGCACGAACCAAGCCGATTGCATCTGAAACTGTCAGAGATGTGTTCGGCGGCGCCCAATCATTCTTCGTCCAGCGAAAGGCCGTTCGCGATTGAGTCCGCAGACGATCCCGAGCCTCTCTGAGAATTGCCTGTCGACAAAATTCCTGCTGTTGCTTATCTACACCGGTCCGGCGGGTATTGACGTAAGCCCAGGCGGCTTGACTCTGCTCATGACTCTTCCAAACATACAAGTCCACACCTGAGTTATTGAGCATGGTGGTCTCGATAAACACATCGTGCCATCTTTGATTGCCCGTCAAACGGAACAATTCGGCTGCGGCGTAATTTCGCTTGTCTTTAACGTCAATATGATTGTCCATTCGCTCAATCTCCACGCCTTTGACGGCGTAAGAAGGACGGCGCTGCCCTCTCTTTGCATAATCGGCTTCGGCCCATTCCATTGCTTTGACAGCACTTGCCTGGTAGGTTCGAGCCAGGTCATCCTGCCCTAAGATTTTCAATACAATAGTTGCCTTGGCGGCGACGGCTGCATAATAGAAGCTCGACCAGCTTCCCGGCTCATAGGCAAGAATCGTCAACGATTCCTGCCAGCTTGTCTCGCCGAGATTCGGATGCTCCTCGGATTCGATTCCGCCGCATATTCCGCCCTCGGGCGTTTGGGTTCGCCTGTAAAAATCCAGATTAAACAAGGCCTCATCGACAATATCAGGCAGTTGGTTTTTTGATTCGGGGATTTCGAGAGATAATGATTCGAAATGTGATGGAAACTGCTCAGCCAGATCGAGCAGATATAAGGATGAAATCAAGTGCTGAATCCTCCGGTCCCAGTCACCGGCGTCCATGTATCCGCCCCACACGCCCGGCAGCAGCTTATCGGTTTTTCCGGCAACAAGATTGCGGAAATTGGAAGGATCGGAGCGGCTGAGACCGTTTCGTGTATCCATCAACCTCGTGGTCGAAGCATATACCTTGACGCCGTCATCGGGATGAAATGGACGGGGACGCTTGAAACCGGTGTAAGGCGGGCCGAGTTCTACTCCGCTGCGCTGATGATAAAATCCCCGGGCGGATGTCCTGAAGGCTTTATTCCAGATTTCCTTGTCGATAAGGAATGGATAAGAACAGCCAATCTTCTCAACATAGACTCTGTACCTACCCGGCTGGTTCAAGTTTGTGAAATCCATCTCATACACATCGGTCAAGTTGAAATTTCTCTTATATGCATCTTCGTTCTTCTCAGCGGCGGACTTTGACAGCGAAGTCTTGCCCGAGTAGATAATTTTCCCGGTCCAGTCATCGACAATGCGAAAGACCAGACCTTCGGCATACTTTAGCCCGCCGCCATTGCCTATCCAGCATGACAGGAACGCAACCTTGGCTGGACCGTTCGGATGAAATCCGATATGAGAAACATGCACCGCTTCGCTACGCATGCTGAGTGGCTGATAGGTGAAATCCCTCTTCGCAAATTGATCTCCTGTGAAAGAAATCTCATACTTCGCATTGGTCTGCAACGGATGCGGCAAAAAGAGATAAAGATGATGTTCGACCGGGGTCTTAAACTTCCAGTCGTCGATTCGTGCAACGCCGGTCGGCCTGCTCTTGCGATGAACCTGCACCGGACTCAACTTTCTTCTATAGTGAACATCTTTTGCGGACTCGATCCGATAGCTCGATTTGTCATCAGACCATTTGGTATCCAATGGTTCTCCGGCAAACGTATCGAACGGACGAAGAATGTTGCCCTCTTTGCCGACAAGAACTCCAATCTTATTTCCGTTGCGATAAAGATATCGCCTGCTTCCTCGCTCTTTTATGATGTCTCCATCCTGCTTGACATACGGAACCTGCACACCGACATTGACTTTGCCTGTCTGTACGACTATTTCGATGACATCAGGCGCTGCCATCCCGATAAATTCGATTTTTGGTGACGCTTCGGCAAGACTACTAAACATAAAGAAAGACAAAACCGTCAACAGCCGGTGAGCACCCGTGGATTTTATTATTTTTATTGTATTTTTCATTCTGAATTTTCAATCATTCGACGTGATTTTAACAATCTATTCCGGATTAACATAACTTGAAATTCTCCAACCTGCTTTTAGTAAGTTTGATTGACAGGAAATTTGATTTTCATTTCTCGATATGAATATATCACGGCTGAGACAGAGATTCAAAGAAAAATCAAAACAAAAACTATTTATCCACCAGCGTTCTTAAATCAGTTTGACAAAAGGATAAATTAGTAAATAATGTCAATAAATTGGCAATGGTAACTCTAAAACAAAAAGGATGGAATATAAAATAAGTTAACAACATAAGCTGCTGAGAAACGAAAAGATATGCCAAACGGGGAACATAAATGTACTTGATGGGAATTGACTACGGTACCGGCGGCGCTAAAGCGACAATTACAGATGTTGAAGGCAATGTCAAGGCATACGCTTCCAAAGAGTATCCGATACTAACGCCGCATCCCGGCTGGTCGGAGCATGATCCGATGACCTACTGGGAGATAGGCCGCCGAATAATACGGCAAGTCATATCCCAGTCCGCGATGGCTCCTGCAGAAATCAAGGCCATAGCCGTATCATCCGCCCTCCCTTCACTGGTAATCGTGGATGAAAATCACAACCCTCTTCAGAATGCCTACAATCTGATGGACAAACGCGCTACCCATCAGGTGCAATGGCTCAAGGATAACATTGGCGAAGATCGAATCTTCGAGATTACAAAGAACCGTCTGGATGACCATCCCGCGCTGGTGAATCTTATGTGGGAAAAGCAAAACCGCAATGAGACTTTTAGCCGGATTTGGAAAGCTCTGACAATTGACGGATTTATCACTCTGAAGCTGACGGGACAGGCAACGTGTCACTACTCTGGAGCGGCATTTTACGGCGTGGCTTATAATTTGCTCGAGCGGCGTTTCGAACAGGAAATCCTCGATCAGATCGAGATTCCGCTTGACCTTTTGCCCGACCTGTACCGATGTGATCAGATCGTAGGATCCGTGACTGCGGAAGCAGCAGATGCCACTGGTCTTACCAGGGGAACTGCCGTTGCAGCCGGCCAGGTGGACTGTAATGCCGGCTGGGTCGGAGCCGGTGCCGTAGCGGAAGGTGATATCCAGATGAATCTGGGCACTTGCGGCAACTTCGGTATCATCCACCGCAAGCCGAAGTTCCACGACAGCATGATTGCATTTGCCTATACTACCGACTCAGAAAGTACTTATATTACTGTCCCTACCACGACAACCGGCGGCCAGTTAATACGCTATATGCGGGACAATTTCTATCACCAAGAAATGAAGCAGGAACAGAAACGCTGCACAGACACCTATGACTTGATTAATCAGGAAGCCGAATGTGTTAGGCCGGGCAGCGATGGTCTTGTTGTGCTCGGGTACCTAATGGGAGAACGTACACCTATCTGGGACGTTTATGCCCGCGGTGTCGTTTTCGGTTTGAGCATGAACCACACGCGGGGCCATGTGATTCGAGCTATGATGGAATCGGTAGCGTACGCATTATATGACTCGTTCCGAATTATCAGGGATGCGGGATACAAAATCAATACTCCAATTGTATTTAATGAAGGCGGCGCCAAAAGTCCGCTTTGGAGAAGGATCATTACGGACGTCTTCAACGTACCTACCGTGCTGGTAAAACGCCGGACCGGCGCACCTTACGGCGATGCTATTTTGGCGGGTGTGGCGACGGACATTTTCAAGGACTTCTCCGTAGCTAAAGAATGGAGCCAATATGTCGAGCCAATGGAACCGGATCCGGACAACCATAACGTTTACATGGAATACTTTGATCTCTACAAGCAGCTCTACGGCCATGTGAAGAGCGACTATCGCGAACTGGCAGCCCTGCGCGAGAAACATCACACATTGTAAGAAATTACTGAGAAGGAATTTTGGTATGAAGCATTTTTATATAAAGACCTGCTGTACAATACTATTGAAATTATTGCTTCTTATAACAGTGGCCGAAGGCGCACCTCGCGTTGAATTTATCGATAGTGCGGGCGAAGTGGAGCTTTACGGCTTAGCCGAAATCACGATTAGCATCAAGAATCCTGACATGGCAAATCCTTTCATCGATGCATCAGTGCAGGGGATTTTTCGATCTGAAAGCGGTGAACCCGTAAAGGTGGATGGTTTCTGCGATTCCGACGACGGCAGTGTTTATCGAATTCGTTTCATGCCATGCCGCCCTGGCAGATACCAGTATGAGATTCGCTATAGTCAGCCCGGCGTTGATATTGGGCATAAGGGGGCATTTCAAGCTGTTGCTGCGGGGCGCAAAGGATTGCTGCAGGTTGATCCGGATAACCGATGGCACTTTATATGGGAAGGAACAGGCGAGCATTATTTCTGGAATGGTACTACAACTTACTATCTGATGGGCTGGGACGACCAGACAATTCGCCGGAACATAGACCGGCTGCATCGTTTGAAGATAAACCGCTTGCGGGTGCTTCTTTATGGCAGGAACAATCCCCGCCCCTGGGGCCAGCCGGTAGTGCCGACGGAGAATTTCAAGCTCCATCTTAATCCCTGGCCGGCAAAACGGCCGGATGATATCAGGAATCCCGGCTTTGACTTGATGCGCTTTAATATAGAACATTGGCGAAAGTACGAACGGCTTCTACGCCATGCCCGCGAGAAGGACATGATCGTTTCCGTTATCTTTTTTATCGGGGGCCAGGTGCTGCCCACCCCGTTTGAAGCCAACAGCGAAGCAGAGGAACTTTTCTATAAGTATACCATCGCCCGGCTGGCAGCTTTTTCCAATGTTACGTGGGATCTCGGCAACGAGCACAACTTTCACCGTAAAGTCCCCGACTGGGCCGATACCCTCGGTCACCGCGTAAAAGAATGGGACCCGTACGACCACTTAACCTCTGCGCATAACGTGACATATAGAACTCCGAAGTCAACCTGGCTGGACATGCAGTTGATTCAGAGATGGGACAGCGGGCAGAATGCCTATATGCTGGGCCAGCGGCGAGAACAACAACAGCGAGGGTATATTATCCCGCAGGTCAACGAGGAGTACGGCTACGAAGACTTATGGGAGAAATACCCCGGCCAGAGGTCGGCTCAGACGCGCCGAAAAAACGCATGGGAGATATACATGGCCGGCTGCTACCAGACTACAGGCGAATCCGCCCGCCGGGGCACCGGAGTCTCGCCGGACAGTGGCGGCGGCTGGGTCAACGGCCGTGGAGACGGTACGATGAGGATGCTCATCGGCTACGGGCACATCTTGGATTTCTTTATGGCGTTCGATTGGTGGAACTGTACGCCTCTTAACGAATCCGTGGACGGCCCGGCTTGTTGTTTGGGCAAGGAAGAAAAACTCTACATTCTCTACTTCCGCGAAAGCGGCCGGGCAACTGTCCGGCTGGGTGATATCGGCTATCGGGGCAAATGGTACAACCCGCGCGACGGCCAATGGGAAGGCACCTGTCAGGCGTATGGACCGGTGTGGACTACTCCTACAACAGCCGATAAAGAAGATTGGGTTCTGTGGCTGGAGAAAGACGAAGAGTTGAAAGACTGCGTACCGCCCGGCGTAGTTTCGGTTGTTGCCGGAGGCAATGGAAAAACAGTTCTTGTAGAGTTTGATGAGATTCCAAATGAAAGCTCGGCTATAGATCCGACCCAGTATAAGATTCAACCGAGCATTGACGTGCAGAAAGTTTCTCTGGGCGGCCGTTACGGCAAGACCGCTATTCTGTCGGTTACGCCTTTACAGGAAAAACTATCATATAAGATAGAAGTCAGCGACGTCGAGGACCGCGCCGGCAATAAAATGGAATCGGCTGAAGTTAAATTTGAATATATTCATGCAGGAAGACCTTTAGTGGAGCTTATTTTCGACGAAGGAAGTGGTCGAGCCGCAAAGAATACAGGCGCTATCCATTCTACAATACAAAATGCAAAGCTTACTCCGAACTGTCCTGTCTGGTCCAAGAATACTCCGGCAGGCAAAAAACCGTACAGCCTGGATTTCGGCGATAAAGCAGATGACTACGCGGTTGATTTGCCAAAAGAATCGACAGAAGTTCTGGGAGGATTGGCGTCCTTTACCATCACGGCGTGGATCAACTGTGTAAATCGTGATGAAGGTGCAGGCGGCAATCGTATCGTACACATGGCCGATACGCTGGGTACGAGAGCCGGATTCGATCTTGTCTTTGTGCGCGATGGACGGCTCAAAATTGGAATTAACGAGTGGCCCGACAATACCAAAGCCATCAGCTCTGCCGGCTTGATTCCGGTGGACGAAAAAGCAAGGAAAGACAACTGGCGCTTCATTGTAGTAAGCTACGATTCTACGGCCAAACAAAACCAGGTCAGGTTCTATATCGGATCGGCCGATAGAGCAGCAGCCCTCGACAAGGAAATTTCATACAATCAAGGTCCCGTGCGGGCCGGAGCCGGCACTCTTACTATCGGACACTTTAGTCCGGCAGTACGCCGAGGCCATACAGACCGCATGTTCCGAGGACTCATCGATGATGTTAGAATCTTCGGCAGCAAAACCGATGGAGCCGGAGCGCTGCCCCTCGAACAGATAATAACTATACAGGAAGGCAGTAAATAACACTGGCTGCGATAAAAGCTGTACGAAAGTGGAAGTAACAGGAGCTATCATTGGAACTTGTTCGTAAGTTAAAACAGCGGCAAGCTGAGGGAAATCCCATTTCTGTGGGTTTGATAGGCTGTGGACAGATGGGTTCGGGGCTGGCACATACTATCAATAATATCGAAGGGATGGCTGTGCGAGTCATCGCGGAAGTGGATATTGATCTTGGCGTTAAAACTTTTCTTGAAATGGGTGTTCAACGTGATCACATCTGCACGGCGGATACAGTCTCACAGATCCAGGATGCACTTGCCACCAAACAGGTAGTAGTAACTGAGAACGCAGAGTTTCTCACTCAGGCCGAAAGTATCGAAGCCAACGTAGAGGCTACCGGTGTGCCGGACGTGGGCGCTTTTATCGCTCTGCGTTCGATTGAAAACCATAAGCCCATCATTATGCTCAACGTAGAGACGGACGTTACTATGGGCGCATATTTGAGCCGTTTAGCCCGCCGGGAAGGTACGGTTTACACTGTGGCTTCCGGCGATGAACCCGGTGTGTGCAAAATGCTTTTCGATCAGGCTGTATTGATGGGTTTCGAAGTAATCTGTCTCGGCAAGTGCAAGAATAATCCAATTAACCTGGATATGACGGCCGACATGTGTCGGAACGAGGCAAAATCAAAGGATATGAATCCCAAGATTCTCACATCCTTTATCGATGGAACAAAAACAATGGTGGAAATGGCGGCGGTCTCGAACGCAACCGGTTTACTGCCGGACACACCGGGAATGCACGGAATAAGCGTAGAGGTCGAGAACCTGACACGCGTCTTCGTGCCTAAAGCGGACGGCGGCATATTCGAGCACAGGGGCACGGTAGAATATTCGACCGGCAGCTTTGCTCCGGGGGTCTTCACAATCGTTTATACCGACGACCCTCGGATTCGCAAAGATATGAAGTTCATCACTCGCGCCGATG
>Ga0207752_1000686_pt1 | contig 15764 bp, 8 predicted proteins | sample Pon2CUnioCityCA_6_FD_187272 | JGI IMG/M metagenome (GOLD analysis project Ga0207752, IMG submission 187272) | Marine sediment microbial community from Union City, CA, USA - Pond 2C Sediment 2 (SPAdes) | ecosystem: Environmental > Aquatic > Marine > Intertidal zone > Salt pond sediment ...
GATCAGGTTCTTATCGATCCCCGGACGCTTCGTAGCGGGGATGATAATACAATCATTGAAGCACTGCCGGCGATTCTCGGGTAGAGAGCTTAATCCATCATGACAATAGAATTTGTAAATAGATGAAGGAAGGGTGGCAGCCTCAAAGCCAAAAGCTTTGGGGATGGTAAACACCGGGGAATTCATCCCCAAGCTGAGCTTGAGGCTACCACTCGACCGCACGTAGAAAATCTACAAACTGATAAATGACAAACTAATAGAGTTTATGGATGCGACACAAAAAAATATTACGCTCGGTACGGCCGGACATATAGACCATGGCAAAACCGCATTGATTAAATGCCTGACCGGCTGCGACACGGACCATCTCAAGGCCGAGAAGGAACGCGGAATGTCTATCGACCTCGGCTTCGCTCCTTGTACGATTTCAGAACTGGAGGTCGGAATTGTTGATGTCCCCGGCCATGAGAATTTCATCAAGACAATGGTCGCCGGGGCTACCGGTATCGACGGCGTCATTTTTGTAATCGCCGCCGATGACGGTGTTATGCCCCAGACTCACGAGCACTTCGACATCCTCACGCTGCTCGGTGTTAAATACGGAATCGTGGCTCTGACAAAAGTCGATACTGTAGAGTCTGCCCGTGTTAATAAAGTAACCGATGAGATTAAGGACTTTCTCTCAGGCACGTTTCTTCAGGATGCCCCGATTCTACCTGTCTCGAGTATCACAGGCGAAGGACTCGATACTTTTTACGAGGCGCTAAAGGCGCTCGTAGATACCATCGAGCCGAAAAAAACCGACGGTGTGTTCAGGTTGCCTGTCGAGAGGACATTCTCTGTCAAGGGATACGGCACGGTTGTTACCGGCATTCCAGTTGCCGGTTCGGTTAAAATCGGCGATGAAGCGGTCCTCTTTCCTCACGATACGAAAGGCAGGATAAAGGCCATACAGGTTTACAAGAAAAACAGCGATACTGCCATGGTTGGACAGTGTGCGGCGCTTAATGTTCCTCAGTGGGACTACAAGAACATCGAACGCGGCTGCACCGTCACGATCGGCGATTATTTCCTGCCGCATCAATGGTACTTGTGCAGCCTTCGTATTCTCCCCGATGTAAAAGCACCGCTCAAAAATGGTGCGAACGTAAAATTTCATACCGGCACGTCCGAAGTTGTAGCTACTGTGTATCTGCTAAAAGGCAGCAATATTGCCGCCGGTTGGGAGTGTATCGTTCAAGTCCGGATGAATCGGCCGCAGCAAATTGTGGCTGCCCCGCGCGATAAATTCATACTGCGAAGCCTTTCTCCAGTGCAGACAATTGGCGGGGGCATTATCATTGAGGCTCTGAAGAAAAAGCTCAAACGCAACAACCAACAGGTATTACAGGATGCGATTGACAGAGCAAAAGCGGTGATATCCGAGCGGGACTGGGTCGAGTATTGCATAAAGACAGCCGAAGATTACGCCGCTTCTGAAAGCGAGCTTTCTTTTAGAACCAAAATACTGCCGGGGCCGTTGAAGGAAATTCTTGCCGGTCTTATCGATACAGGCAAGGTTCTGAATTTAAGCCCAAAGCTGTATATTCATCGTGAAACATGCCGGGATGTTCAAAAAAAGCTGCTTGACATTGTTGGCGATTTTCATCGCAGCAAGCCCGAAAGCCCCGGCATAAATGCCGAGCAGTTGCTCGAAGAATCTCGATTGAAAAAGGATGTTTTCGATGGTTTTGTACAACAACTCATATCACAGGGAAAACTTGTCGAAAGGAAGCATCGCCTTGCGCTGCCGGGGCATCAGGAAACATTCAGCGATGACCAGCAGCAAATGCTGAGCCGCGTCGAATCGCTCTTTAAGGATAATCCATTCAATCCGCCCAAATATGAAGAAGTTGTTGACCATACGAAAGAAGAACCTGAAAGTATTCAGAAAATCCTCAAGATACTTCTCGAACAGGAGCAGCTTGTGCGTGTAGATAAAGACCTTCTATTTCACCGAGAAGCTGTTGAACAAGCTCAAAAATTGTTGACAGAATACATCAAGAAAGAAGGCGGCCTGGAAAGCGTCAAGTTCAAGTACCTGCTCGATACGACCAGGAAATACGCCATCCCGCTTCTCGATTATTTCGACCGCATAGGCGTAACCCGCCGATCAGGCTATACAAGATATTTGAGAGTATCGAACTAACATGGAAAAGATGCGTTTTGGAAAAATATCCGCTACTCTGTTAATTATAGCCGGCGCGACATTTGTTTTTTTGTTCCTATGCAAGCCCGGCTGAGGCAATCCTATCGCGGCCCTTGGAGGGTTGCTGATAATGTTCTCGTTTCCCGCCGCCCTGGTATTCGGCATCGTTGGCATAATCAACGATATTGACAAATGGCTTGCTATCATATCAACACTCCTTGCCGGCGGGATAATGTTACTCTTTGCATCGCATCTATGATCGGAATGCAAATAGCAGGATAAAAGCCATCTTCAAACCTTGTCTGAGGCTGGCACCTGCCGGCATCATTGACATTTTCTGGTAATTTTTGTCCTTTTTGGTACAATAATGTCAGACGGTACACAAGGATCACAATGTTTGTTCAAAAAATGAAGATTTTCTGTCACAGAATCGGGGTTTTATCGTCTATAAGAGTGGAGAACAGAGGTTTCTTGCAGTGCGCCTTGATTTTGTCTTAAATCCGAAAGGGCCGGTATGGAGCAGACAACGGGACAGACGGTCGAACATAACCATAAAAAAGGGGACATTGACGAAAGCGAGCTGATGACCCGCCTGCATAAGGGCTATGCCAGCTTAAAGCATCAAATACACAAAGTCATCGTCGGCCAGGATGATGTTATCGATTCGATGCTCTGCTGTATGCTGGCAGGGGGGCATTGCATCGTCCAGGGCGTGCCGGGGCTTGCAAAGACGATGATGGTGCATTCGATAGCCGATGCGATGAGGCTGACGTTTAACCGGATTCAGTTTACGCCGGATTTGATGCCCTCGGATATAACCGGTGCCGATATTATACAGCGTGACCCGCAGTCGAAGAAGCGAAAATACGAGTTTGTGCAGGGGCCGATTTTTGCCAACGTGGTCCTTGCCGACGAGATAAACCGCACGCCGCCCAAGACCCAGGCCGCACTTTTGCAGGCGATGCAGGAGCGCGAGGTAACGGTTGCCGGCAGGACGTACAAGCTCGATGAGCCGTTCTTTGTGCTGGCTACGCAGAATCCAATCGAACAGGAAGGAACTTATCCGCTGCCGGAAGCGGCGCTGGACAGGTTTATGTTCATGATATATATCGATTACCCTTCGGCCAGAGAAGAGCACCTGATTGTCAAGCAAACTACTACGCGGAAAAGGATTTTCGCCCATCAGGTATTAAGCAGGAATGACATGGTGCTTTTTCAGGAGGTTGTGCGAATGGCGCCCGTTAGTGATATGGTAATAGCGTACAGCATTAAACTGGCCCGTGCGACCCGCCCCGACGACCAGCTTGCCACGCCGATGGTCAAGAAGTACCTCAGATGGGGCGCCGGCCCGAGAGCCGGGCAGTTCATGACGCTCGGGGCAAAGGCGAAAGCACTGATCGATGGACGCGTTACACCGGGCTTCGAAGATGTGAAAGTGGTCAGTAAGCTTGTGCTCAGGCATCGAATTATTCCCAACTTCAACGCAGAGGCCGACGGAATCAGTGTCGAGCGAGTTCTCGACGATCTCGTCGAGAATGTCCCGCTACCTAAGTAATATTCATAATAAGTGTCAAGTTCATGGGGCAGGATAGTGAGACAAAATCGCAAATATCTTGATCCGGTGTTTCTGAGCAAGCTTGGAAACATGAGTTTGGTTGCACGCAGTGCGGTGGAGGGTTTTTTTGCCGGGCTGCACCCGAGTCCGTTTCACGGCTTCAGCGTCGAATACAGCGACCACCGGGAATATCACGCCGGCGACGAGTTGAAATTCGTCGATTGGAAGGTTTTCGGCCGGAGCGACAAGCTGTATATAAAACAGTTCCAGCAGGAAACGAACACTACGGCCTATATCTTGCTGGACAGCAGCAAGAGCATGTCTTTTGCCGGCAACGGCCCGGTCAGCAAGATGGATTACGGCTCCTATCTTGCCGCGGCATTGAGTTATCTAATGCTAAGCCAAAGCGACAGCACGGCATTGATTTTGTTTGCCGAAGCAATGAAAAGGTACATACCGCCAAGGTCCAAACGCACGCACCTGAATATAATACTGACGGCTTTGCAACATAACAGACCGGCAGGACAGACTAACCTTGCCGGCGTTCTTCACACATTTGCCGAGACCACAAAAAGACGGGGCATTGTCATCCTTATTTCCGATTTGCTCGATGACGAACAAGATATCTTTAAGGGCCTTGCCCATTTGAAATTTCTTAAGCATGATGTAATTGTTTTCCATACGATGGATCATCAGGAGCTTAATCTCGATTACGAGGGATTGATACAGTTCGAAGATTTGGAAACAAAAGCGAGAATTCAGGTCTTTCCCCAATCGATTAGGGATGGCTATCGAAAGCGGATAACAGAATTTCTCGACAATATCGAAAAGACTACCGGCAACAGCGGCATCGATTATTGTTTGCTCGATACTTCCGCGCCTCTCGACAGGGCGCTGGTAGCGTACCTGGCAAAGCGAAAGAGGTCAATGTGAGCTTTACTGAATGGATATTCCTGTTAGGAGGGTTTGCGGTCGCCGGTCCTGTGATCGCGCATCTGCTGGCTAAGCCGCGATACAAACGCCTGCCGTTCACAATGCTCCGGTTCCTTCGCACGGGGCAGGTCGAGAGCCGGTCCCGGCGAAAACTTCGAGATCTGCTTATTCTGCTGCTCCGCTGTACTATCATTGTCCTTATTGCAATGCTTTTTGCCCGACCGTTGCTGCAAATCCGGTTAAAACCTTCAGATTCAAAGCCTGTCTATTGCCTTGGTCTGGACAATTCGATGTCAATGGCTTACTCCGACAGCGGAGGCAGTTATTTCGACAAGCTGAAAGATTCGGCTGTCGATTATATCCACTCGGCCAGGGATGATGCTCTGTTCAATATTTGTGCTCTGGCATCAGGAGACTGGATGCAGGGATTGAGTAAAGAGCAGGCTCTGGCTGAAATAAAGGCCCTTAAGATTGTGCCGGGCAGCGTAAACGTGGCTGATTTTATTTCGGGCTTGAAACGGATCGATCGCGAGAAGCATACGCCCGACCAGGTATCTGTCTTACTGCTGAGCGATTTTACGCCGAATACGATTCGACAGATTATCAGCATTGCGGAACCTGCCGTTGTCGAAAAAATCGATTACGAACCAGTAGTCTCTTCGAGTCCTGTAAATAATGCCGCAATAACCGTTGCACGCGTTGTGGGCTTTAGAAACGGTCAGTTGACGATAAATGTTGACGTCGTCAATTACGGGCAGGTTGAGCAGCACAGACAGCTAACAGCCGATGCGGATGGGTATAAATCTGAACCGATAGATATCAGTTTTTCGGCGAATCAGCGTAAAAATTATCAGGTAAAGCTCGATATCGGTACTCCTGATAGAAGACCGTCTTGTGTGCCGGTGGAACTGAGTTTGTCGGACAGCGATAATCTTAAGGCCGACGACACTTTTTACCTGGCGGTTTATATTCCCGGGCATCAGGACCTTAACGTCCTTCTTGCCGGCGATAATGAAAATCAGATGTATTTGCTTAAGACCGCCACCGATACGCTGTCACGAACGAGCTTGTATGATACGTTGAGGTCCAAGCAGGTTGCGATGGAACAGCTTGCTGCTTCGGATGCAGACTGGGCCGACGTGGTTGTCTGTTCGGGAATTACTGACAAGCTTGGTGATTTGGCTATGGATATTGAGAGCTTTGTAAAGGCCGGCGGCAGACTTGTTTGTTTTGTTACGGAGACACCTATACCTGATGCGGCCAAGCAGTTATGGCGTCGGGATATTCTTGCCGCACTGCCCGGAAAGTTTGTTCAAGAGAGTGCCTATATTCAGCCAACGCCGTATGACAGCACAGGCTCCGGCGTAGACCATATCGCGGCACGGTCTCTGTCCAATTACAGGATTGACAGGGTCCTTCTCAAAAGTTACTTCGAATGTGAGCAGCACCCTGATGCTCGGATGCTCTGGCAATTGCAGAACGGCTCTGGTTTGGTCTATTTCAAAAGTCTCGGCAGAGGTTCTTCTATCCTTATTAATACCAGCGTCGATGATTCGCTCGGATCATTGACTAAATCTAATGCATCCGTAGCTTTCTGCCGGTATCTGTTGGGAGAATGCCACCAGGTCGAGGAGCACTGTTTTACCTGTGAAGAGCGGGTCGTGCTGCCGGTTTTTGATAAGGACCAATTCTTTGCAGGACAAGAGCGAATATGGGTCGAGACCTGTGACGGCAAAAAGCGTCGAGCGGCAGTGGTCGATTCATCTCTGCTTATACCGGACCCCGCCGGCATCGGATGGGTCAAGACGCTCAGTAAGCCGACAATATATGCCGGCATTAATTTACCACCGGGAGAGACTAATATGACAAAGCCGGTTGAAGCCGAACTGGCTGGAATTATGAACCGGATATTTACCGTTGGCGACGAAAGTAATGTCTCCAAAGCCGGAGTTATTCGTGACAAAAAAAACAGGCCTCTTTGGAAAATATTCGCCTGGGCGCTCATCCTGCTGATGCTGGCCGAGCCGGCGCTCGCTAATAGATTGAAACGATAGGCAAGACTGGATTATGCCTGAGAACGCAGAAGAAAAACTTAATGTTCTTGTTGGACGCGTGGCAAAGGTAAGGCGATGGTTGGTGACGATTGCGATTTTAAAGGTAGCAGCGTTATGCCTGATCTTTGTTTCGGTCTTTACAGGCTTATATGCCTGGCTCGACCATCGATTGAACTTCAATGAAACCGCTCATATTATAGCGTTTATTATGCTTCTCGCAGGATTTGCCTTTTTATTACACAGATTGATAAAATTGCTGATCAACCATATATCCTACAGTGCTGCAGCAAATTACATTGAGAATAGAAATAGTTTAAATCAGCAGCTTGTCACGGCCATGGAATATTATGAGAATAGACAGGATTATCCATACTCGAAGGCCCTTGCCGAACAGCTTGTGCTGAGGGTGGACAAAGAGAGCAGAGAATTCAAGTTCGATTCGACAATTGAAAAATGGCAGGGGTATGCTTTGGGGGCGATTATTGTATTCGGTCTTGCCGCCGTGATGTTTTACGTCCGCGACAATTATATCTATTTTTCTTCGTATTTTGCCCGTCTGACCAATCCTCTTACCTCTGTCGAGCCATTGTCAACCACATATCTTGCATCCATCACGAAAGACATCGTTGCCGAACCGGATTCTGAGGTGAAATTTGTTGCTGAGATTGACGGCCGGGTGCCGGAAACGGGAAAGCTGGTACTTATCGAGCTTAAACAGAAAACGGCAGCAGATAGTCCGCAGCAAGAACGTCAGGAAATACAGGTCCGGCCTCAATCCGGCCAGGGAGAAACGCCCCAGTTCAGGACTACAAAGTCTTTCTCGCAGCCGGGTAAATTCAAATATCGGTTTGAGACTGACTCGGCAAAGGGCGACTGGCACGAGCTAAACATATCTCATGCGCCGGATATAGAGAGTATCGCCGCTAAAGTTTCGATACCGAGAAAGATTTCTAAAGGCAAATGGATAAAACCTTATATCGAGCAGATTGAGAACAATACACTACAAGTCATTCAGGGCAGCAGTGTGACCCTGAGCGTGAAAGTCACAGATAAGCTAAGTAAGATGACGGTGACCGGGCCGGACGGCAAGGCGATTACCAGGCAATTGAACGGAGCAGAAGAATTGGACTTTTATTTTACCGCCGAGAAAAACGGTTCGGTAAAATTCAGTCTTGTCAATCAGCAGGGTTTGTTCAATGATGATGTTCCAGATCTGCAAGTGATTGTCAAGAACGATGAGCCCGCGAAATTCAAGCTGGTCTCGCCGGACGGCGATTATTTGGCTACTAATGTTGCAAGCGTGCCTGTAACGTTCGAGGTAACCGATGATTTCGGGCTGAAATCTGTAACAATGCACCTGGAAATTGCCGGCAGAAAGACCGTAGAGATGGAGATTCCGGTTGAAGAAGGGGCAAAAAAACAAGAGTTCACACACACGGTAGAATTGGAAGAATACGAACTGTCCGTTGGAGACAGCGTTTTGTTTTATGCCGAAGCAGCAGATATTGATACGGGCTCGGAGCCGGCAAATCATAGCTCCAGCAGTGAAGTATATTTTATTGAAATCAGGCCGTATCGGCAAAATTGGGTACCAATGCCCGGCGGCGGGCCGTCACAGGGCGCAAATTCACCGCCGGTGGAACTGTTGAATATTCTCGAATACACACGTGCGATTCTTAAGAAAACATGGGCGATTGCGAGCAAGCCGGAGCTTACTGACGAGGGTCGTTCAAGACTGGGGTTCATAAATCAGGACATTGAGTATTGTGTCGAACAAGTTGTACTGATTCGTGATGATTCTCAATATGGCTTTGAAGAACCTTATAAAGCAGTGCTCAATGAAGTTATACGGTATTTCAAACAGGCAAGCAGGTTCTTGGATGCGTATGACGCAGCTTCGGCTATGAACCCTGAGAAGGGTGCGTACCGCGTTCTGCGTAAATTCATTCTCGAACTGGAGCTTGCCTGGAGCCCTCCCAGCAGCGGTAATAGCCCACAGGCTAAGAAGCCCGACAGCGTAAAATTGCAGGAAAAACCCGAATTTACAGGCTATGAAAAAGAACGAATAGAAGGTCAGTTGAAGAAAATGCAGCAAAAGCTGGATAAGCTGACAAGGGATCAGGGACAATTAAAATGGTCTTTTGAAAATTTTCTCGAACAGCAGGCGGAGAAAAAAACTGTACAGCAAAACTTGGATGCCCGCCCGGCAAAAACTCATAACGAAGAGCAGGATCAAAAAGCATCGAATGCAACGCAGAAAACCGCACGAGCAGGAAAACCTGCCCACCCTGCAGCTTCCGATGCAAAAGCTCAGGGTGGCGGGCAGGATGGGAACGCCGGTGCCGAAGCCAGACTTCGAATGCTCCAGGCAAAACAGCATTCTCTGCAGGAGCAGGTCTTACAATTAAAACAGGAACTGCAACAGTTGCCGCAAAACTCTAACAGCGGCAAAGGCCGAGCCCAGGTCCAGGGACACTTGGGTGAAGCTTCGGCCAGGATGGAAGATTTTCAGAATGAAATGGCTGAGGCCCGCTATCGAGCAGAAATGGGCAAGCAAAGTTCAAATAATGCTCTCGCCCTGATGGAATCAGCCAGACGCGAGCTGGATCTGGCTAAAGATGCGCTTGACGGCGAGCTTACGTTGAGCAATGAAGAGAAGCTTGCTCAAAAGTCTCAGGAAATGGCCGAGCAGCTTGCCGAGGATGCGGATGCTCTCGATGAATCTGTCAGTCCTCTTGAGCGTAAGGATATGCTGGCCCGGCTCGAAGCGGCAAAACGACTGCTTGAAATGATGCCGGAGCCGCAGTGGTCAAATATAAGCAAAAGTGGTCAGAAACAGACAGGGGCAAGCCTTGTTTTTACAAGAAATCCGAATCTGGCGCCGGCCGAAGCTGCAAGGCAAATGGCCAGGCGGTTTTGGTCTATTGCCATAGACGCGAAAAAACGCCGCCAGCGACTGATTGATGATGAGCCTTCAGACATGGAATTTTATGGACAAGAAAAAGAGTTTTTTGAAAACGCCGCCATGTATGACCAAAAACCGGTGCAAAAATGATATTAGCTGACTATCCCGGCCATCTTATTGCGGGACTGCTTGTAATTGTCTCTGCCGTGCTGGTGTTTTTTGCCTTTAGACGTGGCGAAATGCAAAAAACGTCCCGGCGGTCGTATAGATGGCCGTTGACGGCGCTGCAATATATAGCTATTGTCATATTGCTGTTGATTCTGTGGAATCCGTCACGGTCTCAAGAGAGCGAGATACTATCGAGGAATTCGGTTCTGGCGTTTGTTGATACGAGCGAGAGCATGTCGGTTGTTGAGGAAGGGCGGATCAGCCGGCTCGACTCAGCACTTCATATATTTAAGGAGAAGTTTCACTCTTTCGATACAGAAGGTCCCGATTATAAAGTTTTCGGATTCGACCGGCAGGTGTATCGTTGCGGCACATCGGATTTTCTGCGGCGCTGGGGCTCACAAACGAATATGCACGGTCTTCTGGCAGAGCTGGAAAAATATGACTCTTCAAATAACGATACGCACAATTCCGATCAGCAGGCAATAAGCGGCAAAAATAGTAGTGTCACAGGAGCGGTCATCTTTACCGACGGTCAGGCGGGGAATAAGAATATTCGTACATATACTCCGCTTGGCAACAAGGATTTGAAAATAGTCGTCATCGGAGTCGGTTCGCGGAAGCGGCAAGCCGACATAGCGATAAAATCAATAAATGCACCTTCACGGGTTGCAATTGATACTGCCTGTACCATACAGGCCATGGTCAGCGCTAAAAATCTTCAAGAGCAGCCAGTGACAATCGAACTGCTCAAAGACAAACACGTGGTAGATTCGAAGGAGATTGCTGCCGAGGAATTTAACAGAAATCCGTTGGGAGGCGATTCTTTAACCAAGGATGCGACGACGGAATTCACTATCGGTGCAGACAGAATCGGCAGCCACAGTTTTTCGGTTCGTGCAAAGCCCCTCGAGAACGAAGTTAATCTGGCAAATAATGTTCGCAGCACAATGGTCGATTTTGTTGAAGAAAGCAGGCTAAAGGTACTTTTATACTCGCAAGTGGCGAATTTCGATATCGGCAAGCTCAGGCAGGTTTTGGCCAGAGATGCAAAGATAGAGCTGGATCTGGGCCTGGATGCAATTCGAAAGCCGGCGTTGGCAAAGAATTTCGCACAAATGCATGGATATGTCGGACTTCCCGATGACCGGCAGGGATTTAACCGGTACGATATTATCATCCTGGGGCCCTGCGAATTCGATGCTTTAACGGAAGCCCGGATTTCCGGTTTGTATAGTTTCGTAGTTGACAGGGGAGGGGGACTTATACTGTTGCCGGGCAAGGGCAAATTCGGACCGGCCGATTGGGCTAATGAAAAGGTAAAAACTCTGCTGCCGGTTATATTCGATTCCGGCAGTCCGACGATGCAGTCAAGCAGTACCGGACGGATTGAACTGACACTTGAGGTCGTCGAAAGTAAATTGTTCAATGAAGGATCGCTGCGAGACATCGATAGCTGGATTTCCCCGTTGTACCGGAGTATCAGTCCTAAACCCGCCTCGACCATATTTGCCGTTATCGAAGAGACGCCGGTTATTACCGTTCAGCGAGTGGGGCGGGGCAGGGTGTGCCTGCTTAATATTTCCAGGCTCTTCTCGCTATACCGAGAGAACCTCCATGGGGGTTGGCTCTATAAGATGATGGCCGGTCTTACCGCTCATCTGGGAAGAGTTAAGGCGCGGGAGGCAGCGATAGAATTATTTGCCGAACGGCCCGCCGGACAGTCCGATATGATAAAGTTCGAGGCGTACGTTTGTGACAAGTCATTCGTACCCGTGGCCGGAGCTAATGTGCTGCTTAACATCAGAGATCAGGTATTAACCATGAACCAGGTTGAACGTGGTCGCTATATGGCCCAGGTCGCGGATGTGCAGGATCAGTCTGTTATAGCGACAGCACAGGCCGAGGTTAACGGCGTGTTTCTCGGCGAGAGAACTATCGCCGCGAATCTGCCGCCGATTAAGACCGAGATGACAGATATCGAGCTGGACGAAAAATTTCTCCGTGAGTTCGCCAATAAGCTGAACGGCCGATATATCCATGCTGACGAGGTCGGCAATGATATCGCCAATATGTTCGAAGCTCAAACGCAGGTCGGAAGCTCCCGAAAAGTAACAAGCGTCTGGCCAAACTGGCCGCTGCTTTTTATATTGTGTATAGCACTTAGTGTAAGCTGGTTTGTCAGGCGCTCCATTGGTATGATTTAAAGCTACAAAGACTACTATGAAAATGACAAAAATTTCAATTCTTCTGATTGTGGTTAGCGGATTTTTACTTTCAGTTTTTGCAGGTACAAACCGGCGCCCAGAACCGAAGAACGGCGGAAAAACGTATGTTTTGATTGTCTGCGGTATTAATAAGGACCCGAAAGATCGGCTTGTGAAAGACGAGGCGGTGACGAATCTTAATCGATATTTTTTAAACAACGCCGGTGTTGTAGCCGAGCGGTTGAGCGTCCTGGTCGATAACAAAACCATAGTTCTTAAAGGCTCGGGAATTTCGACGGCTGAGAACATTAACAAGCAAATGAACAGGTTTGCGGCCTCTCTTAATCCTAAGGACAGATTCATATTTTACTATACCGGTCAGGCCAATGTGGTATCGGAGACTCTTCGTTTGAATCTTCCCGGTCCGGACATTACTCATAAACAATTGGCCGAATGGATAAACGCTATCAAAGCTTCTTCAATGCTGATTGTGCTGGATTGCCCGGGAGCGGGCCTGGCAGTTAAAGCTCTTGCTGGACAGGGTAGAATAATCATCGGGGCATGTACCGCCGAGCAGCATTACAGCACGAAATTCAGCGAATATTTCGTACCGGCATTAATTAAACAAGATAGTGATGCCGACGGCGACGGCAGGATTTCATTGCTGGAGGCGTTCACATCCGCTTGTAAAAGTATCGATGACTTCTATCGCCAGAGATCCCTGTTAACTACAGAGACGCCGGTACTGGAAGATAATGCTGATGGCAATGCGAACCGGCAGCCCTGGAGATATGAGCAGGATAAGACCGATGGTATGGCTGCCTCAAGATTCTTTCTATCGGGCGAATAAGAGGAAACAGTAATATGATGAATAGAAGGCAATTTCTCAAGACCTTGGGAGCAGCGTGTGCTACGGCATCTCTTGAAGCGGCAGTCGAAAAGCCGGCTAATGAAGAACTCCCGGAAGACCTCGATATATACGATTTTGTACTGCCGAGAGTTAAATATGCTCATGAATCAAAGGAAGTGGACCGCTGGAACGTCCGGCCCGGCGGGGATGCCAACTTGTTAAGAGAATTAAGAACGGTGATACGCTGCAAAACAAAACCAATAACCGGAGCTTATGACTGGCAGCCGCAATGGGCCTTCGAAGGCCAGTTAAATGCTGTGGTCTCTTTCGATGAGCCGGATGAACTGAATAAATATCCATTTCTTTTTATGACCGGAGAGAACCATTACAAGTTCGATGACAGGCAGAAGGCCAACTTCAAAAAATATATTGGCCGTGGCGGATTTGTTCTGATGGATGATTGCGTTGTAGGCTCGGGCGGCGATTTCTTCTATCAAAGCTCGTTTACGCTGCTGAAGCAAGTCTTTGGAAACAGGGCCGTACAGCGAATACCGTTGCAGCATGAGATATTTCACAACGTTTACGATCTTGGCGAAAACGGCCTGCCGTACATGGAGCGTAAAAACCAGGTATTTCTGCCGGGTATGAGACAGCCGCGACAGTTGGGCCTTCCGTACATGCACGGCCAGAATCACGGAGCCAGGGGAGTTTTTATCGGCGAGCGTCTCGCTGTTTTCCTGAGCTCGACCGATATTCACTGTGGCTGGTGCGACAGCCACGGCATTGAATTCGGTAAGGAGAATTACGAAAAAGCAATTCAAATGGGGATAAATATTATAATGTACGCCATTTCGCACTGAGCCGCTTCCGTCAAAATGTGCATTTCATTTCAATGAATTCTCAAAAAGACTTGTCTAAACTGCTTAAAAACATTATAATAGAATAAGTATGTAAAGTAAGATTAACTAACGGATATTTGTGATTTCATCATTAAGTCACAAAATGGCACGGCCATCCCTTCGGCTTCGCTCAGGACAGGCCTGGCCGTGTTTTAACGAGCTGGAAGCATGTGCCTCGCGGCAGAAATAAAGATATAGTTAACGGCCAAAGCCATTAGTGAGGAAGGGATTAAATAGTGCCGGGATATACCAGATTGTTGTTTCCTGCCTTTGTTTTAGGCATATTACTAAGCGGTTCTGTCTATTCAAGCTGCCCGGACGGCGACCTTAACGGCGATTGCCGGATTGATTTTATGGATATACAAATCTTGACCGGCCAGTGGCTGGAGCCTTCCGCAGGCGGTGTACAGGCGAACGGCGGCGACCTTGATGGTGTCGAAGGCGTGAATTTTACCGATTTCGCACTTTTAGTCGACAACTGGCACCAGGCGGGCATACCTTTGGTCATCAATGAGTTCATGGCATCCAATGATGAAACAATCAGCGACCCGCAGGGAGACTTCGATGACTGGATTGAGATATACAACAGCAGCAATGGTCCAGTTGATGTGGGGGGCATGTATCTGACAGATGACCTGGATGAGCCGATGATGTGGCGGTTTCCTCTTAACAGTCCGGTCAGGACTGTCATCCCGGCGAGGGGCTATCTGCTTATATGGGCCGATGAAGACATAACCAATTATGGTCTGCACACCAATTTTAAGCTCAATGCAGACGGCGAGGAAATCGCTCTGTTCGACAGTCCACAGGATGGCCAAGCCCACGACGGTAGTATTCTTATCGACAGCATTGCCTTTCCAGAACAGACTACGGATATATCCTACGGACGAGATCCCGAGAGCAACGGCCGGATACGTTTTTTCGCCACTCCCACTCCCGGGACCGAGAATGAAGGCGCATACCTGGGGCAAGTCGAAGACCCGGAATTCAGCCACAAACGGGGTTTTTACGATACTTCTTTCTATTTAACACTCGCCTCTGAAACCAAGGATGCGGTTATCTACTACACACTTGACGGCTCTGAGCCGTATGCATTCACCGGCCGGTTTCCCAATGGAATAGTCTATACCGGCCCGATTTCAATCAGCAGCAATACCTGTCTGCGGGCAATAGCAATTAAACAAGGCTGGAAACCGTCAGCCGTCAAAACCAATACCTATTTACTGAACGCCGGCGAAACCGTCAAATCCTTGCCGATAATTTCACTTGTTGGCGACGAAAGTAAAACGTTTTATGAGCCGGACGGGGTAATGGCTATTGTTGGTGGTTACTATAGTGGCGACGGTACATGGGTTTCTGACGGTCCGGATAGTCACAATAATATGATGGGACGGGGAATGGCATATGAACGTCCCGTCTCGTTCGAATGGATTATGCCTGAAGACAATTCCGGTTTTCAGGTCGATTGTGGACTGCGTGTCCATGGCAGCAATTATATGCGCCCCCGGTACCACCGGCAGGGCGGCTATTGGACGGGCAATGGAAAAATTGCGTTCCGATTTTACTTTCGCGACAGATACGGCCCGGATTGGCTCAAATATCCGCTTTTTCCATTTGAAGTCGAACACTTCAAGAGTATAGTCATTCGCTCCGGCCATAACGACAGGGTGAATCCTTTTATCAAGGATGAGTTAATAAGACGCCTTCAAAAAGATATGGGGCATGTATCCAGCGGCGGAACGATGGCAAACCTATTTATCAACGGCGAGTACAAAGGCTATTACAATCCCTGCGAACACATCAAAGATGCGTTTTGTCAGGAATGGTACGGAAGTGACCAGCCGTGGGATGTTATGACCATGAATGGTATTCGAGACGGGAACCTCGCCAGGTGGAATGAGATGATAAATTACGCTCGTGGCAATGACTTATCGAATGACACGTATTACCGGGAAATGGGCAAACGGCTCGATATTCCGGCGTTCATTGACTATCTGATTCTGCC
>Ga0207752_1000687_pt1 | contig 15749 bp, 12 predicted proteins | sample Pon2CUnioCityCA_6_FD_187272 | JGI IMG/M metagenome (GOLD analysis project Ga0207752, IMG submission 187272) | Marine sediment microbial community from Union City, CA, USA - Pond 2C Sediment 2 (SPAdes) | ecosystem: Environmental > Aquatic > Marine > Intertidal zone > Salt pond sediment ...
CGGCGCAGTACGGGGCCGGGCTGCGCCTGGTCGACTTCAGCAGCGCCGAAGGGCAGGAAGCAGCCAGCGAGCGGATCAACGAGTGGGTGAGTGACGCCACCGAGGAAAAGATCACGGATCTCGTCAACCCGCAGATCTTTACCGACCTGACGCGACTGGTGCTGACGAATGCCATTTATTTCAACGGGTTATGGGAACAGCCCTTCGACGGGAACACGCGGGAGGCAGCATTCACGCTGCCGGATGGGAGCACGGTGACCGTGCCGCTGATGTCCCGGCGGGCAGACAGCGCCTACGCGAGTGGAGACGGCTGGCTGGCAGCCGAGCTACCTTACCAGGGTGCACGGGCCAGCATGCTGATCTTGCTGCCGGCTGAAGGCGAGTTTGAGACATTCTCCCAGGAGCTGGATGCGGCGCAGATCGAGGAAATCCTGGCGGCACTGGCTCCAACCGATCTCAAATTGTATCTACCGCGCTTCGAATACGCGGCGGAGATGACGCTGGCCGACACCCTGGCCGGAATGGGGATGCCGCTGGCTTTCTCGGACAGCGAGGCGGATTTTTCAGGGATGGCCGAGATCCCGCCGCGCCTGTACATTGCCCACGTGCTACACAAGGCTTACGTGGCGGTGGACGAGCTGGGCACGGAAGCCGCGGCGGCCACGGCCGTAGTCATGGAAGAGGAATCGATGCCTGAGGAGATGCGCGTGGACCGGCCCTTTCTCTTTCTGATCCGCGATACAGAGCAGGGGACGATCCTCTTCCTGGGACGAGTGGTGAATCCGGCCGCCTCGTAGGACGCCCGTTCACTGTGTTTCGTAGTGCCAATTCCCATTGGTGATCCAGAAGGGATGGAGGGAGACAGTGCTATCGTCGACCAGGCGGACGTAGGTGGGAGCGCCCGACGAGGAACCTTCATGGTGTTCCGGCTGGATGGCGCTGTTGAAACCCTGTTCCTGGTCAATGGCCCAGCCGAGCAAATCGCGTACGCCGGGTCGCTCGCGCCAGACAAGGCCAAAGCCGCGACGGGGCTGGTAACGGCCGTCCGGCGGTTCGAGGGAAGGATCCAGCTCAGGCTGGTTCTCATCCCAGGTGTCCGGATAACGCTGCCAGCTACCGTCCTGGTAGAGGACGAAGATGGCGTCCTGGCTGTCCAGCCAGAGCATGAAGCCGCCTTCAAAGTGCTGCTCCGAAGCAAGGGTCTCCGTGGGCGGTTCCAGGGGGCAGCGACGGGGTGACGGAGAAAAGAAGTAGTCGTGGGCGCAGGGCCATTCGACCTGGACGGTGGCAGTGGCCTGGGGTTGGGGTGACGGCGAGTCCGGGTCGCCGGCGAAGACGTGGAGGGTAAATTCAGGATTGCGATAGTAGGTGCCGGTCAATTCGACGGTCAATTCTCCACTGACGGGAACGACCCACCAGGGAGCCAGGCGTTGCGCGGTGCCGCTAAAAAGACGGGCGTCGGTGCCGGTGGCCCGCCAGCGGAAGGTGAGGCGCCGGCCGGTTCCCATTTGCTCAACGGCCACGACCTCAAAACTCTGGATCTCCGGGGTGAGGGGTGTCGGCGACGGCAAGGTGGGCGTTGCCGGAGGGGGAAGGAAGCTCACCAGAGTGGGTGTAGCGAACGCAGGGGATGGGGACGCGGTGGGAACCGCCATCGTGGCGGCCGGCGCGACCGTATTCGCGGGCACTGCCACGGTTTCTGTCGAAGTGGCGGGCAAGGGGGTGAAAGTCGGCGGAACATCCGAGTCGCCAGCAGGGGTCGCCGGGGCGGTCACAGTCGCGGCAGCGGCAGCAAGCGTGGGAGGGGGAACGACCTCCTCGCCCTGAGTGCGGGCGCAGGCGACAGCAACAAGCAGAACAATGAGCGATATGAAGAATTGATGCAGACGCATTTGACCGTCCTCCTTTCGGAAAGGTCTGGCCCGAACTTGACTGACCCTACTATTGTAGCAGAAAGCGGCGAGAGAGGCTCTGCTTGACCTGGCCGTCTATTGGACGCAGGAGCGGGATACGGTTGAGAGCCGACACCAGCGAGTGCATGGTGACATTTGTCCTGCCAGAGGATGAAGCTATTCACTGGAAAGACGCCCGTTCGGGCACGATAATGGGCGATAGGTACCGGCACTCAAGCCGGCCCTTCATGATGGGAGGATGTCAATGTCAGAAACGATGCAGATGTGGATGGAGATCGGCTTCAATATCAGCTACCTGGTGGTGATCTGGGGGCTGGTCGGGGCGATGTGGGTGCAGCGGGAAATGGTATCTCCGGAACAGTGGCCACTGGCCCGGCTGTTCATCACGGCTTTTGCCTTGCTGGCGCTGGGGGATACGGGCCATGTGGGATTTCGCGTCTGGGCCTATGCCCTGGGAGATCTGGAGGCGACGATTTCGGTGGCCGGGCTGGAGTTGGGGCTGGTGGGTCTGGGAGCGCTGGCCACGGCCGTGACGGTGACCTTCTTTTACGTGCTGATGCTGGTTATCTGGCAACGGCGCTTCGACAAGCCTTACGGCTGGTTCGGCCTGCTGTTGTTCGGGGCGGCAGCCGTACGCCTGCTGTTAATGCTGTTCCCGGCGAATGAATGGAACAGCACTACCCCGCCCCAACCGTGGTCGCTTTACCGCAACCTGCCGTTGACGATCCAGGGGCTGGGGGTAGCGTATCTGATCTTGCGCGATGCGCGACCGGAGGGTGACCGGACGTTTAGCTGGATCGGGGTGATGATCCTCGTCTCCTACGCGTTTTACATCCCGGTAATATTGTTCGTGCAGCAGGCGCCGCTGATCGGAATGCTGATGATCCCCAAGACGCTGGCTTACGTGGCGATTGCCGCCATTGCTTACCGGGCTTTTTACCGGGCACCGGCCGGGCAGTTGCAGCCGGGCTGATCCGGGCCACCAGGATAAGAAAAGCGCGGCCGGTAATTTGAGGAAGCCGGCCGCGCTCAAAGGAAATGGGGAGAGGAATGTGTTTAACACTTTTGAGGATAGCGGAAAGGGCCGGTCTTGCCATCAGCCGGCCGGGGGGGATTGGGGCTGGTCAGGTGGGTGAACCGGTGCCTGGTCAGGTGACCAGTCCATAATAGCACCAGCGTACATTGACGCTGGACCCCGAGATTGTTACCATTCAAATATCTTAGATCCAGTTTCTCTCATCCGTGCCGGCGACCTTGCTCCTACACCGACCCCTCACTATGACCTGCTGGCCATCTCATTTTCGGGAGGCTATGATGTCTATCCGTCTACGTCTTATCCTGTTGCTCACGTTCCTGTTAGTGCTGGTAACCATGCCGCTGGCGGCCCAGGAGCAATCAGGGGAGCAACTCCGCGTCCACCGGAACACGATCGCCGGCCAGCAGCTACCTCGATCTGGATGGGCCGGCTATTTCTGAGCCGGTGTACTATCAGGTTGTGGCCTACGATGAGGAGGGACCGATCGCGGTCTCCGCTACCGTCGGCGCCTTCCCCTTTGCCCTGGCGCCGGGGACGCCGTGAGGACCAGAATAGCCTGGATAGACAGCGGGCAAGACGGGCAGCCGGCGTTTGGACCCGCTGCCCTTTTTTGCACGGGAGGGCATGATCAGTGCTCCCCAATACCGGACGCAGGGGCAGACTGGCACTTATAGGATGGGTGGGAACGTGGGACCAGGGGCGGGACCCGTCAGGAATCGCTAAAGCAATCACCGTGGGGGCGAGCATCCGGGCGCGTGTAGCGCGCGATCTTGTGCCAGGGCCAGCGCACCTGGTCACGCACCCGCTGGAGAGTGTTGCTGCGATGGTACACGCGCACGTTGCCGCGCTGCCACGCGCGATTACTGCGCCGGTTATTTCCCTGCTTACTCATTGACCTTTTCCCTTTACTTGCTGAGAGCGTTAGCGGAAGCATTATAAGGGAAAGGGGTTGGGGCTGTAAAGGTGATGTTGGTACCAGCGGTCCTTAAATCATTGACTTGCCGGCGCACACTATGGTATTCTTTTCCCTGCCAGAGTGTGTTCACCTCTTATCGATCCAATCGTATACGTTGCCGGCGCGCCGGGAGCAGGCGTCTGAGGCATTCGCTGCTATCTCCTCAGGAGGATTGCTATGCGCTATCTATTTCTGCTATTGCTGTTGTTACTGCTGGTTGCCTGTGGCGGCAGTGAGCCAGAGAGCGTGGCCACGGACACTGCCACGCCGGTACCCACCGAAACCGCGACCGCCACGCCCACACCTGACACCCCACCAACGGTGGTGATAGACGCGCCTCCCAGTAATAGCAGTTTCAACGCCGGCGAGCGGGTCGTGGTGCAATCCACGGCCAACGACGGGATTGGGATCGCACGGGTGGAGCTGTTTGTGAACGGCAGCACCGTCCGTAGCGACGAGGTACCGGAGGGCAACCCACAAACCCAATTCTCCCTGCTGCAACCGTGGGAACCGGCAGCAGCCGGGGAGTATAATTTGCGCGTTATCGCCTACCGGGCGGACGGCACAGCCAGCGAACCGGCGACAATTGTGGTCATCGTGGAGGAGGCGCCCGCCGGGGCCGGCGATACGGAGCCGGCGCCTGTACCTTGCACCGTCATTGCCAGCACCAGCCTGAACGTGCGCGTGGGTCCGGGAGCCGGCTACCAGCGCCAGGGCGCGCTGGCCATGGGCGAGAGCGCGCCGGTTACCGGCAAATTCAGCGATGGTTCGTGGTGGCAGATAGCATACGAGGGGGAGCCGGCCTGGGTGGCTGCGTCCCACAGTTATACTGACGGCGACTGTGCCAAGATCGAAGTTGTGGCAGCACCTGCGCTGCCGGAAGCCAGCGGTACCGGCCACACGGCAACACCCTCGCCAACGACAGGAGGGCCCACGGCGACGCCCACACCGTCGATCACGCCGGGTGGCCCGACGCTGACCCCATCGGCAACGCCTTCAGTCACGCCTACGCCCTCGCGTACACCAACGCCAACACCCTCGATTACGCCGGGCGGCCCGACGCTGACGCCATCGGCCACGCCCTCCGTCACACCTACCCCCTCCCGGACAGCTACGCCCACCGCTTCCCCCACCCTGGCCGGCACGGCGACGGCTACCGCTACCGAACAGGCGACCAACATGCCGACGGCGACGGCCACCAGCACGGCCACAGCCACCTCAGACGCCCAGGTGGCAGCAGAAGACGCTCGCTTCAACAATCCACTGGTGATTCCCCTGGACAATACGACGAGTGTGCTGGATTTCGTCTCCTACCCCGGTGGCGACCGGGAAGATCGGGTGCGCTGGGACATCACGGGGATGAATCCCAACGCCGGGCTGAGTGGCGGCCGGGCACGGCTGGTGATCGCCGTCAGTTGTTTTGGGACGAATACGGCCGAGATCGAGTTCTTCACGGGGGGGCAGACCTTTGGCTGTGGCCAGACGATTGTGGATCGGGAAGTGACGTATGACAGCCGGACCGGGTCGGTGGTGATCACGGCCGTTGGCGGCCAGGGGACATACGTCCAGTGGGTGTTGACGGGGACGGCCACGCGACTGAATTAAGAGACGGTAACTGCCTTCGAGAAAAGCAGACGCTAAGCCAGCGGCCAGACCACTTCCACGTCCCAGGTCTCCGTCTCGATGCCATTGCGGTAGGATTCCCAGGGCGCGCCGGCCGACTCGCGCTCGCTCTCCTGCACCCATTCCTGCAAGGCTTCGTAGGCTTCGCCAAGCTCGTCGTAGGAGCCACTGTAATGGATGACGGCGGCCTGGCAGCCGGGTAGTTTGCTGGACACGATCTTTTCCTCACCCTTTACCTCGACCGGCCGGGTCAGGGGAACGCCGACTTCTAGATCCACGTTTACGCGCTTCACCTGCCCGTAGTTGTGGAGACGGGCAAAGGGCGGGCCGGCAGCGGTGAGACCTGCTGAATCCACGTAGTTTTGGATACGGGGAATAAATTGGAGCAGGGTCTTTTCAATATCTTTGCGCGCAACCTTGTCCCGGATGCTGACGGCCGGTTGGGGCTCGATGTCGCGGAGTTCGATCTCGCTCATGGCTCTCTCCTTATTGGGGGGACGCTGATTTTCAAGATTTTCAGGATTGATATTTAATTGCAGCGGTGGTTACGATGCTCGCATTGTCTATTGTACGTGGTGGCAGGTGAGTGGAGCAACGAACGGGGGCATAGGGCAAGGTATAGATCAAGGTATATTCCAGATGGCGGGGATAACGGTTGGTTTACCTCTAATTCCGGTTAAAATGAGAAAAGATCCTGAGAATCAGCGTCCGAAAAGGAGAAGACGAGGTGAAGAAACGGGCAATCCTGTCAGTGTATGACAAAGAAGGGCTGGTGGAACTGGCCGAAGGGTTGGCGGCGCAAGGCTGGGAGCTGATTGCAAGCGGGGGCACGGCGCGGAAGCTGCGCGAGGCAGGGCTGGCGGTCGTAGATGTGGCCCAGGTCACAGGGACGGCGGAGATGCTGGAGGGGCGGGTAAAGACGCTGCATCCGGCCGTGCACGGCGCCATCCTGGCACGGGACACGGCAGCAGACCGGGCCGAGCTGGCCGAACAGGGAATGGCCCCCATCGACCTGGTGGTTTGCAACCTCTATCCCTTTACGGAGACGGTGGCTCGTGAAGGGGTAACGATGGCCGAGGCGATTGAGCAGATCGATATCGGCGGGGTTACGTTGCTGCGGGCGGGGGCTAAGAATTTCGCGCGGGTGGCGGTGGTCAGCCATCCGGCCGATTACGGAACGGTGCTGGCCGAAATCGAGCAAAAGGGTGGGGTGAGCGCGGAAACACGGCGGCGGCTGGCGCAAAAAGCGTTTGCCCACACGCGCAATTACGACACGGCGATTACGGCCTACCTTTCTGAGGCCGGGGCGGAGGGCGGCCTGCCGGCGCTTTTCAATTTGGATCTGGTACAGGTGCAGGCCCTGCGCTACGGGGAAAACCCGCACCAGCAAGCGGCCCTCTACGCGCCAGAGGCGGATGCCGGGCCCCTGGGAGGCGAGTTGTTGCAAGGAAAACCGCTCTCCTACAACAATTTGCTCGATCTCGACGCGGCCTGGCGGGCAGCCGCCGGCTTTGACGAACCGGCAGTGGTGATCGTCAAGCATCTGTCCCCCTGTGGTATTGCTACCGACCCTTACGATCCGGCCCACGCCTTTCCCGCAGCCCTGGCTTCGGATCCGGTTTCGGCATTTGGCGGGGTGATCGCCGTGAACCGGCCGGTGGACGAGGCGTTTGCCCATGCCGTCGGCGAGGCGGAGCTATTCGTGGAAGCGGTGATCGCCCCGCGCTTCAGCCCGGACGCGCAGGAGTGGTTTGCCGGGAACAAAAAGAATTGCCGGCTGGTGGCGCTGCCGGGGGTGGACCTGGCGAAAGATGCGCAGATCAAGCGGCTGGACGTGCGCGCCATCCGTGGCGGCTACCTGATCCAGCAACAGGATCCGGGAAGCCCGGCGGAGACGGATTGGAAAGTGGTGACGGAACGGGAACCGACGGCGGATGAATGGGAAGCGCTACGTTTTGCCTGGCGGGCGGTTCCCCACGTGAAATCGAACGCCATTGTCTTTGCCCGGCCGCGGGCGACGGTGGGAATCGGCGGCGGGTTGCCCAGCCGGGTGGACGCAGTGCGGCTGGCGGCTACAAAAGCGGGCGCTGCAGCCGAGGGCGCGGTGATGGCTTCGGACGCCTTCTTCCCCTTCCCTGATGGGGTGGAAGTGGCCGCCGCGGCCGGGGTGACGGCTGTGATCCAGCCGGGCGGTTCAATCCGGGACGAGCAGGTAATTGCAGCAGCCGACGAATTGGGGCTGGCGATGGTGTTTACCGGCCGGCGCCATTTCCGGCATTGAACGGGATCGGGGATTGGGGATCAGGGATTGGTAGAGTATCCGATCCCTGATCCCCGATCACCAACCCCCAGGCAAATCTACATCGAAATCGAGCCTTTGCGAAAATCGGTCTCGCCGATAAAGAGGTTGAGGAGTACCGGCCGGCCGTCGCGGGCCAGGGCCTGGGCCTGGCGCAGGCAGCCGGGGACGTCCCCTTCTGCAGTTACCAGCAACCCTTCGCCGCCGTAGCCCTGGGCGACGCCGTGGTAGTCGGTGCGGGCCAGCTCGGTAGCCACCGGATCGCCCAGAAGGGGCACCTGGTCGCGGGCGATCTGTGCCCAGGAAGCGTCAGTACCGACGACGGCAATGATCGGGATGCCGTGGCGGTGGAAGGTATCAAACTCGGCGATGCTGTATCCGGCCGAACCGTCGCCGTAGATTAGCCAGACTTCCGCCTCCGGCCGGACCAGCTTGGCCCCCAGGGCAAAGCCGGCACCGGAACCGAGGGTGCCGAAGGCACCGGGATCAAGCCAGGAGAGCGGGCTACGGGGGCGAAGGATGTAGGAGGCGGTGGCCACAAAGTCACCACCATCGCCGATCAACACGCTGTCAGCATCCACGATCTGCTCCATTTCCCGGAAAAATGCCAGGGGATTGACGTACTCCGTTTCCTGCCGGGCGATCTCGGCAATTTCGCCGTCGCGGGCGTCGTTGCGCTCCTGCAGGCGGCGGCGCCAGGACCCCCAGCGCTGGGGATTACCCGACCACCCGGAGGCGAGCGCGCGCAGAAAATCGCCGGCATCAGCGCGAATGGGCAGGTCGGGGGAGCAGTTCTGTTTTAATTCGTCCGCACTACGGTTGACGGCGATGAGGGTGGCCTTGCGCGAGAGCGAGAAGCCATAATTAAGGCGGAAGTCGCAAGGCACGCCGGCCAGGATGATCAGGTCGGCCTCTTTGAGGGCGCGAGTGCGCTTGTGGCGCATATGGAGGGAATCTCGCCCCAGGAGCCCGCGGGCCATGCCGGAAAGAAAGGTGGGGATACCCAGGCGACGTACCGCAGCCTGGAGCTCGGTAGCCTGGTCCGGCGCCTGTGCCGTGGTGCTGGGCAACAGGGCCTGGCTGCCGACGACGAGCACCGGCCGTTCGGCCTCCTCCAGGGCAGCCAGTGCCTTGCGGAGAGCGTCGTCATGGTGCCTAGGGAACGAAACCGGCCGGGGAGTCCCCGCGCCCCGCTCCCAGGCGCCGGCGAAGCGCTTATTAACATGGCGGTTCAGGTACCAATTGAACAGGCGCGCGCGAATTCCTTTACCTTTGCTTTGGTAATCCTCATACATGCCGCGGACGATGGACTCGGGATAGAGGATATCGACGGGCAACTCGACAAAGACGGGGCCGGGCACACCGGATTGGGCCTCGGCGAAGGCCTGTTCCAGCACCGGGACAATGTCGCGCACCTGATCGACGATGCGCGCCCACTTTACGTGGGGCCGGACCAGGGCCAGATGGTCGATATCCTGGAGGGCGCCCCGCCCCTTGAGCAGGGTCGGTGGTGCGCCGCCGAGGAGGACAACCGGGGATTGGGCCATCTGCGCGTTTTTGAGGGCGGTGATGGTATTGGTCACACCGGGACCGGCCGTCACCGCAGCCACCCCGGGCACGCCGGTCAGCCGGGCGACGGCATCCGCCGCAAAGACGGTGGTCACTTCGTGGCGCACATCCACCACCCGGAGGCCGCGCGCCTTGCTCGCTACCAGAATAGGCGATATATGTCCACCGACCAGGGTAAAGACAAATTGCACCCCATGTGCGGCCAGCACATCGGCCACCAGCGTACCACCATGTAACGCTTCGCTCACAATCATTCTCCTCTTTCTTGCAGACAGCTCTCTATCTCAAGCTGAAATCGATTCCGGGTAAGTGTGATTTTGCCTGGATCAGTAAAAAAGTGAGCCACCATTCCTTCTCTTTTCCTCTTTTCCAAGCTTACCATATTTTTCCAAAGGTGGAGAATGGGCAGAGTAAACTGGATCCCTACGTGGAGCAGGCGCCGCATCCGCCGGACGAGGCCGCTATTACCGTCACCCATATTCCTCTCTAGCTTCGAGGGCCAGGTTTCGGTAGACTGGGCGCGGCAACCGAAGGATAATAACGCCTCCCGGCACAAGACCAACAGGAATCGCCCGTGTCACATCAAATTCGTTGGACCGACCAGAAGATCGCCGCCCGCCTGCGCCTGATAACGCCCCTTGTCTATCACCGGTCAGCAGCGCTCCCTCCCTTCCGCTACCGGCGCCTGTCCGGCCCGGAGGCACCACCGCCGGTGACGGCCGGCGTGGACGATTCGACGTGGGAGCTGCTGCCGTCCGGCACCTTCTGGGGGGAACGGGAAAGCGATTTCGGCCTGCGCACCCGCTTCCGGGTGCCAAAGGAGTGGTCGCCGGACCTGCCCGTGGCCCTGCTGCTGGCCATCGGCGAGGCGCCCGACTTCATCCACCCCGAGGCGCTGGTATACATAGACGGGGAGCCTTATGCTGCCGTCGATCGCTTTCACCACGAGGTGCAGCTTAAGCCGGTGTGGCGCGACGGCCGGGAGCACCTGCTGGCGCTGCGCGGGTATACCGGCATCTGGCGCATGGATCAGGACGGGACCTCCGGCCCAATACAACTGCACATGGGCCAATCACGGCTGGTGCAGGCGGATCCGGTCACCCGTACCTTTGTGGCGACGGCCCGGGTGGCGCTGGAGACGGTGCAGGCTCTGCCAGAGAACGATCCCGTGCGCTGGCGGCTCCTGGATGCCCTGGATGCCGCCTTTCGCCACCTGGACACGCGCGAACCGCTGGACGACGCCTTCTATGCCTCGGTGCCCGAGGCGCTCGCCTTGTTGCAGGCCGGGATTGCCAACGCCGGACCCACCCATTCCACGACGATCACGGCCACCGGCCACGCCCACCTCGACCTGGCCTGGCTGTGGACGGTGAGGCAGGCGCGGCGTAAGGCGGGACGCTCTTTTGCCACCGTGCTGCGGCTGATGGAACAATTTCCCACCTATCACTTCACCCAGAGCCAGCCGCAGCTTTACGAGTATGTGCGCGAGGATTATCCCAGCCTCTTCAGGCAAATCGGCGAGCGGGTGGCGGAGGGGCGCTGGGAACCATTGGGCGGGATGTGGGTTGAGGCGGATTGCAACATCAGCGGGCCGGAGTCCCTGGCGCGCCAGTTCCTGCTGGGCCAGACGTTCCTCCGCCACCATTTCGGCGAGAGGGTGTCGCCCGTGCTGTGGCTACCCGACGTCTTCGGCTACGCCTGGAACCTGCCGCAACTGATCAAACAGGCCGGCCTGGATTATTTCTTCACGATCAAGATTGGCTGGAGCCAGTACAACCGGCTGCCCTATGACAGCTTCTGGTGGCAGGGGCTGGACGGCACGCGGGTGCTGACCCATTTCAGCACCACGCCTACCCTGACTGACTTCCCCAGCATCGGCACATACAATGCGGAGTTGCGGCCGGCGGCGGCCCTGGGTACGTGGAAGAGTTTCCAGCAAAAAGAGGTGCAGCAGGAATTCCTGATGAGCTTCGGCTATGGGGACGGCGGGGGCGGCCCCGACCGGAAGATGCTGGAAAATATGGAACTGATGGCGGCGTTCCCGGGCCTGCCCCGCACCCGGCCGGGAAGCGCAGCCGGGTTTTTCCGGCGGTTGGAAGCGGAAGCGGGCGACAGGCTGCCGGTGTGGAATGGCGAGCTTTACCTGGAGTTGCACCGGGGCACCTACACCAGCCAGAGCCGCAACAAGCGGGCCAACCGCAAGAGCGAATTCCTCCTGCACGACGCGGAGTTCGCGGCCGCCCTCGCCGCCTGGCTCGACCCGGCGTATCCGTATCCCCACGACCGGTTGCGCCGTGCCTGGGAGCTGGTCTGCCTGAACCAGTTTCACGACATCATTCCCGGCAGCAGCATCCGCCAGGTGTACGTAGACTCCCTGGCCCAGTATGAAGAGGTGGCGACCATCGGCCAGGCGGTAAGGGAGGAGTCCCTACAAACGGTGGCCCGGCAGACCGGCGGCGACCTGCTGCTGGTTAACCCCAGTAGCTTCAGCCGGCAGGAACCGGTCTTCTGGGAAGGTGCGCTGGCCAAGGGTGAACGGCTGGAACGGGCAGGAAGCGCCCTGGTGACCCAGCCGGTCACAGGCGGGGTCTTGATCGATGCCGGGGACCTGCCGCCATATAGCGTCACGCCCGTACGCAAGGCACAGGGTTCACGGCCGGAGGCCCCGGCCGGTCTGAGCGTCTCGCCGCGCCACCTGGAGAACGACCACGTCCGCGTGGAGCTGGACGAGGCGGGCGATATTACCCGCATCTACGACAAAGCGCAGCAGCGGGAGCTGTTACCGGCCGGGGCAAAGGCCAACCAGTGGCAGGCGTTTGAGGACCGGCCGCTGAATTGGGATGCCTGGGACGTGGACATCTTCTACGACGACCGCATGTGGCTGGCGGAACCGGCCGAAACGGTGGAAGTCACCGCCAGCGGCCCACTGCGGGCCACCGTCGAGATCCGGCGCCGAATACTCAACAGCCCCTACACCCAGCGCATTTCCCTGGACCACCACAGCCCCGCGTTGCGCTTTGAGACGATCATCGAGTGGCGGGAGCGCCATATCCTGCTCAAGACTGCCTTTCCGGTAGAGCTGCTGGCCCCGTCCGCGACCTATGAGATCCAGTGGGGAAACGTGGAGCGCCCCACCCACCGCAACACGAGCTGGGATTGGGCCCGCTTTGAGACCGCTGCCCAGAAATGGGTGGATCTGAGCGAGGGCGACTACGGGGTCAGTTTGCTCAACGACTGCAAATACGGGCACGACATCCACGAGAACGTGCTCCGTCTCAGCCTCCTGCGTAGCCCCACCCACCCCGACCCGGAGGCGGACCAGGGGGAGCACACGTTCACCTACGCCCTCCTGCCCCACGCCGGGCGCTGGGGCGCGGAGACGATGTGCGCGGCGTATGCGCTCAACGATCCACTGCTGGCGGTTGCCGGGGCCGGCGAAAGGAGAAGTATGCCGGGCGAAGCAGGCCCGCTCTCCCTGGTTTCGGTAGACCGGCCGAACGCGGTCATCGAAACGGTGAAACAGGCGGAAGACGGCAACGGGCTGATTGTCAGACTATACGAAGCGATGCGGCAGCGAGGCCCGGTTACGATCCGTACCGCCTTCACCCTGCAGACCGCCACGATTACCAACCTGCTGGAAGAGGAAGAAGAGACGCTGGCCGTGGACGGGCACCGGGTGCGGCTACCGTTGCGCCCTTACCAGATTGTGACGCTGCGGTTGGAAAAGCAGTAACCGTGTTGTCGCCCCTTTTGCAGGCCAGGCGGGCGGCTATATCCGCATATATAACCGGCACCTATACCGGCTATGCAAAGCACCCCCTCCCGTTTCCTTACACTACCAATTCACCAACAAGCGTGAAAAAGAAAGCGTGCAAAAATCTTGTCCAATACATCATAAATACCAACTTTTACCTGATAAATAGTCAGATTATCATTGACATTCTTAACAAATGTAGCTAAGATGTTGATATTGAGGGTAAATTTCTTGGTGTGAGTTCAAAAGGTTTATGGGTTAAAGATCATGGCCGGTGGCAAATCGTTGAAGTCGTTCTTTCTGATCTGGGGTGGGCAGGCCCTCTCGCTTTTGGGCAGTCGCCTGGTACAGTTCGCGCTTATCTGGTGGCTGACCCGTACCACCGGATCGGCCACCATCCTGGCCCTGGCTTCGCTGGTCGGCCTGCTGCCCCAGGTCCTGCTGGGGCCTTTTGTCGGGGTACTGGTTGACCGCTGGCAACGGCGGCGGGTGATGCTGCTGGCCGACGGTATGGTCGCCCTGGCCACGCTGTTCCTGGGTATCCTCTTCTGGCTGGACGTGGTGCAGATCTGGCACCTGTTCCTGGTCCTGTTTGTGCGGGCTCTGGGCGGTACCTTCCACTGGCCGGCGATGCAGGCGGCCACGACGCTAATGGTGCCGGAACAATCTCTCACCCGGATCCAGGGCATGAACCAGGCATTGAATGGCGCACTGAGTGTCGTCGCCGCCCCGTTGGGCGCCCTCTTGCTGGAGCTGCTGCCGATCTCGGGCATTATTGCCATCGACGTGAGCACAGCCCTCTTTGCCATCGTGCCCTTGCTCTTGATCATGATTCCGGAACCGGAGAAAGCGACGGCGGGGATCGAAGCTGCCGCAACCTCTTTCCGCAACGAACTGGTGGCCGGGCTACGCTACGTGCGCGGCTGGCCGGGAATGATGATTCTGATCGGCTTTGCTACGGCGATCAACCTGTTGCTTCAGCCGGCGTTCTCGCTGCTGCCAATCCTGGTCACCGACCACTTCCAGGGGAACGCTTTTCACCTGGGCTGGCTGGAGGCCGGGGCAGGGGTAGGGATCGTCGTGGGGGGTGTGTTCCTGAGCGTCTGGGGTGGCTTCTCGCGCCGCATTCTGACCACCCTCAGTGGCGTCGTCGGCCTCGGGCTGGCAATGGCCCTGACGGCCGTGGTGCCCGCTTCCTGGTTTCCGCTGGCCATCTTCACCCTTTTCGCGGTAGGCGGCTTTATTGCCCTCATCGACGGGCCGCTGCTGGCCATTGTCCAGGCGGTGGTCGCGCCGGAGATGCAGGGCCGGGTGATGACCCTGCTGGGCAGTTCGGTCAAGCTGGCGACACCGCTGGGCCTGGTCCTGGCGGGCCCCCTCTCCGATCTGGTGGGCGTGCGCTACTGGTTCCTGGCGGCAGGCGTGTTGTCGTTGCTGCTGGGTGGGGCCGGGTTCTTCAACCGGCGGCTGCTGGGTATTGAAGAACAGCAGCGCAGCCCGGCGCCGGTGGCGGTGGCCGAACCGGCTACGAGCACGGCGAAAGCGCCCATCGCCTAGATGGTCCACCGGAAGTTGCCGCCGCTGATAGCCGTAAACAAGGCCGTGTACCCGGTGAGGCCGATGGCAGCCAGCAGCGCCCCATCGCCCAACTGATTGTTCAAGAAGAGGGGGCCGATTAATTCGATGGCCATCGAGGTGGGCTGCCAGGGCGTGGCGGCGTTGAGCGCATCCGGCATCATCTCCGGTGGAAAGCTGGCCAGGAAGGTGAGGGGCATAATGGTGAAGAACCGGAAAGAGCAATTGCATCAGTTCCTGGCTTTCCTCGTCGCCGGTCATGGCCGGCACCCAGATAGTGAAAAGCATGAAGAGGGGCATGCCCAGCGTAATGGCCAAGGCCTTCACATTACGCACATTGGCATGTAAGAGGGTGGCGGCAAAGTGCAATGCCGGCCGGACAGAGTGTAGCATTTGTTGGTCACTGGTGGGCGGTTGGGTGATGCTCATCATTGCCTCCTCGGTCAGGCGCGGATCGTGCGTCCGGTTAAATTAAGAAATACATCTTCCAGATTGGGTTGCTTGATGTGCAGGTCGTGCAATTGAAGCTGGTGCTGCTCAGCCAGATCCAGGATGGTGCGCAGGGTCGTCGCCACGTCGCCGGTTTGAAAATGGAGGCGGGCGCCGTCGCGGTGCACATTGGTGACGTACGGTAACGACCGGAGATCGGCCAGGGGCATGTAAGCCGAGGTGGTAATCGACGAAAGCCCGGCCAAACGGTTGATCAGCGCACCGGGCGTGTCTAGCGCCACCAATTTACCGGAGTCGATAATGCCTACCCGGTCGCACAGCGCTTCGGCTTCTTCCATGTAGTGGGTGGTCAGAACCACGGTTCTGCCGCCATCGCGCAGGTTACGGATAAGTTGCCAGAGGGCACGGCGAGACTGGGGATCAAGGCCGGTGGTCGGTTCGTCGAGAAAGATGAGTTCCGGCCGGTTGATCAAGGCCAGAGCTAGGGCGAGCCGCTGTTGTTGGCCATCGCTGAGTTGCTCGGGCAGAGCGGAGCTCTTGTCGGTCAGACCCACCTCCCCCAATAGCGCCAGGAT
>Ga0207752_1000689_pt1 | contig 15719 bp, 12 predicted proteins | sample Pon2CUnioCityCA_6_FD_187272 | JGI IMG/M metagenome (GOLD analysis project Ga0207752, IMG submission 187272) | Marine sediment microbial community from Union City, CA, USA - Pond 2C Sediment 2 (SPAdes) | ecosystem: Environmental > Aquatic > Marine > Intertidal zone > Salt pond sediment ...
TCATCGCCGATTCCCTGATCAGCGAGGCGGAGCTTACCGTCGAGCAGATCAGTTACATCCTCGGCTTCGATATCTCCCAGCGAAAAGAATACAAGTCTGTTCTGGAAAGAGCCAAACGAGCAGCCGCCAATCGAAAGGCTAAAGAAGTCGCCGAACGGCGACTAAAAGAAATTTCGGACTATTATCAGGCACATCCGCTGCCCGAAAGCATGGAGCTACTTGAAAGACCCGGCAATGAAGCTATACATCTCGCCGGTGTATCAAACACGGTGCCCAACCATGAGGACTACAAGTTTCTCCCGATTAATTATCCGATCAGTGGCCTGGTTACTTCTTTAACATACAATGGTGATATCCGGCCCTATGAGATTATCCCGATCCGTATTGAAGATAACGCCGCCGAACAAAAACTGCTGGCCGATCTGATTTACAGGGACGGAATCACGCATCGCCAGCGGGCGGAGTACGTTCTCGGCCTGTTCGGTATGGAACTGATCGTCGAAGATGGAGAATCCAGGCAGGTGCTCGTGGCCAGATACAACGGCCAAAAACTAACACCCCAACAGCAGATCAAAGCCCCTTTACGATATGACAGCAGCAAAAAGTCCAAAGTGGGAATGACCAAAAGCTCGGCAAGTGCAGGCATTCCAATGAGGCAACTGCTGGATGGTTTAGTCAGAGAACAAAACAGGGACATCAAGGATGACAGTAAAAAGCTTATCATCGTCAATGAAACCCGAATCGAAGGCAACATAAGTTCAGAAAGTGCATTCTGGCCCGGCGACGAAGGTCTCAGGCTCGCAAAGAAATGGTTCGAAGAGCATTTCGGCGTCACTTTCACCGAAGAAACACGAACTATGAAAACCTACGTGATAAGGACACGCAAGGAAGGATAACCGAAATGAAGTTTGGATATAACAGCTTCAGGAAACGAAGGTTCGGTTTTACGCTTATAGAACTGCTGGTGGTGATTTCAATAATCGCAGTCTTACTGGCAATACTGCTGCCCAGCCTGCAGAGGGTCAAAGAACAGGCTCGCCGGGCCGTATGTCAGAACAACCTTCATCAAGGCGGAGCGGCCATGTTCATGTACGCCGGGGATTTTGACGATGCCTTACCCATCGGCAGTATTATTGATCGAACGGCCCCCGGATATGTCGCCTCCTGGGACAGGGCCGATCAGATGGCCCTGGTCAATGCCGAGACCATGAGGCACCTGGGAGAAGGTTACGGCCTGACCGATGAACATGCAACCTGTGAGACGGCGCGCAAATACTTCGAGACCAAAGAGGACTGGCTGGAACCTCGCCAGCCGTCACCACAGTACACGCAGGTATTCCAGATTGGCTGGATCTACTGGGGTGCACGCGGTCGCTGGAAGGATCCGGACACAGGCCGGGAGTATATCACCGCGCGGAAGATCTCGGACCGACCCACATCCAAAACCCTGGCAACGTGTTTCTGTTACAACCGATATGATGCCGTAGGATCCACCGGTCCCTGGCCGACATGGTATGCTTCGCATGTTCGGGGGCAGTTTCTCTGGAATCAAGGTGTTCCTTTTAACCCGAAACCGGATGGTTTGGTGGTCGGTTATCTGGATGGGGCCTGTCGTTTTGTCAAGTTCAATCACCTGACGCCCAGCAACCACGAAGGAGAATATTTGGTCTATTACGACAAAGACAGTTGATTCTGAGAGCCATATCAAGATAATATAAGGCAATAGATACGACATTGATTGGTTGAGGGTATCTGACTTTAGAAAAAAGGCATTTTTGTCTGTCCGTTAGAATTGTGTTGCATATTCGTCTTGCAACACTCGAATCGTAATGAAAGAAAGGAGAACAAATGAGAATGAGAAACATTTTTTTGGTAATTGCAGTGCTTTTGACTGTCTTTGCGGTCGAAAGCCGGGCGCAGGACAAGCTCGGGGATTTTGTCGCCGAGTACGGCTATGACTGGTTGATCGGCAACTGGGCGGCCACCAGCGACGACGGCCAGCAAGTCGAGCTTGAGTATAGATGGATACTCGATAAGTATGCCATGCGCGTAAACCTCAAGATGGGCGATTTCAAGTATCACGGCATGATTATGTTCGTGCAGCCCCGCGAAGAAATTATCCAGATCGGGGCCGACAACATGGGCGGTACGTGGAACGGCACCTGGACCGAGGACTACGAAGGCGCAGTCAACAGGAATAAGCGCCTTGAACCGTATGGCGGTTCCGAAACGATGGACATGGTCTTCGTTAAGATAAACAACGACAGCTTCAAGGTTAAGCAGTATTCCGTCGAGTCCGGCTACCGCGCCTCCCAGGCCAGCGGCGAGATGACGTTCAAACGCCAAAAAGCAGACGCCGCACAGAAAGCCGACAAGGGCTCCGAGCTCGAAGGAACCTGGGTCGGCTCGGACGCCGCCAGTTACGGCGACGTTTGGACTTTCGTTATCTCAAAAGGCAAAGTAGAAGTAAAAGGACCGGATTACACGTTCTACTCGGGTACAGTAACAATAAACGACAAAACGAATCCGAAGCAGGCCGAGTTTAAGATAGAAAAGTGCTCTATGCCGGAGTACGTCGGTGAAACCGCGCTTAGTATCTACAAGCTGGAGGGTAAAAAAAAGCTGACCCTGGCCGCCAGCGAGCCGGGCTCGCTGTACCGCCCGACATACTTCGATTCAGGCGGCGGAGTAATGCTTTTCACGCTAACCAAACGCTAAGATAGTCGAAGATCCCGCACGCCGGGCCGGAGTAATCGCCCGGCGTGTGTTTATTTATATTTGTGGGCTTCGCCGTTGCCGCGATATTCAATAATCTTTGCCGTCATCGACAATGTCGATCTCGCCGTCGACTTCCTCTTCGAGCTGCACCTTGGCGGTTGAGCCGTCGGGCTGTTCACTGACATACCAGGTCTCGCCCTCTGCGGTGAGATAGAGATCCTCGCGGTCGCTCACGGATATTCGTTGTGGGCCTTGCGAGCTTCCGGACTTGGCATAATAACCGCCATCGACAACGGTCATCTCGCCTGTGTTATCCACCTGCACCTGCACCTTGGCGGTTGAGCCGTCGGCTTCTTTGCTTACATACCAGGTCTCGCCCTCTGCGGTGAGATAGAGATCCTCGTTGCCATCCAGGGATATTTTTTCCAGACCTTTCGAGCCTCCTGACTTGACATAGCCGCCCTTGAACGATTTGGCCTTGGATACGGCTTTGTCGTATTTGATCGAGTCTGTATGCGCTTTAGAGTTATCCTCGGAAGGTGCTTGTTCATCCCAGTCCGACACGTTGGCGTACTGTGGATCAGGTTCGGCATCGACTGTGAGTGAGTCGGCCGGGTAATAGTCCGGCTCGGCGTCAGTGTTAAGGAATTGCTTGTGTTGGGGTTGGTCTTCGGTGTCCGAGTGACGAGCAGAAGGGGTGAACTCTCCGTTGTCGGCCCGGTGAATGCTAAAGCGGACATGGCGGATGCCGAAGGACAATGCGGTGACTAAGGTAAGGAGGAATGTCGCAATTAACAGTTGTTTGGTAATTGGTTTGATGTTTTGTTTCATCCGGCATTTACCACATAACATTTAATACCATTGCTCAGCTACACCGACGGGCCTGCCTTCTAACAGGATATCAAATCGGCCTCGAAAAATCAAGATTCCCAACTTCATTCTGAAAATATTTTCACCAGTTACTTTACGCGGAATCATGTCGAAAACTTAAGTCTCTCTGCCGGGGTTTTCAGATTTTTCAGTTTAACAATCGAAATGTCATTATCCGGCTGCTGAAGGTATGGTTTTTCGATGCCCTGCTAAGTTTTAGTGTGCTTTTTGCCTTGTGTTCGTCTAATGAATTCCATCTTACCTGTCGCCGGCACTTTCGATCTAAAATCGTCTAAATACTTTCTAAGCTCCTTTTGAACTTTGGCGTACTCGGGCTTGTCGATCACATTGTGAATTTCGTGCGGGTCTTTTTCGCGGTCGAAAAGTTGGTCGCCAAACCGTTGCCGGTTGTCGCGCCTTTTGTATTTGTCGATGGGGCCGGGATCGATCCAGACGCCCAGTTTGTAGCGTTCGGTAATCATCGTCGTCTGGCTCCAGTTTTCCGAGACGGCGTACTTGCGGTGCGTAGATTTGTTTTCTCTCAGCGAGGAGATCAGCGATTTGCCGGGAAGTTCGGGAGCGTCCTTCGGGCGCTTCAAATCCAATAAATCAATCACGGTCGGATAGAGATCGACCAATTCGATCAGGCTTTTGTTGACGGCGCCTTCGAGAAAACGCTTCGGCCAGGAGACGATAAGAGGGACGCGCAGCGTGTCTTCGTAAACGTTGTGGCCCAGCGCGCATTTTTCCACCATCCCGTGCGCCGCGACGAAGTCGCCGTGGTCCGCGGTGTAAATCACGATTGTGTTCTCGCTCAGCCCCATCCTCTCCAGTCCGTCAATGAGCCGCCCCACGCACGCGTCCACCTCGCTCGTAAGGGCGTAATAATAGGCCACGTAGCGTCGGTACAGGTCATGGTCCTTCGCCGCCGCAGCCAGGTTCCAGGGCCGCCTGGTGTTGCGCCGCCAGTTCTGCATCTCAGGCGGCAGGTTTTCCAGAGGCTCGCTCACACTCTCGGGCAGTTCGATTTTTTCCGGCGGGTACATGTCCGCCCATTTCTTCAGAGGCGTGTAAGGCTGATGGGGAAAGATATAGCTCGTCCAGCAGAAGAACGGCTTGCCCCGGTCCCTGCATTCGGTCAGGAACTCCAGCGCCTTGTCGGTTGCATAGGTCGATGTGCGGTTTTCTTCGCGCACCTCGGTAATGTGCGACATCAGGTCGGCACCGTGACTGCCTCTGAAATCGCGCTTGTGCGCATCCAACTGCCCGCGCTGCGTCACCCAGTCGATATAGCTCTCGTCGGAAGGATCCTGTTTGGGATTAATCGTGGTCGCCGAGCAGTCCCAGCCCAGGGCAAACTCGCCGATATTGGGAAGATGCCGCTTACCGAAACAACCCGTCCTGTAACCGTTGCTCTGAAAAATCTGTTGCAGCGGAAATAACCTGTCATGGTAAGGCGGTTTGTTGGGATTGTCCAGACACCCGGTCGTGCGCGGGTAAAGACCCGTCATAAAAGAGGTCCGCGACGGCACGCATATCCCGTCCTGGCAATAGGCGCGCTCGAACCTCACACCATTGGCGGCCAGCCGGTCCAGCCACGGCGTCTTGACAACCGGACGCCCCGCATTTCCCATGACGTCCGCATTATGCTGGTCCGCAACGATAAGAAGCACATTCGGCCGAGGCCTATCGGCCTTCATCAAAGGCGTATTCTTCGCAAACAAATCACCTCGACCGAGTCCAACCGCCGCTGCAGCAATACCTCCAACAAAAGACCGCCTTGTTAATTTCTTATTTCCGATCATGTTTGCTTTATCTCCGGCCATAGTTGTACCTGATATTTCTTATTTACCAGCTTATGTTCACGTGCCAGGGACCTTTAGTAACCTCGGCGAGGGTTAATGTGGCCGTCAGGCGGGTGGGGCCTTTGTCGATGGGCACGCCTGTGAACTTTGCCGAGGTCTCGCCTTTGTCGATAGTCCGGCCGGTTTTGCTACCTGAGACTTCGAGCAGCAGTTCGCCGCCCGTTTCTGCGGCGGGGAAATCGATCTTGATATCATATTTGCCGGCCCTGGCGGCGTAGAGTTCCCAGTAACCGTTGGAATCGGCCGCCCAGGGGCGACCTTTCGCGTGTCGCCAGTCCTGCCGCGTAAGAACAACCGGATTTTCTTGGATGGTGCCGATATGGATGCGGGGCGGCGCGTAGTTGTCGTCTCTGGTGCCGCTGACGTCGGCGAACCATGCCTCGTACTGTTCTCGCATCGTCTTGACGACATCGGGTCGCCGGGCTGCCAGGTCGTTTTGTTCGAGCGGATCGGCGGCCATGTCGTACAGTTCGAATTCCGGCTCGCCGTCGAAGTTTTCGCGTCCGAATCCGCTGCCGTGGAGCAGCTTCCATCGCTGGTTCCTTGCGGCGAAATGGTGGTAAAGGATGGGTTCATCGCCGCGGTGCGACTGGATGTAGATGGTGCGGTCGCGCCATGCGATCTTTTTGCCCTCCAGCAGCGGCAGGATGCTTCTGCCGTCGAGTTTGAGGCCCTTCGGCTTCGGCACGCCGCAGGCTTCGAGGATTGTGGGAAGCATATCGATGTGGGCGGCGATTCGGTCCGAAGATGTTCCTGCTCTGACGACGGCCGGCCACTGGAAGAAGAACGGCGAACGGATACCGCCCTCGTGAACGTGGCTTTTCATGCCTTTGAAGCCGGCGACGTATCGCCGACCGTTCGGGCCGTTGTCGACCATGAATATAACGATGGTGTTCTCTGTGATGCCGAGTTTCTCGAGTTTGGCGAAGAGTTTGCCCATGTTGTCGTCGATGTTGGTGATCATTGCGAATATTCGGGCCCGCTTGTCGGGATCGTCGTCGTCGGGAAGTTTATGCCCCGTCTCCTGCGGGAAGTTCCGGTTGCTCAGGTCCATCGCTTTGTATTTTTCGTAGAGTTCTTCGGGGACATCGCCGAACGGGCCGTGTGGCGCGTTTGTGGGGATGTAGGCAAAGAAACTCTTCGATTGGGCCGAGCATTTCGACATCCAGCTCATCGCTCTGCCGAAATATACATCGGTGCAGTAGCCCTTGAATTGCTTCGGTTGGCCGTTGTCCATGAGGATCGGGTCGGTGTATTTGCCTTCGCCTCCGGGCGGATCGGCGGGCTGACCTATACCGCCGCCGCGGTGTACGACGGATTCGGTGAAGCCCTGATCCATCGGGCGCATGGGGTAATTGTCGCCGAGGTGCCATTTGCCGAAGATGCCGGTTTCGTATCCTGCGTCGCGGAGGATTTCAGCGATGGTGGTCTCTTCCGGCTCCATCATAGCCCTGCCGACCCAGGTATCGACCACGCGAGTGCGGTAGTTGTACCGGCCGGTCATAAGGCACGCGCGGGTGGGAGCACATACGGGAGATACGTAGAAATTCTCCATTGAGCCGCTGCGGCGTGCCATCGCGTCGATATTGGGGGTTCGGATGAGGTTGTTGCCCGTGGCGCCGAGATCGCCGTAGCCCTGGTCGTCGGTCATCACGAGGATTACGTTGGGTCTTTTCCCCGCCCCGCGGGTGCCGGCCAATCGTGAACCACATCCCGCCAGGGTCAACGATCCTGCACATAGACCTTTTAGAAAACCACGTCGTGACAGAATACCCGAATTCATAGACACTCCTTTGATCCCGAGCCGTAATCAAGCGTTTGGTGCATCAATCCAACATTTGCCATATAAACGCTTAACCGGGATTTCCCATATAACAAGAGTTTTGCAAAATTTCCCACATAACATTTTGTATCCTTGCTTCTTCCACCTGTCAGGTTTTCCTACCGGCCGGTCATACGGAAGAGCCGGGCCTTCATATCCGCTTTTGCCTTCTCATAACGCCGCTCGCCGCACAAATTGATCCATTCGTAAGGGTCAGCGTCGTGATCGTAAAGTTCCTCGCTGCCATTGTTGTATAGAATATAACGCCACCTGCGTGTCCGGACGGACCAATGCTGCCTGGCCGGATCATTTCCCGTCTCTTTACCCGCATAGATCATCGTCAACGCAGCATCGGGTCCGTTCCAGGTCCCGGACTTCGGTTTTTCGAGGAAGGGGCGGAGACTGTAGCCGTCCGGCTTGGCGCCTTTGTTGTTCTTCCTCGTGTCGCCTTCGAGTCCACAGAGGTCAATGAGTGTTGGATAGATATCAATCAGTGAAACAGGGTGTTCCGCGATGCCGCCGGGCGCTGTTACTCCTGGCGCTCGGAAGATAAGAGGCACGCGTGTGCTTTCCTCCCAGAGCGAGTTCTTGAAAAGGTAGTCCTTCTCGCCCATGTTCCAGCCGTGGTCGCTCGTGACGACGATGATGGTATTATCTTTAAAAGGGCTCTTATCAACCGCTTCGATTACCCGACCAATACATTCGTCAACAGCGGCTACACTGGCGAGATATGCCTGAGTGAACGCTTTTAGCGCAGAATCGAGGTCCGGATAAGATTCTTTGAGCAGGCGAAAGTACTTCAAGCCCTTTACACTGCTGTCATAGACGTCCTCATAGTGACAGTCTTCGGCGTCGTCGGGCTTGATCACGGGCACTTTGACGGAATCCTTCGGGAACATGTCGAAGAAGCGCTTGGGTACGTGGAGTGGAGTATGCGGCCGGATAAAACCGACACCCAGGAAAAACGGTCCGCCTTTTCTCTGTTTTGCAAACTCATTTATCTTTTTTTCCGCCCACTCTGCATTGCGTTCATCGGGAGTAGGGTCACGGTTGTCCTCGTCAACGTAATTGTACTTTTCCACCTTACCCCATGTGCCGTATATCCAGCCCTTGTTGCCCTTGGCGTTTGGTCCATATGGCGGATCCGACAAGGGAGCAAAGGAACCGTCAACATGTCCGATACCCTGGAAGGGTTGAGGTACTGACGGGTGGGCGACCCTTTCCTTGCCGTCGTAAACAAAGGGGCCGTAGTCGGCCTTATGCTTGAACTCGCTCCATTCCGAAGGCCGATGGTGATGCATAAGCTTGCCCGAGCCGGCGACGTGATAGCCGTTATCGCCAAAGTGTTCCATGATGGTCCTGGAATTCTTGAGCACGGGATTTTCGTACCATTTGTCCCAGAACAGGTTTTTCGATGTATGCGGGTAGATTCCGGTCAGAAAGCTGGATCGCGATGGGGCGCAGATGGGGTTGTTGCTGTAAGCCCGTTTGAAAGCCACTCCCGATTGAGCAAGTCTGGCGATATGTGGTGTCCGCGCCTGAGGATGTCCCGCCATACCGGTGACGTAGTCGTTGAGATCGTCGCAGACTATCAGCACGACATTGGGCTTTCGCCTCTGATCGACGGCAGACTTTGCGTGCCCGGCCGATGGACTAAGGCCCGCGACGGCCCCTATCATCAGGCTCTTCAGGAAATCACGGCGGGTCTTCATTGTTTTGGTCTCCTTCTCAGGAATTTTATCTTGGCGGTGCAGCTCCAAAGGTAATGCCATAACCCGAACATGTATCATCTAAACGCTTAAAAAATCCTTTCCAGAACTCGATTCTCACCAGTTCCGATCATCCGTATACGAAAAATGTACTTCAAGTTTTTATGAAGAATTTAGATTTATAATTTCCATGCCCTGGCGAATGCCCTGAAGCTGCGATCGTAGGTTCTCTCGACATCGTCCGGAAAACAGCAGCCGGGCAGTTGCTTCATACCCAAATGATAGCTTAAACACTCACAGCACACACCCTTTTTGTCACAGCCCGGATACGTGCAGTTGCAATTCTTGAGATTTTGTTCCTTGTTGCATTCCATATTCGTATCTATCCTTTAAAAACAAATTCTAATTCTTCGTTGCCAGTTTATACAGGCTGATGCTCAGCGGCGGCACATTCAATTTGCCGGAGACGCCTGTTACCGGCTTTTCTTCGATTGCCACTTTGGGTTCTTCGCCGGGCTCGTTGTAAGCCATCGGGTCCGAGTGCGCTATCAGCCCGAGCCTGCCGGAGCCGGTCAGCCGAGCGCCCTTCAGGTCCATCGCCAGCTCGTGCCGCTGTTTCGTGGGATTCACGATGCCGATGGTTAAAGCGTCACGACCATCGGTCCATGCTGCCGCGACGTCGAGCGGCTTAACATCGCCGGTGACAGCGGCCGGAATGGTGCCGAAATTGTTGCCGTACATTTTCAAAACCAGGCCGGTCGTCTCGAAGGCGGCGTCGGTTTTGCTGGTCTTGATGCAGCCGATGACGTTGACCGTCTGGGCGTAGTTTGCCAGGAAAATGATGTCCGAATGCCGGAAATATTCGTGCAGTCCTTTGGCGATTCCAAGCCCGTCTTTGTGGAAGTAATGGGTGCCCAGCTCGCCAAATTCATGCCGGCCGTACCAGTAGTTCCACTCGGTCATGGCGATTTTAATATCCCTGCCTTCCAGCTCATCCAGTTTTTTACGAAGCTGCTTGTGGAACTCGACCTTTCGCTTGATATTCTCGGCGATCTGGGCGGTATGCTCCACAAGGTCGGACTTCTCCTGGACATAGAAATGCTCGGCGATAAGGTCAATATGATCGGTGCAGTTCTTCAGTAGCCCTTCGCTCCACTCGCCCGCATTGCCCGAAGCTATCGGCACGATATCCGGGTCCACCTCGCGCATCTTATCCACGACCCAGTTGTGTTTGCGGACATAATGATTGAGGCTCATATACCCGAGTTGCCAGCGGCCGAACATTTCGTTACCGATGGCCCAGTAGCGAACGCCGAATGGTTCCGGCATCCCGTTTTTGGCTCTTGCAGCGCCCATGAGCGTATCGGTCGAGCCGTTGGCGTATTCGAGCTGGGCCGCCGCCGAATAGGCATCCCCGAAACCGGTATTGACGGTCACCATCGGTTCGGCTTTGACAAGGCGGCAGAAACGTATGAATTCATTGAAGCCGAAATCATTGTGCTCAACCCCGGTCCAGGCGGGATTTCTGCGGGGCGGCCGTTTGTCACGAGGGCCGATACCATCCCGCCAATCGTAGCCGCTGACGAAGTTCCCGCCGGGCCAGCGGTACATCGGGGCGTTCAGCTCTATTAGCAGCTCCAGCGTATCGGCGCGCATGCCCTCGATGTTGTCGGCCGGCATCAGCGAGACGGTGCCGATAAAGCACGGGCCCTGAGTAACCTCAATCTGAAGTTTTCCCTTGACCGTATCGGCGCCGGCGGTGAACTCGAAGGGATACTTGGCGTAGTCATTCGCAACAACCAAGGTCTGAACGGATTCGTGCTGTTCTGGCCCATCGCCCCAGAGAAGAGATACCGAGACGTTCGTATTTTGCCCCTGCGGCTTGAGATAGATATAACCGACGTATTTTTTATTTTTAACCAATCCCAAATCGAGCTGGCGGATACCGCCGCCCGGCTTGATCAGCGGCGTGTGCTCGCCGACGAAGGAATCTTCCTTAACCATCGTCACCGAACCGGCCGGCCCGATGATTTGCCAGGGCGAGGCACCCACTACCGCAAACGGACTGTCTTTCGAGACGGCCCGTGTGCCGCGATAGGGATCGTAATTCTCAGTGACAGGAAAATAGAACTTGCGGTCTTCGAGCATCTCGGCCCAAATGCCGCCGTAGATACATCGCCCAAGGTGCTCGATGAACTGGCCGTAGATGAATTTGGAAATCGGCTCGCCGGTCTTGCCGGCGTCGATCGTCACGGCATATTCGGAGCCGACTGCAACCGCCGGCGCAAAAGCTCCGGCCAGTACCACGACTGCAAATAAACCGGTAAAAACAAAACGTGCTCTTAACATTTTAAATCTCCTTTCCAATTTACTCCAAACCCCTTTTTCGCTCCCGCAAGCAGCGAGCGAAAATCCAATCACAAACATTCTAAGCCGAATCAGGAGAAATGCAATTCAATAATGTCTTTGTCGTTCAGGACGTGGTTTCGCTGGACGTTTTGTCCGTCGTAGACGCCGGTGCCCCAGATTCTTGCTGATTTTAGCTTTTCGGCCAGTTCCCGGTGAATGTCGGTTGCCAGGTCCATTACGGTCGAGCCGGCCGGCAGTGTGAACGGCTCGGCCATGTCGGCTGGCTTGCCGGGCGGCTTGGCGTAAACTCGGATTATTTTTAACAGGCGATAGAACACACCGGCGAGTTCCTCAAGACCCGTGCCGGTCACGGCGGAAATCTCGATGAATGCCAGCGGACGCTCACACAACTGCTTTAAGTCTTCGAATGCTCCGGCTTCGGCAATATCGGATTTTGTGCAGATGCAGAACGTTTCCTTGGCAAGAGCGTTGCCCTGGTCGTCGGAGGCAGGGGTGTCGGCGTCGATGAGCAGGTTCCTCGATTCCAGAAAGTCCATACATACGCCCAACTGCTCGGCTAAGTCGCCGGAAAGGTCGATGACAATCGCAATCAAGTCGCAGTTGCGGTACGTTCCGACCTGGCCCGGCGCGATATAATCGGCTGTAATCGGCGGCATATCGATCAGTTGAATCTGAATGTCCTCGAACGTCACCATCCCCGGCACCGGCCCGTTTGTAGCGTACGGAAAATCCGCCACGTTGACCTTGGCGTTAGTCAGGGCGGCGACGATTGAACTCTTGCCGCAGTTGGGCGTTCCAATAAGAACGATCTGGCCGGCGCCGCCCCGGGGCACGTGAAAAACATCGACGTGCGAGCTGCTCTTTTTTTGTGTGCCGGCGTCTTTCAGTCTGCTGAGTTTCTTTCGCAGGTCGGCCTTCAAGTGGTCCGTGCCCTTGTGTTTGGGCATCACGGCCAGCATCCGCTCGAGCGCGAGAATCTTCTCCTCATTCGTAGCGGCGCTTTTGTACCACTTCTCAGCCTTAAAATATTCCGGTGTCAGATTCGCTGGCATCGTAAGAAAGTAAAAAGTAAAAAAAGGTAAAAGTCAAAAACGTTTTTATTTTGATTTACGAGCGTTTATTACAATCTTGGCTATAATCCGGCAAATTTCATCTGACTTCTTGATAAGAAAATCCAAATCCATCTGTTTCGATTCGTTAGAAGCCTTTATTAGCCTCAGCCAATATTTTGTCTCACGTGCTTCCTTTAGAGCGATATTGTATTTATGTGTAAAGTCAGCCTTGCTTTCTGCAGCTTGGGCTTCTTCGATATTAGCACCAATAGAAGTATCGGATCGCAGAATTTGCCTTGTGAGCACTCTTATCGATCCTCTGCCATCATCAAGCTGGTTAGCCACCTGGATTATTCTTAAAGCAAACTGAAAGGTCCTGGCAACAATATCTTGTGGCTTTGCCACGTTGCTTTGCCCTCTTTTTCCTTTTGCCTTTTTACTTTTTCCTTAGTTGCTGACTTTTTCTGCGACTAAATCTCCAACTCCACTGGTCGAGTATCCCATTCGGCCTGCCTGCATCGACTTGAGCTTGTTGGCGGTGGTGAACTTTACGGCGTCCTCGATGCACTTGCCGGCTTCTTGTTCGCCGAGGGTTTCGAGCATCATCTGTCCGGCACAAATCGCCGCCAACGGATTGATGACGCCTTTACCGGTATATTTCGGCGCGCTTCCGCCGATAGGCTCGAACATGCTGACGCCCTCGGGATTGATATTTCCGCCGGCCGCTATGCCCATGCCGCCCTGGACCATCGCGCCGAGATCGGTGATGATATCGCCGAACATGTTGCCTGTAACAATCACGTCGAACCATTCGGGATTCTTGACCATCCACATACAGGTGGCATCGACGTGGTAATAATCTCTTCGAATCTCCGGATACTCGGCTTTGCCCATCTCGTGGAAGGCACGCTCCCACAAATCGTAGACAAATGTAAGCACGTTTGTCTTGCCGCAAAGGGCAAGCGTGTTCTCCTTGCCTTTGCCGCGTGTCTTCTTGCCGTGCTTACGTGCGTACTCGAATGCGTACTTGAGACAGCGGTCTACCTGAAAGCGGTTATAGACGGCTGACTGCACTGCCACTTCCTGCGGCGTTCCTTTCATTGTAAAGCCGCCCGTGCCGGTGTAGAGGTCGCCGGTATTCTCGCGAACGACCACGAAGTCGACATCTTCAGGGCCCTTGTCCTTAATAGGTGTCTCAACTCCCGGATAGAGCTTGACCGGGCGCAGATTGATATACTGGTCCAGCTCGAAGCGGGCCTTTAGCAAAATGCCTTTTTCGAGGATTCCCGGCGCCACGTCCGGGTGCCCGATTGCTCCTAACAGAATAGCATCGAATTTGCGAAGCTCTTCGACGCCGCTGTCCGGCAGGGTTTCGCCGGTCTTTTTATATCTCTCGCCGCCGAAATCGAACTCGGTCATATCGAGTTTGAAATTAAATTTAGCCGCAGCGGCTTTTATTACTTTTACCGCTTCGGCCGTAACTTCCGGCCCGGTACCGTCGCCCGGCATTACTGCAATCTTATATGTCGCCATCTCTACCTTTCTGTTTCTTTCCCACTAACTACATCTGCATTCGAGGCAGGCTCCAAACCTGCCGACTAATTATCTAATATCGTTCGATTCGGCGAATAGTACTTTTTTCGCCTTCTCTATCGTAAAGCCGCCGGCTTCGGCGCCCGGTATCCGGACGCCGTTAAAACGCAGGTTCTCAATAACCACGTTCTCGACGCTGTGGGCGTCATTGTATCCGATTAAATACGATTTGGGAAGCTTCAGTCCTGTAACGGCGATGTCCTTAAAGTAAATATTCTTTATATGCCCGCGTTTAGCCGCAAATTCCTGTACTTTATCTGCCTGGGGGCGGACCCACTGGCCCAGCGGACTTCTCTTGCGCTGCGGATTTTGACGGTGCAGCTCCCACGGGCAGTCCCCGCTGTATATCGACAGCCCCACCCGCAGCTCAATCAGCTTCTCCCGCGAGTCCTCGACGCGAATGTCTTCGAAACGGATATTTTCGACCGTGGCGAAATCGCCGTTGTGAATCGTAAACGTTCCGCCCCGCTCGACGTGAATGATGTCGCAGTTGCTGAACAGGATGTCGCTGACACTCCTGGTCTGGAGCTCGAAGCCGATTTCCATCGCGTTACCCCACTCGGCATTCCACAGGACCGAGTCGATAACCCGGACGTTCCGGACGTTGCGCAGCCCGCTTTCGCCCTCCTCGAAATATCCGGGAGAGGCCTTCACGGCGATACAATCGTCTTTGGTTCTCAAAAAGCAGCTCTCGATGCTCAGATTCGTGCAGCCGACGATATCCACGCCGTCGTCGTTGTCACGCCAGCCGACGACTTTGACGTTGGCGAACCTGACATTATCCGACTTAACCGGCACGAGCGTCCAGCCGAAGCTGTTGAAAACGATGATCCCGTTCAATTCCACGTCGGAGCAGCCGGACAGCTTGACCATTTGCGTTTTGTAATCCCGGCCGCTGCCGTCCAGGATGCCCCGGCCGGTAACGCGCGCATTTTCAACTCCTTCGGCTCTTATCCTGCCCCGGACAATCGCCCCGCCGGCTATATAAATTGTTTCTCCGCTGCCCAGTTTTATCTCGCCGGCATGGTGAATCCTGCCGCCCTCGAAGTACCGGACATTCTCATCGCCCGGCTCCGGCGGGTTCTGTTCGAGCGGATTCGCGAAAAGAAACAACGGCCGTTTGATATCGGCGTTTATCTCGATGCTCAGGTTGCAGGGCCGATCCAGTTGGAAGCTGACGGCTCTGCCTTTAATCGAGCAGGCGATACCGCGTCTCTTCGGCCGAATATCGACCGTCTCGACATCTCTGCCGGGTATCACCGAAACCGTTACCTTGCCTTCGAACGAGAAATACGCAAACGCCACAACTTTCGAATCGTAAACGGCCGTTTCTTTACCGTCGATCTTTACGACAAAATCGTCCGCCAGCTCGGCGCCGTCCGGCGCCGGGTACGTCACCACCGTCGCTTCCGCACCCAAAGCCCCGGCCGCCCAACAAGCGAGCGCGGCATAAACCAGTACAATAGATATAGCCTGAGATACTCTCTTTGTTTCCACTTTATACTCTTTCATTCGATTTCCCTGCCGTACAGAGGCTACGCCTTCTTCCTGAAATCCTTCAACTGCTCCGGCGTCGGCACTGTTGCCTTCGTTTGCCTGAGCCATCGGTGCAGCAGCCCGCGAAGCTCGGCCGCCTTTTCCGGCATACTTGCCGCCAGGTCATTCTTTTCGCCTAAATCGTCTTTCAGATTGTACAATTCGATGCTGTTGTCCTCGTACC
>Ga0207752_1000690_pt1 | contig 15718 bp, 16 predicted proteins | sample Pon2CUnioCityCA_6_FD_187272 | JGI IMG/M metagenome (GOLD analysis project Ga0207752, IMG submission 187272) | Marine sediment microbial community from Union City, CA, USA - Pond 2C Sediment 2 (SPAdes) | ecosystem: Environmental > Aquatic > Marine > Intertidal zone > Salt pond sediment ...
CATACGCATAATTCTGGTATCGTATCACAGGCGGAGCCGGGTGGCATCGGCCAGCCGTCGCCTGCTGTCGATAATATTCCTCTGGCGACAAGTGATCCTTTTCCCGGGTGGGCACACCCAGCACCAGCTCACAACGCACGCTATAAGAGTTTTCTATACCCTCTCATCGACAGATGGAATCTGAGGCATGACAGATGGTACTAACCGCTGGGGCTCCTTCCGTCTACAGTTAAAGCAGACCATTAATTAACAATCTGCGCAAGTTTGCAAGTTTAGGCGAAGGCAGACGAGATCGAGATGAAAACTGGAATCAGGAGAACGGCAGAGCAGCAGGCAGATATCTGCCGGGTTTTTGCCAACCCAACGCGGATCCTGATTCTCTGGACGCTGGCCAACGGCGAAAAATCGGTGGGGGAGATTGCGGAGGCAGTGGATGTTTCTCTGCAGAGCGCTTCCCAACACTTGCGTATCATGCGCAAGATGAAGATTCTCGCCTTCCGGCGCGAGGGGCATATGGTCTACTACCAGATCGCGCGCGATGGACCGGATGAAACATCTATGGCCGGATGCCAACTGCTGCTGGCGAAGGTGCCGGCCCGAGTTGATTAACGACACGATTCAATGATGAGATATGGAGGTTAACAATGACAACCCAACAATTAGATCTAAGCCAGGTAGAAGCTGCAAAGGTCGTCGATGCACGGGGCAGTGCCTGTCCGGGACCGCTCCTGGAAGCAAAAAAAGGCATTGGCGCCATCAAAGTCGGCGAGATTCTCGAAATCTGGTCTGGCGATGCGCGCACCAAGCAGGACATCCCCAAGTGGGCGAAGAAAGTCGGCCATGAATATCTGGGCGACGAGACGGCTGCTGGTGGTTACGACCGGATTTTCATCCGCCGGGCCCGTTAGGAGAGTGCTATGGTCGGGATCGATGCAGTAGAAACCGGAACTAAGATCCTTATTCTGGCCACCCTCTCAGGCGGGTATGCCGGCGCCGATTCGGTGGGGCAGCTTCACACCGACTATGCCCCGAACGTATATGTCCTACCGGTGGTCTGCCCAGCAATGTTCTCTGAAGATTTCTATCTACGGACGTTCGGCCGGGGGATCGACGCCATTCTGGTGATGTACAGCGGCACCGATTGCCCTTACAAAGGGGGGGCGGAACGCACGGCAGAGATCGTCAACCGTACCTACCCGCTGTTGAACGAGCGGGGCATCGATCCCCGTCGCCTACGCCTGACCGCAATCTGCACCGTGTGCACCAAGGCCTTTCTCAACGAAGTAAAACAGATGAACACCTTGCTGCAGGATATCGGACCGATTGAGCGGGAGCTGAACGCCGTCGCAATAGCCGCGGCGGCGGAGGAAGCAGGGCACCCGGCAACATAACGAGCGGCGCCGGAAGGATAACGCACCCGAGGACAATATGAAAGGAAGGAGCGATGAGCAACAGTAATTTACGCGTAGACGCCCTCGTGGTTGGCGGCGGCATCGCCGGTATGCAGTCCGCGCTGGACCTGGCAGACCAGGGTTACCGTGTGGCCCTGGTGGAAAAAGAAGCCAGTATCGGCGGGACCATGATCGCCCTGAGCAAAGTGTTCCCCACCCTCGACTGCTGTAGCTGTATCACCACACCCAAGATGTCGGCGGTGGCCCATCACAAGAATATTGAACTGCTCACCTATTGTGAGTTACAGGCACTGCATCAAAATGAAGACGGTTTTGCGGCTGAGATCATGAAAAAACCGCGCTACGTTGACGAGGTAGCCTGCACCGGTTGCCGGCAGTGTGAGTATGCCTGTCCCATTGACCTGCCCTCGGTCTTTGACCAGAACCTGGGAGCATACCGTGCAGTTCGCGTGCCGTTCTCGACGGCCGTACCGCAGAAAGCGGTGATCGATATCGATCATTGTATTCTCTGCGGCAAATGCGAACGGGTCTGTCCGGCGGACGCCATCGACTTCACTCAGGAACCCCAACGGTTTACCGTCGAAGCCCGGACCATCGTTCTGGCTACAGGCTTCCAGATGACGCCAGTGGATGCCAACGCAGATTACCACGCCAGTGAGTTGCTGAACGTGGTTAATCCGCTGGTGATGGAGCGCCTGCTAGCGCCAACCGGACCTTATGGACATGTATTACGTCCGTCCGATGGCAAAGAACCGGATTCCATCGCCTACGTGCAATGTGCGGGCTCCCGCGACAAGACGCTGGGCGTAGAATATTGTTCGCGGATCTGCTGCATGTATGCCATCAAGCAGGCGATGCTGCTATCCGGCGCCCTGCCCCTGGCCGACATTACTATCTACTACATGGACATCCGGACCTTTGGCAAGGGATACGAGCAGTTCTACCAGAACGCGCGAGCCATGGGCATCGAGTTTGTCAAGGGTAAAGTGGCAAAGATTACAGAAGGCGAAGACCAGAACCCGGTGGTTCGTGTGGAGCTGATTGACGAAGGCTCCCGCGTGATCGAGCGGGGCCACGACCTGGTGGTACTTTCCCTGGGTGTGCTACCCAGCTATGATCCCCAGCCGCTCTTCGGCGTCCAGACTGCTGAAGATGACGGTTTCGTCGCTCTGCCTCAGCCGAATATGGCTCCCTGCCTGACTTCCCAACCGGGTATTTTCGTCACCGGCACAGCAGCCGGCCCGATGGACATCGTTGACAGCATCGTCATGGCCGGGGCCGCAGCAGCCGAGGCAGCCGCTTACCTCGAAGGGTATCGATCCGCGGCCGGTGGTAATGGCCATGGCCCCACTGAAACGCGCGAGCGTTATGAGAAGGAGTTGCTTCATGTCTGACCAGATGGAGAAACAGACAGAAACCGGCAACGCAAAGGAAGAAGTGCGCATTGGCGTCTACACCTGTAAATGTGGCGGAAACATTGGGGACGTTGTCCGCTGTGCGGAAGTGGCCGAGGCACTGCAGAATGCACCGAACGTAGTAGTTTCCCGCACGGACCTTTCCTTATGCTCCGACGCCGGTCAGGCCCTGATTGAAGAAGATATCAAGGAGCGCGGTGTTAACCGGATTGTAATCGGTGCCTGTGCGCCCTCTCTACACGAAAAGACCTTCCGCGGCACGGTCGCCCGCGCCGGCCTTAACCCCTACCTTTACTACCACGTGGGCCTGCGAGAACAGGATAGCTGGGTCCATCATGACCAGCGAGACGCCGCCACCGAAAAGGCGATCCGCCTGATGGCCACCGGTGTGGCCAAAGCTCGGCTACTGGAACCACTGGAAGCGATCCAGTTGCGCGCCGAACGGCACGCGCTGGTCATCGGCGGGGGCGTCGCCGGCCTGCGCGCAGCTCACGATATTGCCAGGCGCGGGATCCGGGTCACCCTCATCGAGAAGAGCCCCTTCTTGGGCGGACGCATGGCCCAATTGGAAAGTGTTTTTCCCCATGGAGCGGATGCACGCCTGGAATTGCACCACCTAATCGAAGCGGTGGTGAACCATCCGCTGGTTACCATCCACACCGGCGCCGAACTCAAGCAGGTCTCCGGTTACGTGGGTGATTACCAGGTAGCGATTCAGAAACAGCCGCGGGGCGTGTCTGCCGCCTTCGACCGGGTCGCGGAAGCTATTGCCGCCTGCCCGGAAGAGGTCGACGATCCCTTTAACTACGGATTAACCAAACGGAAGGCAATCTATCGCCCCTACCCCGCTGCTTATCCATCGACCGCAGCCATCGATTGGGAGCACTGCACTCGCTGCGGCGCCTGCCAGGAGGTGAACGGCGACGGCATCTCCCTCGACGACACACCAGAAACTGTCTCACTAACTGTTGGCGCTGTGGTCGTTGCCACCGGCTTTCGCCCTTACGAACCGCCAACGAGCGAGTATGGGTATGGCACCTTCCCCGAAGTGATTACCCTGCCCCAGCTCGTACGCCTGCTGGCTCTGGAGGATGAGGATGTTGATCAATTAAGCTGGCAGGGCCGGCCGGTGCGCAGCTTGGGCCTGATCCACTGTGTTGGTAGCCGCCAGATTCCTGGTGTGAGCGAGCCCCAGCCGGACGGAGAGGTAAACAATTACTGCTCGCGCGTCTGCTGCACCGCTACGCTCCACGTGGCCAACGAGCTGCGAGCGCGTTTTCCGGACCTGCATCTGTTCGACTTTTATGAAGATATCCGCACTTATGGCCGGGGCCACGAGGAACTGTACACGCGGGCCTCGGAAGGAATGGTTCGCTTCATCCGCTTCCACGACGACGAGCCGCCGGAGGTTGTAACCGCGCCAGCGGATAGCGATTATCGACTGCTGGTACGGGTGAAGGACACCCTGACCTGGGGTACAGACGTGGAAGTACCTGTCGATCTGGTTGTGCTGGCCGTAGGCATGATGCCCACGCCTGTAGATGACCTGATCCAGCTCTTGAAGATTGCCCGGGGTACTGACCGGTTCCTGTTGGAAGTGCACCCCAAGTTACGGCCGGTTGAAACGGCCGTTCCCGGGGTGGTTCTGGCCGGGACGGCTCAGGGACCGATGACTATCCAGGAAAGTTGTGCTGCCGCCTCGGCTGCTGCCGCCAAGGTAGCCGTGCTCCTGGGACAGGGGCAGGTGGAGCTGGAACCCTTCGTGGCCCGGGTCGATCCTGAACGTTGCGATGGCAGTGGCCAATGCCTGGAGGTATGCCGCTACGAAGACGCCATCCACCTGGAGAGCGTTAGTGCCAACGGGCATACGGTCCAACGAGCCGTTGTCTCGCCCGCCAACTGCGCAGGGTGCGGCGGCTGCGTCAGTGCCTGCCCCAACGGCGCCATTGAACTCCAGGGCTGGACGTTGAAACAGTATGAAGCGATGGTCGACGCTATCGCCGCCGAGGATCCGGTACGAATGGAGGTAACAGTATGAGTAACAGGCAAGACGCCCGGAGCAGGGGGCAGTTTCTTAAGAGCCTGCGGGAAAAGCATCAGGAAAGCGTGACCAGGACCCAGACTGCGCTCAAAGAGCAGAACGCGCTGCGGCGCCAGATCTGCACCGTGATGCGCGAGGGGCCAAAGACTATTCCTGAAATCGCCGCCGGCACCGGCCTTGCGGCCGATCTCGTTCTATGGCACGTGATGGCCATGAAGAAGTATGACCTGGTGGTGGAGAGCGGTATGTGCGGCGAATATTACCAATATCAGATGGCGGAGGATAGGAAACGATGAGTGAACGCGTTAACCCCAACTTGCTCCTACAGTTGAAGGATTATGGCGCAGTCGGCGCGGAGATTTGCTTCAATTGCGGCACCTGTACGGCGACTTGCCCCCTCACCGATGATGAGCACCCCTTCCCCCGCAACATGATCCGGCTGGCCCAGTTGGGCCTGGGAGAGAAAATCATGGCCAGTACTGATCCCTGGCTCTGCTACTACTGCGGCGACTGCGCCGACAGTTGCCCGCGGCAAGCCGAGCCGGGCGAGACGATGATGGCCATCCGCCGCTGGCTTACCGCCCAGTATGACCGCTCCGGTCACAGCGGCAAGCTCTACACTTCAACCAGGGCAACTGTGTACACGATCCTCCGGCTAATGCTGGTGACGCTGGCCGCATTCGTCATCTACCACGCGGTGACCGGTTTCGACCGGATCGTGACGGACCGGGTGGCCCTCAACACTTTCGCCCCAGTGCTACTGGTCTGGGGTCTGGTGTTGGCCCACGGGCTCTTCCTAGGCTACCGGATGTTCTCCGGTGTGCGCGAGATGTGGCGGCGGGTGATGGCTCCCATCTCGGAACTGTTTGAGATCCCCCTCTCGCTGTACCTGGAGGAGGCGAAGACCTTTGTCCTTCACTTCTTCACCCAGAAGCGGTGGCGCGACTGTGGTGAGGATCACCACCGTTGGTTGAACCATTTTTTGCTGGTTTCCGGCTACGTCACCATGCTGGTGCTGGTGCTGGGCCTGCTCTGGTGGTTCCAGACGGATGAACTATACCCGATTTACCATCCTCAACGCTGGCTTGGCTATTATGCAACCATCGTGCTCATCTATGCTTCGGTGGAGGCGCTCGTCGGCCGGGCACGGAAAAAAGATCACATGCACCGTTTCTCCCACCACACCGACTGGCTCTTCCCAAGTTTCATCCTCATCGGCGCCGTCACCGGGATCCTGGTGCACGCCTTCCGTTACGCCGGCTGGCCGTGGCCCACGTATATCATCTACGTAGTGCACGTCATGGCCATGATCGCCATGCTTGACACAGAAGTCGGCATCGGCAAGTGGGCGCACCTCTTTTACCGGCCCCTGGCACTGTATCTGGAACGAGTGAAAACTCGAGCTAAAGCAGAGGCAGTCGAACGAGCAGGGGCGGTAGTGGCGGCGGACTGAGTGGTTGTGAGAAACTGACCGATATCAAAACTCTAATCAATGCAGCAACAACAAGGAGATAAAGCAATGAGCGAAAATGGGAACGACAAGATGGTGGTAGTTTGCAACCATGCAGACGCGCCGCACGTTATGCCGACGCTGATCATGAGCGCCTCTGGGGCGAGCCTGGGCGATGAGGTGTTGGTCTTTTTCTGCCCCGGCGGTGCGCCGGCGCTGGTTAAAGGCGAGTTGGAAAAGATCCGGGATATGCACCTCAAGGGGTTACCTGACCCAGTACAACTTTATGACGATATCGTGGCCGAAGGCGGACGCATAATCCTCTGCGAGCTGGCCCTGGAGAACAAGGGCATCAAGCCTGAGGATGTGCGTGATGGCGTCGAAATCCTGAACGCGCCTTCTTTCCTGCTCGACGCGCAGGGAGCGGGACTCTCTTTTGTCTTCTAAGACCGTCTTTTAAGACCGTATTCTCAGCCCTCGGGCTGAGCGGGCATTGCTTTAGATCCTGCTTTTGCGCCGGCGACCATCCTCGGTCCAGGAGTAGGAACCGTCCTCTAAAGGAATGGATGTGGTGGAGACTGCTACCGGCGGCAGTCTCTACCATAGATCTGCCCGGACCGGTCAAAAAGCCGGGCTACTACTTCTCTGGGGAAGAGCAGAAATAAAACCCCGTCCGTCAGGCCCAACAACGCCAGCATCAGCCAGCCGTTAAGCCAGCCAAGTTCCATTGCCGGTAACAGTTCCATCTTTACCTCCTTCGCCGCCGTCTGTGTACCGACCGTCGTCGTCATTGTTCTCGCGGTCAGTCAAGGAGCCAGCTATTCTTCCAAGGCATGGGAGGTATTCATTCATACACCCTCCAAACGCGCAGCAAGCTGCAAGCCGTAGGCAGTCTCTTGCAGGAGCCGGATAGAGCAGGTCCCCCTACTTGAATGGCTGCTGTTCCAGCCACTCATTCACGGCCACCATGAACTGCTCCGGGCATTCATCGTGCGGAACATGGCCGCAGGCAGAAATGGTGATGAATGCGGCATTGGGCAGTTCGGAAGCGAGGCGGGCACTCTCTGCAGGGGGTACAATCCGGTCTTCTGCGCCGGTAATCACCAATGCGGGCTTTGTCGTGGCGGCTATTCGCTCGACAACGTCCTCATTGTTGGAGGCAGCAGCCGTGAATTGCCAGAATGCCTCATCCCAGCTTTCAACGCGCGTCCCGATGAGTGCTTTTTCCAGTGCTTCAGGCGAAACACTACTCGGATCGTGATACGCCAGTTCCAGCAGTCTGTCGCTGCGGGCAAAGGCGCGGGCCACCAATGGACCCAGCCGGCGTAGCTGCGGGGTATCGGCAATCGCTGCCAGCCACGTTGGCGCGCCGCTGGTATAGACCGCGGGATCGACCAGGATCAGCCCCTGCACCCGCTGCGGATAGGTTTGCGCCGCCTGCAACGCAATCAACCCTCCGGCCGAGTTTCCCACCAGCAGCGCCTCCTCAATCTCCTGCTCGGCCATAAACGCCCCCAGTTGTTGAACTGCGGCTGCGGTCGTGTATGGATTCGCCCGATCAGCCTTCCAATCACCACGCAGCAGCCGTTCGCTCAGGCCGAAAGGGGGTCTGTCATAGGCATAAACTGTCCCGCTGGCGGCAAAGGAATCGAAGACGCTATCCCAGGTGTAGAGGTTAGAGGCAAAACCATGCAGGAGAATAACAACCGGATCGCCGCTGCCGCCCTGCCGGTAATGAATGTCAATGCCATCCGTACCGGTAAAGGGAATGGTGATAAAGAGGCTGTTTTCGCCGGCGAGGGCGCGCGCTGGCTGTAAGCCTTCCAGTTCGGGGACGGGAATCAAAAACGGGCCGAGGAACAGGAGCCCGGCGATAGCGACGAATAGAATCAGGAGACGTCGACGCCACCTTCTCATGCGCCTACCAAGAAAGGATTCACAGTTTGTTTTCTCCTTCCCTTCACCTCACACGGTACGAGGTAGCTGTAACAAATCGGCATTCGACGGGCTGTGCACGAAATCCCAGAATACCTCCTGCGCTCTGTGGGGCGCAGCCAACTGGCGCCGGATCATATAGATGCCGCGCTGTAACTGCAGGCCCGTTACCGGGACGGCAACGACGTGTCCCAGAGCCAGCGCCCAATCAGCCGCGAGGTTGGGGACAAAAGAGATGCCAAAACCCGCCTGAACGGTGCGCACAATCGCTTCGGCGTTACCCAACTCCAGTGAGACATCCAGATCGTCTTCGCTAATATCGTGTTTGGCCAGCTCCGTCAGCAACACCTGCCTGGTCCCGGAAGTGGCCTCGCGCATGATAATCTGTTCCTGCAGCAGATCAGCAGGTTCGACATGATCGCGAACTGCCCACGGATGATCTGCCGGCACAATCAGGGTGATGGCGTCCCGGAAAAACTCCTGGCATTCGAAGCCGTTACCGCAAAGATTGTAACTGCTGCTCACAGCCAGGTTCGCTTCCCCCTCCAATAGACGGGGAAGGATATGCGGCGCAGTGCAAGCCAGGATACTGACGCGGGTGCCTGCATAACGCTGGCAGAAGCGGGCGGCGAGCTGAGGCAGGACATATTTGCCGGCCGTGGTACTGCAGGCGATACGGATATGCCCGGCAATCCCCTCTTCCACCGAAGCCATCATCTCCTGGACCTCAATCGCCTGGCGCACCAATTTGTGAGCCCAGGGCAGGAGCAGACGCCCCCCTTCGCTCAGGCGGATGCTACCGCCAGAGCGGTCAAACAGCTCAACGCCTAACGATTTCTCCAACTGGTTTATGCGGTGGCTAATGGTCGGCTGTGTGACGTGCAGCCTTTTTGCCGCTTCCGAAAAACTGAGCGTTTCCGCCGCATGGATAAAAGCCTGTAAGCGTGCCAGATCGATCATGGTTATCTCCGCTAGTCGCTTTCCTTCTCCAATATCTCAAACTGGAAACAGGGCTGGCGACTCCTCACCTTCCGTTATCTACAAATATCTACAAAACGTGTAATGTCAGGGTCTTTCCCCGTGGCGCTACGGTTCGCGCACGCAGCGGTAACCATGGCGCGGGTTGCCGTACGTTTTTGGCTGGCTATGGACACTCTGTCCATTGTACCCTACGTAGTAAGCGTTGATTACATCTTCCTCGTCGCCGGCCCAATAGTAGATGGCGGAACTGGCCGGATCCCATAGCGGCGGCTCTTTATCAGGCAAGGTCCGGCAGGACACCTCGTCTGTCCTTCGATCCCAGGTGCAACTGGCATTACGCCCATCCCGGTTCAGGGAACGCACAATCTCGTCAATGGTCGGCATGCGCCAGATACCGGCCGGTTCATCAAGCAAGCGTGTGCCATCGGCGCTGAGGTAGCGACAGAGACCATATTGTTCCATTTCTGCCTGCGTGGCACAACCGGCTGCCTCTGTGGCGTTGCAGGGCAACGCTTCGGCTACAGCAGACGCCGGCTCTCCATGGCGGGCCAGCCGGTTCCAGCTCATGATATTGCCCGGCCGGTGTCCGCCGTCCGGCAGTGCGTCCGCCTGAGCCATTGTCTGCAGGCCTCGCCCCCACCCCGGCCCCGCCGGCGCCCAGATCAGGGTCACGCCATGGCCGGCTACCTCCTGTGCCCCCAGCTCCGGCGGCGGGCGGGTGAGAACCAGTGGTAGGTTGCCTGCGCTTACGGCCACTGCAACGGCCAGGGGGAGCCCGACAACCAGTAGCACCTGCCAGTGTCGGCGCAGGTAGCGGCGCAGATAGCGGCGCAATCTCTGGCTCCGGCCGGATGGCAAATCTACCTCTGGAGCAAACAGACCCTGGCCGGATTGCTGCGCCCGCCGCCCGGCCACAAAGAAAAATAGCCCTCCCAGCCACAGCGGCGCGGTCAGCGCCAGATTTTGCAGCACAGGTAACAACCGGAATCCCCAACGGCCGATCTGGATGTTCAGGAGCAAATAGCCGAAAGCACCACCTGCCAGCATCAGCAATGCGCCGCCCAGGCGCGGCCACTTCACCACAAGCAGCGACAACGCCAGAAAAGCAGCACCCGGTGCCAAATAAACCAGCCGGTCATACCACTGCCCCCACCACCCTTCGTAAAAAAGCTCGGCGACTCCCCAGAAAGTCCAGAAGGCGGTCACCAGTGCCAGCAACACAGTCGCAATCCCCAGTGCCAGCCGCCACCTCCGCAGTGCCCGCTCTTGCGCCTTGCCGCTTTCCAGAGCAACTTCAGCCATACAGCTCTTCTCCGGGCACGCGCGACATTGTCACCGTGCGCACCCCGGCCCGGTGGAGCTGGCGGAAGTTGCCAGCCTGGCCGGCGACCCGCAGCACCGCCGGGATATCGGTAACCACGGAGCCGCAGAGGATATCCACACCGTAGTCAAAGAGCACGGAGCTAAGCGGCGTGCTGGGGCCAAGGAGAATAACCAGGGCTTCCGGCATACACATCTGCAACAAAGCCGGTAAAGTGTGATTATGAATGGTCATGCTGGTCAAAGCCACAACGTCTGCCTCGGCCAGCACGGCCGGAGCAGCGCTGGCCGGTAGGTCACCTTCTCTTGGCTCCTGTTCAAGCACCGCCAGTTCGCCAACCTGCCCGTAAAGGCGAGGCACGAACGGAAAATGGCCGATAAGGGCTACCTTTTTGCCGGCACCGTGGGTGGCGATCACCTCCTCGGCATTAAGCGTAACCCAGTGTTGTGGCTCTGGCGGGAGCAGGGCATTAATTGTCGCCAGACCAATGCCAGCGAGCACTGGTTGCTCGATACAGGCAAGCGCTGCCAGCTCCGTAGCCGGTCGTTCCTGCAACCGGCCGGCTGCCGGCACTTCTGCTTCGCCATGATGCACCTGATTTTTATCTGCGATGGTGGAAGCCAGGCCACAGCGCCGTTCGCCACCAACCCTGGTAACCACGGCCGTCCAGTGACGGCCGACGAGCACGTCGACGATTTCGCCCTTATCGATTGTTTCGAGCAGTCTGTTTAAAATAGCAAGGTCACTCATTTACTTTGTCCTCCCCCGGGCAGCGTCAATATCCCAGCACCCGGCTGCGTTGGTGGAGCCAGGCTGCCGGGAGGAGGAAGAGGACAACCAACAACGGTAGTAAACCAAGATCCAGCCACGGGTTCAAAGATCCCTCCCCCAGGATCCCATGGTTGAACAGATCCTGGGCGTAGGTCAGTGGCGAAAGGTAGGCAAGAGACCGCGCCCAGGCAGCCATTTCATCCAGAGGAACAAAGATGCCGCTAACAAAAAGCAGGGGCCAGCGGATCAATGTGCTGGGCATCATAATGTTGCCGACAGATTGGGTAGGGATGGAAGCGAAAATCAGACCAAAGGCAGCAAAAGCCAGACTGGAAAAAACCAACGCAGCCAGCAACTGGCCGGGATTGGCCACGGACACATCCAGCACGACTAACCCGACAACGAGCGGCACCAACGAAACCCCCAGGCCGAAGAACGCACCGACCAGCGTCTTGCCAATCAAGAGGGTGGCCAGTGACATCGGCGCCGCCAACAGGCGGTCATAGGTGCGCGCGCGGCGCTCCAGCGGAATGATCACCGGCCCTGCCGACGACGCAGTGAAAAACGTGGTCAAAGCCAGGAGTCGGGCCATGCCAACCTCCGCCCCGATGTCCCGTTTCAGCGAGAAGGAGAAGAAAAGAAAGAAGGGTAACATCAGCCCGAACATGAGCATGGGCGGTGTCAGATAGTAGACGCGCATGTCTTTCGCCGCTACGGTCCAGGCCAGTGAGATTTCGTCTGTAAACGTATTCCACCACGACGATTTCTTCATGAGGCCACTTCCTCTGCCGGTCCGCGGCGGGCGCTATCACCCCGGCCCGTGTCTTCGTGGCCAAGGGGTTGCCCGGTGATTTGCAGAAAGACATCTTCCAGACTCGGCTGCAAAGTGGCCAGATTGACAATTCGCATGTTGGATTGTTCGGCATGTTGGACAATCGCTGGCAGGAGAGCGGAGGGGTCCGTTGTATAAAGGCGCCATTTGTCGCCGGCCTTGACAACCTCTGTTACGTGCGGTAGCTGTTCGAGGGTGCCTGTAGCCAGCAATTGGTCGGGCTCGAAGGCTACCTCCACCGACTGCACCTGCCGGAACGCTTCTTTCAGCCTTTCAGGGGTATCGATAGCTGCAATCCGGCCATGATTGATGATGGCCACGCGGTCACAGAGTTGATTAGCCTCTTCAATATGGTGGGTGGTGAGAAAAATAGTCGTCCCCTCAGCATTCATCTGGCGTACCAGATTACGGATGGTGTGAACGCTTTGCGCGTCCAATCCGGTAGTCGGCTCGTCAAGAAATAGAAGTGTTGGGCGGTGAATAATGCCCATGGCGATGCTCAGGCGCCGGCGCATCCCCTTAGAAAAATTGTCGGCCTTGACGTGTCGTTTTTCCCACAACCCGAAGAGCCGGAGCAGCTCTTCTGCCCGCGCGACCTGCTCCGGGCGAGGGACGAGGTACAGCCGGGCGGCGAAAATGAGATTCTGCCAGGCAGTCAGCTCCGTGTAGATGTTCGATTCTTCCGGCACCAACCCTAATTGCTTCTTCACGGCACGCGCATCGTGGGTGAGGTCGCACCCGCCAACGGTGATGCGCCCCTCAGTCGGTTCGAGGAGGGTCGTAAGCATCCGCTGGGTGGTCGACTTGCCGGCACCATTCGGCCCCAGGAAACCGAAGATCTCCCCCTGATATACCTCAAACTCAATGTGGTCGACAGCTAACACTCCCTGACCGGGACGCCCATACCATTTGGTGAGATTTTCTACAGCGATGGCAATCTGTTTCATTGGAAGGGGAAAGGGAACAGGGTGGTCTGACACCCCGCTCCCTTATCGTGAACTATAATCCTTTGAGCAGGCGCCGCAGTTCGCGGGCGTGACCGGCTTCATCGGCTGCCATATCTTCCAGTTGGAATTGAATGTCAACCAGGCCTAATTCCTCGGCCAGGACCGCATGGGCCATGTAATTCTCAACATCATCCTTTTCCATTTCCATGTCAAGCTCGAGCATCGCCTTCAAGCCTTCCGGCTTTTCGAAGGGCTTCGGCGTCGTCGTCGGCTCGCCGCCGAGGTCGACGATGATATCCATCAAATAGGCAGCGTGGCCGAGTTCATCGGTAATCTCACCTTCAAGGATCTCACGTAGCTCAACACCGGCGAAGCCCATTGCTTTGCTGGACTGATAGGTGTAGCGGATAACGGTTCCCAGTTCCGCTGCCAGGTCTTCGTTGAGTCCCTTGATTAAATCTTCTTTTGCGGCCATTGTTCATCTCCTTAATGAGTGTGAATGGTAAAATCAGTTTGCAATTTTCCGGGCACGCACGAAGCATTTTCCTGTCAGTGGCGTCGCTCCGGGCGATCGACGATTTCGCCGGCCAGATAGGCCTGAATCGCATCCTCAATCGACTTGATATCAGTCGTGATCGGCGTGATATTGGCCTGTTGCAGGGCCAGGTAAGCACCGTGGCCCATGCCCCGGGCCAATAAGACGTCGCAATCTTCAATGGAAACCATCATCTGGGAATGGCGCTGGGAGGCGCTCCGGCCGAAGCCGTGTCCGCGCGGATCATCCCGGCCATGGTGGTGACCATGGTCATGCTCATCTCCGTGGTCCTCATGCCCGGCAAAGTCGTGGTGTCCTGCCTTGTCACGAAGCTCACGGGCCACAATCTCACCATCCTCAACCGTACAAACCAGGTAATGGCGGGCACGACCGAAGTGGGCGCTAATGGACTTACCGTCATCAGTAATTGCTGCAATTTTCATGGATTCTCCTTTTCTCATCTCTTGAACTGTTTCCTTCCGGCGGTCCAACTGCAGGGCACGCCAGACTCGTTCCGGTGTGTAGGGTAACGTCCGGAGCCAGACACCGGTAGCGTCGTGCACGGCACTGGCCATGGCTGGCGCCACACCGTCAATGGCGATCTCTGCCACCGATTTGGCGCCGAAGGGGCCGCTAGGTTCGGCACTCTGCACGAAGATAACGTCGGTGGGCGGCATATCTTTGGCTCTGGGGACGTAATAGAGACCAAGGCGCGCATTAAGCGGTTGGCCGGCGTCATCGTAAAGCATCTCTTCGCTGAGAGCGAAACCCAGGGCCTGGGCCATTCCGCCTTCCACCTGCCCGGCAGCCGTGATCGGGTTGATCACCCGGCCACAATCGACAACCATCAACATGCGCTCCGCCGTTATCTGACCGGTCTCCACATCTACTGCTACCTCCACAAATTGCGCGGCCATTGGCGGCGGGCTCGTATAGCTCATGTGAGAGGCGGTAGCCATGATCTGGTGCTGTTGCTCCTGATGCAGGCTGCTCAAAGCGATCTCCGCCAGAGTCACGGAACGTCCATCGGGAGCTACCACCCGGCGGTCTTCCAGGCTTAAGGTGTCCGGATCTTCAACGTCCAGCATCGTTGCTGCATGTTCCTGGATCTGTGATCTGATCTTCAGCGCCGCCTTGCGCACCGCTCCACCGCTGATGTAGGTAGTGCTGCTGGCGTAAGCACCCTTGTCAAAGGGGGTGAAGTCAGTATCAGATGAGTAGACGATCAAGTCATCCACGGGAATATGGAGCACTTCAGCCGCGATTTGAGCCAGGATAGTGTCGGAACCCGTCCCCAGATCGGTAGCACCCAGCAGCAGGTTGAAGGAACCATCGTCGTTCATCTTCAGCGTCGCGGCCGCCATGTCCAGACCGGCAATGCCACTGCCATGCATTACCACGGCCATGCCGATGCCCCTGCGCACCCGGCCGTCTTGCTCCCGGTGCGTGGCCCGCTTGGCCTGGAAATCAGTCGCCTCTAACCCGATTTGCACACAACTCTCCAGGCAGCTGCTGGCCAGAACCTGTGGGTATCCTTCCCGCCCTTCGCCCAATGCTTCGGCAAGGTGCATCGATTCACCTTTCTTCAGCCAATTGTCCTGCTTGAAGGCAACCACGTCCAAACCCAGTTGCTCGGCGATCTCTTCCATCAAAACTTCGATACCGAACTGGCATTGCATCGCCCCATAGCCCCGGAAAGCGCCGGCCGGTGGCGTATTGGTGTAGACGACGTCACTGACGAAGCGTGCGTTGGGCGGGTTGTACAGCGTCAGGCCCTTAAAACCGCCCACCATCTGGACGGTGAGACCATGACTACCATAGGCTCCGGTATCGCCGAGCAGGTACAGGTCAGCAGCCGTGACCTGACCCTGTTTGACACCCACCTTGTAGCGCATGATATTAGGATGGCGGCTACGTGAGCTGTTAAACTCTTGCGTGCGCGTGTACTCCATCCGGACCGGGCGCCCGGTCTTAAGCGTCAGATGCGCACACAGGTCCTCCAGGATCATTTCCTGCTTGTTCCCGAAACCACCCCCGATGCGTGGCTTGACCACGCGAATGCGTTTTACCGGCAGGCC
>Ga0207752_1000691_pt1 | contig 15697 bp, 11 predicted proteins | sample Pon2CUnioCityCA_6_FD_187272 | JGI IMG/M metagenome (GOLD analysis project Ga0207752, IMG submission 187272) | Marine sediment microbial community from Union City, CA, USA - Pond 2C Sediment 2 (SPAdes) | ecosystem: Environmental > Aquatic > Marine > Intertidal zone > Salt pond sediment ...
TAGCCGTTAACCACACCCGCCGCTCGTCGGACCCCGCTTCTGTTGCAGTTCCACCTTGGGCGTATACTCCAGCTCGAACTGTTCGGGTTCTGGTTCGGCGGCCGGGTAGCGGGCACCCAGGGCCGTGTCGAACACGTAATGCAACTGGTCATCACCCCGGCTGCTGACGGCGTAAGTGGTCTGGAACTCTTCGTCGGCAAACGTCGTCAGCCAACCGTTCACCCCGCCGCCCAGGATATAAACGTTGGGCACGCTCTGGGCCATCAGGATCTTCCACGCTTCGGTTGCCGCCGCCTCATCATTGCTCATGACCACGACGACGGTGCTGGCCGGCTCCGGCGCCATCAGCAACTGCGGTGCCAGCTCCTTCACCTCGTCCAGGGGCACGTGGCGTGCATCCAGAATGTGGAAGAGATTGTAATCTGCCTGTCGGCGCACATCCAGCATCACCACTTTCGTCTTGGTATCGTGGATCAGGTCCAGCAGTTCGCCAGGATGGATCTGGACTTCCCGCTCGGCCAGGCGTGCCGCCTGGGTCTGTTCGATAGCCGACCAGCGCTCGCCGGTCGTCGGCTGGCCAATGACCAGCACCACAATCGCCGTGGCCAGGAGGGCCGCGGCTGCCCCGTAACGCCAGCGAGGGGCCTCGCTCGCTTTCTTATCGCCAAAATGCTGTTCCAGCTTCTCGCCACCCCAGAACATAAAGAGGGCCATCAACAGCACGCCCACGACCACAACCCCGGTGTTTACCCCGAACAACTGGGGTAGGGTAAAGCGCCCCATGTAAGAAGAGTACCAGAACTCCTCGTAGAGGCCGACTGATTCGCCGAAGAGGAAGATGCCGAAGAAAACGCCCAGGGCGAAGAAGATGCCGTCTATCTTCGCCGTGGCCACGGCAACCAGCGATGTACCCGGACAGAAGCCGCCGATGATGAAGCCAAAGCCCATAATCAGGCCGCCGATGATTCCCGGCCAGAGGTAGGTCGGATTGACCCAGATGAGATTGTAATCCAGCAATCCCAGGGCAGTCGCCCCAAAGATGAGGACCATAGCCACCACGATGGCGCCGAACATTACCTTGAGCACGGTCAGGTCTTTGAAGTAGAACTGAGCCGCCAGTTTCTTCGAATTCCCAAAACCGGCGATCTCCAGGACGAAGCCAAAGGCGATGCCGATCAAGAGGTAGATGACGTAAGCACCCCAGTGGCCTAACAGGTCAGTAAGAGGGAGCGGGAAGGGAGCCATGAGTATCCTCCTTAATTCCAGGTCTTCCTGAGGAAGTAGGCGAGTGCATAAGCACCGCCAAAGACGGCAAACATGAAAGCCCAGCTACCGACGGAAAGGACGGCCCCGCCGGAAAGCGCCTGGCCGGAAGTGCAGCCGCGGGCAAAGCGGGCGCCGTACCCCATGAGGGTGCCACCGGCGAAGGCCAGGAACCAGCGCATGCGGTTGGACACGCGCGGTCCCTTGTTCGTCTCGAGCTTGAACCGGCCGTGAATCATGCCGGAGATAAAGCCGCCGATTACCGTGCCGGCCGTCACGAAGACGATCCAGCTATCAAGCGGATTGCGATCCCCGCCGGCCATGTCCAGCAGGTAACGCGTGCGGTCCACGTGACCGGGCACGATCAAGTCTTCAAAGAACACGATCAGGCGGTTCATGCCACCGGAGGCGCCCAGCCCGCTGCCGGTGACAAAGAAGGCGGCGAACAGGACCAGGCCCAGGAGAATGCCGGCCAGGTAAGGGTTAATGTAATCTTTTGCCGCGCGCCGCGTTCCTTCAGAATCGCGCACGTCGCTTTCAGTTGGAGAATAAGTAGTCATCGTTCTTTCTATACCTCCCCGGGCTGTGCTTGCCCGTGAATGTCAGCTTGTCCCGTCTCCGGGCCGTGCTCGTGGACTTCAACTTCGTCCCAACCCATGATCATCGCCCTGATGTTCGCCGTCACCGTGTGTCCCGTCGTCGTCAGGTAAACGTGCATCACAATGAAGGAGGCGAAGAGCCAGGCGATCAACGTGTGGAAAGGCGCCAGGCCCGGCAGGCCACCCAGGCGCATGGCGATGTCCGGCCAGCGCTGGACGCCCCACATCAGCGCGCCCGTAATAATTTGCAGCGGCAGCAGCACGTTGAGCAGACCAAAATAGGTCATCTGCTGCAGCGGATTCATCTTGCGCTGCTGTGTCTTTTCAAAGGGGTGCTCATCCCCGCGGAAGATCCCCTGCAGGTAGAATTTCGCCTGTTCAAACGCCTGGTCGAAGAAACCGCGCGGGCGGGGCAGGAATTGCTGGATCTCGCCGCTGGCCAGGTGATAGAAGGCGGAGAGGGCAGCATTAATTACCAGAATAGCCGCCAGCACATTGTGCACCTCCACCACGTAGCGGAAGCTAAATATGCCAAAGGTGTCTGGCTTGTGAATGACAAGCCCGGTGAAGAGCAGGCCGAAGATAACAACCGTCTGCAACCAGTGCCAGAGCCGCTCGTAGACGCCGTACATGTAGACGTCGCGCGTCTCCGGGTCGTGCGGCGCCTGCCGCCGCGCAGCGAAATAACGCAGACCACCGTGGATCCCGGCGCCGGCAATGGTGCCCAGGAAGAGCAGGCCGCCCAGCAGGTCAACCCACGCAAGGCTATCATGACCCAACAGGTAGCGGCTGGGGACGCCGGTTTCCCGATTCCCCTTTGTGGTCGGCTGGTAGGTAAGGGTGCCATCGTCATCGCTGACCACTTCACCCCGTAACTGGGTGCTGGACTCGCTCACCAGTACCGGCAGCACACCGCCCGGCGTGCGCTCCGCCAGGAGCAACGGCTGGGTAACTCTGGAATCTTCGCTATGGCAGGTGCGGCACTCTTTGGTGGCCCATTCACCTTCCGCCACGTTATGGGCGATGTTGTAAGGCTGCACTTCGCCCGTGATGCGCGGATTCTCCAGGTCCAACGCTTCCAGGCGCGATGCGATCAAGGTTGACTTCGCCTCACTGTCCAGCAACAGCTCCACTTCTTCCAGGCGACCGTTGCCATCCGTATCAAAAGTGGCCACAATCTCGTCCGGATATGCGCCGTCCTCCAGCCAGGCGGCCTGTAAATCGCGTAGAGGCACCGGCCGTTCGTTCCCTTCAGCGCCGTATACCCAGTACCAGGAGGTAATCATATTGTAGGGGGCCAGCTTGCTGGTGCCATCGGCGTCAGTGCGGGGCAGCAGGACCGGCTCGTAGCCCTCGATCAGGGTCGTGCCGGGGGTAGTGCCCTGGTCGGCAATGCCCCGGCAGGCGGTTACTGCCGAGCCGTCTTCTTCCAGAACCGTCCAATCGACCATCTGTTGGGCCGGCGCGTACAGCTTCGGCACGTGGCAAGATTCACAACTGAGGGCCGTGGTGTGCCGCTCCTTGTAAGGGAGCCAGTCGTGGGTCGCATCGATGCTGTGGCACGACTCGCAGCGACGCAGGCTGCCGTCAAATTCGTGGGCAGTGAACGTCTGGGCACTGTCGCCCTTCGCAAACTGGTGCAGGGGGCGTTCAAGATATTCGCCCAGATCGATCCGGCGCGGGTCGAATTCCAGGTGATCCGGCCGGAGCTCGCCTGTTTCCTCATAGTAGATCGGATTGTTGAGCGAGTAGTGACAGTCGGTGCAGCCGACGACGCGTTCCGCGTGGATGTCCCAGGAACGGGCCAGGGTTTCCTTGTCGGTCAGGTTCAGTCCCGAGCGGGCAATCCGCTGCGGCGAAAAGACCTGGCCGGTGGTCAGCGTGCTCCACTCGTCGTCGTCACACGCTTCCAGCACCAGCGGGGTCTGCACATCTGTATGGACGGTGCCGTGGCATTGGCCGCAATTTTCGTCCGTCGGATCCTGGACAGACACGTAAGCGTCTGCCAGTTCTCCATCTTCGTTGAAAGCGGCTTCATTCCACGTCCAGCCCTCGCCCTCCGCTTCCACAATGCCGCTGGCGCCCAGGGTGGCCGTGTTCGCCCAGCGAAATTCCCCCGCTTCCAGCGCGGCGATCCGCGCTTCGTTGTCCGGGTTGCCCATGTGACAGAGGAAGCAGTTCATCTCCACCGTACCCGATTCTTCCCAATTCCAGGGCACCATCTCCCCGGTCTCCGGATCAACTGCCTGCGTCTGAACACCGGCAGCCGCGCCCCAGAGCGCTTCCAGCGCTTCCCCTTCCCGGCTGAGTACGGCCGGACCGCCGCCGACGTGGCGGGCGCCCATGAGCTGGATCCATTCCGGTGTCGTCAGATCTACCCGCTCATCCCCGGCCGGGGAAAGGTACCGGTAAGTGAGGGGATCCCACTTACCGAAGAGGCCGGGGCCCGTGTCCCAGGGCCGGCCTGTGGGCGCTTCGCCCGTCCCGGTCAGCTCGCTTAGCCCAACGTCCGCGTGGTAACTGTGTTCGGCGATAAAGGCGGTGTCGTGGCAGGCGCCACACGTCTCCATCGTCGAGACCGGCGCGCCCGAATCCAGCACATTCTCGCCCATTTCGTCCAGTAGCGGAAAAGTCGGGTGGAACGGCGAGCCACTCGGCTCGTCCACTTCCTCTGCCTCGCCTCCTTCCTGGGCCACCCCAATTCCATAGGAAAAGGCAACCAGAAGCAGGACAACCAGCAGTGTTAACTTGAGATCGAGTCTTTTCGGTGTGTGCATTGCGTCTATCTCTCTTATCTTCCTCACGCTGTAGCCAGTCTCCAGACGGTGTTGCTGTAGCCGGTTTCCAGACCGTGCTACTACTCAGTCCCGCCCGCCCCAGCGGATCGGATCCCCGTGATAACCGAGGGCTTCCCAATCCATCCGGCCGTTTTCGCCGTGACACTCGCTACATTGCAGCGCTTCTTCCTTGGGGACCACCATGTGGGTCAGCAACCAGTACATCTCTGTCGGCGCAAAGTCGTAGCTGCCACTGTAAGCCATGCCCGACGCTTCCGCGCCCAGCTCGGCCGCCAGGTCCCAATCGAACTCGGTCCAGTAGCCGCCCTCGCCTACCGTCTTCGGCACCAGGAGATAATTGTATTCGGCGTCGTAGATTTGCTTCGCCCGGTGGACTTTGAAGGGATAGATCTTGGCAGTGGGGTCGTCTATATCGCCCTCCGGCTGATTCAGCACCGTCGATTCGTTGGGGTTAATCGTGTCACCCAAAATGTAACGGTCGGCATTGCCGTTAAACCAGTAATACTCCGGGATGAAATCCTCTTCATAGACAAAGCTGCCCTTGATCTTCAGATACTGGTGCGGGTCTTCCGGCAGATCTTGCCCGGCCGTGGACCAGTCCCACTCCATCTTCGTCGCGTCCCGTACCGCACCGGCCGGGATGTGGCACGTCTGGCAGGCCACCGTGTCGGTGTGGCCGTTAATCCGCTCATCCTCATGCTCGTCGCTCTCGTGACAGGAGGTGCACGCCAGCGTCCCCTGGTCCTCCGGGCTCACCGAGATCATGTGTCCGGAAATTTGATGATCCTCCGTCTGGTGGCAATCGACACAGACGAAATCGTGCCGCCCCATGTGAACGTCGACCTCCTCGTCCGGGTAGAAGAGGCTGCTGTCCAGATCGCCATGCTTGACGGCATTACCTCCACCGCCCTCAAAGTGACAGCCGCCACAGTTCGCGCGACCGGGCACGCCCACGCTCTGGGCAGCCGCCACCAGGTCGACCCCTTCCACCGGCCGTCCGGCCGTGCCCTTCACATATTGGCCTGACTGGTCGTGGCAAACGAGACAATCGACCTTCTCCTCTTCGTTGAAGTCAAAACTGGCATCCTCCCAACCATAGCCGGCATGGCAGCGGGTACACCCGGCCCAGTTCCCCTGGATACCGATACAGAAGTTGTTGATCTGATTTTTCTTGCCAATGGTAACCGGCTCGTCACGGCCGGGCAGCATCACCGGCTCGCTCTCCCACTGGAAATGGACGCTCTCCAACATCTCCTGCCCTTCTTCCTCGTGGCATTCGAGGCAGGCGCGCGTAGCCTCTTCCCCACTCTCAAACGGACCCTCGATCAGGCTACTGTGGTCGGTAGCCTCTACCCGCTCGGGCACGTTGGCCCAGGCATCATCTCCCTGCGGCTCCCGGTCCCGGGAGGCAAAGGTCACGATGGGAATCACCACCAGTAGAATCGTTACAACCAGTCCAACAATCCAGATATATTTGAAATCCTTCATCGCTTCAATCCTATCGTTTTGTCATCTTGTCCCGGCTCATTCCCTCGCTGAGGCTCTCGCAGTAGCCTTCGCAGAGGCCGCCCTCGCAGAGACCCTCGCTGGGGTAGGTCTTTAACCGCAACCCGCTCAGGTCAGCGCGTCCGACTGCTGGGCCAGCGTCTGGCGCAGTACCTGGCGCATCGCATTCAGTACGCCAATGATGTCCGTCTTGGCCAGCGAATAGTTGACCACCAGGCCGTCCCGTTCCGATTGGACGAGGCCGCGCTGGCGCAAAATCGCCAGGTGGCGGGAGACGGTCGGCTGCGGCAGTTCTAGCGTTTCGGCCAGGGCCGATACGTGCCGGGGTTCTTCGTGCAGGGAATACAGGATCTGGATACGAGTGGGATCTCCCACCGCCTTGCAGATTGTTGCATGGAGCAAATTCAGTTCAGCCAGATCAGGTGCAGCCATAAGCAATTTCCTATGTATATTCGGATATCCGAATAACCTTAATAAGTTTATGCGAGCCCGAGAAAAGGAGGGAGCGATCTTTGTCATAGATTTATATGTGACAAAAGTCACAATCTAGATCTCGTTTGACCGCCTGCGCCACCTGCGGCAAAATTTATAGAGATCGCGCCGGCCATAAGCCAGAGGGCCTGAATTCGGCGCGGTGCCAGGACGCCAACTGCGGATCCCTGTTCCGCCCAGTCACTGATCGACCATTTACCGCTGGAGCTGAAGATGAGCGAATTTGAGAAAACCGTGACCGAAGGCTCTTTGCACCAGGAGCCGCTCTGGGAACCTTCTCCCACCGTAATTGCGCAAGCGAACCTGACCGATTACCTGAGCTGGCTCGACCGCGAGTATGGGCGTTCCTTTACCGGTTACCGCGAGCTCTGGGAGTGGTCAGTTACTGAGATTGAGCAGTTCTGGACAAGCATCTGGAAATATTATGATGTGGTCGCCTCTACCCCTCCGGATGAGATTCTGGCCGGACGTGAGATGCCGGGCGCGCGCTGGTTTGCGGGGGCCCGCCTCAATTACGCCGAGAACGTGCTGGCCAAAATGGTGGCCGGCCGGCCGGCGATCCTCTACCAGGAAGAAGGCGGCCCGGTCCAGGCTTTCTCCCGGGATGAAATCATGCGCCAGACCGCCGCCCTGGCCCAGGCATTGCAGCGGCTGGGCGTCGGCCAGGGCGACCGCGTAGTCGCCTACCTGCCCAACATTCCGCAGACCATCGTCGGTCTCCTGGCCACCGCCAGCCTGGGGGCCATCTGGTCCAGCAGCTCCCCCGACTTCGGCCCGCGCAGCGTGCTCGACCGCTTCAGCCAGATCGAACCGAAAGTATTGCTGGCCGGCGACGGCTACCGTTACAACGGCAAGGTCTATAGCCGGGTCGACGTGGTCCGCCAGTTGCAGGAGGCACTGCCCACCCTGGAACACACCCTCTTCCTGCCCCTGGTCGGTGACGGGAGAGAGGCAGCCGGTATGCCCGACACCACCCTCTGGGCCGACGCCCTGGGCGAGAGCGATCCCGCTCAGCCCCCGACCTTCGTTCAGGTACCCTTCGACCATCCACTCTGGGTCCTCTACTCCTCTGGCACCACCGGCCTGCCCAAGCCGATTGTGCACGGTCACGGCGGCATTGTGCTGGAGCACCTGAAGGAAACCGGCCTGCACATGGATCTGCGCCGGGGTGACCGCTTCTTCTGGTATACCAGCACCGGCTGGATGATGTGGAATTACCTGGTGGGTAGCCTGCTCACAGGAAGCACGGCCGTGGTCTACAACGGCAGTCCCGGTTACCCCAATCTTTACACCCTGTGGGAGCTGGCAGCGGAGACGGGCATCACCTACTTCGGCACCTCGGCCGCTTTCATCCACACCTGTATGCAGGAAGGTATCAAGCCCGGCGAGCAGTACGATCTGAGCCAGATCCGGGCCGTGGGCTCCACCGGCTCGCCCCTGTCCCCGGCCGGATTCCAGTGGGTTTACGACAACGTCAACGAGGACCTCGCCCTGGAATCGTTTAGCGGCGGCACCGACCTCTGTACCGGTTTTCTCGGCGGGGTACGGATCTGGCCCATTTACGAGGGGGAGATCCAGCATGCTTCCCTGGGGGCCAGCGTCCGCGCTTACGACGAGCAAGGGACGCCGGTTATCGGCGAAGTAGGCGAGTTGGTGATCACCGAACCGATGCCGTCAATGCCCATTTACTTCTGGAACGACCCGGAGCAAGAGCGCTACCGGGCCAGCTACTTCGAGATGTTCCCCGGGGTGTGGCGCCACGGCGACTGGATCGAGATCAACGAGCGGGGGGGCTGCGTAATCTATGGGCGCTCTGACGCGACCATCAACCGCTACGGCATCCGCATGGGTACCAGCGAGCTGTACCAGGCAGTGGAATCCCTGCCAGAAGTAACCGACAGCCTGGCAGTGGACCTGGAAGGGCTGGAAGGTGAACCGTATATGCCTCTCTTCATCGTCCTCCGTGAAGGGGAAGTGCTGGACGAGGAACTGAAACAACGCATCCGGCAAAAGTTGCGGGAAGATATTTCCCCCCGCCACGTCCCTGACGAGATCGTGGCGGTCAAAGAACTGCCCTACACGCTCAGCGGGAAGAAAATGGAGCTACCCGTGCGCCGCATTCTGCGGGGACAGCCCGTCGAGAAGGCGGCAAATCCCGGTGCGATGCGTAATCCAGAGACAATCCGCTTTTTTGTGGAATTCGCGGAAGCACACCGCCGGCGCCGGGGAAAGTGATCAGGCCCGCACTGCCCCTTAGCATCAGGGCGCGAATTGTCTAAACCTCGGCATCATCCTCGAAGAGGCGCCGCAGCTCCTCCTCCCACACCTCGTCCAGCGGATCAAAGGGCACTTCCGTGAACTGCTCGGCCAGGCGCTCCATGTAGGCGTGCAGGTTGAGTTCGGGCGACGAACGCTCCAGTTCCTCCAGCCGGGCGTCAACGACCTCAATCAGGTGCTCGCTCTTATCCTCAAGATCGCTGAGATCGAAGTCAAGTTTCAACATGTAGTTGATGCGCCGCATCACCCCCAGCCACGCCATGAAATCATTTTCCAGGCGAATCATGTTGCCCACTTCGGCAATGGTCGAGAAATCGTAGGTTGGCACAAAGGCGTAAAAGCCGACATACGCCATCTCCTGCTCCCCCGCCCGCCGGCAGAGGTAGGAGCCAATACTGGCCCCACCCTCGTAATCTGACAGGGTGACGGCCAGTTCTGCTACTACTTCCTTCAGTTCGGGCAGGCTATAGGTAGCAGAAACAGTGCGCTCTTTGTCATAGGGGAGTTCGCCGTAAACACCGCCCAGGCCGATTATGCGCCGGACGTCGAGGGTCTGGGCCACCTCCAGGATCGCATCCACGTACCGCTCTACGTCCATATGAGGCTCGGTCCCGCTGAAAAAGACCACCCCTCGCTCCTGATCACCTGTATAAAACAGCTCATTCTGTGGCGTATCCAGGGAGATGGGCAAACCGGCCTCAAAGCTGACCGCCGGCCGGACCAGGTCATGGGTACCCGGGATCTGGAACAAGTAAAAGCCATCCGGCCGGATGCGGCCAATCTGGCGGGCATCGTTCTGTTCGATCAGGTAATGGGGCAGGCTGGAGGAGATTGAGCCGGCATCCGCCCACTGCCGCCAGCCGGCAATCATATAAATTTCTTTCGCTTCTGGTCGTTCCCACAACTCTACCGCGTCGGCCATCAGGAACTCCTTTGTCGTTGGTAATCGGTCGCAAACTCCACGCCGGGCATGCCGGTACGTGGATTTCTTTCACTATACTAAGAGGGACGCTCTGGGGCAACGCTCACCCCCATTCTCTCATTAGAGACGAAGTGCCTGCACCGGCGAAAAAGGTGCGCGGGCGCTTACCACACCTCTACTTCCTTAAACGCCTCGGCATAGGTGGCGCTAATCGTCTCTCCTTTCTCCCGATCCAGCTCGCGCATCCATTCCAGGCTTTCTTCACCCTCTGGGAACTGGCTCACGTGAGCCATGGAAGCAGCCACCTTCTGCTCGTAAACGTCTGTCACGTCCACAAAAATGTCGGGATCCCGGCCGGTGGCGAAGAGAAAAACCCGTTCCAGCCGGCCCAGGCCGGCATCCGGCTCGTTTAGCTGCTCGGGCCGGTAGAGGGGCATCTTCGCCGGCATGTACGCGTCCAGCGCTGCCTGTCCCGCCGCCCGGTGATCGGGATGGATCTGCCCCGGCCAGAAGGGATCGAACGTCCAGAGCGTGTCAGCCCGAGTTACCCGGTACAGGCGCGCAATCTGCGCCCGCAGTTCCAGATCGGGCAAGAGTTCGCCGTCATGGTGCCCCAGGTTATAGGTTTGGTCGATGCCCAGCACTTCGGCTGCATCCCCCGTTTCCGCCAGGCGTGTCTTGGCCAGCGCCGGCCGGGCCAGGGTCGCGTCCTGGGCGCCAATGTCTCCCAACGTACAGTTGACCGAAAAGACCTTCACCCCCCGCTCGACCAGCATCGCTACCGTCCCCCCGCACATCGTCTCCAGGTCGTCCGGATGGGCGGCGACCACGATCAGGCGCTCCACATCGGCAAACGCTTCAATTCCCTTCATTGTCACCTCCTGGAATACAAAAAGCCCGCACACCGGAATGTGCGGGCTTCATTCGCTCCCTACCCAACTACTTTATTGCTTACGCACGCTCGACGTTTTGCGCGGCGGGGCCTTTCCGGCCCTGGCCTACGTCGAACTGTACACGTTCACCGTCTTCCAGCGGACGCGCGGTCGGATTGGCCATGTCATTGATGTGCACAAAGATGTCGCCACCATTGTCCCGCTCAATAAAACCATACCCTTTACGAACGTCGAACCACTTAACGGTTCCTGATTCTTTTTCTGCCATTTTTATCTCCTTATGGCTACGCAACTGGAATCGGTGTTCTCAACAAAAAAAGCCACGCCAGATGTTTGCACTCTCTGGGTGGCGAATGTTTACACTATCATCCAATGCAGAAGTGACTATAATTATAGGATATTCTATTTTGTGGCGTCCGTCAACAACCAACTGCCCGATTCCATTGTTTTGTTAATGTAATTTGAAGCATTTCTCGTAAATTCGCCTCTCCGAAGGCAAATGGTCGCCGGGTTGGCAGGCAGACGCAAATTAGGGCAAAATAACCCGGTCATCATCCCATGCATTTGCCTGATGAGGCCGCCTTCTGAGCCGGTGTTCGTGCCGCGGCACCTGAATTGAGGCCGACCCCCTGTACCGCGATTTGGTAAATCGCACCCAGGCAAGTGTAGCCACCGCACGATTTCTGGCAAATCGTGATACAACAAATATGAAACACACCCTTTACCAAGGCACATACCCGAAAACGAGGAGAGACGATGCAAGATCGAACGTCACGTCTGGCCGGATTCTACAAACTGAGCCTGGAAAGGCGAGCCGAAATCATCGCCGGGTGGGCAGACCTGACCCCGGCCGAAAAAGCCACCCTCATGGAAGGGAACCTGACCCTGGAACAGGCAAACCACATGATCGAAAATGTGGTCGGCACCTTTACCCTGCCCTTAGGCATCGCCGTCAATTTTCAGATCAACGGGCGCGATTACCTGATCCCCATGGCCGTAGAAGAACCGAGCGTGGTTGCCGCCATCAGCCATGCTGCCAAGCTAATCCGGGCCGGCGGCGGCTTCCAGGCCGAGATGACCGATCCGGTCATGATCGGGCAGATCCAGGTCCTCGATCTGCCCGACCTGGACGCAGCGATTGCCGTCCTGGAAGAAAATCGGGAGGCGCTGTTGGAACAGGCCAATTGTTGTGATGACCTGATGCTGCGTCTGGGCGGTGGGGCCCGTGACGTCCAGTTCCGGCCCTTCCCCGAGAGCCCGGCCGGTCCTATGCTCATCGTCCACCTGCTCTACGACGTCCGCGACGCCATGGGCGCCAATACCATTAACACGGCCGTGGAAGCCATGGCCCCCCTCATTGCCGACCTCACCGGTGGACGCACCAATTTACGCATCCTTTCCAACCTTGCCGACCACAGGCTGGCCACCGCCCGGGGTACGATTCCCGCCGGCCTCTTGGCGACAGATGAATTCAGCGGAGCGGAGGCTGCGCAACGAATCGCCGAGGCCAATGCCTTTGCCGTCGTGGACCCTTACCGTGCTGCCACGCACAATAAGGGCATCATGAACGGCATCGACGCCGTCGTCATCGCCACCGGTAACGATTGGCGCGCCATTGAAGCCGGCGCCCACGCCTATGCTGCCCGCGACGGCCGCTACCGCGCCCTCACCGACTGGCACGTGGACGAGAACGGCAACCTCAGCGGCGAGATCACCCTGCCCATGGCTATCGGTACCGTCGGCGGCGCTACCCGCGTCCACCCCGGCGCCCAGGTAGCGATGAAAATTCTCGACGTCGAATCGGCGCAGGAACTAGGTATGGTGCTGGCCGCCGTCGGGCTGGCCCAGAACCTGGCCGCCATTAACGCCCTGGCTACCGTCGGTATCCAGAAAGGGCACATGGCCCTCCACGCCCGCCAGGTGGCGCTGGCAGCCGGCGCCTCTGCCGGCCAGGTGGAAAAGATTGCCCAACAACTTATTGCCGAAGGGAAGATCCTTGTTTCCCGCGCCGAAGAGCTGCTGGCGAAACTGTAGCAAAGAGCCTGGTACGGTCCCGGCTGGCGGCCGGGATCATAGCCTGGCTCTTCTTATATTTTGTGTATAATATCCCTGTTTTGTCGGCCACATGAACACCATCACGCGAAAATGCGCCCCAGAGCGCCGGCGAGGAAGCTGCGCTATCGCCCGGCGCGCCTTCGTCAGGGAAGAAGGTGGCAACTGGCCCGGCCGCAGTGACAACAGGAGGAACAGGTAATGTTCACAGATTATGTAGACCCGAAAGAGAAAGAGGAGGCGAATCGCGCTCTGCCCCGCCTGATGTTTGAGGGGCTGCTCCTCGGCGGGACCGGTCTGGGCGTATTGGCCCTGATCTTTGAGATCGCCGCCGATGCCTTTAGCGTCGCCGCTTACCAGACCCTACTGGCCATCCATGGCGCCGAAGGCCATCACACGATCGCTATTCTGGCCTTTGTTGTCCTTTCCGCCATGCTCTTTCTGGGAATTGTACCCGCGTACAAAGCCGGCGCTTACCTCCGGCCAAACGCCGGCGGCAGCGGCCCGCTGGTCGAGGCCATTGGCCCCGAAAAAATGCGCTGGCTTTCCTGGGTAGGTACCAGCCTCTTCTTTGTCGACGCCGTCCTGACCATTATCATTAGCTCTATCTCCGCCTCGGATGTGACGATGCTCGTCTTGCCCGAGCTTGCACCTTACCGGATCGCGTTGGCGGAGTTTTACGCCTTCTTCATTATGGTGGTTCTGGTTGCCCTGGGCCCCAAGCGCGCAGTGCCCTTGTTTCTCATTGGCGGCGCCGCCTTTACCATCTTCACGCTTATTGCCCTGGGCATCGTCACCAGCGGCGCCGTGGCCAACCCCGAGTGGGCCTTCCTTACCGACGGCATCGTCAGCCGGCTGGAGGTGAACGGTGTTGTCGAACACGTGGTGCGTGCCCGCGAGGATTTCCAGGCCATCGGCACCGTCCTCTTTTTCCAGCTTTTCCTGCGTTCTATGTCCAGCGCCATGCTCGGCTTCTCCGGTTATGAAGTGATCCCGGCCAGCGGCAAGCACGCAGCCCGGCCTAAGTGGAAGGTAATCAATACCGCCCTGACGCTGGCGGCCGTATTCCTGATCGGTACCGGCGTGGTTCAGCTTTACGCCGCCCAGCAATGGAACATCCCGGCAACGGAAGGGTACAGCACTCTACTAATCGAGTATGAGATTATTGCTGCCCAGACCCTGGGCGAGGGCGTAGACGAAGAAGCGATTGTTCCCACGGAACGGGATATCCAGGCGGCTGAGGAACTGTATGAAGAGCGCGCTGCCGAGGAACTGTTGGGTGAGGGGCCGGGGCTCAGCGGTGAGCTGGAGACCCTCTCACGCGAGGAATTCGTTGAACTTGCTGCCTACGATAGTGCCCTGGCGCGTGCGCTAAATCGGGCCACTGCCGGTACCATTGGCGAGAGCTTCCTGTTTATTGCCGGCACCCTCCTCGCCGTCATCCTGCTCCTGGCCCAGGGTGGTGGGTATGTCGGCGGGGCTGCCGTCGCGGCCAATGCCGCCCGCCTGGGACGGTTACCAGGGTTCTTCGCCAATGACCGCCTGGGGATTGCCGTCATCTGGTTCGTCTCGCTGCTGCTCATCCCCATCATCCGTGAAGTGGTCGTGGTAGAGTCGTACTATGCGTTCGGTTTCGTCAGCGCTTTCGCAATCACCAGTACGACCGTGTTTTTCGTTCGCGACGAGGCCATGCGCGAAGGAGGGGTCGAACCGGGCACGGCCGAAGCGCGCAGCCTGCGCTTTGCCGGCCTGCGCGGGATGATCGCCAGTTATGCGATGCTGCTGGTCCTCATCACCCAGAAGACTGATGCCCTCCTGGCTATCGTCCTCGCCGGTGCGTCTATAACTCTCTTCCAGCTTTACATCTCCCGGGGCAAGCTCCGCCGGGAAGAGCGGGAAGTGGAGGTCATCCCTCTCTTTCCGCCGGGCACTCGCCAGCCCGCTTACGACATGGGCATCCAGCGCGCCCACGACGAGGCGCGGCAGCGGGGTATCGCCCACGCCGTGGATGATCTCTGGGAGTCGGGCGCATTCTCCAAGTTTAACGTCGCGCCAGAGCGGATTAAGACCCTGGTCGCTTACCTTTACAACGTCGATATCTCTCTCTTTAGCGAGAACGGTCACCATGACCACGAACGTATCGAAGAGCCGAGTCCCGAGCTGGAAGAAACCTACCGGCAGGCGTATGCGCAGAAACAGCAAGTCTTGCGCCGGATTGAAGATTACTCTCACTTCGGCATTTTCATGTTCATCCACAATTATCACCTCAATTGGGCCGCACCAGACCACGGGCGTAATGCCTCAGTCGTTCAAAAAGCAATGTTGGACATCCTCTTCCCTCTTACCGATCATGAGGAAATCTGGAGAGAGTTCCAGGCTTTTGAGCCGCAGATCGTGCCCGAACCGATCTGGCAATTCAGTCGCCGCCGCTATCGTTGGGCGAAAAACCAGTGGCCCAATCTCAGTGACCGGATCACCACCATCTGGACCTTACAGGATTTTGGCCTGGTGCCTAGGGACGTTGACGTGCAAATGATCATCTCCGTCGCCGATGGCCGTCAATTCCGGCTGGTGGAGATCCCACCTCGTATGGGCGAGGAACCGGGTGAAGGGAATGAACCTGAGCCGCCCAAAACGCTGGAGGAATAGCCACTCACCAATGCTCGTATCTGGCTCGAATACCTTCTCTTTCTGATTAGGGCACTCCCGGCGTCGCTTAGCGACCCAACACCCGGCGCAAATTCTCTCCCAGCACTGCCAGCGAGAATGGCTTCTGCATCCAGAGCATATTCTTCTCTTGCAGACCATCCCGGTTAGGGTTGCCCACGCCTGAAGATCCCAGCAAGACACAGGGTAGCCCGGGTCTCGTCCGGCGAACGCTCCGGCACAGCTCAA
>Ga0207752_1000692_pt1 | contig 15695 bp, 18 predicted proteins | sample Pon2CUnioCityCA_6_FD_187272 | JGI IMG/M metagenome (GOLD analysis project Ga0207752, IMG submission 187272) | Marine sediment microbial community from Union City, CA, USA - Pond 2C Sediment 2 (SPAdes) | ecosystem: Environmental > Aquatic > Marine > Intertidal zone > Salt pond sediment ...
AAATAGCATAAACCCGCGAAAATACGCGGGTTTACGTCTCAATCTCTGAGGAGTCAATTTTATCTTCTGGCGAAGTTTCAAGCAATCAAAACTCAGCTATTTTTTGGGGATATTCGCTATTAGCGAGAGGCAAGGATAAGGTGATTCCAGGCTATAGTTCGATGATGAAATTTAGTCAAAATAGCTAGTCTTTTTCTTCAATCCAGGCAGCCTGTATCGCCTCGAGAATTTTCTCACCCGAATGCTTGGGATCATCATCAAATTCTTCCAGCTCACAAACCCAGTCATGTAAATCGGTAAATCGCACATACCGGGGATCCACGTCCGGATGCGCTTCATCCAGGGCAATCGCAACATCTAAAGTATCAATCCATTTTAAAGACATGGCCACTCCTCCTTTAAACTAAAGATAAACTAGTGATTTTCAGAAACCATATTGATGGTGTACTTGGGAATTTCAATGACCAGGTCAGTATCACCGACGACAGCCTGGCAGCTTAAGCGTGAATCAGGCTCCAGTCCCCATGCTTTATCCAGCAAGTCATCTTCCAGCTCAGTCGACTCTTCCAGCTCATCAAAGCCTTCGCGAACATACACATGGCATGTTGTGCAGGCACAGGATTTTTCACAGGCATGTTCAATATGGATACCATTTGCTAAGGCGGCATCACAAACTGTGGTACCCGGTTCAGCTTCAAAAACTGCACCATCTGGACAGAGTTCTTCATGTGGAAGGAAAATTAGTTTAGTCATTTTTTACAACCTATTGCCAGACTAAAGTCTGAGCTACAATTTAATAATTAAAATTCGTCTACGTTATGCCCAGCTAAGGCTTTCTTAATATTGCCGTCCATACGACGGGCAACAAACTCTGTCGCCGCTTTATCGAGTTCAGCAATACCGTCTTTAATCTCACGTACGTCACTGCCCTTACTCAGTTCAGACAGTTTATTCGCCACCAGGTCGATGGCTTTACGTTCATCAGCAGATAATAAATCACCGTCCTCTTCAAATGCTGCTTCAAGCGCTTCTAAAACGCGTTCCGCCTCAACCTGTTGCTCACGCAGCATGCGTGCAGCCACATCATCTTCAGCATGTTCGATTGAGTCACGTAACATGGTTTCAATTTCATTATCCGTTAACCCGTAAGAGGGTTTAACTTCAATGCCGCTTTCGACACCAGTTGTTTCTTCTCGCGCCGTAACCGAGAGTAAGCCATCAGCATCAACCTGGAATGTCACCCGGATGCGTGCGGCACCGGCCACCATGGCGGGTATTTCGTGCAAGGCAAATCGCCCCAGTGAACGACAGTCACTCACCAGTTCACGTTCACCCTGTAATACATGAATCGACATGGCCGTTTGACCATCTTTAAAAGTCGTAAAGTCCTGGGCACGGGCAACAGGTATGGTGGTATTACGTGAAATCACTTTCTCTACCAGGCCCCCCATTGTTTCCAGGCCCAGTGATAACGGAATAACATCAAGTAACAGTAAATCATCGTCAGCTTTATTCCCAACAAGCACATCTGCCTGGAGTGCGGCACCGACCGCGACAACCGTATCCGGGTTAATATCGGTTAATGGTTGTTGCTCAAAAAAATCAGCGACTTTATCACGGACATGAGGTACACGGGTTGAACCACCCACCATCACAACAGACTGGACATCGGCTACATCAACGCCTGCATCACGTAATGCACGTCGGCAGGGTAATAATGTTTTCTGAATCAGGGGAGCGATGAGCTGGTTAAACTTTTCCCGGGTTAAAGTGTTAGACCATGCACTACCATCATCTAACTCTATATTTAATTCTGCAGTAACGTTACTGGTTAAGGTCTCTTTTGCTGCACAGGCATCCCGCATTAAACGTCGCATTTGATGATGACTTGTATCATCTTTAATCCCGGCTTCATCCATTATCCATTTAGCAATCGCGTAATCAAAGTCATCACCGCCTAAAGCCGTATCACCCGCAGTTGCCATAACCTCAAAAACGCCTTTATTTAAGCGTAAAATAGAGATATCAAAAGTACCGCCACCTAAATCATAAACAGCGATAACACCTTCAGCCTGTTTATCTAAACCATAGGCGACAGCCGCAGCGGTGGGTTCATTTAACAAGCGTAAAACATTCAGGCCCGCTAACTTACCTGCATCTTTCGTCGCCTGTCGCTGCGCATCATCAAAATAGGCGGGAACAGTAATAACCACGCCGGTCAGGTCGCCACCTAATGCATCTTCAGCACGTTGCTTGAGTGACTTTAGAATTTCAGCGGATACTTCTACCGGGCTGACATCTCCCGAGACTGTTTTAATGCGAGGAACTGCTGAATCAGCGTCGACAAATTCATAAGGTCGACGTCCACCCAGCTCTTTAATATCCTTTAAGCCACGTCCCATATAACGCTTTACGGAACTGATCGTATTTAACGGGTCGTCAGCAGCAGCAGTGCGCGCTTCTTGCCCGACGACTACTTCATTTTCTGTGTAGCGAACAACAGAAGGTAAAGAATGATTACCTTGTTCATCTGGCAGGGTTTCAGCCAAACCACTTTTTACTGAAGCAATTAATGAATTCGTTGTGCCTAAATCAATTCCGGCAGCCAAACGATGCTCGTGTGGGTTGGTTGATTGTCCAGGTTCGCTTATTTGTAAAAGTGCCATAAGGTTTTCAGTCTTTTAATCTTAAAATTTGAAATAAGGTGCTTACAGAGAAATTTCACATTATATCGCATCTGGCTATAAAACATCGAGCAGGCTTTCTTCCTGAAATTCAGCTTCTTGCTGTAACTTGTTTAAAAACTGCATCTTGTGTACGAGCTGTTTTACTGTATCTTTTTGAGCATCATCAAGCTCACTAGAGGAAAACTGCTGGCTTATTTCATCTAATACAACGCTAATACGATTTTTTATATCAGCCATAATATGGTTTAACTTCTCTAGCGGATTATCACTTTGAGTTAACTCAGAAAGTGACTCGCGTAATTCAATCTGCTCCATTAAAAATGCCGGATCGAGCGCCATATCCTTTTCATCATCAAAAGAAACCGACTGCAGTTCCAGCATGTAGCGGGCACGACGTTGTGGAGATTTCAACGTTTGAAAAGCATCGTTAATAGCTGCTGCTTTTTCTACCGATAAGCGACGTTCATAATCTGAAGCATTGGCAAACTTGTCCGGATGGACAGCACGTTGTAATTCGCGGTAACGCTGACTGAGATCGGGTAAGTCGATCTCAAAAGAAACTGGCAGTTCAAATAACTCGAAATGAGTTTGTGTTTGTGCCATAACAGGATACAGTTATTAGTTATACGGTGAAGCTTTCGCCACAACCACACTGATCTTTTACATTTGGATTATTAAATTTGAAGCCTTCATTTAGCCCTTCTTTTCCATAATCCAGCTCAGTGCCATCGATATAAAGTAAACTTTTCGCGTCTACAATAACTTTGAGACCTTTAGTTTCAAATACTTCATCACCTTCTGAAACTTCATCAATAAATTCCAGAACATATGCCATACCAGAACAGCCACTTGTTTTAATACCCAGGCGCAGGCCAATGCCTTTTCCCCTGTTATCAAGAAATGCTTTAACCCGCTCTGCAGCTGCGTCTGTTAATGTAATCGCCATTGAAAATTCCTAACTATATTTTACTTTCCCCCTCCCTCTGGGAGGGGGTTAGGGGGAGGGATGTTTTAAATTACCCCCACCCTACCCCTCCCGTTAAAGGGGAGGGAACTCTTGTCTATTTTTACTTCTTGCTTTTGTAGTCGTCAATAGCTGCTTTAATCGCATCTTCGGCTAAAACTGAGCAATGAATTTTCACAGGTGGTAACTCAAGTTCATCAGCAATCTCAGTATTTTTAATCTGGCCCGCTTCATCAAGCGTTTTACCTTTTACCCACTCAGTTAATAATGAGCTTGAAGCAATTGCTGAACCACAACCATAGGTTTTAAACTTGGCATCTTCAATAACGCCATCGTCTGTTACCTTAATTTGCAGACGCATAACGTCACCACATGCCGGCGCACCTACCATACCCGTTCCAACGCTTGTTTCATCTTTGTCCATTGAACCAACGTTACGTGGGTTTTCATAATGATCAATTACTTTTTCGCTATATGCCATGACTGCTTACCTCAGATAATAATTCTGTTAGCTTGATTAGTTTGTTAGTGTGCTGTCCATTCAATAGAATTCAAATCAATTCCATCTTTGAACATTTCCCATAAAGGTGAAAGCTCACGTAACTTACCAATATTGTCGTTAATTTTTTCTATTGCAAAATCAATTTCTTCTTCGGTGGTAAAACGACCCAGTGAGAAACGGATTGAGCTGTGTGCTAACTCGTCATTTCGACCTAATGCACGTAAAACATAAGAAGGTTCAAGACTTGCAGATGTACATGCTGAACCGGAAGAAACCGCGAGTTCTTTTAATGCCATGATTAAAGACTCACCTTCAACAAAGTTAAAACTAATATTAAGATTATGTGGAACACGCTGCTCCATATCACCGTTAATATAGGTCTCCTCAATACCTTCTAAACCATTTAATAAACGATCACGTAACATACGAATGCGCTCATTATCGGCCGCCATTTCTTCTTTAGCTAAGCGGAAAGCTTCACCCATACCCACAATTTGATGAGTTGCTAAAGTACCTGAACGCATTCCACGTTCATGACCACCACCGTGCATCTGTGCTTCGATACGTACACGTGGTTTACGACGTACATATAAGGCACCAATACCTTTAGGTCCATAAATTTTATGTGCGGAGAAAGACATTAAGTCTACTTTAAGGTCTTCCATATCAATGGGCACTTTACCTGCGCTTTGAGCCGCATCAACATGGAACATAATTTTACGTTCACGCGTAATTTCACCGATTGCTTTAATGTCCTGGATAACACCAATTTCATTATTCACATGCATAATGGAAACAAGAATCGTGTCATCACGTAAAGCGGCTTTGAATTTTTCAAGATCGATTAAACCGTTATCTTCTGGATCGAGATAAGTGATTTCATAGCCCTCACGCTCGAGCTGACGACAAGAATCTAAAACAGCTTTATGTTCTGTTTTACAGGTAACAATATGTTTACCTTTTTTCTTGTAGAAGTGAGCAATACCTTTAATAGCCAGGTTGTCTGACTCAGTGGCGCCCGAGGTAAAAATTATTTCTTTAGGATTTGCATTAATTAAATCTGCAACATCTTTACGTGCCTGATCAACGGCTTCTTCAGCTTTCCAGCCAAACTCATGCGAGCTTGATGCAGGGTTACCAAAATTGCCTTCGGTGGTTAAACAATCACACATTTTTGTCGCAACACGCTTATCAACCGGTGTTGTTGCAGAATAATCAAAATAAATCGGTGTCTTCATAACATCTCCAACTAATATCCTTCATCCAGTGACAGGAAACTAGTTTCAATACAGTAATTCTTTAGTTCTGAGGCGCATCCATGCGCCCAAGGTCGTGGAGGAATTTCTAATTAAGAATTTGCAACCGCATCGGTAGGCATATCAAACGTTGTTTCAGCCTTTTCCTGGCGTGCTGCAACTTCCTTTACACCCTGACGTTCAACCAGGTTACCTAAACTAATGCCCATCAAGAACTCATGAATTTGAGCACTTAACTCAGTCCACAAGTCATGTGTTAAGCACTGGCTGTCATCCTGGCAGTTCGATAAACCACCACAACGTGTTGTTTCAACTTTTTCATCTACCGCAGTGATAACATCAGCAACCGCGATGTCATGTGAATCACGACTCAGGCGGTAGCCACCACCCGGTCCGCGCGTACTGTCTACGAGTTCCTGCTTACGTAAACGTGAGAACAATTGCTCAAGGTAAGACAGTGAAATGCCCTGACGTTGAGAAATATCTGCCAAGGTTATTGGCCCATCTTTATAATGCAACGCTAAATCTAGCATTGCGGTTACAGCATAACGTCCTTTGGTGGTCAGTCTCATTGCATTGCCCCGCCTAATTAAGTAAAATCTGATATACAAACTACATTGTGAAAAAATAACAAAACCAAGCATTTTAGTCAAGTATTTTTCACATACTTTTCCATCTCTCAGCTTCGAACATATTTCCAGATTTATTGAATAGCAGGTTTACTCTGATGGTTTTTTATCATCATCCGCATCCACGTGATCAGGCAGTGGTGAATTTGATGAAATATCGCAGATATCCAGATCCGGTAATTTAACCACATCCAGTTCTGAGCCTAATGATTTCAATGACTTACACATATTTTGCATCTGTGTATCCATGGCATGGATATGATCCAGCATCACGTCTATTGCGTTGGCAACGGGATCAGGCATCGCTGACGAGGTACCATAAGCATCAAAGCCTATTTTCTTGGCAAATTCTTTTCGCTTCTCGGTGGTAGCATCCTGCGTTTTAGCCGAGACAATATGTCCCGGAATACCCACCACCGTGGCATTTTCAGGTACATCTTTAACCACAACGGCATTGGAACCAACCCGTGCGCCATTTGATAACGTAATCGGCCCCAGCACTTTTGCACCGGCACCCACGACCACGTCATTCCCAAGGGTAGGATGTCGTTTACCTTTATTCCAGCTGGTACCACCGAGGGTCACCCCGTGGTACAAGGTCACGTCATCACCAATCACAGCGGTTTCACCAATCACCACGCCCATACCATGATCGATAAAGAAGCGACGGCCTATCTGGGCACCCGGATGAATTTCTATCCCGGTCAAAAACCGAATAGTTTGTGAGAGTGTGCGAGCTATCCATTTTAAATGGATGCGCCAGAGAAAATGGCTGACACGATGCCACAGCAATGCATGCACACCAGGATAATTGGTAATCACTTCAAAACTGTTACGCGCAGCAGGGTCGCGCTCAAAAACACAGTTTATATCTTCACGAAGTCGTTTAAACATATGGATTTACCAAAAGTATACTCTTTGCTGAAGTTTTGGGACGGCTATTAAAGTCTTCTTAAGCCAACCTGTCAATCCTGACGCCACTATACTAGCGTTAATATCAGGGTCTGTAATCTTTCATATATTGTTTGATTAAGCTAATTCTCGTCCTGACTGCGTTATTTTCTACTACCAATGAAGTGCATTGATACGTAAAAAATGCCTTGCCATGACAAAAATTATCTCAAAATCATCCAAATATCTAAAAGATCAACAGACCCTAGTGTAATTCTAATCACCTTAAACGCTTAAGCTAATCTTTACCCGATTTAGCTTTTTGCGCCGCTGACATGATTCCCCGTAATATATTTACTTCTAAGCGTTCTAATCCGGTGCGGGTAAACAAACGTCTCAAGCGCCGCATCAGCTGCCCGGGATTATCCGGTTTTAAAAATTCAATTTCAGTCAACGCTTGTTCAAAATGATTGAACATACCCTCTTGCTCTGCCGATGTTGCCAGCGGTGAGTCGGGTTCATCAGTCGGCGCCTTATCTAATGCTGCAGCTAAACGAATTTCATAGCACAGCACCTGTGCCGCAGCGGCAATATTTAAAGAACTAAAATCCGGGTTTGTCGGTATTGTCACCAGGAGCTGGCACAGCTCCAGCTCTTCATTGGTTAAGCCCGAATTTTCACGTCCTAAAACAATGGCAACTTCTGATGCTTTATCAATATTAACAACCCGCGAGGCACATTCTCGCGGATCAACGACTGGCCATGGCAAGGTACGCATACGCGCACTGGCTCCGATGACCAAAGAACAATCCGCGATCGCTTCTTCCAAAGTAGAAAAAACCTGAGTATTTTCAAGCACATTCACCGCTCCCGAGGCACGGGCACGCGCTTTTGCATGCGGAAAAGGCGCTTCAGGCGCCACTAACGATAAACGGGACAGGCCCATGTTTTTCATTGCCCGCGCGACACCACCAATATTACCCGGGTGTGTTGTCCCCACCATGACAATGTGAATATTCGAAAAATCTGCTTCCATAATGCTAATGATACCAGTTATTAAACTAACACTGTGATGAATAGGCTGTTAGAATACGCGCATATTGATATCGCTTAAGCAGATATTAGCTCTTTAAGAATCCAGAGGAATTTATACCGTGCATCCAATGCTAAATATTGCCGTGCGTGCGGCGCGCAGTGGTGGTGACTTTATCTCCCGCTATATCGACCGTGTTGAGTCACTTAATGTCACAGAAAAATCTCGAAATGATTTTGTTAGTGAAGTGGATAAAGGTGCTGAAAAAGCCATTATTGATGTTATCCGTAAAGCATACCCTGATCACAGCATTCTTGCCGAAGAAAGTGGTAACCACAAAGGCAATGAATATGAATGGATTATCGATCCACTCGACGGTACCACGAATTTCCTCTATGGCTTTCCCCAGTTTGCCGTTTCAATTGCGGTACGCCACAAGAACCGTATCACTCACGGTGTCGTTTACAACCCCCTATCTCAAGAGCTCTTTAGCGCAAGTCGCGGTGAAGGGGCGCAGCTTAATGGCCGCCGCATTCGTGTTACCCCACGTAAAAGTTTAGAAGGTGCCTTGCTTGGAACAGGTATCCCCTACCGCGATGATCACATGCATTTGATGGATGATTACCTTGGTATGTTAAAAGCCCTGGTTCCGGGTACCGCAGGTATTCGTCGCCCCGGTTCAGCCGCACTGGATCTTGCTTATGTTGCCGCGGGCCGCCTCGATGGTTTCTGGGAAATGGATTTGAATATCTGGGATATTGCCGCAGGCATCATCCTGGTAGAAGAAGCTGGTGGCCTGGTGGGTGATTTAAGTGGTGGTATGGATTACATGAAAACAGGAAATATTGTTGCAGCTAACCCAAAAGTCTTCAAAGCCATGGTTCAAAAAATCAAACCCTTCGTTAAAAAATAAGCCTTACCGGTATTTATATCGTGAACCTGGAAACCCAGGTTCACGACTATGCTAAATATTACTTTTCCTCACCACAGCTGGATATTGCCCTTAAGTATTTCTCTCTTAGAACGCTATTAATCATAACTAGTCAAACTATTGAGAATCAAATCAGGGACATGTCAGACAAAATTTCAAAACGCGGGATAAAGCGCCTTGAAGTCACTATGCGCGATGTGCTTGATGGCCTTGAAGATGCAGCAAGTTACACGAACTACCGCTCAACACCTGAAATAGTGGAAATACTCTCTATTGAGCCCCCCGGCAGATACGTACACCCTCACCAGGAAGTCATACAATTCAATAACTTAGCTTCGCCCGGAGCCCATGAAAGTGCCAATATTGTCGAATACCTGATTCAACGAGAACTTAGAAAGTCTGCCTAAGCCGATTCTTTTACCCTTATTGACAGATCGGTCGTTGACCTGCAATTGGTAAACATGATACCAATAGAACTCTAGATTTTGCCTAGACTAATTATAAGAAATAAATCGAATCAAATACTTTAAACATAAGCAGAATTTAAGGGGAACCAGTTGAAAAGACGTATTCTCGCATTAATATCTCCACCTGTAGCGGTATGTAAGTATGGATGTGCCAGTTGCTGTGCTGCACCCATAGGCGTTTTCTGGATCGCTGGCCTTGTCAGTCTGATTTATGCCTTTTTTGGCGGGCCTGCTGGAATAGAAGGCTTTAGTGCAGGAACATTCTTACTCGGGGTCATTTTATGGGGCATTGCGACCACCTGGGCTGAACTGACTATCAATGGCATAGATGCCGATGATCAATGTGATAAAGAAAATAGCTCACTATGCCGCATGGTAAAACCCAAAATTGATGATAATGACCCGCTGGATGAGATTAAAAAATTCCAGTAACTGATACATAAATAACGATAATAAAAAACCCGCTAAAAGCGGGTTTTTTATGTAATAAATTAAAGCAACACTATTCTTCGATATAGTGCCCTTCCAGATCTTCACCTTCTTTTTTCACTGGCATCATACTTTCAGCCGTGATTTTTAAAGTGATAACCATGCTGCTTGCAACATATATCGATGAGTATGTACCCACCAGGATACCGATAATCAAGGCAATGGAAAATGCGTGAATTAATTCACCACCAAGGAAAAACATCGCAACAACAACAAGTAATGTCGTTATCGAAGTCATCATCGTTCTTGAGAGTGTCTGGTTAAGCGAAGTATTAATAATTGCACCCGGCTCTTTCTTACGCATCAGTCTGAAGTTCTCACGGATACGATCAAAGACCACGATAGTATCATTAAGTGAATAACCAATTACCGCTAACACCGCGGCTAATACCGTCAGGTCAAAATCAAGCTGGAAAAATGAAAACAAGCCCATTGTAATCACAACATCGTGAATCAAAGCCGCAATTGAACCCAGGGCAAAGCGGTATTCAAAACGTGCCATAACATAAACAAGGATAAACGCCAGGGCGATTAACATAGCTAAACCACCATCTTCGCGGAGTTCATCACCCACTTGTGGTCCAACGAATTCCTGGCGACGCATGGTTACATCAGCATCATCTTCTTTTAAAGCACTAAGAATTTTATCTCCCAATGATTGTGAAGAGGTATTTTCACGTGGCGCTAACCTGACCAGGACATCTTTAGATGAACCAAAGTTTTGCACTACTGCATCACCAAACCCTTCCTGCTCCAAACGGTTTCTTACCTTGTTCAGGTCAGCTGTTTGCGGGTAAGCCACTTCAATTAAGGTACCACCGGTGAAATCCAGGCCAAAATTCAGACCTTTTGTCGCCAACGATGCAACTGAAGCAATGATAAGTAATAGTGAAAACGCCATGGCAATATGACGTTTAGCCATAAAATCAAATGTGGGGGTATTTTTAAAAATTTGCATAATTTATTCCTTCACTACCTGATTATATAGACAGCTTGTTAATTTTCTTTCCGCCAATTGCCAGGTTAATAATGGCGCGTGTTCCCATAATCGCAGTAAACATTGAAGTCACGATGCCGATGGATAAAGTAATCGCAAAGCCTTTAATGGGGCCGGTACCAAAGATATAAAGCACGATGGCGGCAATCAGTGTTGTAATATTTGCATCGGCAATCGTTGAAAGTGCTTTTTCATAACCGGCATGAATACTTGACTGCGGCGTGTTTCCAACTTTAATTTCTTCACGGATACGTTCAAAAATTAGTACGTTGGCATCAACCGCCATACCTACTGTTAACACGATACCGGCTATACCAGGCAGCGTTAAGGTGGCCTGTAGCATTGAGAGTACCGCGACTATTAGAACAAGGTTTACAAGCAATGCAACATTCGCAACAACACCAAAACCTCGGTACCAGAGCAACATAAAGGCCAGTACGAAACACATACCTATCACAACTGAATCTAAACCCTGGGCGATATTTTCCTTACCCAGGCTTGGGCCGATAGTACGTTCTTCGATTATACGAATTGGCGCTGCCAGGGCACCTGCACGAAGTAATAACGCCAGGTTACGTGCTTCTTCACCATCATCTAAACCGGTAATTTGAAAACGTTTACTAAATACACCCTGGATAGTCGCCACGTTAATAACTTCTTCGACTTTCTTGGTGACACGTACGCGCTCACCATCAACCATTTTGCTGCTTTCTTTATGCTCGATAAAGACAACAGCCATGGGTTTTTTAAGATTCTTTTTAGTCGTGTTATGCATGACACGAGCACCCGCACCATCAAGCATAATTGAAACCATTGGACTACCAGATTCATTATCAAAACCGGAAGATGCATTGGTGATCCGATCACCGGTAATAATTAAACGCTTTTTCAGTACGACAGGCTGACCTTCACGATCACGGTATAAACGCGCGGTCGGGGGAATATTTCCGGCAAGCGCATCTTGCGGCGAAACATTTACGTCAACTAAGCGAAATTCCAGTGTGGCTGTTGCACTTAAAATACGCTTGGCACGTGCACTGTCCTGGATACCCGGTAACTGAACGACAATTCGGCTATCACCTTGCTGCTGAATAACCGGCTCTGCAACACCCAGTTCATTAACACGGTTACGCAAGGTTGTTACGTTTTGTTGTAATGCAGATTTTTTTAATGCCACCAGCGCAGTATTTTTTAAAGAGGCCGAAAAATAGAATGCCCCGCCTTCTTCGTATTCATCTAGCACAAGGTCATCAAGTTCAGAACGAACTGCCGCAATTGCCTTATCACGTAATTCTGCTGAACGAAATTTAACAACGATCTGTTCTTTGTTATCACGTACCGCCAGGTAACGTATTTTTTTCTTTCTTAGTGCGCCACGAATATCATTAGCATTACTTTCCATTGCCTGGCTTAATACTAATTCGGTATCGACTTCCATTAAGAAATGTAAACCACCCCGTAAATCCAGACCAAGGTACATCGGTAAAGCATTCATGCCGCGTAACCAGCCTGGTGTTGCCGGTGCTAAGTTCAGCGCAACTGTATAGCCATCACCCAGTGCGTCACGTATGTTATCAGCGGCTTGCAGTTGTTGTTCAACCCCATCAAAACGTAATAACAAACCTGTTTTATCCAGCACTGAACTACGAAGAGTAATACCAGATGCTTTTAGCGCTTCGAGTGCTTTACTTTCTGTTTGGGTATCAACGATGTTATTCCGTGTTGCTGAAATTTGAATAGCGGGATCAGAACCATATATATTAGGCAATGCATAAATGCTGCCAACAACTAGAACAACAAGAAGTAACACGTACTTCCAGAGAGAATACTGATTTAACATAGTGGGTATACCTGAATCGAATTATTAGTTGTAGGTCGTGCTTTAGCCCGACAGCCGTTGGCCTGAAGGCCAACCTACAAATTAGTCCTTTTGTGCAGCTTTGAGTGAGCCTTTTGGCAACACTGTGGCAACAGCAGGTTTTTGAACTCGGATTTGAACATTGTCTGCAACCTCTAAAGTTACGTACTGTTCAGAAACTTCAGTGATTTTTCCCAGCATGCCACCATTTGTAACCACTTCATCACCTTTCGACAAACCACCAACCAGCTCACGGTGCTCTTTTGCACGCTTGGTTTGTGGACGGATCAGGATGAAATAAAAAATTAAAATCATACCGCCAAAGAAAATCAACGATGACATTGGATCAGCTTGTTGTGCTGCTGGAGCCGCTTCTGCGACGGCATCTGAAATAAAAAAGCTCATTTTTTAACCTTTTAATAATTGTACGAAAATGGTTTCAATAATAGTTGGCGGCATTATGACACAGCCGGCACCTTTAGGTCGCGTTTAGCGTAAAATTCCGTGACGAATTTATCCAATTCTCCCTTTGCAATTGCATCCCGCAATCCAGCCATAACATGTTGATAATAATGGAGATTATGAATGGTGTTTAGGCGTGAGCCGAGAATTTCCCTGGTTTTATCTAAATGTCTCAAGTAAGAGCGGCTGTAATTTTTGCAGGTATAGCAATCGCACTCCTCATCAACCGGTCCGGTGTCATCCGTATATTGTGAATTTCTAATTCGAACCATACCTTTACTGGTGAACAAAAAGCCATTTCGTGCATTTCGCGTAGGCATGACGCAGTCAAACATATCTACCCCACGGCGCACCGCCTCGACGATGTCTTCCGGCGTCCCCACCCCCATCAGGTATCGAGGGTGATCTTCAGGCATACGTGTTTTTAAATGATCCAGCACCTTGATCATTTCTTCTTTTGGTTCACCCACTGACAGGCCACCGATGGCATAACCATCAAAACCAATTTCTTTTAAACCGTTTAACGAGATTTCACGTAAATTTTCGTACATCCCGCCCTGAACAATGCCAAACAAGGCTGACGGGTTATCGCCATGGGCATCTTTGCTTCGTTTTGCCCAGCGCAAGGAGAGCTCCATGGATTCACGTACTTCTTTTTCTTCTGCCGGGTAAGGCGTACATTCATCAAATATCATGACGATATCTGAGCCGAGGTCACGTTGAACCTGCATGGATTCTTCTGGCCCCATAAACACCTTACTACCATCGACGGGTGAGTTAAATTTCACCCCTTGTTCGGTAATCTTTCTTAATTTACCCAGGCTCCAGACCTGGAAGCCACCCGAATCCGTTAAAATGGGTCCTTGCCAATGCATAAAATTATGCAGATCACCATGCTTCTTAATAATATCGGTACCGGGACGAAGCATTAAGTGAAAGGTGTTACCGAGAACAATCTGTGCCCCAAGTCCCGTTAGCTCTTCGGGGGTCATTGCCTTAACGGTGCCGTAAGTACCCACAGGCATAAATGCGGGTGTTTCTACGGTGCCACGTTCAAAAACTAGTCGTCCACGACGGGCAAAACCATCTGTTGTATCAAGTTCAAATTTCATTCATTCTACCTGCTAAACAAAGTAAATTAACGCAGAGGACACAGAGACGCAAAGGACGCTGAGTTTTATTTTCTTAGGTCTATTAAACACAATATTTTTAAATGCTGGTTAAAATCTATTCAAAATATTTGATACAACAATTCCTCTGCGCTCTTTGCGTTATATCTCTTAATCTCTATTTCCGTGTTAAAAACATCGCGTCACCATAACTGAAAAAACGGTATTTTTCTTCTATCGCATGCTGGTAGGCATTTTTGATATTTTCATAACCTGCAAAAGCGGAAACCAGCATGAGTAACGTTGATTCAGATAAGTGAAAATTTGTAATCAATGCATCAATGACTTTAAATTCATAACCCGGTGTAATAAAAATATCTGTCTCACCTTTATAAGGTTCTAAAACACCGTCCATTTTTGAAAATAATGCAGCGGACTCAAGACAACGAACACTGGTGGTACCCACCGCGATTATTCGGCGGCCCTGCTTTTTCGCTTCATTTATTTTTTTACAATTTTCTTCACTTAACTCGATCCACTCTTTATGCATATGATGTTCACTTAGGTCATCAACACGCACGGGTTGGAATGTTCCTGCGCCGACATGCAAGGTAACATGAAGTTGTTCAATGCCTTTATCAGATAACTGTTTTAATATTTTCTCATCAAAGTGTAACCCCGCCGTCGGAGCCGCTACGGCACCAGGTGTTTTTGCGTACACGGTTTGATATCGTTCCTGATCAAACTGTTCGTCATCACGCTGTATATAAGGGGGAAGCGGCATATGCCCAATATCATTTAAAATATCCAGAACGTTTTTTTTAGTTTTGAATACGACGACAAATAAATCGCCTTCTCTGCCGGTGACTTCTGCCGGAATATCATTTTCAAAAAACAAGATAGTCCCTGACTTTGGGGATTTACTTGCCCGGACATGGGCTAAAGCTGTCTGATCATCGAGTATTCGTTCAACCAGGATTTCAACTTTACCCCCTGTGGATTTTTTGCCATGCACACGCGCGGGAATAACCTGGGTATTGTTAAACACCAGTACATCACCTGCATGCAGGTACTCAATTAAATCAGTAAAAACTTTGTCTTCACATACACCGCTGTCACCCTCGAGTACCAACAAGCGACTCCCAGTTCTATCCGCAACGGGTTGTTGAGCAATCAGCTCATCAGGTAAATCAAATGTGAAGTCAGTACGACGCATAGGGTTCTCTAATCAGGCCAGAATCAAGCTGCGCAGTTTATTTGTCCAGGTACAAAAATGCCAGTATAAATCAGGCACAGGTAAATAGTTGCGCCGTTTAAAACTCGCATCATCACTCGCATCTAATCAGGATGTGCCCTATAATGACGAGCCTTTCGCACTTGAGAGTAATTTTCAACATGTGGAAGGATCCAAATTTAAGGT
>Ga0207752_1000693_pt1 | contig 15691 bp, 6 predicted proteins | sample Pon2CUnioCityCA_6_FD_187272 | JGI IMG/M metagenome (GOLD analysis project Ga0207752, IMG submission 187272) | Marine sediment microbial community from Union City, CA, USA - Pond 2C Sediment 2 (SPAdes) | ecosystem: Environmental > Aquatic > Marine > Intertidal zone > Salt pond sediment ...
GCAACGACGCTCCATTTTGGCCTGGTGCCCGAAGAGGACCGCGAGCACGTCCTGGCCAATCTCGTTGCGGAGCTTGAACGAGCGCAATACCGCCAGAGCACGGGCGAAGTATGCTTTCGCATGTTGGTGCAGGCGCTGGCGGATGGGGGCCGCTCCGACGTGGTCTATCGCATGATCGACCGCACCGATCCGCCGGGCTACGGTCATATGCTCAAGCTGGGTTTCAAGACGCTCTCCGAGAGATGGGACAAGCCGGGCTCGTCGATGAACCATTGCATGTTCGGCCACATCCAGGAATGGTTCCAGAACTCCATCGTCGGCATTCGGCAGTCCCCGGATTCAATTGGGTTCAAGCACTTGCTTCTGAAGCCGGAGCCCGTCGGCGATCTGACGTCCGCATCGGGATACTATGACAGCATTCACGGCCGGATTGAAAGCCGGTGGCGGATTGAGGACGACCGTTTCCATTGGCGGATCACGGTGCCGCCGAACACGACCGCTGAAGTGCATGTTCCGACCGCCGACGCGGGCACCGTGACCGAGAGCGGCCGATCTGCACAGCAGGCTCAAGGCGTGACGCTGTTACGCGAGGAGCCGGCTCGCCGGAAAGAGAGTGTCGGGCGTGCCGTCTTCGAGGTCGGCCCGGGGGCCTATGAATTTGAATCTGTTCTCGAACGGAATCGGTAAGGCGATGCAGAAGGAAGTGTGAGCGACTATCGGGAAGGAGTGTGCCATGAGGTTTTGGCAAGGCGTTGTCTGTGGGGCTATTGTAGCATGGGTGGTTGTGGCGGGACTGTTGCCCGGGATGGCCCCGGCGGCGGAGAAGCAGCGGGTGATCGTGCTGACGGACATCTCCAATGAGCCGGACGACGAGCAATCGCTGGTGCGTTTCCTGGTTTATTCGAATGAATATGATGTCGAGGGTCTGATTGCCACGACTTCCGTCTGGCTGAGGGACACGGTTCGTCCGGAGAGGATCCGCGAACGCATTGAGGCATACGGTCGGGTGCGCGACAACCTGCTGAAGCATGCCTCCGGGTATCCGACGGCCGAGCACCTGCTGAGCGTGACGCGACAGGGCCGGCCCGAGTTCGGTCTGGAAGGCGTGGGCGAGGGCAAAAGCTCCGAGGGGTCGCGTCACATCATCGAGGCGGTGGACAAGCCGGACAAACGACCCGTCTGGATCAGCGTCTGGGGCGGGGCCAACTGCCTCGCACAGGCCCTTTGGGACGTCAAATATACGCGGAGCGCCGAAGCGCTGGAGGCGTTCGTATCCAAATTGCGGGTCTATACGATCTCCGACCAGGACAACTCGGGCCGTTGGATGCGGATCACCTTCCCAAACTTGTTCTACATCGTGAGCCCCGGCACCGTGGACAACCAGGATTACCCCAGATCGACGTGGAGCGGGATCTCCGGCGATCGCCTGTATCGAAACGGGCCCATGCACAAGTTCGAGCTGGTCGACAATCCGTGGCTGGAGAAGAACATCATTCGAGACCATGGCCCTCTGGGTGCGCTGTACCCCAGGCTGAAGTACATCATGGAGGGCGATACGCCGTCGTTCTTCAATCTGATCGATAACGGGCTGGGAAGCTGCATCAGTCCCGCCTATGGTGGATGGGGAGGTCGTTACGTTCTCCGCCAGTCGTACGGCGAGACGCGCCCCATCTGGACGAACGGCCGCAACAGCCGGGATACCGTTGTGGCGGAAGACGGGAGAGCCTATACCTCCGACCAAGCCACAATATGGCGCTGGCGGGAGGCCTACCAGCATGATTTCGCCGCGCGGATGGACTGGTGTATGGCGGAGACGTTCGAGAAGGCGAACCACAATCCCGTCGTGGTCCTTCAGGGCGATGCGAGCAAAGCGGTGGCCCACATGCGGGCCACCTCCGGCGAGCGGGTCCTCCTCAGCGCCGCCGGAACGCGCGACCCGGACGGAGATGATTTGTCGTATCGGTGGTTTGTCTACAGCGAAGCCGGGACTTTTCCGAAGGCTGTAAAGATCGAGCACGGTGCATCGCCGGAAGCGTCCTTCATTGCTCCCGAGGTGGACGAACCGAAGTCTCTTCACATCATTTTGGAAGTTAAGGATGACGGTGAGCCCTGTCTCTATAGCTACCGCAGGGTCATCGTTACCATCGAGGACAAGTAGAATGCATCTGCTTCGCATCATGAGAGCCAATTGGCGACGGCAATCACAATGGGCGTTGCTTTTGGTTGTCTGCCTCGGCGGAAGCTGTGCCCGGGCGGCGGAGAAAGGCTTGGCCAGTACGTGGGCCAGCGGCCACGTCAGGCTGCGGAGCGTGGACATCGACGCCGTGCGGTGGACGGACGGGTTCTGGGCCGAGCGATTTGACTTGTGCCGCAAGGTCATGATCCCCAACATGTGGCGGCTGCTCGAAGATCCCAGCATCAGCCACGCTTACGAGAATTTCCTCGTCGCGGCGGGCGAGCGGCAGGGGCGCCACCGTGGTCCGCAATGGCACGACGGGGACTTCTACAAGTGGCTCGAAGCCGTCGCCTTCGTGTATGCGACGACGCGGGATGAACAACTCGACCGTCGTATGGATCGAATCATCGAGGCCATCGGCAAGTCGCAGCGGGAAGATGGCTACATTCATACGCCCGTCATTATAGCGCAGCGGCAGGGGCAAACCGACGCCGGCGAGTTCCGGGAGCGACTTGATTTCGAGACCTACAACATGGGGCACTTGATGACTTGTGCCTGCACCCACTACCGAGCGACGGGCAAGAGCAACCTGCTGCGCGTCGCGGAGAAGGCCGCGGATTTTCTTTACGCCACTTATAAGAACTCCCCTCAGGAGCTGGCGAACAACGGCATTTGCCCCTCTCACTACATGGGCGTGGTCGAGATGTACCGCACGGTCCGGGATCCCAGGTATCTGGAGCTGGCGCGAGGGTTGATCGACATTCGCGATCGAGTCGAAGGAGGCACGGATCACAATCAGGACCGCATCCGATTTCGCGAGCAGACCGAAGCCGTGGGGCACGCCGTCAGGGCGAACTATCTTTATGCCGGCGTCGCGGATGTCTACGCCGAGACAGGAGACTCGTCTTTGCTTCGTGCCCTGGAAAGGATCTGGCGTGACGTCGCGTACCGAAAGATGTACGTGACCGGCGCCACCGGCGCTCTGTACGACGGCGCTTCCCCGGACGGATCGAAATCCCACTCGTCGATTGAACTCGTGCATCAAGCTTATGGCAGGGCGTACCAGTTGCCGAATGTCACGGCCTACAACGAATCGTGTGCGACGGTCGGTTTTGTTCTGTGGAACTGGCGGATGCTGTCCATCACGGGCGAGGCTCGCTTCGCCGACCTGCTCGAACTGGCGCTCTACAACGGCGTGCTGGCGACGATCAGCCTGGATGGGAAGGAGTTCTTTTACACGAACCCGCTGGGCCGGGTGGAGGAATTGCCGTTCGAGCTGCGCTGGTCTCGCAAGCGAGAGCCGTATATCGGTTGCTTCTGCTGTCCACCCAACACCGTGCGCACCATCGCCGAGGTTTCCGCCTACGCCTACAGTATGTCCGATGAGGGCGTATGGGTCCATCTCTACGGCGGCAACGCGCTCGATACACGCCTTCCCAACGGTGCGCCCATCCGGCTGAAACAGCAGACCAAGTATCCCTGGGAAGGAACGATCCGGATTGACGTGCAAAGAGCGCCCCAGAATGAATGTTCGCTGTTTCTGCGGATTCCCGGCTGGGCCGAGGGCGGCCGGGTGGCGGTCAACGGTGAGCCGTTGGCCCGAGACCTCGAGTCGGGACGGTATTTCGAAATCAGGCGCTCGTGGTCGAGCGGCGACCGGATCGAGCTTGTGCTGCCCATGCCCGTGCAACTGCTCCAGGCCCATCCTCTGGTTGAAGAGGCGCGCAATCAGGCCGCCGTGCGGCGCGGGCCGCTTGTGTACTGCCTGGAGTCGGTGGACCTGCCGGACGGCGTTGAGGCCCACAGCGTGGCGATTTCCCCCGCGATCGAGTGGCGGAGCCGTTTTGCGGAGGAATTGCTCGGAGGGGTCGTTGTCGTGGAAGGGAAAGCTCGCCTTCTGGCCGATGGTGACTGGGATAACACCCTCTATCGAAAGGTGTCCCCGCAGAAGGAGCGAACGGTCGATATCCGCCTGATTCCTTACTATGCCTGGGCCAACCGGGGGCAGTGCGAGATGACGGTCTGGATGCCTCTGCGGTAGAGCCGGCGACGTGTCATCGCCTGGATGGTCCTGTGAGCCGTGTGGTGGGCGGACTTCTCTTTCGGGATAGACAAATCGGGGCCCGCGCCATCGTGACGCGGGCCCCGGATTCAAAGTATACGCACTTCGGGAAGGCCACAACTGGGGCTTCCCTCTTGTCAGACGGCATCACGCCGCCATCGAGCCTATTCAGCCGCGGCAGGGTGGCCGACGCCGATATCATCGATGAAGATGATTCCGCTGCCGTCCGGGACAGGATTGTCCCGATCACCCACGCCGATGTATAACGTCTTGATCGCGCCGAGATTGACGTTGGTGAAGTCCGAAAGGGCAATGCGCCACTGCTCCCAGGTACTCCGCACCACCACGTCCGGATCGGGGTGTTTCACCACGGCAAGGCGGTTGTTCGTGTCCTGAATCGCCACGTACAGGTCGGCTAGGTGGTTAAACGCAAGGTCCGTTCCGATCTGTGCGACCTGCCACGGGCCTGGGGCCTCCGTGGAAGCCCCGAAGAACTCGGCGGTCGTCAGGACGTCTACATTGTGGCTGGTCACGGCCAGGCCGATGAGCACGGTGGCGTCCATCGGGATCTCCAGCGAAGACGGCTCGGTCGGATTGGCCTCCTCGATCATGGGCTCCCACGTGGTCCCGTCGCTCGAATGCTCGGCCTCGATGAGGTTGCCCGTGCGGGTCAGGCGGACCCAGTGCGGTGGCGTGACGGCCGCGGGCTCGCTGCGCGTGCTCACCGAAGTGCCGATGGGGAGCTCGCGGTACTGCCAGCCGACACGACCGTCCGCGGTGACATAGGCCATCGCATTCTTGACATCCGCGCCGAGTCCGTTGCGGATCATCACGCCGGCTTTCGCCCAGGGATCCGAGTTCTCCAGGCTGTCCACGCGGACCATGATCGAGCCGTCGCCCGAGAGCGACTTGAAGGCATAGGTGAATTGGTCCGCCGTGCCCCAGATATCCTCGCCGCCGGCGCTCATCGTGATCGTCTCGGGCGTCGTTTCCGCAAAGCCGACCGGATTGCCCCGCACGTACAGGCTCAGTGTATCGGCGCCGTCGATCGTCCAGTCCTGGGCCGAATCCCAGCCCCGTTCAACCTCCGAGTAGTACGGCGGATTCACATTGTTGTAATCCACCGGCATCGACTGCCTGCCGTCGTGAACGATCGTTTGCTCGGCGAACGGCGCCTCGAAGTAGCCGACGATCGAGCCGGTACCGTTGGTCAGGCCATCGAGCCACGTCTGCCAGATGGTCTCGCCGGCGTCGATATTGTCGGTGTAGCCCTCGAAGTCGTCCACCATAAGGTACTCTGCGGCGGTGAAGCTCCAGAGGTCTCCTTCCCAGACGTTCGGGGGCTCGGCGTCATCGATCTCGGCCACCTTCCAGTAGTACGTTCTTCCGAGTTCGAGACGACCGGGATCGTGGCTATTCTCTGCAATCGTAACGGCCGGCGCCGTGCCGTCTTCCACGGCCTGGCGATCTTCACCGAACCAGACCTTATGCTGGACCGCTTCTCTGCCGGCCCGCCAGGTCAGCAAGGCGTCCAGGGCCACGCCGGTCGCTCCGTCCGCCGGCTGCGGCTCTCGCGGCTTGACTGGAACATAGAGGAATCGCACTTCGCTCAAGCTGTACTGGGGCACCAGGCTGGCCCAATTGCTGCTGATCGTCAGCCGCACGTACTGCGCGGCTGCCCCGGCAAAGTCGATTACGGTGTTCGCCGCATACGTGTCGTCGCCGGTGGCCTGCGCGAACTCGAAGTCGCCCAGGGGCGTCCAGGTTTCACCGTCACTCGAGTACTCGATCGTGGTGTCCTTGGCTCCGAATCCGAACGTCGTTTCCAGCGCCTGGTTGGAGTTCCAGACCCACATCTCGTGAAGCTCATAGATCTTGTCAAATGCGTACTCGATCCAGGTCGGCTGGGGTCCGTCCTGGGCGCTAATCCACATATCCTCAGGTTTCGTCGAATGCTCGTCGACGTCGTTGAGGCCGGAGCCGTCGACGGTCTTCTCCGGGCCCATTCCTGCGCTGGAGCTGGAGGCCGTGGCTGTGACGCTCGCGATGGGATAGGAGTAAGGCTCGGTCGTGAAGCTCCAGACATCGCCTTTGTGGACCGTGGAGTCCGGCGGCGCATTGACTTCATCGACGCGCCAGTAATAGGTCTGCCCGATTTCGAGCAGGCCGTCGGGGTCGTACGCATTCGCGTCCTGGCCCGGACTGACCAGCACATTCAGCGGGTTGTCCGTGTCGGCGGCACTGACCTCGTCGAATGAGGTTCCCAGATATACGTTATGTGAGGCCGCAAAGAGCCCCGGGGTCCAGCCCAGGACCGCATCCAGCGGCACATCTACGGCCGCATCCTCCGGGTCAGGCGCCGTGGCGGTTGCCTGGACTCCAATCCCGAGCAGGTAGTTGATGGCGTTGAGGAACATCGTCTCGCCCTCGGGCGTGAAGTTCCACTCGCCCTGGACGGGGGATTCCTGTGTCCCGCCGCAGAAGAGCATTCGACGCTCGCCGGCGGTCTGGCTGGCTCCGCTGTAGAATTCGACGCCGGGCTCCCATTCGGCAATCCAACCCAAATCGCCCGTCGCCGCCTTGGCGATCAGTGTGCCGTTGCCCATGTCGGTCGTGCCAATGAAGGAGGTATTGGGCGAACCCTTCGCCCCATCCACGGCTCTCACCTGGTTGCTCGCATCGAGCGTAACGCCCCTGAATACGGGATGGTCGAGGACCACCGCCTGCAGTAGCGGGGCGCCGCTGTTGTTGGTTGCCGAGCCGGAGTCGACCCACAGCCAACGGTTGTTTCTGGCCAGATACGCACTCATCTGAAGCAGTGGCGTGGGGACAGCGTTCCACTGGGTCGGCTCTTCCCCGGTGTTATATCCGCCGCTATTGGCCGTGCGGCTGACGATGATGAGGTCTGCGGCGGTGAGGGCGGCGATCTTGCCGGCGTCGAGGGTCGTCCAGTAGCCGCGCTGCACATCCACGTCGTGTCCAAGCGCCACCAGCCAGTCCACCAGCTCGTAGTCATCCTGCTGGCCGTCGCCGTTGCGGTCCACATCCTCCGTCACCAGCACGATGTTGGCGCCGTAAGCCACAGGGCTTATGCAACAGGCCAGTATGACACACAGGAAAATGAGCTTCTTACACATGGAATTGCTCCTCCAAGAGAGTTTACACCACGGCGGCCATAGGCCTCGAAAAAGCCACCACCAATGATTATAGTGTACTCGGGCTGAATCACCAAACAGATTCCGGAAATGAGGAAAGTTGAATTCCTCTTCCTCGGGCAGGGCCCGATGTGGTCCTCGCAGGTCTCTCCAGGCCAAGGCTCCTGTGCGCCATCGGATCACGGACAAACAGGCCGGGGCCCGTGTCATTATGACACGGACCCCGGATTAGAGCATAACACCTCGGGAAGTCCACATCTGGCGCCTCCCTTTTACCGAACGGCCTTCACGCGGCCGCCGGGCTCATTCAGTTGCGGCGGGGTGGCCGACGCCGATATCGTCGATGAAGATGGTACCGCTGCCGTCCGGGACGGGATTGTCCGGGTCACCCACGCCGATGTACAGCTTCGTGATCGCACCGAGATTGACGTTGGTGAAGTCCGACAGGGCGATGCGCCACTGCTGCCAGGTGCTCTGCAGCACGGCATCCGGATCGGGATGCTTCACGACCGCGCGGCGATTGCTCTTATCTTGAATCGCCACATACAGATCGGCACGACTGTTGAACGTGATGTCCGTTCCAATCTGCTGCACCTGCCACGGGCCCGGGGCATCCGTGGAAGCGCCGAAGAACTCGGCCGTCGTCAGGGCGGTCGTCGTGTGGCTGGTCAAGGCCAGGCCGACCAGGACCGTGGGAGTCATCGCAATCTCCAGCGAGGACGGCTCGGTCGGATTGGCCTCCTCGATCATGGGATCCCATGTGATACCGTCGCTCGAATGCTCGGCCTTGATGAGATCACCCGTGCGGGTCAGCCGGACCCAATGAGGCAGTGTCACGGCATTAGGTTCGCTCCGTGTGCTCGTGGAATTGGCGGCCGGAAGGTTACGATATTGCCAGCCGACGCGACCATCCGCGGTGACAAAGGCCATTGCATTCTTGGAGTTATCTTCCAGGGTGTTGCGGATCATCACGCCGACCTTCACCCACGGATCGGATTGGATGACGCTGTCCACGCGGACTGTGATCGAGCCGTTGCCGGTGAGCGACTTGAAGGCGTAAGTGAACTGATCCGCCGTGCCCCAAATGTCTGTTCCGCCGGCGCTCATCGTGATCGTGTCGGGACCCGTTTCGGTGAAGTCGATCGGATTGCCCCGCACGTACAAGCTGAGCGTATCGGCGCCGTCGATCGTCCAGTCCTGGGGGGAATCCCAGCCCCGCTCGGCCTCCGAGTAGTACGGTGAATTCACATTGTTGTAGTCCAGAGGCATCGATTGCTCGCCGTCGTGGACAATCTCCTGCTCGGCGAAGGGCGCGTCGAAGTAGCCGACGATCGAGCCGGTGCTGTTGGTCAGGCCATCGAGCCACGTCTGCCAGATGGTTTCTCCGGCGTCGATATTGTCGGTGTAGCCCTCGAAGTCATCCACTATGACGTACTCGGTCGCGGTGAAGCTCCAAAGGTCTCCTTCCCAGGCACTGGGAGTCTCGGCCTCATTGATTTCCAGGACCTTCCAGTAATACGTCCGTCCGAATTCGAGAGGACCGGGATCGTAGCTGTTCTCTGCGATCGTGACGGCCGGGGCCGTGCCGTCTTCCACGGCCTGGCGATCTTCACCGAACCAGACCTTATGCTCGGCTGCTTCTCTGCCGGCGCGCCAACTCAGCACGGCGTCCAGGGCCACGCCCGCTTCTTCGGTTGCCGGCTGCGGCTCTCGCGGGCGGACCGGAGCATAGAAGAATCGCACCTCGCTCAAGCCGTATTGAGGCACCAGGTCGCGCCAGTTGCTGTTGATCGTCAGCCGCACGTACTGTGCGACGGCGCCGGCGAAGTCGATGGTGGTGTTCGCCGTATAGGTGGCATTGCCGGTGGCCTGCGCGAACTCGAAGTCGCCCAGGGGCATCCAGGACTCGCCATCCGTCGAGTACTCAATCGTAACGCTCTTGGCGCCGAAGCCGAACGTCGATTCCATCGTCTGATTGGAGTTCCAGACCGACAACTTGTCGAGCTTATAGGCCTTGTCGAATGCATATTCGATCCAGGTCGGCTGGGATCCGTCCTGGGCGCTGATCCACATATCCGTCGGTTCCGTGGAATGCTGGTCGGCGTCGTTGAGGCCGGAGCCGTCGACGGTCTTCTCTGGTCCCATCCCGGCGCTCGAGCTGGAGGCATTGGCCGTGACGTTTGCGACGGGATACGAGTAAGGCTCGGTCATGAAGCTCCAGACGTCGCCTTTGACGACTGTGGAGTCCGGCGGCGCGTTGACTTCATCGACACGCCAGTAATAGGTCTGCCCGATTTCGAGCAGCCCGTCAGGCTCATACGTGTTCGCGTCCTGGCCTGGGCTGACCAACACGTTCAGTGGGTTGCCGGTGTCGGCGGCGCTGACGTCCTCGAACGAGGTCCCCAGGTATACGTCATGTCCGGCCGCAAAGACTCCCGGGGTCCAGCTCAGAAGGGGGTCCAGGCGGACATCGGTCGCCCCATCGGTCGGGTTCGGCTTCGTAGCGATTGGCTTGTCTTCAATTCCCAACATGTACTTGACCGCGTTGAGGAACATCGTCTCACCGTCGGCATTGAGGTTGTACTGGCCGTCCGTGCCACCGTTTGTGCCGCTGATAAACAACATGCGCCGTTCGACAGCAGTCTCACCCGACCCGGCGTAGAATTCCTGTCCGGCCTGCCATTCCACGATCCACACGTACTCATCACTCTTGGCGATCAGCGTGCCGTTGCCGGGATCGGCGGTCTCCGCGAAGTTGGCCCCCTGGGTGAGGATCTCGACCCGGTTGTTTGCGTCCAGGGTCACGCCTTTGAAGATCGGATGATCGGGCAGCACCGCTTCCAGGGTGGGGGTGGCGGTCGGAGCGCCGGTCGTGTCGAGCCAGCGCCAGCGGCTGCTCCTGGCGATATGCCCGATCTGCATGAGGATCGGGGTGGTGACGGCGTTCCATTGGGTGGGCTCGTCACCATCGTCATAATTGCCGCTGTCCGTGTCCCGACTGATGATAATGAGATCCGCGGCGTTGAGGGCATCGATCTTCCCGGCATCGAGGGTGCGCCCCTCCGCGTTGCGGAAGTCCAGGCTGACGGTGTAGCCCTGCGCCACGAGCAGGTCAATCCACGCCTGGTCGTTATCGCTGCCTTTGTTGTCGGAGACCCACACAATCGTCGCCCCCTGCACCAACGGCGTCGCAACGAAAGCGAGCACCAGAGCTGAGAGCAGTAGTCTTCTAATCATTGTATTCCTCCTTCAGAAAGAAGAACAGTATGTACACCTTACCCACATTTCGAGACCCCTCCTTCCGGTGCGCACGAAGTGCGGCCCGCCGCTGTCGGCGTGTCGGCCTCCTTATCCCCATTGTGTTCAGGGGATTCGAAAACGAATCCTCCTCACATCGCTCCCCGCATCAGGATTCCGTAGGAGTCCTGTGTCCGGCCCACGATCATTCTCACGAAAGTGTATAATACCCCGATCGTTGGCCTAATGTCAAGCAGAAAAGCATGCGACCCGGACGTTGGGCACGCCCGCAAATTCACGCGGGAATCGCCAAGATTGTCTCTGCTTTCGAGCCACGAGGATGGTAGGATGGCTCCATGGTTATCAGGAGGTCCATCGTGAAAGAGATAGCAAAGCCCCTCTTCGCATTCTTCCTGTTGTGGCTGGCTCCGCTCACGAGCGCGCCGGCGGCCTTCCAGCATCCCGGCCTTCTGCACTCCCGGGCGGAACTGGATCGGATCGCACAGATGGTCCGGGAGGGCGTCGAGCCGTGGAGCAGTGGGTTCGAGCCGCTCCGAGTGCACGCGCAGTCGCAGGCCGACTGGCGTTTGCGCGGACCCTTCGAGAAGGTGTCGCGGGGCGCACGCGAGAACCTCCACAACTCCGAGCTGGCGGCCGATGGCAATGCCGCGTATCAGAACGCCCTGATGTGGGCCATTACGGCCGATGAGGCGCATGCCGTCAAAGCCGTCGAAATCCTGAACGCGTGGTCCGGCGTGCTCCGGGAGATCGCCGGCCACGACAAGGAGCTCGCCGCATCGCTGTACGGGTTCAAGTACGTCAACGCGGCGGAGATCATTCGATATACATACGACGGGTGGCTGCCGGCGGACATCGAGCGATTCGCAGCGATGGTGAGGGAAGTCTTCTATCCGGTCATCGAGGACTTTGCGACGTTCGCCAACGGCAATTGGGATACAGCCTGCATCAAGACGATGATGGCGATCGGCGTGTTCCTGGACGACCCGGCGTGCTTCGAGCGGGCCGTCGACTACTTCTATCACGGATCGGGCAACGGCGCGCTGACGCACTACGTGATCAACGAAGAAGGGCAGTGCCAGGAAAGCGGCCGCGACCAGCAGCATACGCAATTGGGGCTGGCCCATCTGGCGGAGGCCTGCTGGATCGGGTGGAGTCAGGGGCTCGATATGTACTCGGCGGCGGATGACCGCCTGCTCAAAGGATTCGAGTACACGGCGAAATATAACCTTGGCTTTGAGGTCCCGTTCACGCCATATCGTGACACGACGGGTAAGTACTATGCCGAGGCGATTTCCACAAAGGGGCGCGCCCGTCTACGCCCGATCTTCGAGATGGTCTGGAACCACTATGAGCAGCGCATGGGTGTCGCCGCGCCGTACACAAAGCAGGCGGCCGAGCGGATTCGTCCCGAAGGCGCCGCCTTTCAGTCGGATCACCCGGGGTTCGGCACGCTGCTGTTTACGCTGCCGCCTGCGCCCCCGATGCCGGCTGATTACGCTATTGGTGCAGATCTGTCCTTTCTCAAACAGGTCGAGGATCAGGGCGTAGTGTTCAAAGACAACGGCGAGCCCAAGCCCGGCCTGCACATCTTCCGCGACCACGGCTACCGATGGATTCGCCTGCGGCTGTTCCACACGCCGACACGACTGCCAAACAACCTGGAATACACACTCGCTCTGGCCCGCGAGGCGAAGCTGCTCGGATACAAGTTTCTGTTGAATTATCACTATTCTGACACGTGGGCCGATCCGGGCAAGCAATTCATCCCGAAGGCATGGGAGGGCAAGTCGCACGCGGAGCTGGTGCAGGCCGTGCGGGAGTATACGCGCGACACGATCGCGGCGTTTCGAGAGGCCGGCGCGCTGCCGGACATGGTCCAGATCGGAAACGAAATCACGCCCGGGATGCTCTGGCCCGACGGCAAGCTGCCGGACAACTGGGACAATTTTGCGGAACTGGTGCAGGCCGGAATTGATGGGGTGGATGTCGGCCGAGCCGACCAGCCCCGACCGCGAATCATGATTCATATCGACAAGGGCGGAAACCGGAAGGCCACGAAGTGGTTCTTCGACAAGCTGAACTCGTACAACGTACCCTACGACGTCATCGGGCAGTCCTTCTACCCGTGGTGGCACGGCTCGCTCCAGGACCTCCGCGAGAACCTGGCGTTCATGGCCGGCGCGTACGACAAGGACATCATCCTGGTGGAGGTGGCCTATTGCTGGCGGCCCACGGAATACCGAAACAAAGAGGCCCCGTTCCCGGAGACGCCAGTAGGGCAGCGGCAGTTCCTGGACGAGGTGAATCGAGCGGTTCTCGACACCCCCGGCGGGCGGGGCAAAGGCGTCTTCTGGTGGGAGCCGGCCGTGATGGGCCGGCTGCGCAGCCGGGGCTTTTTCGACGACGAGGGCAACGCCTTGCCCGTCCTAAGGGTATTCGACAGAGTCACTGAATGAGTTGGCGTGTGATCATGGATACGAAGGAACACTGCGACCGTGGAAACCTGAAATATCGCGCGCGGTCGCGGCGTCTTTGCAGTGACATGGATATGAGTCCGAACTTCCGCTCCCATCGTGGGAGCGCGTCGAGCAGTGTCGTGCAAAGTCTTTTCTGGAGGGCAGTGCCATGAAGAAGCATCTGATTGTTGCATCGGCTATCGTGACGGTTCTGGTCGTGGCGTTGGCGTCTGTGGCGCAACAACGCCCGGGCGCGGAGCGCTTCCGGCAGCGTCGCGAGGCGCAAATGAAGGCGCTGGATACCATCCAGCAGAATGCCGCGAAGCTCAAGACGGCGATGGAAGAGGCGGGTCGGGCCATGGAGAACCGTCCGAGCTATCAGGACCTCTCCGAAGACGAGAGAACCAAGCTGCGCGAGGAGTTCATGAAGAGGCGCGAGCAGCAGCAGCAACTCGTCGGCGAGATGGAACAGGAGTTGATGAGGCTCAAGGGCCGCTCGCAGTTGTGGCGGGAGTATGACGAGTCGATGGAGCCTTTGAAGGAGATCCAGGTCTCCGCGCAGCTTGAGAAGGCGCAGATGACCGCTACCAAGATCGACGAGTTGGTGGCCCAGCGTCAGAAGCAGTTTGAGGACAGGCTGACCTCGCTCGGCTATGACCCGACCCAGAGGCCTCGTTTCCGCGGGCGCCAATAGGCGAGAAAGCCAGTTGTTTCGAATCTCCCGAAATCAGCTCTGCTGATCGTGGGACGCGGGACCGCTGCGCGTCTGGACGGACAAAAAGGCCCTGCCTTGCGGGATTGTGTTGTGCCGATACAATTTCCGCAGGGTGGGGCCTTATTAGCTACAGAGAAAACAAGGAGTGTACGATGGGCACACGACACGGAGCCGTCACGGTTGGCCTGATCGCGGCAGTATTGATCCTTCCGGGATGCGCGCAATGGGCGGGCAAGCCCGCCGGCGCGATTGCCCGGACGCGAGCGAAAGCATTTGCCAATCCTCGCGATGTGGCGAACTCCAATCGCGACTGGAAGTTCGCCCGGGGCAGTCGGCAGGGGGCCGAGAAGCCGGACTTTGACGATGCGGATTGGCAGGCGGTGCGTCTGCCGCACGATTGGGCGATTTCGGGGCCCTTCGATCCAAACGAGAACGGCTACGCCGGCAAGCTGCCCTGGCGAGGGGAGGGCTGGTATCGAAAGACGTTCACACTCGATGGGACCGACAGCAACCGACGTGTGTATTTCGACTTCGACGGCGTGATGGCGTTTCCCAAGGTCTACGTCAACGGGCAGTTGGCGGGCCAATGGGATTACGGCTACATGTCGTTCCGCGTCGATGCCACGCCGTACGTGACGTTCGGTGCGGACAACGTCATCGCGGTTCACGCGGACACGCGCAACCAGGGCACGCGGTGGTATCCCGGAGCGGGGATCTATCGCAAGGTGACGATGACAGTCTGCAATCCAATCCACATCGCCCATTGGGGCACATACGTGACCACGCCGGAAGTCACAGACGAATCGGCTACAGTTCGAGTTCGCTCGACAATCCAGAACTATCTTGACACTAACACGCAGGCGACTCTCGACGTCATGATCCTGGATCCCAAAGGCAACCCGGCCGCCACGAGCCGGGTCCCCGTCGATCTGTCGGCCGGTGGTGCAACCGAGATGTACCAATCGTTGACCGTCAAGACACCACAGCGATGGGACATTGAGACACCGCGACTGTACACCGTCAGTACCGCCGTCCGAATTGACGGCAAAGTCATGGACATGGACAAGACAACGTTCGGCATCCGCACGTTCCGGTTCACGGCCGATGACGGTTTCCATCTGAACGGCCGGCGGGTGCAGCTCTACGGCGTGAACCTCCACCACGACCACGGGCCGCTCGGCGCCGCCTTCTACACCCGCGCCATGGAGCGGCAATTGGAAATCATGCGGGACATGGGCGTCAACGGGATCCGCACGAGCCATAATCCGCCCGCGCCGGAATTGCTCGATCTGTGCGACCGGATGGGATTCGTCGTATGGGACGAGGCCTTCGACAAATGGGACGACAAGGCCGGCCGCATCGAAGGGCAGCCGTCCTTGGAGGAATACGGCGAGAAGCAGATTCGCAATCTGGTCCTGCGCGATCGCAACCACCCGAGCATCGTCATCTGGTCGATCGGCAACGAGATCGGGAACCAGCCATACGATCGCGAGGGCAAGTCGCCCGAGCGGGTGAAGTTCATGAGCGAGTTCGTCCGCAAGTACGACCCGACGCGGCCCGTCGGCATCTCCTGCCACATCCCCGGTACGGCGGATGAGCCGATCCTCGACGCACTCGATCTGACCGGCTGGAACTACGCACGGCGCTACGCCCGCTATCGCGAGCGGTACCCCGACAAGCCGATCCTCTACAGCGAGTCGGCCTCGGCCCTGAGCACACGCGGATTCTACAGTCTACCTTTCCCGAACGAGAAGACCGACTACTCCGAGCAGCTCCAGGTCGATTCGTACGATCTGAACGCGGCCGCCTGGTCGGACATCGCCGACGCGGAGTTTCAGTTAATGGAGGACGACCGGTTCGTCGCCGGCG
>Ga0207752_1000694_pt1 | contig 15691 bp, 13 predicted proteins | sample Pon2CUnioCityCA_6_FD_187272 | JGI IMG/M metagenome (GOLD analysis project Ga0207752, IMG submission 187272) | Marine sediment microbial community from Union City, CA, USA - Pond 2C Sediment 2 (SPAdes) | ecosystem: Environmental > Aquatic > Marine > Intertidal zone > Salt pond sediment ...
CGGGGAAGCATGGGTCCAGTTCAAAGCACAATACTACATCTTCGCTCTGGCCTTCGTCGTGTTCGATGTCGAAGCCGTATTTCTGTTGCCCTGGGCGCTGGCCTACCACACCTTGGAGCTTTACGCCGTAATTGAGGCAATTATCTTCATCCTGATCCTACTCGGCGCGTTGCTTTACATATGGCGCAAGAATGCGCTTGAGTGGATGTAAATCCCCGTCCTTCACGAATGCGCCTCGACCGATTCAACGAAACTCATAGGAGTTAGCCTAAATGGAATCTTTCAACAACTTCATCGCCAACATGGGACCCTGGTTGCAGGGTTTGTTGGAATCCATCGGCCTGCCAGAAGTATGGGCCAAGGTAGCCGTGCTGGGCGTCGGCGGGTTTGCACTGGCTTTCGTACCGCTGGTCGCCGTCATCTTTCTCATCTGGGCCGCGCGCAAAATAGTCGCCCGCATGCAGGATCGGATCGGCCCCAACAACTCCGGCCCCTACCCCGGCCCCTACGCTCTTTTCCAGACTTTTGCCGATGCCATCAAGATGCTGACCAAAGAGGATGTAATCCCCACTGCCGCCGACCGATGGGTCTTTAACATCGCCCCGATAATCATGCTGACAGTCGCCGTGCTGGTCTGGGCCGTCATCCCCGTAGGGAAAAATATGATCGGTGCAGATCTCAACATCGGCATTTTTTACGTCCTCTCCCTCGGTTCCGGAGGAATGGTCTCGTTGCTGATGGCCGGATGGGGTTCCAACAACAAATATGCCCTTCTGGGCGCTCTGCGCGCAGTAGCCAATATGATCAGTTACGAGGTTCCACAGATCCTCTCTGTTCTGGCCGTGGTGATGATAGCCGGTTCCTTCTCAATGCAAAAGATCACTCAGGTGCAGAACATACCCTTCCTCTTTGTGATGCCTGTGACAGCGATTCTTTTCTTTATCTCTTCCCTAGCAGAGGTGGGGCGGCAGCCTTATGACCTGGTAGAAGCCGATTCAGAGATCGTAGCCGGATATTTTGTCGAGTACAGCGGTATGAAATTCGGCCAGTTTTATCTATCCGAATTTATAAACAACTTTGCCATCTCTGTTATCACGGCGACACTGTTCCTGGGAGGCTGGCAGGGGCCATTTGTCGATAGTGTGCCAATTTTAGGTTCGCTGTGGCTCTTGCTCAAATCCCTCCTTGTTTTCTTCGTTCTATTATGGCTGTGGGGATCAATGCCCCGTCTACGCATCGACCAAATGTTGAACTTTAACTGGAAGTTCCTGGTGCCAGTAGCGCTGATAAACATCTGTGTGGTGGCCCTGGTGGGCAAAGCGGTCCCGCCGGGTGCCGGGCCATGGATGCAAGAAGGCGCGCTTCTAGGAGCCAACGTCCTGCTGGCAATGGCAATATTGGCCACGTTGGCGATAGCAGGACAGCGGAAACGACAGGGGGTCAGGAATTAGAGGTTAGTGAGAGAGATCAAGTGGCAAGGGCAAAGATGCAGAGTTATAAAAACTTGCAGGTGTGGCAGCGGGCGGTGCAGTTCAGCGTAGAAATCTACCGCATGACACGAGATTTTCCCAAGCACGAATTGTACGGCGGGTTAACAGATCAGATTCGGCGCCTCGGCAGTTTCGCTCCCTCTCAACATCGCTGAAGGTCACATTCGCCATTCCAAGCGTGTTTGCGAACCACGTAGACATCGCACTAGGTTCAGCGGCAGAGTTGAATACGCAGTTGCTCATTGCCCGCGAGATCGACTATTTTGCGCTAGAGGATCACCAGCAGATGATTGCTGAACTGACAGAAATCACTAAAATGCTACATGGCTTACATCGAGCAATTAGTTAGGGGTTAGGGATCAGGGGCTAGCAACTAATCTCTAACAACTAACCAAAGGTTTTGACTATGCAAATCACACTTCAACAAATTTTGTTCCTCATTTTTGGCACAATCACACTAGGAGCAGGGCTGATGGTGGTGACGCGACGTAACGTATTCCACGCCGCGTTGTTTCTGATTCTCTCTTTCTTCGGCGTAGCGGGACTGTACGTGCTGCTGGAAGCCCCATTCCTGGCCGCCGTGCAGTTGTTCATCTACATAGGCGGCATCGCTATCCTGATACTCTTCTCCATAATGCTCACGCGGGAAATGATGAACCCCTGCATCGCCGGAGAAAACCGTCAGTGGTGGTTAGCGGCACTAGCAGCAGTTGCGCTGTGCGCTGTTCTGGGATGGATGGTGCTGAATCATAAATGGGCCCCGCCCGCCGGGGACGTTCCGCCAGAGAGCATCACTAATCTTGGCAAAGCTTTGGTAGACCCGGCCGGGCTAGTGTTGCCCTTTGAGGTCGCATCAGTCCTGTTACTGGTCGCCCTCATCGGCGCGGTAACGATCGCAAGAGAACGATAAAGCTTCTTCATCAAGGAGACACAGTCAATGAATCTCAACCTACTCGTCAACATATTTGTTCCTATAATCGGCGTCCTTGGTTTGGCTATAATCGCTGGGCTTTACCTATGGTTGCGAAATCAGGATGCCGGCACAGAGCGCATGAAGGAAGTGGCCAGTTTCATCCAGATTGGAGCCAACGCTTTTCTCCGCCGCGAGTTCATCACCATCACTCCATTTGTGGCGATCTTGGCTGTGCTATTGTTCATAGTCATGCCAGAGGGCAAGTGGCAGATCGCCGTGGGTATTATCACCGGGGCGGCCTTCTCTCTACTGGCTATCTACGTTGGGATGAACGCATCGGTGCGAGCCAACGTGCGCACCACCAGTGCGGCCCGTACTTCGGCCGGCAAAGCGCTAACCATCGCTTTCCGTGGCGGTTCGATTATGGGGCTTTGTATCGTAACCCTCAACATGCTAGGAATCATACTGCTGATGTGGCTCTTTGGCGTGAACCCGGACAATCCAGAGGGAATTAGTTTGCTGGTCGGCTTTGGCTTTGGGGCCAGCCTCTCGGCGCTCTTTGCCCAGTTGGGCGGCGGCATCTATACCAAAGCCGCCGACATCGGGGCCGACCTGGTGGGCAAGGTTGAGGCCCGTATTCCAGAGGACGATCCGCGCAACCCGGCCGTCATCGCCGACCTGGTAGGAGACAACGTCGGCGACTGCGCCGGCCGCGGCGCCGATCTCTTCGAATCTGGCGCTGACAACGTGATCACCACAATGATCGTCGCGGCATCTCCCATCTTTATGGCCAAATACGGCTGGGCCGGCGTCATGTTCCCTCTCGTAGCACGGGCGATTGGCATCCTGGCCACAATAGTTGGCGTCTTTATGGTGCAAGGACAAGACAAGAGAAATCCCACTCAGGCGGTCAATATTGGCCTTCTTGGCACTTCTGCGACCTGTCTGGTGTTCTTCTACGGCGTAGCGCGCTGGATGATGCACGATATTGGACTCTTCTGGGCCCAGGTACTGGGGATGGTGGGGGTCTTTGCGATCGTATTCGTCGTCCAGTATTACACCGGCCCCCACGGGAAACCGGTGCGCGAGACCGCCCGGTACGCTCAGGGCGGGCCGGCGCTGGGCATCCTACAGGGATTCTCCTACGGCATGGAGAGCACGGTTTGGGGTTCGTACATCCTGGGGGCCATTGTCCTCCTCTCCTACTTTATCGGAGGCGGAGGATTGGCCGGTATCTACTACGTCGCCGCCGCCACGATGGGCATCAAGGAAATGAAAGGCATCATCATGGCCGGCGACACCTTTGGCCCGATCGCCGACAACGCCGCCGGCATCAGCGAGATGGCCGGACTGGGCGATGAGACGCGCAAAGCAGGCGATGCTCTGGACGCTGTGGGCAATGTGACCAAAGCCCTGGCTAAAGGATACGCCATGGGCGCGGCGACGATGGGCAGTATAGTGATCCTCTTCGCCTATCTCTTTGAGCTTGCCCGTATACAGAACATCCAGGTGACCAACATCAACGACTTTATGGTCAACCTGGTCAATCCCGCCAGCATCACCGGCCTGTTCTGTGGGGTCGCCATGCCCTACCTGTTTTCAGCGCTCACCTTGCGCGCGGTCAACGATGGCGCATTCAAGCTGATTGACGAAGTGCGACGCCAATTCCGCGAGATTCCGGGCCTGATGGAAGGCAAAGCGTTGCCGGACTATGCACGCTGTGTAGATATCGCCACGCTCAATGCCCTGCGCAAGATGGTAGGGCCCACCATCGTCTCACTGGTGATCCCTGTCATAATAGGCTTCATCCTGGGCCCCTGGGCGTTGGCAGCTTATCTGATCGGCGTAAAGACATCGTCGTCGGCATTATCCAAGGCCATGTTCAACGCCGGCGGCACCCTCGACAACGCCAAGAAACTGGTCGAAGAGGGAGAGTTCGGCGGCAAGGGCAGCGAGGCCCATGCCTCGGCCGTGATCGGCGACACCTTTGGCGACCCTTTGAAGGACACAGCCGGCCCATCTCTGCACATCCTGGTCAAACTACAGAATATTATGTCCATCACCCTGCTGCCACTGTACGTAAAATATGGCCTGGACCTGTTCTAGATATAGTGGATTGATTTATAGGGAGCATAACTATGGTTCTTTTGGAATGGTATCTCTTGTTGGCAGCAGCTTTATTCTGCGCTGGCCTCTACGGTGTCTTATCGCGGCGTAACGCTATTGCCATCTTGATGGGCATCGAATTGATGCTCAATGCTGTCAATATCAATCTGGTCGCCTTCTGGCGCTACACGGAGCCAGCCGCCGTGACCGGACAGGCATTCGCGCTGTTCGTCTATGCCGTCGCCGCGGCCGAGGCGGCCGTAGGCCTAGCCCTCATCATCGCTTTATGGCGCACCCGCAACACAATCGCCCTGGAGGAGATCGACCTGCTCAAAGGTTAACACGAGGTATCTATGACTACCACTTTGCTCAATCTTGCCTGGCTCATACCAGTTTTTCCTTTCCTAGCTTTTGTTCTTGTCCCTCTGGTTACATACCGCAACCGCAAGCTGAGCCACAGCCTGGTCATCGGCAGCATCGCCATGGCCTTTTTGCTGGGTCAGATCGTCTTCTGGACAGCGGTGACGGCCCCGGACGTGCTTCCTTTCGAGTCCGAGTCCATCCACTGGCTATCGGCTGGAGTAGAACGATTTAGGCTAGCAGTCTATATTGACCCAGCCACGACCATAATGCTCTTCATGGTGCCGCTGGTCTGTATGATGATCTTCATCTACAGCGTGGGGTACATGAACTTTGGCACAGACCAGGTAGACTCACGCTACAGCCGCTTCTTCGCTTACCTGGCCCTTTTTGCCACCGGCATGCTGGGTATGATCGTCTTTAACAACCTGCTGACCTTTTTCATCTTCTGGGAGATTATGGGCACCTGCTCATATCTCTTGATCGGCTTCTGGTACGAGAAGAAGTATCCCGACCCCGATAAGATCACGCCCAAGGAGGCCGGACTCAAGGCCTTCATCGTGACCAAGGTTGGCGACCTGTTCTTTATGCTGGGGCTGGCGCTACTCTATGCCGAAATCGGCTCGCTCACCTACGGCGACATATTTAGCCCCGAGACGCTGGAGCACCTGGCGACCACAGGCTTTATGGGCACCCAGTTCCCGCTGGCGGCCGCTATCGCGCTGCTGCTCTTTGGCGGGACGGTGGGCAAGAGCGCCCAGTTCCCGCTCCACACCTGGCTGCCCGACGCGATGGAAGGCCCCACCCCGGTCTCGGCCCTGATCCATGCCGCGACGATGGTCTCGGCCGGCGTCTTCCTGGTGGTACGCTGCTTCCCGCTCTTTGTGGCAGTTCAACAGTTCACCCACTTTGAGCCGATCCACATGACCATCGTGGCCGGCATCGGCGCTTTCACCGCCATTTTTGCCTCCATCTTGGCTGTCGCCCAGGACGACGTCAAAGGCGTGCTGGCCTATTCTACAATCAGCCAGTTGGGCTACATGGTATCCGCGCTGGGTCTCGGCGCCTACGTGGCTGGCGCGTTCCACTTGATAACGCACGCTTTCTTCAAGGCGCTCCTGTTCCTCAGTTCCGGCTCGGTGATCCACGGGATGGAACACGGCCACCATCACGCCCACGAACATGCCCACGAGCACGAGGAGGAACACGAGGAAAAGTGGTTTAACCCCAACGATATGAAGAATATGGGCGGGCTGGCCCAACGTATGCCGCGCACATTTTGGCCCTTCCTCCTGGGCGGGTTGGCGCTTTCCGGCTTCCCCCTCTTCACCGCCGGGTTCTGGTCAAAAGACGAGATTCTGGCCAAGGCCCACACAGCTTCCCCCATCGTCTTCTGGGTGCTGACCATGGCCGCTGCTCTAACCGCTTTTTACACCGCGCGGCAGATCTGTATGACCTTTTTCGGCAAGCCGCGCACCGAGGCCGCCAAACACGCCCCCGAAAGCGTGCCCTCAATGACAGTTCCGCTCGCTATCCTGGCCTTCTTTGCCATCACGCTGGGCTGGGTCGGCATCCCTGACCATTTTCCCATCATCGGCCCTGTGATTCCCAATTGGTTCGAGCATTTCGTCGGCCCAACGATTGAGGCCGGCGAGCACGCTGCCGAACACGCGATGAAGGTCGCCGGGCATCTCTCGGAAGGAGAACACAAGGCTCATTCACAGTTGCCTCTGGTTATGGGGCTGACGGCCGCCCTGGGCGGACTGTTCGTGGGTTGGCTGGTCTATGGCCGCAAACCGCTCAAGGCCGGGCAGATGGACCCTGTTGAAGCTGCAATGCGCAAGGTGCGGCTGGGCTGGCTCTACGAGGCAATGCGCAATCGCTTCTATTTCGACGAGCTATACCAAGCCACTTTCGTGAACGGTTCCATCTGGTTGGCAAACGTGTTCGACGCCTTCGACTACGGTCAGCCGCAGGAAATGGAGGTCGAAGGTGAGGTAGTGATCGTGAGAAAACATGGCTTTGTAGACGGAATAGTACACGGCGCCGGTTCCATCGGCCGGGTCTTTTCCGAAGCCGCGTCCTGGTTCGATATCAACGTCGTGGACGCACTAGTCAATCTGGTCGGGCGCGCCGGAAAACTCACCTCCGTCGGTCTCGATATCTTTGACCTCAATGTAGTGGACGGAGCCGTCAACGGCGTCGGCGCAGTGACGAAAGCCAGCGGCCGTCCCTTGCGTCGCATCCAGAACGGCCTGGTGCAGAACTATCTACTAATAGCATCCATAACGGTGCTGGCTCTAGTAGCGACGTTCTTTGTAATCATATTCTGAATGTAGAAGGAACGAAAAGAAAGAAACAGGAGAGCACAATATGTTTCCAATCCTAAGCGTTACCCTATTAGTCCCGTTAGCAGGCGCAGTACTGATTATGGCCATCCCACGCGAGGATGCAAAAAGCATCCAGAGAGTGGGCATATTCTTCGCCTTCCTGACGCTGATACTCACAACCATCATCTGGATACTCGTGGCCCCGAATGCCGGTGAGATGCAGCTACAGGAAAAATATCCCTGGATCAGAACTTTCAACGTCTGGTTCCACCTGGGAGTAGACGGTCTCAGCGCACCGCTGCTATTCCTGACCGCCCTGCTGACAACTCTGTCGTTGTTCTACTCCGCCCACACCATTGAGGAGCGAGTCAAGGAATACTACTTCCTGTTCCTCATATTGGAGATGAGCATGTTCGGCGTTTTCCTCTCCCTGGACCTGGTGATGTACTATGTCTTCTGGGAGATAGAGCTGGTGCCGATGTTTCTGCTCATCGGCGTGTGGGGCGGCGAGAACCGCCAGTACGCCGCACTCAAGTTCTTCCTCTACACTATGGCGGGCAGTGTGGCCATGCTGCTGGCCATCATCGGCGTCTACTTCCAGACCGGCACCTTCAATATCCTGGAAGCAGTGACGGCGCAGCCCTTTGCTGGGAACTTCGTTTGGGCCAGTGTGGCCTTCTGGGCCTTCTTTGTCGCCTTTGCCATCAAGGTTCCGGCCTTCCCCTTCCACACCTGGCTGCCGGACGCTCACACCGAAGCGCCTGTATCGGGCAGCGTCATCCTGGCCGGCATCTTGCTCAAGCTGGGTGCCTATGGGCTGATCCGAGTCGTATTGCCCATGTTCCCCGCGCAGTTCAAGTACTTTGTCCTGAATGTGCCCATTATCCCCATCATGGCCGTCGCGAGCATTGCCTACGGCGCAATGGTCTGTATGGCCCAATGGGACCTCAAACGGTTGATCGCCTACTCGTCGGTGGCACACATGGGATACGTCACTCTGGGACTGTGCGCAGCAGCGGCCAGCATCGGGACGCTTGGCGTCGAGACGAACTTTAACGCAGCAGCATCGGGCCTTAGCGGCGCGTCGTTCCAGATGTTTGCCCACGGTATTATCACGGGCGGACTGTTTTTCTTGGTCGGCGTTATTTATGATCGAGCCCATACTCGCCAATTGAAGGCATTCGGCGGATTGGGCAAACAAATGCCCTACTACTACAGCGTCGTGCTGGTGGCCGGATTTGCCTCGCTAGGACTGCCTGGGCTGGCCGGATTCTGGAGCGAGTTCTTCGTCTTCCGCGGTGCGATAAACTCTATTCCCCTCGCCGCCTTTATCGGCGTGCTGGGCGTGGTCTTTACCGCAGCCTACATCCTGTGGAAGATAATCCAATACGTCTTCCTGGGCGAACTAGACGAAGAAAAATGGGGCCATCTACCTGATATGACATGGTGGGAAAAAGTGACGATGTGGCCTCTGATAATCATCATGGTATTCCTTGGCTTCTACCCCGCCCCGCTGCTGGATACATTCAACGCTGCGATGACGACGTTACTACAAACACTACCCTAGCACACAGGGAGGAGGACGACATTGTTTGGAGAACCCACACTCACATTGGGGCAGACAATAGGGCTTCTTTCGCCCGAACTGCTGCTCCTCCTGGCAGGGCTGATCATTCTAGGATTGGACGCCATCTCCCCGCACAAGGAGGAAAAAGCGTGGCTGCCTCGCGTCACACTGGCGGGACTGGCCGCCGCACTGGTCGCTGCGATCATGCTTTGGGGCTACAATACACGGGTGCTTGCCGTGCTCTCCTGCGATCCCTTCGCTCTGGTGATCAAAATGGTGGCCCTGGTTGCGATGGGAATCGTAGTTCTTGTCTCTGACGTGTACATTCGCGCCCACAGCCGATATCAAGGTGAGTTCTACGCCCTACTGCTCTTTTCCACACTGGCGATATGTCTGTTGGGTGGAGCGACCAACTTGATCATGGTCTACCTGGCCTTTGAGTTCCTCAGCATCACATCCTACATCCTCACAGGCTACCTGCGTGAAGACAAGCGCTCGACAGAGGCAGCGATCAAATACTTCTTGTACGGCGCTGCCGTTTCATCGATCATGCTCTACGGTATGTCCTGGTTCTACGGGCTGACGGGGACCACAGATTTGGCCAGTATCGCAAGCGCCCTGACAGAAACCTGGCGACCGGTCATTCTTCCCTCACTGGTGTTCGTGGCGGCAGGGTTCGCTTTCAAGATTGGGGCCGTGCCCTTCCACCAATGGGCGCCGGACGCCTACGAGGGCGCGCCAACGCCGGTCACCGCTTTCCTTTCCGTTTGTCCCAAGATCGCCGGTTTCGCCGTCATCTTGCGCGTGCTGATGACGGCTCTGCCGCCATCGGGCCTGGGAATTCTAGGAGGAGATTGGCGTGCGTTGCTGATGGCAATATCCGCTATCACGATGACGTTCGGCAACTTGGTGGCGATGTGGCAGACGAACATCAAGCGAATGCTGGCCTACTCCAGCATCGCCCAGGCCGGCTACATTCTCGTCGGCGTGGTCTCTGCCTCCGAACGAGGCGTGACTGCGGTGCTGCTCTACCTGCTCGCCTACGCAGTGACCAATCTGGGCGCCTTTGCCGTCGTGATCGCCTTCTCTAATCAGATCGGCTCCGACGAGATTGAGGACTATGCCGGGTTGCACAAGCGGGCGCCGGGGTTGGCGCTGATACTGATCATCTGCCTGCTCTCGCTGGCTGGCATCCCACTGACGGCCGGCTTCATTGGCAAACTGTGGCTATTCTCCGCGGCTTATGAGGCTGGGCTGCTCTGGCTGGCTGCCATCGGCGTGATCAACAGCGTCATTTCTGTCTCCTACTACTGGAAGATCATCCGCGCCATATACCTGCTCCCAGCAGAGACAGAGGAACGGCTGTCTACCTCGCCCGCGCTGTCGGTCGCGCTAGGCTTGGCGGTGACAGGAGTTTTCGCGGTGGGAATCTTCCCTGGTCTGCTTCTGGATCTGCTCCGTACCGCCGCCCAGGTATTTGGAGGGTAGGGAGAATAAGGAGAAACCATGTCCTCACGTAAATCCGGCGAATGGATGGACGCGGCCTGGGTGCTGGTGATGGGCGCTCAGGGTGGACTGATGATCGCCTTGCCTGTACTGGTTGGGCTGGCGTTGGGCTTCTGGCTGGATAGCCAATTTGGCACCTTGCCCTGGATTAGCATTGTGCTGACGCTGGTCGGGGCCACAATTGGGCCAATCATGCTTTATCGTTGGGTGACTTCATCGGTAACGACACACCTGGAAAATAGAATGAAAAACAAGAAGCAACAAGACGAGGAGACACTCGAATGAATGTAGGAGCAGCCCTCAAAACCCGACGCGGTCGGGTTATACTCATACTCGTCGTGCTGGGCATAGTGGTCCTGTGTGGGATGGGAGTGTTTGGAGGAGAAAAGTTACCCGTAATCTCGCTGGCGGCAGAGCAGATACCACTGCCTTTCACGCTGCCTGTCTTTGGCGATAGCATCCCCAACACATTGCCTTCTACTTGGCTGACGATGATCATCCTGGTTGGGGTCACGCTGGCCTACAATCGGGCGCAGCGCAAAGAAGGACCGCCCTCACGTTTTCGGATCGCTGTAGAAGCCGTCGCAGAAGGTATGCTTGATTTTATGAAAAACGCGGTCGGCGAGAACGCCCGCATCTTTTTCCCATTGGTAGCGACGTTTTTTCTGTTCATCGCCGTCAGTAACTGGTGCGGCATCCTGCCGGGATTCGGCTCTGTCGGCGTGTATGCGCCACACCACATCGAGGATACAGCCGTCGCCGAGCACGGTGATAGCGAGGAACACGATGAAGAGGGCGAGGAACACGTCGAAATGGAACTGGTTCCCTTCTTCCGTTCAGCTAACGCTCACCTCAGCACAACGCTGGCGTTGGCCATCGTCTCGGTGGCTGCGGCCCAGTACTTCGGCTTCAAGATGCAGGGAGCTGCTTACTTGAACAAGTACCTGAACTTCAGAGCTTCCTCTCCCAAGCCCGATCCATCCACCCAGAAAGGTATGGAGGGAGTCATATCCAAGTTGGCGCGATGGATGGAAATAATCATTAACGGGATCGTCGGCCTGCTAGAGATCATCCTGGAGGCGCTCAAAGTTCTCCCCTTCTCCTTCCGTCTCTTTGGCAATATCTTTGCCGGTGAGGTGTTGCTTTTCGTAGTCAGTTACCTGTTCGCCTTTGTTTTCCCCATCATCTTTTTGGGTTTGGAACTCTTTGTGGGACTCATTCAGGGGCTTATTTTTGCAATGCTTACCCTGGTTTTCTTCTCTATAGCGACGACCTCCCATCACGGTGAGGAATCGCATTAACTTATCAAACATCGGTGGTGGTGAATTTTGACTGATGCCCCAGTGAAGCTCAACACCATCCAGGTTGGCGATGGGACAAAAAACCCACATAAGGCTCAAAAATGGGGACTAAGTGGGCTTATCTCCCTAATTTTGCGACTTTTTATCCCAAAAGTGGGGGAATGTACCCCATTGAGATTCTGGTTGATCCGAGCCGCATGAAGCCATCAGTCAATTTTAACCACTATCCAAACATCAAATGTAAGGAGGTTTTTTCTATGTGGCCCGAAGGTATAAATGAAGTCACTCAAGCAGCTACAGCATTCACCATCATGTTCGGGGTTGTCTTCCCGGCCTTTTCCATCGGCTGGATCGGCAGCAAAGCGATGGAGGCCATCGGGCGTAACCCGGAGGCAAGCGGCGGCATTCTGACCAGCATGATTTTGGTCGCAGCGCTGGCAGAGGCCATCGCTATCTACGCTCTAGTTGTAGCACTGGCAATCAAGTTTGCGTAATCTAGTCTATTCTGGCATTACGATTGGAATAGGCAGAAAGGAGTTGAGCTTTGGGTGATGCATTGACGTCTATGGGCATCAATGGCCCATTCCTCATATCTCAGATCGTCAATTTTCTAATTCTCTTCGTCGTGATGGCCGTTTTCCTCTGGAAGCCGCTGATGCGGAACCTGGATGAACGTCGCCAGATGCTAGAGAAAGAGAAAAAAGACGCCGCGGACCTCGCAGAGGAACGCGCCAACATCGCAGCGGAACGAGAACGTGTCCTTGAGCAAGCCCGTGGAGAGGCAAATAAAATCACCGCTGAAGCGCGGGAACGAGCCAAAACTCTAGCCAAGCAATCTGCCCAGAAAATGCGCCAGAAGGAAGCAGAGATACTGGCTCAGGCTCGCCAAGAGGCCGAGGAGGAGCGCAATCGCATCCTCGGCGAGATGCGCGGACAGGTCACAGCCTTGGCCATTGCGGCGGCGCAGAGAATCATCGGCGAAACACTGGACGAACAACGCCAGCAAGACTTGGTCGAATCATTCTTTAGCGGCACTCGCGCAGGACACGTGGAGATGCTGGCAGAGGAAACTGACTTTGGCCCTGCCGGTGCGCCGGTCACAATCACCAGCGCGCTCCCGCTGACCAAAGAACAGCAAACCACCATCCAGCGTGACCTGACGGCTCGACTAGGAGAGGAAAGCACACTCACCTTTCAGGTGGATCCCCAGATCCTAGGCGGGTTAGTGGTACGTGTGAGCAACCAAGTGATGGACGGCAGCGTCGCTGGGCAACTAGAACAGTTGCATCAGTCGTTGGCTTAAGCCTACATTTCGCATCCTGACTACGAGCTGCCTCTTTGATGCAGTTCGTAGTCAGGCACGAAAAGTAGTGGAGTGCAGTTTCTCACAACTAAACGCTATTCCGCTACGCTCCGGACCGATTGCGCTCAATCGGCGCTCACTACGAACCTATCTCACGTAGGAAACCAAAGGTGCAGAAAACAGGCTAAGTAATGAGAGCCACAGATTTCGCGAATGCGGACAAACTGCGTCCAACAGCATCCGATGATTGACACCGGATGTATTTTATCCGCGATTTGAAGTCAAAAATCAGTGAAATCTGTGGTTAAAATGGATGAGAGCGGTGAAGTCTCTCAAGTAGTAAAAATACGTCCATTACGACAGGAAATAACGAGCAGTCCACATTTGATGTTCAATATGTGGACTGCTCTATATATTTGTGGAACAGTAATCGCCTTGACATATCACAGCTCTGTAGGTGGCGACATTGAGGCACAGAAGTCTCCGCCGATTTGTATCAAAGAAAGAGATCATCCTGTATCCAAGAAATCGCCCTCCAACCTCAAATACCAAATATGACCAATAAACCAACCTCTTACGAACCAGCCCATCGGCAACTTTGGAGCGGGCTGTGCAGCGACAGCTCCACTGCTGAAGTCAGTATCCTCGGCATCCCTTTCGAAAACGCTGCCAGTTTTCGCAGAGGATCTGCACAGGCTCCGGACAAAATTCGGGAGATCACGTACCACATCTCGCCCGTCACCGAGGAGAAGCAACGTCTTGATAAACTGCGCGTCTGTGACTACGGCGACGTAAGCACTGATCTCAACTGGGAACGATATTTCGCCGCCGTGGAAGCACAGGCGATTCAAGCACTGAGCCATCCCCTGGCCATTTTCTTGGGCGGAGACCATTCTGTCACTATCCCGCTGACCGCGGCCCTTAACCGCGTAACCCTCGGAAAGTTTGGCATCATTCACTTTGATGCCCATACCGACCTGATAGAGGAGTTCGAAGGCCATCGCTGGTCCCACGCCTGCACTGCTCGCCGCGTGCTAGAGCTATCCAATGCTGAACCACACAACCTGGCATTTGTCGGCATCCGCTCCTGGGTAGACGAAGAGTTGGCATTTCTGGACGCTAACACTGAAATCGGCGTCCACACCGCACGCGATATCTATCGTCAGGGTATCAATCCCGTGGCCGAAGATGTGGTCGCCCAATTACAAGACCTGGAGGCCGTCTACTTCACGCTGGATATTGATGGTCTGGATCCAGCCTATGCCCCTGGAACCGGTGCGCCAGAGGCAGGCGGCCCCTCCACTCGCGAGCTATTGGAGTTTATGCGCATCGTCTTTGCCCAACTACCCATCCGCGCATTGGACATCGTAGAGGTTGCGCCACCACTCGATTGTAACGACATCACATCATTCGCAGCCGCCAAAGTGATCTATGAGGTCTTCGGGTGGATGCAAAGTAAACTCGTTCCAGGAAGTTAATCGATCGGATGCGTTTCAAGCAAGCTGAGAAACGCAGTGCATTGGCCCGCATAAACGCAATGCCGCTTAGTTAAGCAATCTACGAAGGTGCGGCGCACTTGTAAAACTGTGAAAATAATGGAAATATGCAACAAAATTGGACACCGAATCGTATTTTGATTGGCAGCGGAAGTGCGTCGCACCTCATTCCAGGGAATTCTTGGTGTCTTTGTGACTTTGTGGTAAGGGTTTTCAAACTCTCTGAACAGCTATTTTCACACTACCCAACTTGAAGCCCTGTGAAAGGAAAGTGTATGGAAACCAAACTGAAGGAACTAAAGAACCGCCTCGCCGAGATCAATGATCTGGAATCCGCCGCCAAGCTGCTAGGGTGGGATCAAAACACCTATATGCCGTCTGGAGGCGCCCCTGCACGCGCACGGCAGATCGCTACACTCCAACAACTGGCGCACGAGAAATTCACCGACGCTAGGATAGGCCATCTGCTGGACGACCTACGCACTTACGAGGAGAGCCAGCCCTACAATTCGGACGAAGCCAGCCTCATTCGCGTCACACGACGAGACTACGAGCGGGCGATAAAGGTCCCATCAGAATTTGTGGCAAAATTCTCCGACCACCAATCAACTTCCTTCCAAATATGGACAAAAGCCCGTCCGGCAAACGACTTTGCCAAAGTGCAGCCTTATCTAGAAAAAACATTAGACCTGAGCCGACAACTGGCAAATTTCTTCCCCGGCTACGAGCACATCGCCGACCCACTGATCGACTATTCGGACTATGGGATGAAGGCTTCAACCATACGCGATATCTTCGCCAATCTACGGGATCATCTTGCACCCATCGCGCAAACAATTACGGCTCAAGCTCCAGCAGATGATACATGCCTGCACCAGAAATTTCCCGAAGCACAGCAATTAGCATTTGGGCTGGAGGTCATCAAACGCTTCGGGTACGATTTCGAGCGTGGGCGACAAGATAAAGCTCCTCACCCCTTTACAACAAATTTCTCTATCGACGACGTACGCATCACCACCCGCGTCAAGAAAAACAACCTTGGCGATGCGCTATTCAGTACAATGCACGAAGCTGGTCACGGGATGTATGAGCAGAATATTTGCTCAACCCTGGAAGGGACGCCACTGGCCAGCGGGGCTTCTTCGGGCATACACGAGAGTCAATCCCGCCTGTGGGAAAACATTGTCGGGCGCAGCCGAGGTTTCTGGCGCTTCTTTTACCCTAAATTGCAAGAAATCTTCCCCAGCCAACTAAAAAGTGTACCACAAGAAACGTTTTATCGCGCGATCAACAAGGTCAAATGTTCTCTGATCCGCACA
>Ga0207752_1000695_pt1 | contig 15688 bp, 1 predicted proteins | sample Pon2CUnioCityCA_6_FD_187272 | JGI IMG/M metagenome (GOLD analysis project Ga0207752, IMG submission 187272) | Marine sediment microbial community from Union City, CA, USA - Pond 2C Sediment 2 (SPAdes) | ecosystem: Environmental > Aquatic > Marine > Intertidal zone > Salt pond sediment ...
TCTCAGCCAGAGCAGGATGCGCCGCCCCAGTGCGGCCGCCAGGATGATTATGCCCGAAGCAGTCGCGATGTCCAACCCCGTCCGCGCCAGCGCCCCGGCATTCTCCGGCATAAAAGGCTTCTGCACCCAATAGAAAGCGGCATAGACGACAAACAGCCAGACCACAAAGAGAGCTATCATCGCGCCGCGCGAGAAACGTCTTCGCTTCATATCTCTCCACAGCTCAAGACCCTAAGGGTGTTGAAAACCCTTAGGGTCTAGGCTTAACCGAGCACCGTCCAGCTCAGTTATAGTTACGCAGCACCAAGGGTAGGTAGATGTTATATGGACTGACGATGACAGTCCGTGTATCTGAATCCGAGAATGCGCCGCCGCAGTTGGTCACGGTCAGTTGCACACCATAAGAACCATCATTGTCGTAAGCGTGGGTGACGAACTGACCTGTGTCCACACTGCCATCGTCGAAGTCCCAATCCCAGCTAAAGGGAGGCGTGCCTTCAGACAGTGTGCCGCTGAAAGCAATCTTCTGACCAAGCACAGGCCCGGAGGGAATATAGTTTATGGAAACCCCGGAGACCGGCACACAGTCGATAATCGTCGTATCCCGGGCCGTGTCGTAGACGCTTGGCGCGCTCTGCCAGGTAGCCGTGATGGTGGCTTCAGTGGAACCGGTGGCACCGGCTCCAGAGCCTACCGTCAGTGTGATGACCGTCGAATCACTGGAAGCCAGGTCGACAACCGCGCCCACGCCCTCTGGCTGCAAATTATACGTCCAGTCGGACGGCGCGAGACTCACATCAAGATCGAAAGTCGCTGTCAGATTGCCCAGGTTGGTCAGTGTGTGAGTGTAAAATGTCTGCTCACCGGGCATGATATTCCTGCTCTCTGTCGGCGGCGTCAGACTCAGATTCTGTACCAAGTCCACCGTGGTCGTGTCTATCGCCATGTCGTAGATGCTCGGCGCGCCCTGCCAGGTAGCCGTGATGACCGCGGCAGCTTGAGCGTCGGAGATCGGCGCATGCACCGTCAGGGTAATGATTTTCTCTGCGTCTGCGCCAATTCCCAGATCGGTGATCTGAACCGGCTCCAGATCATACTGCCAGCCAGGCGATGCGTCGCTCACTGTCAAATTGACCGTCGCCATAACAGTGCCCCAGTTAGTCAGTGTATGGGTGTAGACTAGGCGCCCATCAGGCAAGACGGATTTTTGCGCGCTCGCCGGCTCCAGAAGCAAAACTCGACTCAAGGGCACCGTGGAAGTCAGCGGAGTGTCGGCAGTATCCGTCACGCCCTGTGTGCAGGTGACTCCGTAAGTTTGGTTGACGATAGCCGTGCCAGAGTAGGCATCGCTATCCACCAACACAGTAAAGGCGACCGATTCTTGTCCCGTCCGGAGCAGATCCAACGTCCAGGTGACCAGATTGCTCCCACTATCGAAGCCGCACCCATCGCCTCCATTGCACCCCTGGTACGTGGTACTAAGCGGTACACTGTCGCTGATGAGCACATCAGTGGCATCGCCCGGCCCGGCGTTGGAGATAGTGAGCGTGTAGGTCAGCGAGCGGGCGGTAAGCGGCTGCAGCGGGTCGACCGACTTGGTGATGTTCAATGACGGCGGCTGTACAGTGGTAGTGATCCAGTCATCATTGTTCGTCTCGTTCAATTCTACCGTCGTGGTCGTGATGGCAGCAGTGTTGGTCATCACAGCGCCCTTGGAAGTTGTGAGTGGAACAGTCGTCGTGATCCATATCCGACCATTGTCGCCTCGCCCCACCGCGCCCAGCGTCCAGGTGATGGTCTGGTTCACGCGCTCCACCTGCGAGGCAGTGGGAGATGTATCGGAGAGAACATCCGTCAGCAAGAACAGCAGAGTATCCGTGACCCGCACGTCCACGGCCTGCACTACGCCGGCGTTGGTGTAGGCGATAGTATACGCGATATCCTGACCAGGCGAGCGCACGTCTGGCCCGCTCTTGCTGATCTGCAGGTCGGGATAACCCGTCGTGGCCACAGCCTGGGCGGTATCCGTGTAGGTATGTCTCTCGCTCACTTCGCCAGACCACGAAGCGCCCCACACATCGGCCTGGTTGGACAGAGTCTCATTCGCTCCCATGGTGTCGGAAACCAGAGTCGTGATGGTGTAGATCTGCTGCTGTTCCTCCGCCAAACTCCCCAGTGTCCACGTGACCACTGATCCGACTTGGCCATAAGGCATAGTGGCGCTCTGGAAGTTCAATCCGGCCGGCAGCGTGTCCGTCACCACTACGTCGTACAGGGTACCCGTACCGGTGTTGGAGATAGTCAACGTGACGGTCACACTGTCTCCGGCCCCCAGGCTGGTGGCGGGCGTCATTGTCTTGGTGATGGCGGCCTGCGGCTCAACCACGGTAGAGGTCACAAAATCATTATTATCCACCGTTATGTCCTCCGCCGTGGCGGTGGCCGTGATACCCGCCAGGTTGGTCAACACATCCCCTTCCTGGATGCCAGAGATGACGGTACCCGTGACCCAGACGGCGCCGCTGACAGTAGGACTCACCGGATCCGTCAGCGTCCAAGTGATGGTTTGAGAAGCGCCCGTCGCCGTCGCGCCGGCGGACGTGGCGGAGACGATGTTGGTCAGAGAAACCGGCCAGGTGTCCGTGATCTGCACGCCCTCGGCCCGCACCTTGCCGGTGTTGGTGTAAGCGATGGTGTAGGAGAAGCGCTGACCAGACGCACATTCCGCCAGCCCGCTCTTGCTGATCTGCAGGTCGGGATACCCCGTCGTCGCCGCAGTCTGGGCGGTATCCGTGTAGACCCGCTCATGGGGTTCATCTCCGGACAGAGAAGTGCCCAGAGCCTCAACGTCGGCTACAAGAGATTCCACTGCTCCAGCAGTCTCGCCTACACGGGCAGTGAAGGTGATGAGTTTTGAATCGTCAGCGTCTATGCTCTCGAAGGAGTGGGTAATCACCTTCGCATCAGAAGTACCGCTCACCACCCAGGCGCCTTGCAAAGTATCTGTCGCCAGCACATCGTGGAGCGTAGAATTGCCGACGTTGCCCACAGTGACGGTGATAATGACGAGATCATTGACTCCCAGGTTCTGCGTCACAGACGCGTTGTGAGTGAGCGCCAACTCCGGCTCAATCAAAACGAGCGCCGCGTCATCGTCGATGCGCCTGGTCGGGCCGCTGGCGGAGCCTTCGGTGTAGGTGAGAGCGGCATTGTTGGTCAGCTTGTCGCCGGCAGTACCAACCCGGTCGAGCAGGCGGGCGTTGAAGGTGAGAGTGGCGGTCTCAGGTGCGCTGCAAGCGGCCGTCATCGTATCCAGTGTCCAGGTGATCGTGCCACCATCGGCTGAGATGGTTTCTGTCTGGATAGAAGAGCCTGTGATGGACGCGCTGTCCATCACGTAAGTCATAGCCGGAGTGGCGGCCAATTGAGGCAACACATCTACCACCACAGGTTCGTAGGCCTTGTGGCCACCCGGGACGGTATACACGACAGTGTAGGTGATGAGTTCGCCGATGATGGCCTCGCCGGCGGGAGCGACACCGCCCCACCCATCCTTGCGAATAGTGGCCGTGATAGTGCGCACCGTCACAGGAAGCGAGTTGCCGGAGAAGATCGAGGACGGGTCGCTGATGGTCGCGGTGAAGCTAAGGACAGCGCCATCGGCCAGGTAAGGGGTGATATTGACGGTATAAGTGATATGCACGCTGCTCTGGGCAGCTACGTCTCCGGCCCAGGTGATAGCGTGCGAACTTCCAAGGTACCCGGCGCTTCCAGCAGTGGAAGTGATGGAATCGATGTTTGTGACACTGATGGGCAGGGTATCGGTCAGTGCGACGCCGGAGATGACACTATCGGCGACGTTGGTCAGCGCCAGAGTGTGGGTCACCATTTCACACGGCGCACCTTCGGCGGATGAAGCCCATCTGTCCGTGCGCAGGTTGTACTGATCGGCGCCGACATCGGGCGGCGAGAAGCGACTCTCACCATCAATGTCCGCCTCTACTCCAACGTCAATCCCTGCTCCAGCGGCGGCGGAACTGCCCGTGATGTGATAATCCATCATCGCCCTACCGTAGTAGTTCGGGGAACCCACCAAATCGTTGGTGGTAGTGATAGTTCCATCGGTGTCTGTATAGATTCCACTGCCGTCCCACAGGGTATGATCGGCGACGACGGAGGCGCTGGCGCTAGAGGTGGTGATGGCCACACTGTGTCCACTCAGGATGGTGTTGGTCAAGCCTAGGGTGAAGCCGCTCACTCGCAGACCCTCGCTGTCGTTTCCATCATTATTATCAGCCACCGTGTTATGAAGCAGTATGCCGTTGCCGGAGCCTGTGAAGGAAAGCCCATCGCCGCCCGTGCTGGCGCGGTTGGAGCCGATGACATTGTTGGTCATAGTGATGTGAGCGGTAGACCAGGCAGAGATACCACCGCCACTGGCGTTGGCCTGGTTATCCAGGAGCCAGTTGCGCTCCATGTGGACATTGTCGGAATCGAAGATGCGCAAGCCGCCGCCAGTGCTGGCCGTGTTGGTGTAGATACGGTTATCGATGAGGACAGCATCGGCGTCGGTCAGGTAGAGACCACCGCCGAATGTGCCAGCCGTGTTGCTGTAGACCTGGCTGTTGACCAACGAGAAGTCGCCTCCGGAGTAATAGATACCTCCGCCGGTGCTGGCGTCCGATGCGTTGCTGTAGATGTGAGTGGCCGTGATCGTGAGAGCGCCGCTGATAGCACAAACGCCGCCGCCCTGACTCCCAGCACCACTGATAACGTTATTATACACCAGGCTGTCGGCCAAAGTGACCGTGCTCGAGTAGACGTAAAGCCCGGCGCCGCAGACGCTATTCCCAGTGACAGCGCCGTTGCGCAAGTGGAATCCATTTACCTTCACGGTCACTGGGCCGGTGATGACCATAGCCCGTCCATTGCCCTGTGCGTCCAGGCGGGTGAGGTTCGTATCGGGGTCGCTGGCATTCCAGTCGTCGGTAGTGGTATAGCCGCCGGTCAATGTGATAGAGTTACTCACAGTGACCACTGTGGCGGCCCCTGTCGTGTAAATACCGGCCGCCGTCTTCACTGTATCGCCATCCCACACCTGATCCACCGCCCGCTGCACTGTGGCGCACGGTTTCCAGGAAGCCAGACAGTTGTTGCCGGCGCCATCTATATCGACGCCTGTCGCCGTATCCACGTAACGCGCACCGCTCACATCCTCAATCGTCGTTTTCACCTCGGTGGTGTTGAGGATATCTCCGGCGATCAACGCCTCGGCCTGATTGGGTATCTCTGTGCCAGCTGCCAGCCAGTCAGTGATCTGGGCAGTGTAAGTGATGTAGACCGGGCTATCAATGGGAACACTGCCGGTCCAGGTGATGGCCCGCTGCGCGCTCAGGTAGCCGCAGCTCCCTCCGGCAGGACAAGTGACGGTGCCAGTGATGTAAGTTAGATAAGTGTGCAGTGTGTCGGTGAGCACCACACTCTCCCCACCCTGCAGCTTGATCGAGTAAGTGATAGTCTGGCCGGGATCGGCGTCCAGATGAGAGACAGATTTGGCAATCTCCAATCCAAGCTCGTCGGCGCCCAGGTCAGGAAGCGCCAGCAGTGGACGATGGTCGCCATCAATGTCTTCGCTCAACCAGTTATCCAAGCCTTGATCAATGACACTCGATCCGGCCTGGATATGGTAATCCATCCCGTCCGGGTTCTCAAAGCGTGGGTCCTGATCAAACAGACTGGTGCTGCTGATAATGGCGCCCTGGTTAACTGTGTTGCTGTACCACAACGTGTTGGAGAGATAGGCGCTGCCGCCCGTCGCCACATCGAGGCCCACACTATGGCTGTAGAAGATGGTATTGGTGAAGTGGGCCGTGTCGCTGATGACGACACCTGCGCCGGTATTGCGGGCGAAGGTGTTGTGCAGCAAAGAACCAATACTTCCATCCGTCTGCACGCCAGCCCCGCTGTTATGAGCCACAACGTTGTTGATGAGCGTGTAAGAGCCGTCGCTCACATCCACGCCGTCGGTATTGCTATAAATGTAACATTGGCTGATGACGACCGTAGCCGCGTTCACGTCCACGCCGTCGGCGCCGTTGACGATGCGCAAGCCGCCCAGCATGACTGTAGCCGAGTTGGTGACGACCACGCCGGCGCTGGTTTGAGCATTTAGCGTCGTCGTGTAGGCGCTGGGGTCATAAGTCCAGGTGGGCAAAGTGGGTGTGTAGCCACCCTTCAGCGTGAGGTCTTTGCCCGCGTAGACCACCTGGCCCGTGCCGGTATAGATGCCGGAAGCCGCCCGTACCTCGTCGCCCGTCAGCGCCCGATCCACCGCGTACTGAATCGTGCGGCAAGGTAGGTCTGGCTGCAAACAGTTGTTGAGTGCATTCGTGGCAACGTCTGTCTGAGCCACGTAGCGCGCGCCTGGCGTCCCGGTGACCACCGTCGTCACTATAGAAGAAGGAACGCTATTGATCCAGGCCATGTTGGTGATGGAAGTCCCAGCCACCAACCAATCAGTGATCGTGGCCGTGACGGTGATGTATGCCGTAGTGCTGCTGTAGACTTCGCCTTCCCACGAGAGGATGCGGTCGCTGTAGTTGCCGCTGCCTGCGGCGTTGGAAGTCACACCAATGTAGTCCAGGTGGTGATGCAAGGTATCCGTGATCCCGATATCTTGTTTGACAGTGCCGGAATTGGTCACCACGATAGTGTAGGTGATGATCTCGCCGGCAGTTCCAAACTCCACAGCCCGCTTACCAATCCTCAATCCATTTTCGTAGGCTCCGATATCGTAACCGCCAGACACTGGCAGCGGACGCTGGTTGCCGTCCCTATCCTCCGTCAGCGTCGTGTTCGGGTCAGCGACGTCGAGAGCGAGAGAATTGCTTCGCAGATGGAAATCTCCGCCCGCCGCGTTCACGAAACCAGGCGGCGTATCGGTGATAATACCGCTGCCGAGGGTTACGCCGTAGAAGTCGTCCGGGCTATTATCCCACACCAAGCTGTAATTCAGCGAGGGGGCGCCATCCGAGTTATAGATGCCATACCCGGCGGAGTGGTTGGCGACAATCGTGTTGCTGATAACGGGAGATCCTCCGCTATCAATGTAGATGCCTCCACCACCATTGCTCCCCGCCGTGTTGTTGTAGAAAGTATCGTTCCACACCCGGGCAGTGCCGCCGTAAAGATAGAGTCCTCCCCCTTTCTCACCTTCACTAGAAGTATTGCGATAAATCACATTGTTCAAAATATCCTGTATCCCACCAGATATGCCATCGAGATAGACTCCACCGCCGCTGGCGGCAACATTACTATAGACAGTGTTCTGTTCCAGGAGAATGTTGCCCGCACCACCATGGTAGAGGCCGCCGCCCTGGCTGCCGCTGCCGGCGGCAATGTTATTATAGATCACGTTCCGTCGCACGGTTGGCGCGGCTCCGGTCTCGATATACAATCCGGCGCCTGGGCCGCCGCTCACGTATCCGCCTTGCAGATAGAAGCCATCAATTGTGGCATTGATGCCGCCCTCGACGTAAATCACGCGTCCCTGTCCACCGGCGTCCAACGTTGTCGAATACTCCGATGGGGCCGACATATTCCAATCATCAGTGGTATAGCCGCCCAGCAGCTCGACATCCTTATCTAGATACACCACTCGCGTAAAGCCGCCAGTGGCGAGAATGTCGGTATAGACCCCTTGCGCGACGCGTATCTGATCATTACTCCACATTCCAGCCTGATCCACTGCCTGTTGGATAGTGGCGCACGGGCCATACTCTCCGGGGATTCGACAGTTGTTATTGACATCCGTCCCTCCCCTCGCGACGTAGCGTACCCCCGTGGTGGGGCTGACGATAGTGGAATCATTGACTACTGCCAGCAATCCGCGTTCATCAGCGATTGAGACGCCCACCTCCGTCAGTTCCGTCTCCCCGGCTGCTGCATGGTCGGGAAGCAGCACGGTCACGACTACGTGTGTGTAAGCCTCCCACGGCCCTAGCTCCACAGATGGATTTCCTCCAGGAGGCGGAGCAGGATCTTCAAAATCGGAGAAACCAAAATCGCTGTGTGTGGTTAAATCAAATGCCTCGGTATAGTTGCCCGTATTGGTCAAAATGTGAGTATAAGTAAACACGCCACCAGGCATGGTATGTCCAGTCTCACTCCACACGATCTCCGCTCCGGGGTCGTAGGGCACAGTTATCGTATCGACTGCGGTGTCATAGATGGGCATAACGTCGGTAAACTGTGACGTGGCCGTGATGAGGAGCATGTTCTGTGTGCCGCTCAGAATATCCGTCCCCGTCGGCACGTGAACCGTCACCGTGACCGGCGCGGCCTGCCCCGGCGCCAGATTGTAAATTGTGGCTGGGGTAACCACAGCCCAGCCTTCCAATGTATTGACATAAGTCAAGAAGTAAGTGCTAGTGACGCCGCCAGTGTTGCTCAACGTATGAGCATAGGTGATGTTATTCCCCGGAAATACGTTGTAACTAAAATCAGGGATCAGCGTCAGGTCAGGTCGTCGCACCATCGTCGTGTTCACCACAGCGGCCGTCGGCGTATAAGTGACCGCCCCATCCGATGGAACGTTGGAAGTAGCGGTAAATATCGTCTGTTCTGTAGCCGTGACGATATCTGGACCAACAGTGACAGACACTGCCACCGTCGTCGAACAATCCTGACCCAGAGTAATTCGGAGAGGATCTGCGGAATCAGGATCCACAGTCCAACCATGATCACTGATGCCAAACAGATCGAAGGTATCAGTGTAGTTGCCTGTGTTGATCAAAGTGTGAGTGTAACCCACCTGCACAGCTGAGATTGATGGGCTAGTGATCACGGTCGTCCTATCCGGCACCAGATCCAGGTCCACGCACTGATTGACAATAGTCGTCTCTGTCACAACGTCGGACAAGGTTCCCGATTCATCAGTGAAACTGATGGATGTAATATCCACCAACCGGTTAGTGCAAAGAGTCTCTGTAGCTGGCACAGTGACAGTGACATGCACATCCGTTTTAGCCCCTGGTGATAGAGTCACAGATGCGGCAGAGCCAGGAGATACAGTCGTGGTGAACCCCAGACTGCTAGATGCTTCATCAAAATAAAAAGTGTCTTCACAGTTACCGGTATTGGTCAAAAGATGACTGTATAAGACAGAGACCTCTGAAGAATCGCTGGAAACAACATTATGGGTCAGGCTGGGTTCCAGATCCAGTCCATTCTTCCTTCTAATTTCCACGACATCTTGCGCGGTATCTTCAGTCTTGCCCGGAAGCCAGTTCCATTTAGAAGTAGCCGTGATAATAGTCGTGTAGGAGTCATCGCATAGAGCATCATCAGGGATAGTGCCGGAGAGAGTAATCGTTGTCGTCCCGCCAGCGGCAACCTGCACTACATCAATTCCAGAAGGATCGACAGACCCCCACCCAAATGCGGAGATGCTAAAAACATCCCAGTACTCGCCGGTGTTGGTCAGAACATAAGAGTGTTCTATCTCATCTCCTGGATCGTCATAACTGGTCTGGTTCGGCCCTAATTCCAGGCCTATAGCGTAATTGACGACAGTCTCGTCATAAATATCGTCCTGGTCGCCGTTGCCCTGCGAGGTGGCAGTGATGACGGTCCTATCTATCACTTTTTCATCACTCGGTTTCGCTGGCACAGTGACGGTCACCCATATCACCTTGCTCAAATTAGGCCCTACGTCGATCGGATCAGGTTGCACTGTCACAGCCCAATCCTCACTGCTATCCCAACCCAGGTTATAGGTATCGGTGTAATTGCCATTGTTCTCGATAAAATGGAAGAAAGTGGCATAAACCGGGTCTGAAGGGTCAGAGTTGATCCGAGTGTGCCAACCAGGTTGGGGAGTGAGCGACATACCCCAGATACGCTTGACTGTCGTGTGATCCACAGTCGTATCCTCATCCGAGTAAGGCGAATCTTGTGACTCGGCTGTGACGGTGGTCGCATCCACTGTGCCACTGATGGCGTTTCCATTAATTGTTACAAGAACCTTCATCGTATCCGTCTGACCTGCTCCCAACGTCATCTCAAGGGGTGTGGTGTCAAGAGGTGTCACTGTCCAACCCTGATCGCTGACTCCCCAAACCTCGAAAGTATCGGTGTAGTTGCCGGTGTTTTGCACTATATGTGTATATTCAACTGTTTCACCTGGCACACCTCTATCGCTCCAACCCGACGATATCTGCACGCCGTATTCTCTGAACTCATAAGCGCCGATATCCGGCTGAGGCCCCATCGGGCGCGGCTGCCCATCGAAATCTTCCGTCAGTGAGGAGCCTCCACCGCTATCTCTGCAAGGAGAACTGCTCCGGAGATGGAAATTGCTAGCCCCTGCTGCCACAAAACTCGGATTGACCGAGGTATAGACCTCACTCAAGCCTACGTAGTCATTGTGCCACACGTTGTTGTAGGCCAAAGCAGCGCCGGCTGTATCACTGTAGACGCCGCTGCCCGTGATTGTCGCACTATTCTCGACGATAATGTTGTTTTCGACGGTTGGAGAGCCGCTGAACAGGTAAATGCCGCCGCCTCGATTGGCAGTATTGTTATAGATCGTGTCGTGCCAGATGCGGGGGTTTCCATCGGCCACATACACTCCGCCCCCGTTCTCGCTGGCTGTGTTACCGTAGATCAAGTTGTTCCAGAAATTGGCGTCGCCGGAGAGGGTAGCAAATCCACCACCCTTGCCGGCTGAGTTCCCGGTGATGCGATTCCGCCGAATTGTAGGCCCACCCTGGCTGACGTATATCCCGCCTCCGGAGCCGGCAGTCGATCCCCCCTTCACTGTGAATCCCTCCACAATCGGGCTGCCGAAGATGTAGAAGACTCGCCCCATCCCTTGGGCATTCACAGTAGTTTGGTTAACCTCAGGGGCAAACTCCCAATCATTCTCGTCGTGGCCGCCGCGCAGGGTGATATTCTTGTTGATCTTAATATCATGCTCGGAATAGGCACCCTTGGCCACTTTAATGACGTCGCCCCCAACGGCCTGCTCCACAGCGTAGGTTATGTGACGGCAAGGCTCATCAGCAACCTGGCAGTTGTTTAATGTGTCATCCGCCTCCCCTGTCTGAGCCACATACCGATCTCCCGGGGGATGATTCACAATTGTCATATCTGTCACTGTCGCCCCCGCATCGCTCGTGAGACTGGCGGCGCTCACAACTGCCGTTTCGTGGATATCGCCCGGCGCGGTGCTCGGCACTGCGACGGTCACCCACACAGTTGCGGTCATGTATGACCCCAGGTCCGATATCAGCGTCGGGGTCACTCCGCTCCATCCATACGGGCTATTCAGGCCAAGCTGAAAGCTGTCGACGGCGTTACCGGTGTTAGTCAACGTATGAACGTAAGTCAATACCGCGCCCGGATTAACATATTGTGTATATACCGGTGTGAAGGCTACCCCAGGATTCCAATTGACCAGGGTGGTGTTGCTCACCACGTCGTAGATGGCATGGTCAATAGTAGAGGAGGCGGTGAAAACTACAGTAGCTTCGGTCCCACTTACGGCATCGCCTGGCACCAAAAGGCTGACCGGGAACTCTACCACCTCGCCAGGAACAAACTCAGAGACGGGATCGTAGCTCACACTCCACCCTGCCTCGCTGACGCTCAACGTGTAAGTCAAATCGAAGGTATCGGTGATGCTCCCGGTATTGGTCAAAAAATGAGTGTGGATGGTCGGTTCGCCGGGGATGCCGTCACCAAAACTGTACGGAGCAAAACTTACGTCGGCATAAAGCGCGGCCTCGTCGGCGCCGACGTCGCTCCCACGTCCCAGCGGCCGGACATCTCCTTCCAGGTCACAAGCCAGATTGGTATCCGGATCGGCGGTGTGAATGCAGGGAGAACCGACCGCCAGGTGGAAGTCATACCCGGCAAAGTCCTCAAACAGCGGACCGGCGGAGAAATCGGTCCCGCCAGCGGATGCGCTGCCGACATAATCGCCGCCCGTGTTGCCCATCACGTCATTATAGGCCAGGCTGAGAGTGACGCCAGCGCCAGTCCAGACGCCGCCGCCCGCATTGCTGACGACAATGGTATTGCTGATGGTCGGCGAACCGTCCGCTAGATAGAGTCCACCGCCAGTCACGGTAGCAGTGTTGGTGACGAAGGTATTGTTATAGAGGTGCGAATCGCCTCCAACCGATGCCAGGCCACCGCCGTACTGCGCCGTGTTGCTGTAAAAGATGATGTTTTGCACCGTCGAGCTGAGAGGGGCGGCGACGTAGAGGCCGGCGCCCGTGATCGCGTCTCCACCCCGCAGGATGAAGCCGTCCACGGTCACAGCGCCTGTGCCGGTGATATAGATCGCGCGTCCATCTCCCAGCGCGTCCAGGATGGTCTGTGTAGTAGGAGTGACCCACACGCCATCATCCAGGCCAACAGCGACGGTGTAGCCGCCGCGCAGGGTGAGGGATTGGCTGACGTAGGCCGTTTGGGTGAAGGTTTCGCTGCCCACCGTGCGGAGCTGCGCTCCTTCGCAAATGCCGGCCACTCTGACCGTGGTGGGCTGTGTGACGACGTCAATCGCCGCTTGGACGGTGGTGTAGACCCGCGTCGCGCCGGCGACCTGGGCGAAGCAATCGCCGACGTAATACTCGTAGGCCCCCATGTCGGGAGCAGAACCAAAGGGGCGGGCACGGCCGTCGTAGTCTTCGGCGGGGTAATCGTCTGGGTCGCCGGCGTCGATGCAAGGCGAGCCAGGCTCAAGCGCGAAATTCACGCCGGGGTCCACAAATTGGGGAGAAGCAGTAATGTTACCATTGGCTGAAATGCAGGAAGCACTGCCGCCGCATCGCTCGCCAGTGTTATTCCAGACGTTGGAATAATATATTTCGTGTGTTCCACCAAGGTCGTTGTAGATCCCGTCGCCAGTGTTGCTGACGACGACGTTGTTGCGGATAGCAGGGCTGGATCCCCCATCTCCTTTATAAATGCCTGCGCCGTTAGTGCCAGCAGAGTTGTCATATATGACATTGCCATCTATAACGCCTGCCGCATTGCCAAGAGAAACACCACCACCATAGTCAGTAGCAGTGTTGCCGTATATAAGATTATTCTGAATGGTCGGGTTATTTGAGCGGATATAGATACCGCCGCCACGAAACCCGCCACCGTTGTGGTGGATAGTGTTCTGCTCCACAACCACTCCAGTGGGTTCATACATGTTTATCCCACCGCCACTGCTTCCACTTTTGATGACGTTGCTGTAGATAGCATTGCCCCAAACTGTCGGTGCAGTACCACTCCCGATGTAAATTCCACCACCACCTAAATCTGTCTGACTGGCATTGACCCTGTTGTCGTAAATCCAGTTGCCTTCAATATCAATGCCAGAATTCTCAACGTAAACGCCTCCGCCCTTTTCCTCGGCTGTATTGGTGTAAATCCAATTGCTCTGGATATCGCTGTCGCCACCGGAAAAGTAAATGCCGCCACCATTGGTCGCCGTGTTGGAATAAACCCAGTTGCTCTGGAGTATTGAATCGCTATTCACAATGCCAAGCCCGCCTCCGTACGCAGCGTCGTTGGAGTAAACGTCATTGCTGCGCAGTGTCGGGTTGCCCCCAGCGATGTAAACACCTCCTCCTTTTTCGTCAGACTCGTTGTCATAAATCCTGTTCTCCAAAATAACGTGGTCGCCGCCATTGAGATAGAGTCCACTGCCATGATTACCAGTTCCGGTAATAACACCGTTGCGGATGTGGAATCCCTCAATCTGCACCGCCTCCACGCTGTAGATGTAACCCACACGCCCCATCCCTTGTGCGTCCAGGATAGTGGGATACACATCTGGGTCAGTCTCGCTCCAATTGGTGAGTGTATAACCACCTCTGAGAGTAAGAGCTTGATCAATGTAAACTGTCTGAGTGTAACCACTCCGCTGCTCCACACCGGCGCAGAGTCCAGCTACTTTGACTACATCATCCACGCTGGCTACGTCTACGGCTGCCTGCACAGTGGTATAGATCCGTCCGGCCCCGACACGAGCGAAGCAAGTCCCGGTATAGAATTCATACGCCCCAATGTCGGGATTTTCCCCAAAGGGACGCGCCCAGCCTCTATAATCCACTTCCACCGTATGCATCGGTATCCAGTCTACACAGGGTGAGGTGGCCTGGAGCCGAAAATCGGCTACGGACACATTTTTAAACAAGGGGTTCTGCGAAATGCTCTCCTCAATACTGGTCACACCAGAGTACTGAGGGTTGGAGTTGCCCCACACATCATTGTAAGTCAAAAATGGAGCGCCGCCGGCGTTGTGAACCCCGCCAGCGCCAATGCTAGCTGCGTTGTTGACAATAACAGTCGCGCTGATGATGGGCGCGCCGGCGGCGATATAGATACCACCGCCGCGCGTGATTGCCTGGTTACCATAGAGCGTATTGTGCCGCAAGAAGGAGTCACCGGCGGCGATGTAGACGCCGCCGCCATTCGCCGCCCCCGTATTGGTGTATATCAAGTTGTTCTCCAATATAGGGTTTCCAGAGGCGATGTAGACGCCTGCGCCGTCACCGGTCGCCGTGCTGCTGTAGATGCGGTTGCGGCGCAATGTCGGTTCGCCATCAGCGATGTAGACGCCCCCGCCGTCAACGGCGGAACCATCAAAAATGCGGAATCCTTCAACAGTCGGATCAGCTTCGCCGGCGATGTTGATCACCCGCACGCTTCCCGCCCCATCCAATATAGTGGGGTAGAGGACAGGATTAGAAATGCTCCAATCGGCGGTGGTATAGCCGCCCCGCAGGGTGAGCGTCTTGGTGATCTCGACCACACCATCCTGGCCGTCAGTATCAGTATAGACTCCCTGGGCCACCTTGACGATGCCGCCTATAGCGACGGAGTCCACGGCCGCCTGGACGGAAGTGAAATCACATCCACTCGGTTTACACACAGTCACAACAGAAGGACCGCTTCCATTGCGCAGAGGAACCATCGGAGGGTTTGATGACGGCTGTCGAGGTAAATCAAACGCAGGTGCAAAACGTTCAGCCGGATCGCTTTCCATAGGTTGAGGCGAGGCCGCATAGACCTGCTCACGCGTCCCAATCAACAATCCCCAAACAGCTGCTAACCCGGCAAAAGCCAAGCATAAGATTAAAAAGAATCGCCCGATAATCATTTTTTTATTCGCCATCTTATTCTCCTAATCAGGGCGCGTTGGAATCAAGCAAATCATATAAAGAATTCCCTGGAAAAAACCCATACATGTGAACACACTACGTCCAACAGCATCAGCGGGCATCCGGCGGAGTGCTGTCGCAAGCTACGCAAACGCCACTCCGCTCGCGCTGCGGGCCGATTGTGCTCAATCGGCGCCGACTATGAACCCAATGTAGCTCATTGAGCACATTGCGCCAAATGTCGTAATTCAAGGAATTTTCTGCCGAAGTAGAAGCGTGAACCTATTTTCGCCCGTAAATGAACCATCCAAAAAGGTTTATTAAAACTTTTACTAGTATAGCATACTTCACTGTTTGATTCAAGTAAATTGGTCTCTGGGCTTTCGCAGCGGGTCGAAAGCCCGAGGGCGCAGATCTAAGGGAGGGTTGGTCTTGCACCCCCATAGATGGGGGAAGATAGTACAGGAGCCTGGGTTGTGCGAGTTTTCAGACGACTTTTGGGTCTCATTTGCGCAGCGGGTCGA
>Ga0207752_1000696_pt1 | contig 15677 bp, 2 predicted proteins | sample Pon2CUnioCityCA_6_FD_187272 | JGI IMG/M metagenome (GOLD analysis project Ga0207752, IMG submission 187272) | Marine sediment microbial community from Union City, CA, USA - Pond 2C Sediment 2 (SPAdes) | ecosystem: Environmental > Aquatic > Marine > Intertidal zone > Salt pond sediment ...
ATGCTTGTTGATGAATCAGCAAATGTATGGGGTAATGGCGTCTATCTTGGCTTGTTCTGACCTTTTTTCAGTAGAGTCTTAACACTCTTCGCGAGCAGCGCCACCGCCGAGCAACACGGCTGCTTCTTGCAGATCGGGCGTATCTAGCCCTTCAGTGAACCAGGCATAGAGTTTGGACAATTTGGCGTGCGCTTCTTCAGCTCGTCCCTGCGTCTCCCACAACCGAGCCAGTTCCACCACGGCTCGCAATTCCCACAACTTCGCTTCTTGATCCTGCGCGATCTCGATAGCGCGCGTAAAGCTGGCCTCCGCTGCATCAACTGCCTGTTTCTTGAGGTGTAGTGCCCCCTGCACCCGATGGGTCTCCGCCAGGTAAGATCGCTCGCCCGTGCGCGCGGCATGATGGAGCGCCCGGGATAACGCATCTGCGCCGCGCTGAATCTCTCCGCACTGGATGTAGATCTCGGCAAGCAGCGTGAGTAAGTGAAGCAAGGTCCCTTGTGTGCCCGTCGCCTCGAGTTGAGCCAACCCGGATCGCATCTCTGCCAGCCCCTCATTTAGCTCTCCCTGCTGCGATCTCGCCCATCCATAGTAAAACGTCGCCCAACCCCGGTACGAGGGCAGCGGGTGCTCTGTCACCAGCGCCAATAATTGCTCCGCATAGTTGAGGGTAGCCCGGGGATGTTTCGCTATGGCGTTGAAGGCAGCGCCATCAATCGTCAAAGCGACTGCTTGCATACCGACGTAATCTAGCGCCTGTGGGCACGCCAATGCCTCGCGACTAAACGCAGCTGCCTGCACGGGATACCCGAGCACCAACAAAACGTGGGGTAACCACACCCGGACACGCAACCCCTCCTCTGCCGTCAGGATCTGTTTCGATGCCTTGATCTCTGGGGATAAAACGGCATACTCCCGCAGCCCCGTCTCCAGATACGTGCGAGCCTGCTCATAATGCCCCAAGAAAAAGTGTACAGTTCCCGCCATGCGTTTCCCCATCACGAGACCCAGGCCATTGGAAGTTTTCTCGGCCAACTTTATCAGCTGTTCAGCATAGTCAAGTGCGATGTGATGTTCTGCCTGTCCGATATGGACACTGGCAAGCACCTGCAGCACCGGCAGCAAGCGCGTTGTCTCACCCAGCTTATGCCCCAGTTGATAGGCCCGCTGAAGCGACCTGGCACGCTCTGGCGAGCCCCATCCGCGTATGGCCATCAGGGTTGACTCCTGATTCAAAAGTAAATCCAATTCGCGCCGGTCACGTTGAATGGAGGGCGGCAACTGTTCCAGCAGGGTCAATCCCCGTTGATACAAGGTCGCCGATTCTGCTGGCGCGGAAAGCCGATAGGCTTGCTGCCCGGCGCGCAGCAAGTATGCCACGGCCTGTTCGAACAGGCCTGCTGCCTCAAAGTGGTACGCCAACTGCGCCGCGACCGCATCCAGGTGACCCGCGTGCAATCTTTCCAATGCTTGACCGATGGCCTCGTGGTATCGGGCGCGCTGTACCGACCCCAGCCGGGTGTAGAGATATTGCTGGAACAGCGCGTGACGAAATTGATAGCGCGCCACCCGACGATCCGCCACGCGTTCCAAACCCATCCCGTAGATCAAGTTATGCTTTGTGCCAGAAAGCCCATCCCCTCCCAAGGCGCGTAACTCGCGCTCCACCCCCTCCAGAGGCTGATCCAAAACCCGCGCCACGACCTCGGCCGTGAAGGTCTCTCCCTCCACGCTGGCGATGCTCAGCAGATCCCGAAACCTCTCCGGCAGTCGGGCGAGACGCTTGGTGATGACGGCCTCCACGCGCGGGGGCAACTGTGACCAATCCAGATCCGCACCGACCCGCCAACGTCCGTCGGCATCTCGCACCAACGTGCCGTCGTCCCGCATCTGCTGGATCAAGGCTGCCGTAAAGAGCGCGTGCCCTCTGGTCTGACGGGTCAGTTGGGCGCGAAATGTCGCCTCGAACACATTCGGCGTGCTGTCCAAGAAAGCGTCTACAAAGTCCGCCCCCCCGGCCTGATCCAGATCCAGGACGATATCGCCGTGCATCCGCCGTAGCTCCTGGACGGTTGACGAGAGGAGATGGTCTGGGCCAATCTCGGCGGGACGGTAGATGCCGATGATCAAAATGCGGCTGCCGGCCAGACGTCGTCCCAGGTGGGCCAACAGATTGAGCGTGCCGCTATCCGCCCACTGCAGATCATCCAGCACCAACACCAGCACGCACTGCCGCGCGACGGTGCGCAACACCCGCGTCACCTGGTCGCAAAGGGTAGACGCGGATAAAAACTCGCGGGGTGACGAGGATGTGCGTCTTGAGGCGGTTAATTCGCTGTCAGCCCGTCCGGCCTCGACTACCCCGGCGATGACCGGGTTAGCGGGCACCAACCGCTCGATCAGATCCGCTCCTTTCTCTCTCAGCGCCTGCACGACAGTGGGCATGAACGTCTCCAATTGCTGCTCGTATGCCAGCGTCAGCACACCACCGGTCGCCGGCACATCGAAATCGCCGGTCAGCAGCCGCAGGATTTCCCGGAAAGGCAAGTATGGGTCCCCGGTGCCAATCTGGGCGTTGCACGCCCCCCGGGCCACCACGACATCGTCCGCGCGCGTCAGAACGCGATGGGCGAAGGTTTGGGCCAGCATCGTCTTGCCGCTGCCGGCTTCCCCAGTCACGAGAACGACTTGACCTGCGCCCTGTTGCGTCTGTTGCAGAGCGGTTTCCAATCGCCTCAACTCGGCCGCACGTCCTACGAACGAGGAGTGACTCTTGCCATTGGCCGAGGGGAGCAGTGGGTCTGGCGGTGGGACTTTGGAAGCGACGTTCGGTCGCAAGCCTCCGGCGCGGATGCGTTGGTAGAGCGCCGTGGTGCGGACGTCGGGCGCTACGCTCAACTCCTCGTCCAGGAGCTTTCGGTACTCGGCGTAATGGGCCAGGGCCTGATTGCGCTGCCCGTCGAGCGCCAGCGCGCGCAGTAGCTGGCGGTGCGCCTCTTCGCTATACCCGTCTAACCCCAACTGTCGTTGCGCGCAATTCCGCGCGGCCGCGTAATCGCTATGTTGCAGATAGGACGTCGTCAAGCGATAGAGCACTTCCTGCATCCGGTCCCGCAAGATCTCGCGATGGAGCAGGGACCACACTTCAAACTCGGGGCTGCTCGCCAGTGAGAACCCCTCCAGGAAATCCCCCCGGTACAGCGCCGCTGCCTGGGCCAATGTTTCTTCGCTCGAAGCATTGATGGCCAAATCGGAAAAAGCAGCCACGTCCAACCAGAGTGCTGTCCGGTCGAGCTGCAACGTGTCCCCCGGCGTCTGGATGATGGGCGTCTCCGTGTCGCGGTCGCCGAGGACGCTGCGCAGGTTGGAGAGCACGTCGCGCAACAACGCCAATGCATTGGCGGACTCGGGCCACAGCAGCGCGGCCAGCACGTCTCGGTGCTGGGGTGTGTCCTGTTCGACGGCCAGGTAGGCCAGCAGTGCGCGCACCTTGTTTGACTTGAACGCCGTCAGCGGTTGTCCCGCGCTTTCTGCCCGGAACGGGCCTAGCAAAAACAATTTCACCTGTGTTGTCATCTGCCATTTCCTCCAATTAGCCACTCACCACTATTATAACATTGCCCCACGGTTTCTCAAAAGAACGCGGATGAAGGAACACGGGTGAACGAGATTTACGGATCATATCGCTCGCTACGTTTTCGCTACGGTCGATTGCTATAATGGAAACATTGTTTTATCATAAGGCATTGGGCATATTTCATTCAAGTTAGCCAACGTGTAAAACATAATGCGTAAGACGTAAAAATATCCTTACGTTTCACGTCTTACGTGATTCACGATGAAATATGTCCTGAGAATTTAAGCAAAGGTCCAAGCTATGAAACCCGAAGCGGCCACCTGTTCTCCCCGGCTAACCTACCTGGTGCGCTGCTGGCTGGTGGAGACGGAAAACGGTCCGGTCTGGCGCGTCACTGTCAAAGATCCGCGGAATGTCGAGTGCCGCAATTTCGTTGACTTGGATGCATTGTTCGCCTTTCTCGAACGAGAGACAGAAGCCATTATCTCGACCGAATAAGGAGTCATTCCACTGAAACGACATCGTTTGACTTTGCTTGTCCTGATGAGCAACCCATTGCAGGCAAGCTCTACTTCGCTCGTCTAGTTGACCTGTTCTTTTTTTGGAGGGGATCCGAAACCCAGAATGCACAGCCGCCAGCTATCTTTTTTGAGGACACTAGAAATATGGGCGAAAGTCAAACGGATGGCGAAGGGGCGAGAATAGAGGATAGAGAATGATGGATAAGGAGGCCGGCTCACTATGAAACGCAATCGCATCGTCTGGTTAATCGTGCTGACACTATCGATATTGTTCGCGTTGGTGACTCGCCCGCTCGGCGCACATTCGCTGGGCGCAGAATTGCTAGGCGCAGACATGCGCCCACTCACCGCACGCGGAGAGATCGAGGCGGCCTGGCAGCAGGCCAACGACCTTGGCGTTTACCGTTATACCTCCGATATTGTCCAGACGACCTGGCCGCTGCCCAAGCTGGAGAATGTGGGGCTGAGCAGCCAAACCGACCGCCTGTACATTGAAGGGCAGGTGGATCGCCATGCCGATACGATGGAGTTGCTGCTGTGGTCCGGCGGAGGTAGTGTCAGCACACGAGACGGCGCGATTGAACTGCGCGTCTCCGGCGACGAAACCAAGGGACGCGTCGGGCCGGGCGGGTGGAAAGACCTGGATGATTTCAACCCCTTGTTCGCACCCGACAATGACCCGCTGGGATTCCTGGCCGGGCTTGACGATGTCGTCAAGCAAGATGTGGAGACGCGCTCCCTCGATCCGTCCGAGGCCTCGGCAACCCTCACCCGCTACCGCTTCAAGCTCAACGGCCCGGCCTTTGCCGCCCACATGCGCGACCAGCTCGAGGCAGAGCTGGTGCGCGAGGGTGAGCTTCCGCCGGGCATCAGCCTGGACACTTCCCAGGTCTACGTGGGAATGACCGGCACGGGCGAGATTTTGCTGGATGAGCGCGGGCTGCCCCGACGGCAGGTGATCCACGCCGAGTTTCCACCCCAAGGGCAAGAACGCATCGAGGTGGAGATTACGACCGACTTTGCGGATTGGCCCGAGCAAGCCCTGGGAACGCCCAGGTGGCGAGCAGCTCTCCATCGCGCGGCTTCTGGGAATCTGCCCTCATATGGTCTGTTAGCGGCTCTATCAGGCCTGCTCATCGGCGCTCTGATGCTCCTTCCCTCGCGCCCGCGTTACGCGCTGATCTGTGGGCTGGCGATCGTCTCCATGTTGGTGACGCCGCTGCTGCAGAGCCAACAGGTACACGCCTTTACAACTCGTATGGCGCAAGAGAGAGCCCGCTCCGAGCGCGAGCGCGAGAAGGCCGGACAGGAAGAGGAGTTGCAGGATTCGTTGCATAGCCGGGATTTCAACCCGCACGCCGATCCACTTGCCTCTAATGCGTCATCCGTCATTCGTCATCCGTCACCCAGTGACCAACTTCCAGCTTCCAGCGCCTCGTCTTCCGGCCCGTGTGAAAATTTGGACAATGACAGCGGCATTGACACCGATGAGGATGGCCTGACCGATCTCCAGGAAGAATGTATGGGCACGAGCGCAGAACATGCCGACACGGACGGGGATGGCCTGCGGGACGGTACCGAGGTGTTCGATCTGGGGACCAACCCGCTGGCCGACGGTAAGGACTCCGACGGCGATGGGATAAACGATGGGGCCGAGGTGCGCGGCTTGGTGGATGATAACAGCCAGACCTGGTACTTTGATCCACTGTCCACCGACAGCAATGGCGATGGAATCATTGACAGCCTGGAGGTACCCGTCAGTGACGTGGGGGAGATAGACTGCGGCAGCGTCACCGCCGACGGCAGCGCCCGGTGCAGCGCCGCGCAAGTCGATACCGATCGCGACGACACGCCGGACGCTTTTGACCTCGACGATGACAACGACGGCGTGCCGGATCAGGTCGACAGCGCCCGCACGCGCGTCATCGGCGGCTATGGGAGCGGCCGGCCGCGCGGTTTGGAAGACCAGGCGTTCACCTTCTCCCTGAGTGACATCAAGCTCGACACGCCCGTCTTTGTCGATTTTCAACTGCGCCCGGTGAACCCCGATCACCTCTGGTACAGCATGAACGTGCTAGATTGGCCCACGGACGATAGGGATGGGCAGGTACAGCGCGTCCACGAGACGACCCTGGGCGACAGCGGCAAGGAGGCCAACGGGGATATGCGCCTCATCCCCATGCTCGAAATCGAAATCCCCTACCAGGAGGGCCACTACGGCAACTTGCCCGTCAAGCCGGACGCGCCAGAGATCCAGCCCAGCACCCCGATCACAGCCTGGCTCGATACCACGCAGACCGATCTCCACAACATCTCGATCCGCAAGGAGGACGCGGAGGGCGATCTACTGGCCTACGTGCCACTGTCGCTGGTCCAGGACCCCACAGGCGATAATGTCGTGGCCTTTGCCGGGCGCATGGTCTACTGGCCCAGTGTGGCCGACGCAGCGAACCCTGACGTGGCAGACGGTGGGGCCGCTCAGACGGCGCGCCTGGCCTGGGCGGTGCAGGCCAAGACCGACACTTGCAGCGACGTGCCCGATGACTTTATGCCGGACAGCGAGGATGAGGCCACGCGCTATGAAAGTTGGTGCGAGGACCCCGACCATTGGGACGAGAGCGTGCGCTTTATCCACACCTATCACGACGATTGGTACCTGACCGGCTTTACCGTGCGCGAGGATCGTGGGCTAGAGACTGGCGTGATCTACGAGCAGCCGGATTACGCCCTGAGCCATGATTATGACGCCGATACATACTACGAATCCTATCTGTGGACGCTGGTCGGCGGCCTGGACAAAAGCTTCATCGCGGGCCGAGGCCGGGATACGAATGGCGACGGCGAGAACGACGCGCGCGATATGACGATAGACGATATCTGGACCCGCTTCCATACCGGCAGCAGCGCTAGCGGGACCGAACGTTGGGGCATCCCGGCGGATGCTCTGCAGGTCGAGCGCCAATCCTTCCCCCATCAGGGCTACCTGCCCACGCTGCCCATGACGACCACCCGCCAGATATTGAACCGCGAGTTTATGGCAGGGGGACAGCCCAGGATCGCCAACCCGACCCTGTTGTTCGCGCGCGAGGAGCGTTTTCGGCAGGCCAGCCTCGCGGACAGCGATGAGATCATCCAGACGGACGCCCGGACATATCGCGGCATTATGAGAACCAACCAAGTTGAGGTCCACATGTCCGAGGAACTGGCGCCGGAGATGGTGTTAGCCGGCCTGAGCTGGTCGCCGTTCGTGTACGACAGCGAAACGCAGGCATGGCAGCAGGACGACGTCGACGAGTACATAGCCAAGCTCAAGTCTCGCCTGGGCCCGACCTTTGAGGACGTCAGCGCGTGGGATCAGGATCAGGACACCATGACGGGGGCCAAGCTGCTGGCCAGCACCTTTTATCTGAGCCTGTACACCGGTCTCAACCAGGTCGTGGAGCTGGCGGATCTACCCATTACAATGGATTGTGCCAGTGATGACACCACCCTGTCGCTCGCCGAGAGCGGCGCCATGGCGGCCGTGGAGGAAACTTTGAACCAGGTGACCACACTCGGCACCTGGTGGTTCTGGAGCAAGGAGATGAGGAATACACAGGGCCTCTCCTCCTTCAAATCAGCAACCACCAATTTCCGCAAAATGTTCCTAAAGTCCACGGGGCAGGCCGCTGCCGGCGGGACAACTCCCTTCAAATCTATGCTGAGCAGAATTCGCTTTGGGCAAGTTGGCAAAATGGGAGGCTCAGCAGCGCTTGGCGCCCTGATCGGTGTGGCGGCCGCGCTGTACATGACGGCTGTGTTCACTGACATACCCTACGCCGATTACGTTTGCCAGGGTATCATGACGGGCGCCACGCTGGTACTGGCGGCCAAAGCCTTCTATGGTCTCAGAAGCCTTAGGAGCACAACACAGGGCTCCGGACTCAAGATAAGCCAACGAATTAAAAAGTTCGCCCGCGTGATCGGCAAGGCGGCCAAAATTGGCTTTATCGTGGGCCTCATCATCACCGTTGTGGTTGCGATGGGCGTATTCCTATTCAGCGTCATTGGCGGCGGAATCCAGCCTGGCTCCCTGGCCTTTAACCAGGCTATAGCCAACGCCGTCGCCACCATTGTCGTCGGCGTTATCATGCTGACCATCGGCTTGATCCCCATCGTAGGCCCCATCATCGTCGCCGTCATCGCCGCCATTGATACCTTGATCATCCTGGCTTGCACAGTCGTCGAAAAGACGGCCAATCCGAGCGGACTGGGTTGGGACATCGCCAAGAACTATGTCTGCGGCGGCGTCACTGGGCTGATGACCACCATCGTCCAGATATTGATCTACGATCAGACGCCGGTGGTGGACCTGCAAGCGCCAGAGCGCTTCCAGCCGACCAATTTCAGCCTGGAGTTGGATGAGCCGCGCATAGGCTTTATGGTCGGCAACCGCATGTCTCTCAACGCCGATGTGATCACGTACCTCTATCGCAACATGCCGTTTGAGCCGGATCGCATGCAGCGAGATGCAGAAGCGCTCATCGAAGATGAGGATTCTGATGCCCTGAAAAGCCTGATCAACAACTACGGGCCGGGGATCCTCTTTGCGTGGCAGTTTGCCGACCGCTTCGTCAAGAAAGCTACCTTCCGCTACGAACTAAGTTCGGATGAGGACTATGAGGACGAGGTGGATACCGGGAACATGGTCGATGAGTGGAAAGATGCCAGTGATGGGGGCCTGGATTCGCGGCGTTACGTCACCACCCAGCAGACTGACGAGGTCAACAATGTGCATTTCACCGAGGCCGGGATCAACTGGCGCCCGTCCTTGTACCTGGTGGAAAGTCACGACATAAAGGTCCAGGAATGTGCATCCCTCCCCGGGGCCGCGATCCAATCCATAATGAAGTTTGGGATTCCGGCTGGCTTGTGCTGGCTGCGCGACAAGGATGATAGCATCGCGATGGACCTGAGCGAAAGGTTCAAGTTTGATGTCTTTCCGGCCACCTTGGACGGATTCTACACCCTGGCCGGCCAGGGCCAAGGGAGCTACGCGCTGGCCTGGGATGAGCGCTTCCCGACGTTGGTGGACGCCGACGGCGACGGCCTGCGCAGTCAGGCCGCCGGCGGTAACGACCCCGACGACGCCTACGCCGACACCGATGGCGATGGCCTCTCGGACTATTACGAACTGCTACACGGTCTGCCGGTGCAGGCCAACGACCAGGATAACGACGGCCTGAGCGATTACGAGGAAGTGCGGTACGAGACCCGCGCGCGCCTCTCGGATAGCGACGGCGATGGCTTGAGCGACGGGGAGGAGATCGAGGGTTGGGATTTCGTCTACGCCTTCGACGCCGACGACAATCCCTTGTACACCACCGTCACCTCCGACCCCAACGATCCTGACACCGATGACGACGGCCTGACCGACAAGCGGGAACAGGTCTATCACTTTAACCCGCGCGTCTACTCGCGCCCAGACGTGCTGACTCTTTCCTCGCAGATAGACGACGCCGACGGCATCGTGGCGCCCGGCCAGTCCATCGTCTATACCGCGACGGTCGAGAACAAGCTCCGCGATATCTACGCCCTGGGCCTGCTGGAGCTTGAGTTCCCGGCCTCCCAGAACCCCTACCCCGAGCCGCAGGTCTATGAGCTAGCGCCGCGCCAGGCGATGACAGTGAGCAACCAGACCGTCGTGGACCCCGCCATCAGCGTCTCGGGCCAGATCAGCCTGACCCAGCGCGCCGGGGCCGAGTTGACCGATCTGCGAGGCGAGGCTGGCGGCCGGGTGATGTGGCTCACGTTGAACGAGGGCGCTGGAGTGACTCACTTCGAGGATACCACGCTGGAAGGCAACCACGGCGACTGTGTGGGATCGCATTGTCCCAATTCCGAAACGGCGGGCTACTTTGGCAAGGGCGCCCAGTTCGATGGCGTGGACGACTACATCCTCATCCCCCGCTCCGTCGCCGACGACTTCACCATCTCGTTCTGGTTCAAGTCGGATCAGGTCGCCGGCGGCTCGGGCCAGTGGTGGGAGGGCATGGGCCTGGTCGATGGCGAGGTCATCGGCTCCGCCAACGACTTTGGCGTCAGCCTGGGCGATGGGCATGTACTGTTCGGCGTCGGAGGGCCAGACACCACCGTGCGGAGCGAGTTTGTCGCCGACGGCGAGTGGCATCACGTGGCCGCCGCGCGCGACAAAGAGCGGGGCAGCCTCCGCCTGTACGTGGACGGCGACCTGGTTGATGAAGCCTCTGGTACCTCCACCGCCAGCCTGACCAGCCCGCCGGAATTGCGCATCGGCAGCATACAAACCAACCGCCGCTTCTTTGAGGGGCTGATCGATGACGTGCAGATCACCCCTCGCACCCTCAGCGCCGACAAGGTGATGGAACTATACAATCAGCCCGTCTTCAGACTGAGCATGGATGACCTGGATTGCGATTCAACATTGAACCTCTGCTCCACCATCGACGACATGGGGGACGTGTGGGCTAGAGCACTGTGCGTCAATAGCAACATCTGCCCGGAGGAGACCGACGGCGTGCAAAAAGGCGGGCTGGAGATGCAAGGCATCCCCCTGGAGGTGGATCAGCACAGCGCCCTATCGCTGCACGAGGGCCGTTTCAGCCAATCGGTGTGGGTCAAACCTACCTCCGAGACACTCCATCGTCAGGGGCTGTGGGGCTACTCGCCGGAGTGGGACGGCGATGCCTATCGCGGCGACCCTTCCGAGGAGGCCGCTCCCTCGCTCTTCATCGTCAACGCGACCGATCTGGAGGTCGGCTTTGGCGATGGGACGACCTGGCGTGGGTGCGTCTTCGAGGACCTGTTGACCTTGAACGAATGGAACCACGTCGTCGCGACGTATGACGGAAATGACTATGTCATCTATATCGACGGCCAGCGCGAAGGGACGTGTGGCATCGGCGAGAACCCGCCCGTCGAGGGCCAGTTCGACATCGGGCGCGCCACGCACTGCGCCAGAGTGGAGAATCCTGAGGTGGATTGTATTAACGAGGCCGACCACGGCGACACAGGCGAGTTTTACGCCTACTTCGACGATGACGGCTGGGACGGGAAGTGGTGGTACGAGGAAGGAATAGACGATGGGGATACCTTCTACCCTGACGCCGATCCTCACGATTATTGCGACGACACCAAACTGTCTGTCGAGGAATATGATCCGCAAAGCCATGACCCGGACGACTTTATTGACGACTACTGGTTTAGCTACCGTGACCCTTCCAGGGATTGGTGGCGGCGATTTAGGGAATCCTCCGATGGCAACGACCTCTACCTGAACTTGATTCACACCAATCCCTCCATCCCCTTCGAGGGCGCTCTGGACGAGATGGCGCTCTACCGGCGGACGCTCTCCGAGGATGATGTCAAGGCGCTCTACCTGGCCGCCGACCGGATATTCGAGCTGGATTTTGACGAGACGCCCGGCCGCACGGTCTTCGCCGACGCCACTGCCAACGATTATGCCGCCCACTGCGACCCGGCGGCGCCTGCTACGTGCCCCGACAGCGGCATGCCGGGCCGCTTCAACCAGGCCATCCGCTTCGATGGCGTTGACGACGCGCTCACCATCAACCCGCTCAGAATGCCATCGAATGCTACCGTGGGCATCTGGGTGCAACCCGATAACCCAGGAAATGAATCTATTATCTCGTACCAGGAAACCAATCAACAGATAGGATTTGGCCTGGGGCTGGAAGATGGCAAGCCCTACGTCCACCTGGGCCAGTATACGGTCGAGGGCATCGCGGCTTTGCCGGACCACACCTGGACGCACTTGGCTGCTGTCTACTCGTATAATCCTTACGCTGTCTATCTCCGGCTCTATCAGGATGGCGTGCTGGTAGGACAGTTGGAAGAATTTATTACCACCGGTGATTTCCAGCCATTTTGGTATAACAATTCAGAAATCACAATCGGAGGTAAATTCAGTGACCACTTCTCCGGCCGGCTGGACCAAGTGCTCCTCATCCGGCGGGCGCTCTCAGATGAGGAGGCGGCTCAGTTGCGAGATGAAGCGCCATCCGCCAGTCTGCACCTGGACGAGCCATTGCGCACCTCGACTGCCGCCACGACCACTCAAGAGTTCGCCAACATCGCCGCCCCCGACACCCCGGCCACCTGCGATCCCAGCCCCACGGCCGGCGAGTACGGCTGCCCGGCCGCGGGCGACGATGGCTGGATCCGCAGCGCGCCCGTCTTTGACGGCGAGGCGCGTCTCACGCTGCCCGATACCACGCTGCCGACCGACGATGGCTTTAGCATCGGCGGATGGTTCCGGCTCCACCGGGAGCTGACCAGCACTCAGCAGACCCTGGTGAGCAAGGACAGCGTCGCCTGCCTGTTCATCCCCGGCCAGGAAGAGACAGTCACGCGCACCCTGGCTTACCTTGACGTAGGCGGACAGGTACTCGAACCCTCACCCGATTACCCCGGCTTAATGCTCAATCAATGGATGCACGTCTTGGCCGTCTACGAGTATCCGGACGCGGGCGAAACCCTGGGCCGCGCCCGGCTCTACGTCAACGGGCACAAGGTCGGCGAGGCAGAACTAGCGCCGCCCACCGCCAACAGCAACCCGCTAGAGATCGGTCAGGACTTTATCGGTGTGGCCGACGAGATTGTGGCCTACAACTATGCGCTGAGCGGGCGCGACATCGAGCACATCTACGAATACCAGGTCCACTGGTACGACGACGCCGCCTCGCACAATATCACCGTCGACGCCGAGGAACCGATCGTGACGATTGAGATGGCTGATTATATCAAGAACCGCGACATCGTCCTGGCCGCTATTGCCCACGACGCGACCTCGCGCATCACCGACGTGCAGTACCGGCTGGACGGCGGCGACTGGCAGACGACCACTCAGGATTACAGCGCCTGGGCCTTTACGCTCAACCCCGATCACAGCCTGAGCGAGGGCGCCCACACCCTCGATCTGCGCGCGACCGACCTGGTGAGCCACATCGGGACGTCCGTCAAGACCTTTCACGTGGACAGTATCGCCCCGTCCGTCAGCCTGGCCCCGGAACTGAGCGCGCAGGTTCTCGATTCATCCGGCGGGCTGCATCTGTACGGCAACGTCACGGATAGCGGCAGCGGCGTGGACAAGGTCTTTGTCACCCTGGTGAATAGTTTGGGATCAGCGGTAAGCAGTCCGCAATTGGCCCAGGTGACTGGAGACCAATGGAACATCGTCTACACTTCTACCGTGCCTCTCAACGGTCGCTACCTCGTCCAACTCGAGGCGAGCGACTGGCTGGGCAACCGTAGCTCGAACGCCCAATCCGCGCCCACCGTCGAACTGGACAGCATGCCGCCCCTGGCCGATATGTATAGCGTCGGCGCTAACCGCTGGGCCATCACCGGGACGAGCTCCCTGCCCATCATCAGCGGCACGCTCAGCGGAGCGCCCTATCCCACTGGGCAGATACTCGCCATGCACCTGGAGGAGTCGGCCGGCGCGACGCGCTTCCAAGACGCCGCGCCCAGCCATGCCCTGGGGACGTGCGCCGGGTCGTCCTGCCCGCAGACCGAGAGGCCATGGCAGTATAGCCAGGCCGCGGCGTTCGACGGCGGCGACGTCATCGAGTTAGGCATCCATCACCGCCTGGGCGACCTGGCGCGCGCCGGCAGCCTGACCCTGCTGGCATGGGTCAACCCCGACGACACCGCTGGGGAGCAGCACCTCCTGGACGCCGAGACAGCCAACAGCCAGGACGGCTTTGACTGGCGCATCGTGGACGGTCGTCAGCAGTTCGAGTTTTATGGCGTCACGACCTTCACGGCGACCGGCGCGGTGCTGCCGACGGGCCAGTGGTCAAACCTGGCGGTGGTGGCGGATAAACGACATCCGGCGGAAAACCGCGCGGCGAGCTATCTGGCGATCACCTTCTACGTCAACGGTCAGGCGCAGCGGACCATCACCACGACCCTGACCGGCCAGGCCAACACGGACGACGGCTGGCGCATCGGGGAGAGGTTACACGGCCAACTGGACGAATTGGTCGCCTACGGACGCCCGCTCAGCGCGGACCAGATTCTGGCGCTGGCCCACCCGGCCTCTACCGGCGCAGAGAAGCTGGAGGTAGGCTTCCTGCACATAAAAGACTGGGAGCAGGCGGCAGCCGTAGTAGCCGCGGACATCCCTTGGCAGCCGGCCACACTCGACCGAGCCAGCGAACCTTTCTCCAACTGGCGCTACCAACTCCCATCGCAGTACGAGGGCGACTACCGGCTCTCCCTGCGCGCGACCGATGAGCTGAGCCAGAGTCTCACTCTGTCCAACATCTGGCGAGGTCAGATCGACACAGCCGCTCCGCGAGTAGAGTTGCTGCATCTCGATCGGCGTTTCCCCGGCGACCTTGAATTCTATCGCTGCCAGGCAGTCGACTATTACCTGAGCGCGGACGGCTACGAGTGCCCCGTGCCCGGCTCCGCCCCCGCTTACCACACCGAACCGTGGTTTACGGCCTACTTTTCTCACACTCAGCTCTACACCTACACCTCGCCCCTCGTCGGCCTCGACCAGACCAATTCGGGCGACCAACTGACGGCCTGTGATACGTTCAGCCAGTGCGCGACCGTCTCCCGCGAAACCATCAGCCAGCCCTGGTCGCTGGGCGTGACGATCCTGACACCCACCACGTCCGTCGTCATCAGCGCGTCGGGCGACTCGCTGCCGGTCGCGGGCGCTGCTTACGCCGAGAACGACTTGCAAGACCTCCACGTGAGCCTGGGCGGCCAGAACATTTATACCACCACCTGGCCGACCAACACGCAGCAATCGCCGTGGAGCACTGTCTACACGCCGACGCAAGAGGGAGTGTATCCCCTGCTGGCCAGCCTGAGCGATCTTGTTGGCGGAGTGATCACCTCAGCAGTGCCCATCACATCGCCTGCACTGGCGAGCGAGCTGCCCGGTCCGCTCAGCCACCTCTATGTGGATTTCACCCCGCCCGACCTGAGCCTGAGCACCGAGCTTGTCAACAGTGCCAACTTTGACAACGGCTTTATCCAGGCCAGCGGCCTCATCAGCGAGGCCACCTGGCTGACCCACCTACAGGCCCGCGTGGGGAATGGCGCCTGGCAGGACGCGGTCTATTCCGCCACCTACCCGCTGACGGGTGAGCCGTGGACGGCTTATGTACAGGCGCCGAGCAGTGCACCGCCGGAGGACAAGACCTACACCCTGACAGTGCGGGCCATCGACGTGGCGGGAAGGACGGCCGCGATCACGCGCATGCTTGGGGCCGACGCCGTGTCGCCCACGCCCCCCGCGACGGCGACCTTGACCTACAATGGCGGGTGTGTGATCACGCCGGGGATGACGATCTCTGACGTGACCGCGCCCGAGTTGCACCTGACCTGGTCGCCGCCCCTCAGCACCGATCTAGACCTGCAAAATTACACCGTCGAATGGTTCAACGCGCCGCAGCAGCCAAGCCCGGACCCGGCCGACCTGCAGCAGTCCACGACGCTGCCTTTGACGGCCACGCGCCACGTGAGCTTCACAGCCGGCCAGCAGCAGAAGCTGTGGGCGCGCGTCTCGAGCCGAGACG
>Ga0207752_1000697_pt1 | contig 15643 bp, 9 predicted proteins | sample Pon2CUnioCityCA_6_FD_187272 | JGI IMG/M metagenome (GOLD analysis project Ga0207752, IMG submission 187272) | Marine sediment microbial community from Union City, CA, USA - Pond 2C Sediment 2 (SPAdes) | ecosystem: Environmental > Aquatic > Marine > Intertidal zone > Salt pond sediment ...
CCTCTATGCTGGTGACGTTGGAGTCTATCTTTCAAGCTTCATCGCTGGCCTGCCGGATGCAGACGCGGTTACGCTCTCAATGGCGCAGCTGAGCGGGGTGAGAGGGGGTCTCAGCGTGAGGACGGGAGCCCGGGCCATCGTGATCGGAGCGATGGCTAACACGCTAGCCAAGGGGGGCATCGTCCTGGTGACTGGTTCTCCACAACTGCGACGAGCGATACTGCCGGGCGTGCTGCTGATACTCGCGGCAGGTATTGGTGTGGCCTTTGTCCTTTAGGCTCGGGGGGCCTTGAGAGACTGTGAAGAAGACATACCGGACAGAGTGGGAGGGAAGAAGATGGGGATCATGGATAGTATGGAGAGGAAAGAGAAGTATGAGGAATACTACGACGATCGGGACGCCCGGTTGAAGACATTGGGTCAGGTAATGGAGCAGTGGGAGCTAAGAGAGGATGATGGAAGCGAGGAAGAAGTCGATGACTATTATGAGGAGGTAGGCAGGCTGAAGTCCCGATTGGAGGCGACCCGGCGTAGGTTGGAGGCCGTCAAGGAGACGCGGGACGACTGGGAGACCGTCAGGGAAGACATCGATAAGGCCATTTCTGACCTCGAGGAAGCGATCGCCAGGGCTGCGCCACGGTTCCAGTGACGAAGAGGATATTGGAGCTTTTGCAACGGCGGAACCGGGGAATATCGTCACCCAGGAACAGAGGAGTGGGAATGAACGTCGATACAGACTCGGCTGCTGACAAGGATAAGAGAGCCAAACTGCGCGAGATTGCGGACGAGATACGAGCGATGGAGGAGTCGCCTCTCTACGACTATCGGACCGAGAACGACTACCTCCCGGTGATCGGCGAAGGCGACCCTGAGGGGGAGATCATATTCATCGGAGAGGCTCCAGGCAGAGAAGAGGCAGAGACCGGCCGTCCATTTGTTGGCAATGCCGGTCGCGTCCTAGATACACTTCTGGAGTCAATCGGCCTTGAGCGGGAAGACGTCTACATCACGAACGTAGTGAAAGATCGTCCGCCGAGCAACCGGGATCCGCGCGCCGAAGAGATTGAGGTGTATGCACCGTTCCTGCTCCGTCAGATCGAGATCATTGAGCCCGATGTCATTGCCACCTTGGGGCGATTTGCGATGGATTTCATTTTGGAACAGTATAATCTTCCAGAGCAAGGCAAGAAGATTGGCGACCTACACGGCAAGATTCTGAAGGCCGAGAGTTCCTACGGAGAGGTGATCCTCGTTCCCCTGTATCATCCGGCGGCGGCGTTCTACAATCAGGATCTTGAGGAGACTATGAAGCAGGATTTCCAGACCCTGGAGCAGTTTGTTTGAACGATCGTCGCCGACGTCCGTGCATCCGAGATAGGCTGTTGAGTCAAAGGCTATGCGATGGTAGGGACTCAACGCAAATCCAACTGTGACAACCAAAATCAAAGCCAAATCCAACGCACCCCATCCGTCAGATTGTTCAGAAACGGGTATCATAAGGCAGAGGAGCCGGGCGGCTGACAACCGGCTTCCGAGGGTGACGAGATGGTAGATCAGAAGCCGACAAATGACCAGATTGCGGATGTCCTAGATCAGATAGCGGATTTGCTGGAGACGCAGGGGGCTAACCGCTTTCGGATCCGCGCGTACCGCAACGGAGCCTGCACGGTGCGTACGAGTAGTGATTCGATTGCCCACGCGGTACGGGAAGGGGGCGAGGAGTCGCTCCGGGAACTGCCCAACATCGGTGAGGGCATCACGAGGGTCATCGCTTCCTACGTCCGAACCGGACGTTCAGACGTCCTAGACTGGCTGAAGGGCGAGGTCGCGCCCGAGGAGCTGTTCATGCAGGTGCCGGGGATCGGCGAGGAGCTGGCGCAGCGTATTGCCGAGGAACTCGACGTGTCAACATTGGAGGAGTTAGAGCAGGCTGCTCACGACGGCCGCTTGGAAGAATTGAAAGGGTTTGGGCCCAAACGAGTGCGGAACATCCGTGTCAGCCTTGCCGGTATGTTGAGTACGGCGGCTCAACGGCGGAGGCGGCGAACTGGGGAAGAAGAGCCCGGACGACGGCTGAGCGTTAAGATGCTCCTTGACGTCGATGAGGAGTACCGGCGCAAAGCGGAGGCCGGCAGGTTGCGCAAGATTGCGCCCAAGCGGTTCAACCCAGAGGGGAAGGCCTGGCTTCCGATCTTGCACACGGAAAGGGCTGAGTGGACGTTCACGGCGCTCTACTCGAACACAAAGCGAGCGCATGAGCTTGAAAAGACTGACGACTGGGTCGTTCTCTACTACGGGCGGAACGGCGAGGAAGACCAGGCTACGGTCGTCACAGAGACGCGTGGACCGCTAGAAGGCAAGCGGGTCGTGCGAGGGCGCGAGTCCGAATGTCGACAGTACTACGAAGCCGCGCAGGCAGGCGAATAACGGCCGTGCACTCTACCAGCGTTCGCTTCGGGTAGTGAACGGTGAGCGTCATAATGGGTGGAGAATGCTGAGGTTTCTATTGACGCAAGGGTTTTTCGTATTTCGTATAACGAGCAAGGAGACAGCAGATGGACAGCAGACACGTACAGACGAGGGATGGGATACGACCCATTTGGGTTTTGATTGCCGCTCTGGTGGTTGCAGGTCTCACATTCGGCTGCACGGGACTCAGCGGCTTCATTGAGACGCAGCAGGAGAGCACGCCCTCGGGGTCGGAAGCGACGCAAGAGCCGGGTGAGGTGGTCCCGACGATCACGCTCGCACCGGAGCAGACGGAGCCGGAGGGAACGCCCGGAGGATTAGGCGCCCCCCAACCAGAAGCGGGGTCTGTGGCGGCGCTCTACGATCAGACGAATCCCGGTGTGGTTAGCATTCGGGTCTACGTCGAGCGAGGTGGCATGACCGGGCAGGGCGCAGGGTCAGGTTTCGTCTTGGATAACGAAGGACACGTCGTGACCAATAACCACGTTGTTGCTGAAGCTGAGGTCGTCACGGTGATCTTCTATAATGGATTCGAGGTTCGGGCAGAGATCGTGGGCACGGATGCGGACAGCGACCTGGCCGTGATTCAGGTGGAGCAACTGCCCGACGGCGCAGCGGCCTTGCCTCTCGCCGATTCCAGCGCAGTGGAACCGGGGGATTGGGTGGTCGCCATCGGCAACCCATTCAGTCTGGGAGGAAGCATGTCGCTGGGTATCGTAAGCGCCGTGGGACGAGCGATTCCGTCCGGGGCGACTCCATTCCGGATACCACGAGCGATCCAGACGGATGCGGCCATCAATCCGGGAAACTCGGGAGGACCGCTGCTGGACTTGACCGGTCAAGTAGTGGGCGTCAACGCCCAGATCGCGTCCCAAACGGGGACGAACACGGGCGTGGGGTTTGCGATTCCGTCCGACGTCGTGCGCCGGGTCGTGCCGGCACTGATCGAAGAAGGCAGCTATCCTTGGCCCTGGCTCGGCGTGTCAGGATTGCCGGTGAATCTTCTGGTTCAGCAGGCCAACGATCTACCGGTGCAGCGCGGGGCATACATTGCTCAGGTAGTCGACGGCGGTCCTGCCGACGAGGCTGGACTCCAGGGTGCCACAGGGACGGAGACGATTCTGGGGTCGGACATACCGGTCGGGGGCGACGTCGTCGTCGAGGCTGACGGCGAGCCCATTGCGGATTTCACGGAGCTTCTGGATTACGTAACGTTTCAGCAGCCGGGAGACACGATCGAATTGACGATTCTGCGGGATGGGGAGCGCCAGCAGGTGGCAGTGGAGCTGGCGGCCCGACCCGAAGATCTCGGTCAGTGAGCTTTCGAATGCTGACCAGCAACCAATAGACTCAGAGGAGGCGGGCGGCGCCTCACCCCGCGGCCCAGCACAAGCTCGGGCCGCGGCCTGCTCGCCTCCATTTGCTTTAGGGTGCCTGACGTCGGATGCTGGCTTCCCCTGGCCCGCGCATAGTGTGCGGCGATTCGAGAGAAGATCAAATGAAGTCACAGGGGGAGAGTGTCGAGTTGCAGGTGGATAGCCTGAGGAAAACTCGCGTACTTGACATCTGGCTGGAAGCGACTACGCTAGTGGTCCCGGAACTGAACGACGGTCCGGTCAAATTTCGCGACGCGGCGGGTTCCATCGTAGAACTCTCACGGCCTGGAGAGATCGTGGCCCAGCAATCGCTTCTGGCTGCTGCGAGACAGGACTTGGACCTTGCTCGGGACGCTCAGACAGGTGCAGAGCGTTGGCGACAAGGAAAAGCTGCGTCACGCCTATGTCGGAAACGCCCCGGCTGAGTTGAACACGGTCTGCCGCGAACGTGGTGAGAAACTGATCCGCGACTCCAGGTATCGGATCGAATATGGAATCGGAGTGGGTAGCGTCTCTCGGAACTTCGGCAGCAGGGCAGCAGGTGTCGCGCTGGCGGGCGCTGCTCAAGATAGACAATCCTCTTGGCGAGGCGGTCAAGGGGTCATCAGTTGAGAGGTGAACGTGGTCATCAGCAGATTTGCGATCGTGCTGGCAACCAGCATCGTTGCGGGTGCGGTCACGACCCTCGGCATTGTGGTCGTCAGCCGATTCCAGGAATGGAGCAGCGAGCGCTCGGCCTACTTCGTGAGCTTCGCGGCTGGCGTGCTCATCACCGTCTCGTTTATGCACATCATCCCGGAGTCGATGGAGATGAGCGAGGCTGCCCCCGCCTTTATACTGGTGGGATTCCTAGGGCTGTATCTCCTGAATCACTTCCTGCACATATATCTGTGTCATGACTACGAATGCTCTGGGTACGCCGTGGGCATCATTCCTATGCTCGGTATTGGGCTCCACTCGCTGATCGACGGCGCGATCTATTCCATCACGTTCAACGTCAGTGTCTTGACTGGCGTGTTGGCTGCTATGGGGATGGTGTTTCACGAGTTCCCGGAGGGAATCATCACCTTTATCTTGCTCGAGCGGGGAGGATTCGGGCCGAGGAGGGCGGCACTTTACGCCTTTCTGGCGGCAGCTTTGTCGACGCCGCTGGGGGCACTGGTCTCGTATCCGTTTATCAGTCGAATCAACGAACCGATGCTAGGGGCGTTGCTGGCGGTGGCTGCCGGTGCGCTCGTCTACGTCGGTGCGACTCATCTTCTCCCGGAGGTCGCCGAGCAGAATCGTCGATACACGTTGCTCACGCTGGCTGCTGGCGTTCTCGTTGGCGTCATTATCATCGCTTTCAGGGGATAGAATGAAGTCGCGCTTCCTAAAAAGGAGATGTCGCGATGATTGATCATATCCTCGTTCCACTAGATGGCTCATCCTTGGCCGAGTGTGTGTTGCCACACACCGTTGCGGTCGGACAGGCGTTGGGTGCGAAGGTGACGCTGCTGAGAGCCGTCGTGCGTGAGGCGACCCCAGGATCCCGGGCGGTCGATCCGCTGAGCTGGCACATGCGGAAATCGGAGGCGGATTCCTATTTGACTGAGTTGGCTGAGAAGCTGCGAGAGGCGGGGCTGACGGTCAAGACTGTGCTGGTGGAAGGGCGTCCGCCCGAGCGCATCATCGCTTATGCGCGGGAAGAAGATGTGGGACTCATCATTCTCAGCAGTCATGGGAAGAGTGGACTGAGTCGTTGGAACATCAGCAGTGTCGTGCAGAAGGTGATCTTGCAAGCGTATTCCCCCACGATGATCGTGCGAGCCTACCATCCGTGCCCTGAGGAGTTGACCGGGCTGCGCTACGAAAGACTGTTGGTGCCTCTCGACGGCTCGCAGCGGGCTGAGTGCACGCTCCCCTGGGCGAAGAGCCTGGCGGAGTTCCATGAGTCGAAGATAGTGCTGACCCACGTGGTGAACCGGCCGGAGGTCCCGCGCCGTGCTCCCCTAACTGAGGAGGAGAGGGAACTGGTCGACCGACTCACTGAACTCAACAGAGAGAAAGGCGAAGCGTACCTAGAGGATGTGAAGGCTCGTCTCGGACCGATTGCGGAGGCTCACCTATTGGTGAGCGACAACGCGGCGGCCGCCCTGCACCAGCTGCACGATGACGAGGACGCTGATCTAGTGGTAATGGCGGCCCACGGCTACTCAGGACAGGGCCGGTGGCCGTACGGCAGCATTGCCCTGAACTTCATCGCGTACGGTTCTAAGCCGTTGTTGATGATTCAGGACGTGCCGCCAGAAGAGGCGGCGATGACTGAGGCGGAAAAGGCCGCCCGCGAGCGCGCGGGACACTGAGTTGCATCGGGAAGGCTGCGACGGAGTGTCTACCGCTTCCCGGAATCGCCTGGAACGACCGGCTAATCTACTGACGCCTAGGTCCTACAGCGACGACCGCAAATCTTTCACGTAGGTTTACCCGAAATGGAACCCAATAACAGTCAAGGCCAAGATGGCCTGCAACTTGAAGATCGAGCGCGCCAGTTAGCCGAGCAGCACGATGCCTCCCGGTCGCCGGGCATCCTTCCTACCCCGCTGGAGCGACTCGCCATGCTTCAGAAGACACTTCGCGAGGCCTATGGTGAGTTCGTTAGCAGATCGGAGGAGCGGGAGGTTCTCTCCGGAGTCGCCGAGTGGATACTGGACAACTTCTACGTGGTCCAGCAAGCTACCCGACAAATCGGCGAGAATATGCCGACGGGCTACTACCGGCGCCTCCCTAAGCTTAATGAATCGACCCTTCGCGGATATCCACGGGTTTACGCCTTGGCACGGGAGATTCTTCGGGCTGTCGGGGGACAAGTCGACATCGATCGGGTGAAGCGCTTCGTTCGGGCATATCAAGAGGTGCGTCCCCTGACGATGGGCGAAATCTGGGCGCTTCCGACGATGCTGAGAATGGGCGTACTGGAGATGCTGACATGGAGCGTCGTTGATGCTGCCGGTCTCGAGATCCCGGTTGCTGGGGGAAGACTGCCTGATCCCGTGAAGCCTGAGGAGCAGAGGGATGAGGCCATTGTCGCGGATGCTATCAACAGCTTGCGTGCGATCGATGCCCAAGATTGGGATGCGTTTTTCGAGGCCGTCAGCCTGGTGGAGGAAGCACTCCGTCTGGACCCGGCAAACGTCTATGTGGCGATGGATTTTGACAGCCGGGATCGGTACCGAGGGGCCATCGAGGAACTGGCCATGGCGGTGGACCAGTCGGAGCAGGAAGTAGCCGGCGCAGCACTTCGACTAGCGCGAGAACGAAGTCAGAACGGGTTCGAGGACGCTGAAGAGACTAAGCGGTTTGGGACACGAGTTGAACACGTCGGCTTCTATTTGATCGGAAAGGGACGAGAGGAGCTCGAGGAGGCGGTTGGTTTCCGCCTCGGGCTTCCGGAGCGGCTGCGGCGGCGGATCCTCGGCCATCCGACGTTCGTCTATCTGGGTGGCATCGGTGCAATGACGGCTCTAGTCCTGATCCTGTTGCTCGCGTACGCGAGCTCAGCTGGAGCCGGCACGCCGGCATTGATCGCGATCGCTATGCTGGGGCTAATACCTGCGTCTGTTGTCGGCGTCAACTTGGTGAATGCGGCCCTCACACGCGCGGTCCCCCCGCGGGTGCTTCCTAAGTTCGATTTCAGGGACGGTATTCCCCGTGAATACCGCACGATGGTGGTTATTCCATCGCTGCTGACCTCAGACGAGGAGGTCGATTTTCTCCTGCGGCAGCTGGAGCTGCATTACCTGAGTAACGCGGACCCGGAGTTCGGGTTTGCCCTTCTGACCGACTTTGCCGATGCCCCAGAGAAACACATGCCAGAGGACGAGGAGTTGCTGGAGCAGGTTAAGGAGGGCATTCAGGGGCTCAACCAAAAATACCGTGGAGGGCCGTCTGGCGAGGACGGAGGCAGAAGCGACGGGGGACCATTTTACCTCTTCCACCGCGAGAGGCTCTGGAATCCGAGCGAGGAATACTGGATGGGCTGGGAACGGAAGCGGGGGAAACTGGTTGAGTTCAACCGGCTGCTCCGGGGTGAGGAGGAGACATCGTATGTAGTAGAGATGGGTAACCTCGACTTTCTTTCGGGGGTGGAATATGTGATCACCCTGGATGCTGACACGGTCTTCCCTCTGGAGAGCGGACATCAGTTAGTCGGGACTCTGGCTCACCCGTTGAACCAGGCTGAGTTCGCAGGAGACGGTGCAAGTCGGAAAGAGGTTCCATTAGATAGCGAGCAGGTGGTGGCCGGGTACACCGTGCTCCAGCCGCGGACAGAGGTGAAGCCTATAGCTGTGACCCAGACACGGTTCACGCGGATCTTTGCCGGAGACGCCGGCCTAGACCTCTACACCCGGGCCGTCTCCGATGTGTATCAGGACTTTTTCGGGGAGGGGATATACATTGGAAAAGGTATCTACGATGTAGATGCGTTCGAGCGCAGCTTGAGTGGGCGGGTGCCGGAAAACGCCTTACTGAGCCACGATCTCTTCGAAGGGATCCACGGTCGTGCTGCACTGACCACGGACATCGTGCTATTCGAGGACTATCCTCCTAGCTACTTGAGCTATGCGCGCCGGAAACACCGGTGGGTGCGCGGAGACTGGCAAATCCTGCCCTGGCTTTTCCCCTGGGTGCCGCACGCTGGCGAGGGGACGATTCCGAACAGGCTCTCGACCCTCGACCGCTGGAAGATCCTCGACAACCTGCGGCGCAGTTTGCGCTCCCCAGCGCTCCTGGCTTTATTGGTAGCTGGCTGGCTCATCCTACCGGGCTCACCACTGGTGTGGACGCTGATCGCAGTGGTCGCGTCGGCGCTTCCGCTGGTCACCGGAGCGGTCACCGAGATTGCGCGACGTCTGCAGGGCGGAGCTCAGGCGGCAGGGGGGCCCATACTGGGAAGGGAGGTCGCGCGCTGGTTGCTGAGTCTGGCGTTCCTGCCTTACGAGACGATCCTGATGATCGACGCCATTGGTACAACGCTGGTGCGGCTGGTGATCAGCCGGAGGCGCTTGCTACAGTGGACCACGTCAGCCCATACGGTGCGCCTTTTTGGCCGAAAGTCGAAGGTCGGACTCCTCTGGCGGCAGATGGGAGGGGGCCCAGTCCTGGCATTGATCATCTTCATAGCTTTGAGCCTGATCCGCCCAAGAGTCTTGGTTCTTGCTGCGCCACTCCTGCTGGCGTGGCTTGTGTCCCCGCCGATTGCCGCCCGGATCAGCGAGCCTGTTGAAGGGGATGAAGAGCGACTTTCCAGCCGGGACCGTCGCCGACTGCGGCGTATCGCGCGGCGCACCTGGCTCTACTTCGAACGGTTTGTCGGGCCGGAGGACCACTGGCTGCCGCCAGATCATTTTCAGGAGGACCCCCGGGGCGTGGTGGCACGGCGCACTTCTCCGACCAATATCGGTTTCATGCTCGTGTCCACGCTTTCGGCCTATGATATGGGCTACATTGGTTTGACGGAATTGACCCTGCGCACCAGTGATGCTTTCGAAAGCTTGGATCAGTTGGAGCGGTACCGGGGACACTTCTTAAACTGGTACGACACACGGGACCTGAGTGCGCTGATGCCCCGGTACGTGTCTACAGTGGACAGTGGAAACCTGGCTGCCTGTCTAATCGCGCTCAGACAGGGGCTTGAAGAACTGGAACAGAAGCCGCTCCTGCGCTGGAATCGTTGGCGAGGTCTGTGCGATGCCGTCGGAGTCCTTCGGGAAGTTGTCCGGCCGATTGAGAAGCATCGTGAGGTCGCTGACGAAGCCAAGGCGTTCAGAGTGTACGCCAAGGGTCTCTGCGACAAGATTTCCGCGACGCGCGATCAACCGGAGCGATGGGTGCCGCTGTTGTTCGAGCTGGAAGAGGACCTTGGCGGGGAGTTCAACCGTCGACTGCGCGCTCTTCTCGACGTGGGTTCCGGGGTTCTCGATACGACGTCCCTGCGCGACCTGCGCCTCTGGTCGGAGCGAATTCATACCCAGTTGCGGGATCTGCGAGAGGAAGTTGATCGGCTACTTCCCTGGTTGACGGCTATGGATGAGCAGCCTGCTATTCTCTCAGGCGAGCTTGAGGCGAATGTGAGCGAGGAAGTCGTCAGGAGGGTCTCCTCATCGGAGGCCTGGCAGGCCGTACAGGAGACGCTGCCGCGGGTCCCTCGCCTGGGGGATATGGCTGGAATCTGCCGGTCAGCCCGCTCACATCTCGATGATCTGAGTGCGCTCCTTGAGGAGGAAATTGAAGAGGCTGAAAAGAGAGGCGAAGAGAAGCTTGTCGAGCACCTCGAAGAAGCTCGCAGTTGGTGTGACACCCTCGACGATTCGTTAGAGAGAGCTCGCATGGTCACCGGGGGGATGATGATCGGTGTGGACAATTTGATCGAACGTACCGAGCAGTATGTGCGAGATATGAAGTTTGACTTTCTGTACGATCGTCAGCGCGACGTGTTTCACATCGGATACCGGGTCGACGCCGAGGAGCTGGATAAGAACCACTACGACCTGCTGGCGTCCGAAGCGCGAATCGCAAGTGTCGTCGCCATCGGTAAACGGGACGTTCCAAAGCGGCACTGGCTACACCTGAGCCGGCCTCTATCCGGAGAGGTTGCTCGAGAGGAAGGCTTGCGAACGCTGCTCTCGTGGGGAGGATCTATGTTTGAATACTTGATGCCCGATTTATTGATGCGGAACTATGGGGAGACGCTCCTCGATCAGGCAGACCGGGCGGCGGTGCGGCATCAGATGGTCTACGGGGCGGAGAAAGGGGTGCCATGGGGGATCTCCGAGTCCGGTTACTACCGCTTTGATGCCCAGATGAACTACCAGTACCGGGGATTCGGCGTACCCGGTCTCGGGCGGAAACGAGGGCTCGGCGAGGATCTGGTAATCGCACCGTATGCTACGCTACTCGCAGTGGGGATCGTGCCAGAGAGCGTACTGGAGAACATCGATCGGCTTATCGCGGAAGGGGCGTTGGGCCACTACGGCTTTTATGAGGCGGTGGACTATACCGAGTCACGGCTGCCAATGGGGCAGACCCACGCTGTCGTACGCTCCTACATGGTCCACCACCAGGGGATGATCATAACGGCACTGGCTAACCATCTCGATCGTCAGAGTGTTGTGCGCCGATTCCACGCCGATCCACGGATCCAAAGCGTCGAGTTCCTGCTGCAGGAGCAGGTGCCGCGCGGAGCACCGCTCGAAGAATCCCCCGAGGAACGTATCGGGCTCGAACGGCCTGAGAGAGAGCGAGTGATGTTGGAACCGTGGTCAGCCTCGGAGGACGCGCCAATGCCCCAGGTCCAGTTTCTGTCTAATGGTCGCTACGGAATTCTAATCTCCGACGCTGGTGCTGGATACAGCGCTTACGCGCGGAGCCAAGACGGTCAGAGAGAAATGACAGCACTGACTCGTTGGCGTGCCGATACCACGCTGGACTGCTGGGGGACGTGGATTTACGTGCAGGATGTGGAGAGCGGTGCAGTCTGGTCAGCCTCTGAGCAACCGGTGGGCGCCCATCCCGACGAAGGGCACGTGCGGTTCTATCCGCACCGGGCAGAGTTTCTTCGACGGCACGGGGACATCTCACTGCACACAGTAATTGGCGTAGCGCCCGACGATGACGTCGAGGTTCGGCGCCTTACGCTGGTGAATCACAGCGACGAGCTACGCCGTGTCCGAGTCACCAGCTACGGCGAGGTGGTGCTCGCGTCTCAGGATCAAGACCGCCGTCATCCGGCATTCAACAAGATGTTCATCGAGAGTGAATACGAAGCGGACATCAATGCCTTGCTGTTTAGCCGGAGGCCCCGCTCGGCTGAGGAAGCGTCCCTGCATATGGCTCACGTGCTGGTGACCTCGCCAGAGCTGGAGGCTAGCCAGCTATTCGAGACCGACCGTGCCCGCTTTATTGGACGCGGGCGAACCCTGCAAGACCCTGCAGCGCTGCAGCCAGCTGTGGGCGCTTCTACTGAGAACGGCAAGGACTGGTTATCCGGTACGGCGGGGGCCACGCTCGACCCGATTATGGCCTTGGGTCAAGAGGTGGAGATGGAGCCGCACACCACCGTCCGGCTTGCGTATCTGACGCTGGTCGGGGAGTCGAGGGAAGAGGTCCTCGGGTTGGCACGTCGGTACCGGGCTTGGCCGCGGATTGAACATGCCTTCGAGCAGGCTCATGCTCAGAGCGAGGTCGAGCTCAGAAACCTTGATCTTGACGTCTCGGACGTGGAACGCATTCAGCAGCTGCTTTCTGTGCTGCTATACCCGCACCAGTCTTTGCGCGCGGTTCCGGAGATTCTGGCTGCAAACCGACGGGGGCAGTCGGGACTGTGGCCATACGGCATCTCGGGCGACTACCCGATTCTTCTGGTTCGTATTGCTGACGAAGAGAGGATCTCTCTAGTGCGGGAGTTGCTGAGGGCTCATACCTACTGGCGCGACCGTCAGCTTAAGATCGACTTGGTGATCCTCAACGAGAGGGACTCCGGCTATGCTCAAGAGCTCAGTGATCAACTCAATCAGGTCATCACGCAGATGGACAGCGACGCATGGCTGAACCGGCGAGGAGGAATCTTCGTACTGCGAGCCGATCAGATGGAGGATGAGACCAGGGTGCTGCTCCAGACCGCGGCGCGAGCAGTGCTGGATGCCGATGAAGGCTCTCTGGCGGACCAACTGACCGGCATACTGGACCGGCCTACTCGCCTGCCTGCCCTGAGACCAAGCGGCGCCGAGGGCGTGCGAGAGAGAATACCGCCGCTTTCTCGCCCCCAGGATCTGCAGTTTGATAACGGGTTCGGAGGTTTCAGCGCCGATGGGCGAGAGTATGTGACCTATCTCGAGAGCGGATCGAAAGGTCAGAAGTACGAGCACTGGACACCGGCCCCGTGGATCAACGTGGTCGCCAATCCATCCTTTGGATTCCTCGTCTCAAATACGGGTCTGGGCTACAGCTGGGCTGCAAATAGCGGTGAGAACCGGTTGACGCCGTGGTGGAACGATCCGGTGTCGGACCCCCCAGCCGAGGTAGTGTACCTGCGGGACGAAGAGACCGGCGACATCTGGTCGTCGACGCCCCTTCCCGCTGGAGAGGACGCTCCCTACTTGGCCCGTCACGGGGCCGGATACTCGGTCTTCGATCACCACAGTCATGGGCTCAAGCAACGACTCCGCGTCTTCGCTGTCCCGGACGCTCCTGTGAAGGTCATTCAGTTGCGTCTTGAGAATGTGTGGGATAGGACGCGACGGCTCACCGCTACCTTCTTCGCTGACTGGGTACTGGGCATCAATCGTGACGCTGCTCAACAGTACGTGGTGTCTCAGTACGATCCGGAGACCACGGCCCTGTGGGTCCAGAACACCTATAGTCCCGAGTTCAGCGAGCGGGTCGCGTTCGTAGCGGCAAGCGAGGAGCCCCATAGTCTGACGGCAGACCGGACGGAGTTCTTGGGACGGAAGGGGGAGATGAGTCACCCGGCGGCTCTGGATCGGGTGGGCCTGGCGAGTCGCGTGGGGCCAGGTCTCGATCCATGCGCAGCGGTGCAAGTCCACATTGAGCTGGAGCCCGGCGAGTCGAAGGAAATCTTCTTCTTGCTGGGCCAGGACACCGGCCGCGAGGAGTCGCTTGAGTTGGTCAGACGGTATCAGAATCGCGAGAAAGTCGCCGCTGCCTGGGAGGAAACGAAGGCCCGGTGGAATAGATTCCTGGACACCGTTCGTGTCGATACCCCTGATCTGGCCATGGATCTGTTGTTGAACCGGTGGCTCCTGTACCAGGCCCTCTCGTGCCGCGTGTGGGGCCGATCGGCCCTCTATCAATCAAGCGGTGCATTCGGGTTCCGAGATCAACTGCAAGACGTGATGTCGCTGCTGCACGCTGCGCCGGAACTCGCGCGACAGCACATCTTGCGATCGGCACGCCATCAGTTTGAGGAGGGGGATGTGCTCCACTGGTGGCATCCACCCTCGGGGCGGGGTGTGCGCACGCGAATCAGCGATGACCTGCTCTGGCTACCATATGTCGTGGCAGAGTACGTCGAGGCGACGGGAGATGATGAGATCCTAGGTGAGGAAGTGCCTTTCCGCAAAGGGGAGCTCCTTGACGCCGACGAAGAGGAGCGGTACGGGCACTACGCGTTGACGGAGAAGACAGCCACGCTCTATGAGCACTGTCTTCGAGCCCTCGATCAGGGCTCGACAGCGGGTCCCTACGGCCTGCCACTGATAGGGGCCGGTGACTGGAACGACGGCCTGAACCGGGTGGGGATCGAGGGCGAGGGAGAGAGCGTCTGGCTGGGGTGGTTCCTGTACGTCACCTTGACCCGCTTCGCATGGGTCTGCGAGGAGATGGATGATTTGGATCAGGGCGAGTCTCTGCGGGAGCGCGCGGAAGAGTTGCGCGAGGCGCTGGAGGCAAGTGCCTGGGATGGAGAGTGGTACATCCGAGCGAGGTACGACGATGGCACTCCGCTGGGTTCGTCCGAGAGCGAGGAGTGCCAGATCGCCTCGATGGCCCAATCATGGGCGGTCCTGTCCGGGGCGGGAAGGAAGGAACGCGTCGAGCAAGCCATGGCCTCCGTCGCCGACCGCCTGGTGCAGGAGATGGATGACATCGGTTTGCTACTCCTTTTCACGCCTCCCTTCGACGAGACGCCAAAGGATCCCGGTTACATCAAGGGGTACCCTCCGGGCATCCGCGAGAATGGAGGACAGTACACGCACGCCGCGCTATGGGCTGTCTGGGCCTATACAGAGCTCGGACAGGGAGACCAAGCTGGCGATCTGTTCCGAATTCTCAACCCCATTTACCATAGCGATACTCAGGAGAAGGCCCATCGCTATTCGGTGGAGCCGTACGTGGTCGCGGCGGATGTGTACAGTGCAGAAGAGCATCTGGGCCACGGGGGGTGGACCTGGTACACCGGCTCGTCGGGATGGATGTATCGCCTGGGAGTCGAGGCGATCCTTGGCCTGCGCAAGAGAGGAGACAGACTCCACATCGAGCCGTGCATCCCAAGGGACTGGCCGAGTTATCGGTTGACTTACCGACACGGTGATAGCGAGTACCGGATCAAGGTTGAGAATCCCGAGGCTGTCAGCCGGGGGGTGAAGACGGTCACAGTTGACGGCGAGGCGGTATCCGAGGGCATTGCGCTGGTGGATGATGGTGACGTGCACGACGTGCATGTGACAATGGGTTAGAATCTGGCGGTCACTCACCCTCGCTCCAGCTGAGCTGTCTGACACGTAGGGCGCCCCTCAGAACCGAGCGATTCCTCACAGGGCCCGACGACCGAGGGCAACAGCAGTACCGTGGACCCTTCGTTGCGAGCTCTGTCGATACCACTTGGGTTACCTTGCCGGCTGCGACGCCTCCAATCCTGAAGCGCTCGACGCTGTTTGTTCTTCCACCTAACGGTAGCTTCTGCTACAGTACCTCCTGTTGTAGTACCTTCTGACTATTGCCTTCCCTTCTCCAAACGTGATACTATTCTATCGGGCTGCTTCAGCGTGCCGCTGTTAGCCCTTTGCAGGTTCTTGCTGCGCTCAAGGGGCCTTCTCTGTGCGGGAAAAGGCGCTACATAGTTGCTCATCGGAGAGATCTGGGCCGTTGCCACCGGAGGTAGACATCGTGACTAGCCATACGCTTTCTCGGCGCTTCGTGTCCTTATCGCTTTCACTCCTGCTGGGTGCAAGCCTGCTTGGAGGATTTCTCTTCTTCGTGTCCGCCACCTGGGCGGCGCCGGGGAATCCGATTCTGGATCC
>Ga0207752_1000698_pt1 | contig 15638 bp, 14 predicted proteins | sample Pon2CUnioCityCA_6_FD_187272 | JGI IMG/M metagenome (GOLD analysis project Ga0207752, IMG submission 187272) | Marine sediment microbial community from Union City, CA, USA - Pond 2C Sediment 2 (SPAdes) | ecosystem: Environmental > Aquatic > Marine > Intertidal zone > Salt pond sediment ...
CGGTGATTCGAGAAAGCCGTCCGCCCGCTCATGGGCCCTGAGCAGGGCCTCCACGCTCGCCCGCAGCTTGCCGTCCCCCCGGCAGGCCCGATCCAGGTAGGCAGCCCTCGCGGCGAGGTCTTTGATTTCGATGGCCTCGGCAAAGATCGTCTTGCGGTCTTTCGGTTCGTCCGGCATCGTTCTACTCCTTCACTGGCTCCCCCCCGTACGGTATTGCGCCATCAGCGCAGAGAAAGCGACACAAGAATTGCAGCCTTTTCGAGAAAAGAGCTGGGCCGGAAACGAGCCCGCACTCTCGCAGGCTTCTCAAGCCTGCGGCGTTATGAGTACGACCGTGGCGGTGTCCCGGTCGGGTTCTACTCGGGTGATTTCTCCTGCGGCTCCGCGATCTGATCGTACAGCCACGCGCGGGCGTAGGCCCAATATCGATTGGCCGTGCGGCCCGAAATACCCAGGACCTCGGCGGCCTGCTCGATCGTCAGACCGGCGAAGTAGCGAAGCTTCACGAGGTCGGCCACGACCGGTTCCTCCGCCGCCAGCCGCTCCAGGGCATCGCTCACAGCCAGGACGTCTTCCGAGGGCCCTTCGATGGCGAGGGTTGCCTCCTTGAGGTCGATTCGCTGCCGCCGCCCCCCGCGTTTGAGCCGGTGCTTCCGGCGGGCGTTCTCGATGAGGATGCGGCGCATGGCCTCGGCGGCGGCCGTGAAGAAACGGGTCTTGCTGCTCCAGCTCTGCCCTTCGGCGCCGAGAAGTCGCAGGTACGCTTCATGTACGAGCGCGGTCGCCTGGAGGGTCTGGCCGGGCTTCTCTCTCGCGAGCTTCTGAGCGGCTAATCGGCGGAGTCCCTCGTAGACCGCCGGGAGCAGCTTGTCCACAGCCCGGGCATCCCCTTGTTCAATAGCGTTCAAGATGCGAGTAAGGTCACTCATGACTATCGCCGATCATTGCGTTGCGGCCACCGACGGGGTCCAGGAACCTGCCGATAGAGAACTGCCGGCGTTTGGAGACCCTGCCAACGTCATCTTCCGCCCGTATCTTCGGACAAACCCGGCGGTTTTTCAAGCCCTGATCTGGAGCAAATACAGCGCCTTCTACAAGGTCGTTGAAGACCGGGCTAACGAAGGTATGAACTGAGCAGCAGGATGGCACGTAGGGGAAGCGGCAGGGATGGGTTGTGCCGCCGGCGGCGGTACGGAGCGGTTCGAGCTTCGAGATGGTTCGGGTCATGCGAACGGGGGCGGCAAATGGGCGCAGATGGAACGAATCGATTGACGGCGGGCGAGGCGAGAACGTGGCTGCAGCAATTGGCGCAGGCGGCCGAGAAGGAAGCCTGCTGGTCGTGCGAGTGTTTGCAAGGATTCATCACCCAGCTTGAACTGGACGCCGCGGACGACGCGAAGTCACTCCTTGAGATATACGAGGTCCGACCCGAGAAACTGCACGGCTGTCTCGGCTGCGAACCGTGCCCCCCCGCCCAACTCTTCGCCGAATACCGGCTGCGCCCGCCCGGCAAATCCTAAGCCCCAAGCTCTACCCCGAAGACGAGGCGGAATACAGAATGACCGATACGGCGAATGGGCCGAAGCGATGATGTTACCCCGGTCAGGCGAGGGGTCGGTAAAGCCGCGAAAGACACTGGATTCCCGCCTTCGCGGGAATGACGTGGTCTACTCCCTGGTTCAATCGGCTGTTCAATCATCAATACGATGCAGAGTTTGGAATCTGGATCTTCGCCCCCCTCGGTGCATCCCTGTGCCGGGCGCGCCGGATTCTCGATTGCATTGCAGCACCCCATTGGATAGAATTCCCGTTTCGCGTGCGCGCTCCGACCGGGGCGGCAAGCTGGTTGGTGCGAGGTCGGCATACAAGGGTAATTGACAGGAGACCACACATGAACAGGCGCAGATGGTTTTGGGCGACAGCGATTGTCGTAGTCGTAGCGATGAGTCTTGCCCTGGTGGGCTGTAAGAAGCAGGGAGAGCCGGGCGGTGTGTCCGTAACCAAGGCCAAGCCGATTGAGTTGTCCTACAGCATCTTCTTTCCGCCGACGCACATTCAGTGCACCACCGCGGAGGCCTGGGCCCGGGAGATCGAGAAGCGGACCGACGGGCGGGTCAAGATCACGGTATACGCCGGCGGCACGCTGACCGCCGCACCGCAGGTTTATGAAGGAGTGGTCAACGGCATTTCAGATATCGGCATGAGCTGCTTTGCGTATACGCTGGGGCGTTTTCCGCTGCTGGAAGGGTTGGACCTGCCGTTAGGCTATCCCAGCGGGACCGTGGCGACGCGGGTGGCCACCGAATTGGTGGAGAAATACGAGCCGGCAGAGGTTGCGGGCACGCACGTTTTGTACATTCACGCACACGGGCCCGGCTTGCTGGCCTCAAAGAAGCCGGTCAGGACCCTGGAAGACCTGAAGGGCTTGAAGGTCCGGGCGACGGGTCTCTCGCAGAAAGTGGTGACCGCGCTGGGCGGCACGCCGGTGGCTATGCCGCAGCCGGATACGTATGAGGCGCTGCAGAAGAACGTGGTGGATGCGACGCTGTGTCCCATTGAAACGCTCAAGGGCTGGAAGCAGGGCGAGGTGATCAGCTCCGTAACGGATGCGACGGCGGTCGGCTATACCACAGCGATGTTCGTCGTGATGAACGAGCAGAAGTGGGAGAGCTTGCCCGCGGACGTACAGAAGGTCTTCACCGACGTCAGTCACGAATGGGTGGCCCAACACGGCCAGGCCTGGGACCAGGCCGACGCGGAGGGCCGCGAGTTCGTCAACGGTCTCGGGCGCGAGATGATTGCGCTGACGCCCGAGCAACAGCAGCGGTGGAAAGAGGCGGTCAAGCCGGTGCTGGATGCGTACGTCGCCGCCGCCCGGGAGAAAGGGCTGCCCGGCGAGGAATTCCTGGCCGACGCACAGGCATTGATCGCGCAGTATTCCGGGCCGACGGGCCAGTAAGTGAAACCAACGTTGGCACAGACAGCAACGATTCAGCAAGTCTACAAGGGTTATGTATCCGGCCTGCGCTGGGTGGTCCGTGCGCTGGCCATCGTGGCGGGGCTCGCCGTGACGGTGATGATCGTCGTGACGTGTGTCGACGTGGTCGGACGGCGCTTCGGCCACCCGCTGAAGGGCGCCTATGACATCGTCGAGCTGCTCGGCGCCATTGTCATCGCCGGGGCGCTGCCGTACACCACAGGCTGCAAAGGCCACGTGGCCATCGAGTTCTTCTTCCAGAGGCTGGGCCGGCGCGGGCGGATTGTCGTCGATACTCTCGTGCGGCTGATCTCCGTCTCCATGTTCGCCTTCCTGACGTGGCGATTCATCCAATACGGCGCAGAGCTGCGAGCCAGCGGCCAGGTGACACTGACGCTGCGCTGGCCCATCTTCTGGATGCCCTGGTGGATGGCGTTGTGCAGCGGCGTGATGATCCTGGTGATTCTGTATCACCTGGTGCATCCGGGCAAGGAGTTGATGAAGCCGTGACGCCGGAACAGATTGGCATCGTGGGCTGTGTGGTTCTTCTGCTGCTGTTGTGCAGCAGCATGCCGGTGGCGTTTGCCATGGCGGCGGTGGGCTTCGTAGGCTTCGCCGCGGTTGTGTCACCCCATGCGGCGGTGAGCGTGCTGACGTTCGATTTGTACAAGACCTTCACGTCCTACAGCCTGACAGTCATTCCGCTGTTCGTTCTGATGGGGCAGATTGCCTTTCACGGGGGGATCAGCCGGCGTCTGTTCAATGCGGCCTATCATTGGCTCGGCCCGCTGCCCGGTGGACTGGCGATGGCGACGGTAGGTGCGTGCACGGCCTTCGGCGCGATCTGCGGCTCCGGCCCGGCCACAACCGCCACCATGGCCTCCGTGGCGCTGCCCGAAATGAGGCGCTACAAATACAGTATGGAGCTGGGCTGCGGAGCGGTGGCGGCCGGCGGCGGAATCGGCATGATGATTCCGCCCAGCGTCGTATTCATCGTCTATGCGATCATGACGGAGCAGTCGATCGGCAAGCTGTTCATCGCGGGCATCCTGCCGGGCGTGCTGATCGCGGCGCTGTTCTGTCTGGCCATCTTCCTTCAGTGCGTGCGCCGGCCGGAGCTCGGGCCGGCGGCCCCTTCATCTTCCTGGAAGGCCAAGATCCTGTCCCTGCGCGGCGCATGGGAGACGCTGCTTCTGTTCGTTGCCGTGATGGGTGGCATGTTCGGTGGGTTGTTCACGCCGACCGAGGCGGCGGCCATCGGCGCCGCCGGGACGATCGTGATCACGGCGTTCAAACGCAAGCTGAGCTTCCCGATGTTCGTCCGCTCGCTCAAGGAGACGCTGCGGACGTCGTGCATGGTGATGATCATCGTCGCCGGCGCGGTAGTCTTCGGGCATTTCCTGGCGGTGACGCGGATTCCGTCGGAGCTGGCGAACTGGCTCGGCAATCTGCCACTGCCGGGCTGGGTGATCATGGGCCTGGTCGTTCTGTTCTATCTCGTCGCAGGTTGTTTCGTGGACGCCCTGGCTCTGATCTTGCTGACGATCCCGATCTTCTATCCGGTTGTGATGAATCTGGGCTTCGACCCGATCTGGTTCGGCGTCATGATCGTGCTGGTCACGCAGATGGGCGTGATCACGCCGCCGGTCGGCGTCTGCGTCTACGTTGTCAGCGGCATCGAGCGCGACGTGCCCCTGGAGACGATCTTTCGCGGCGCCCTGCCCTTCCTCGCGGCCCTGGTGATCGCCGCCGTGCTGCTGATCCTCTTCCCCCAGATCGTCCTGGCCCTGCCCCGATTGATTCACTAACGGAGGTTCTGCAAAATGGAGATTAGGCTTATATTATTCAAGGAAATCGGTTCTGGGATTTCCTTGAATAATCAGCCTGACTCGTAGCAGATCGACCACGCACCGTCTCGAAAGGAAGAATCGCGAAGCCAGTTTCTCCTCCTTCAAGCAAGCCTAATCTCCATTTTGCAGAACCCGCGTCACTAATGCAAAGCGAGCGCGTCCTACAAGAGGTCCCACGTCTCAGGCTTCAAGCAAGAGGCGAATAATCCGTCTGCGAAGTGCCTTACACGTCGCACAGCGCGACGGCCTGCTTGAGGCCGGCCAACGGATCGCCCGTGGGGATGAATTCCTGGCCGACGTAACCCGTGTAGCCGGTGCGGACGATCTCCTCCATGATGGGCCGGTAGTTGATCTCCTGCCGGTCGTCCAGCTCGCGCCGGCCGGGATTGCCGGCGGTGTGGTAGTGCCCGATGTAGTCCTTGTACTGCCGGATGCGGGAGATGATGTCACCGTCCATGATTTGCACGTGGTAAATGTCGAACAGCAGCTTCATCCGCGGCGAGCCGACCTGCCGAACGATCTCCATGCAGTAGTCCGTGTGGTCGCCCTGGTAGCCCGGATGGCCCTTCATCTCGGCCTCGACCCGGCTGTTCAGAATCTCCAGGCACAGAGTCACGCCCTTTCTCTCAGCATGGCCGACGATCTTCTTGTAGCCGGCCACGCAGTTTCGCAGCCCGACATCGTCCGGGATGTCCTCCCGGAAGCCGGTGAACGTGATGACGTTCGGGAAGCCGTGCTCCGCACAGGCATCGATGGAGTCCCGCAGCTTGGCCAGGCACATCTCCTGATACGCGGGGTTGTTCATCCCCTGGTCAAAGCCGTGACTGCTATGGATGGCGCACACGAGCCCATACTTCTTGAGAATCGGCCAGTCCTTCGGCTCGACCAGCTCGACGCTCCGGCAGCCAAGCTCCTTCGCAATCCGGCACGTCTCCTCCACGCTCCAGTACTTCTCGACACACCAATACGCAATCGACTGCTTGATCCGCCCCTTGGTGGCCACCTGCTCGACGCGCTGGCCCCCCGACACTGTCGCCCCGAGAGCCATAAGCCCCGCGCCGACACCAGCCGTCGCCCGTAGCACATCCCGCCGCCCTACCGTTTTGCATCCACTTCCCATATTTCCGCTTTGCGTACGCATTTCTACCTCCCGGATTCCGGATGAACGACCCTGTCACGCACGAACACGCAACCGTCGTATCTTCCGCACGATTGTAGAGACCCCGGTGGCTCAGGTCAAAGAATCCCTGTGCCCCAAGCCCGGACAGGCCGCGTTTTTCGCTTTTTGGGGTGCCAGCGGGGAGGATAGGAAGACGCGGTGAAATGCCCAGCCCATCTCGTTATATATACGGCGCAGGGCTCAGCACCAGAGCCACTTGTCCGTATCGCCGTGTCCGTTGAGCCGTCAGAGGAGATGCACGTTAGGACAAGACGGGCAGCGTACTCTCCGCCGGCACCCATAAAGCGACAAACGCATGGTTCGGCATCTTCGCGTCCATTCACTCCTGCGGTGATGTCGAATCGTCCGACTTGGCCCAAGAGCTCAGAACCTCCTTGATCTGTTCCTTGGCGGTCTTCAGGTCTTTGGCATCGATGCCCCACGGCACGTCTTGGTATTCGTCAGGCAGAGCGTACCCTGGGTCGGCGAGAGCCTTGAGAAGATCCCTGAGCGACTCGTGGTCAGCCATTGGAGTCTGACGGATGTTGTCCAGGTGGACCCTGGCAGACGAGCGACTTGCCTTCTTCAACAGAAGAAACTCGTAGAATGGACATATCCATATCTGAAAAGCCGTGCCAGCCGTGGCATGTGAATACGGCGAGTAGGGTACGTGCCAATGCAAGAAGCCCAAGTCCTCGACGTGACCCGCGCCGGCGCTGGCCATGGGGTACAGATCAAGAAGGTTTCGGAAGTCGGGTATGCTGTCCACCAGCTTCGTCATAAACGGCGTCGCAAACTCAGCATCAAGTTTGGCACACTTGACTTGATACATCAGCCATGCGCCTCCGACAAGGTAAACCAGATTCTTATAGTCGTAGAAATCATTGCATAGCGTCATGAATTTCTCTTGAGTAGCTGCGTCGCAGCGTCCGACGCCGTTCGGAAGACCAGGGTATGTGCCATCTGAAGCTCTCTGCTCCAGTATCCATTTGACATCGCTCGGCAGTCTGTGCTTCAGAAAGTTGGCCAGGTCTTTAAGGACGCGGTCAGACATGGTCTTGTCGCATTCTTCAATCGAACGCTTCAGGAGATGTAAGCACAGCCAATAGTAGTGAATTACGAAAGGCTCCAGTCTTTCGATGTGCGGCAATGAACCCTCGCGTCTGAAGAGGTATGGCCCGAGAAGATATTGGCTGATCGAGGAGAGCCAGCGCGCTACTTCACCCGAAATGCCGGATGTTCCCTGACTCCCTGAAGAAACGCCAGCCGAACAGTATGTCCGGTATAATTCGGATATGCAGTCGCCAAAGAGCTTGGGATTGTCCTTCTCAAAACAAATACGTGATAGCTTATAGACAGACTTGAAAATCTCACGAACGCAATCCAAGCTGTCATTTTGCATCGCCCTTATCGCTAACTTAAAGAGGTCCAACTGTGGAGGATGCGGCTCACTATACTTGTAAGCATGAAGCATCATGAAACCCCCAGGTGGCTTGGCGCCGACTTCCTTGAGGCTGTCCACGAAGTCTGGAAAGACTGAGAGATATTCCTCAAAGATGGTCTCGAAGGTCACCGTTGCGGTCTCCACAAACGAGGCATCCCGTTTTTCGATCGCGCCTGTCAGGACAGAAAGTAGTCGGGGTATCGCACTGCTACCCGGCGTTGACCGCACCCTGCGAAGAATGAAGGCACGCTGTACGAGTCCGCCGATCCGGGAGCCTATGTCCGCGGGGAGCGAGGAGGAAGATGACACGATGAGCAGCGCAAGCGATTTCTTGGGCGAGATCTGGCCATGCTCTGGGGTCGTCAAGCAGGTTGAATTCGTGGCATGGTCGGTGAGCCATCCGTCATAGCTCAGGTCGAGATTAGGCTCGATCTTCCGGAGCGAAAGGAGCTTGGCAACCCTTCTCAAAGGCGCGAAGTCTATAGCTGTGATTATGCCGTATCGTCGCAAATGGCACTCTATTTGGCCTGGCGATGCTCGTTCGGTACATGGGTGCCGCACGAAACCGAGTGCAGCAAGTTTTCGCCGGAGGTTTATCTCAACGAATATCTGTCGGAAGGCCGAACGCGTGTGATCGCGCCAGCGGTTACAAAGCTCTGCTTCCAGGAGATCATCAATGTCGGTGTCGCCGAGCCCTTGGAGACTTCGACGGAATAAGTCAAAGAGCAAGAAAGTAGAGACAAGAGCTGCGGACGCGCTCAGGAAGACCCAATCATTCAGTTGCTGGAGCGAGAGCCGCTCGCCCCAAACGACCCCGGCCGCAATGGTTATCAATGTTCCAAAAAGCAGGGCTGCTATCGGCGCGAATCCTTGTCTTCTCGCGAAGGCACCGAGAAGAAACCTCATGCCCGGAAAATCCTCCAATGCGCTCTTGATTGCGAGGCCTATAACCGCCAGCAGTATACCGGTCAGAGCCGCAAGCATCGCTCCTATCGTCCTCAGTATCCCTGTCAATGCTGAAGGGTCGCCTGTGTTCGCCACAAGCATCGGAAGGCGGAACGCTGCTATGAACACAAGAGCCAGAACGATGACAAGCGGCAAGAGGAACACACACAGCAGGCCCCAGAACCCGCGACCCAGTTGCTCGATCCAGCTATGTCGGGGCCGGAGGTACCTTTCGCACGCCTTCAACTGTTTTTCAGCCTGGCGGATAGTGGGAAACCAACGATGGCAGAGAACAGCAAGGATGTGAAATACGCGGTGCCGGATCCTGAAGTACACGTCCTCACAGATCTTCCCTGTCATTGCCCACTTCATGGCAGCCTCGCACAAATGATCGATCTTGCCTTCTTCGCCATCATCCATATCGTTGCACCACGAACTACTCGCCTACTGCAAAGCGTGCAGGTCCGCACAGAATGCGCTGGGGCGGGGCGCAATCGAGAGCCAGTTCCCGCTGCTGTCCCATAATACCATAGTATCGGCTGGCCTTGCAGGAAAGTTGAGCGGGAACCTCCCAAAAACCTGGATGGCTTGGCTGTCTTCGTGTCGAAAACCGCGTCGGCCGCTCGTTGGGGGGACCACCTGTGCAATGCTTGGGCGCTGAGCCTCCCGGATGTTCTCGGCCAGGAGGCCGGTGGCAAATGTACGCATCGTCCCTGGCGATTATGAAATGGCCGGTCAGACGTCAGGGAACGGGCGGTGCGGGTTCGTCCGTGGTCCAGCCGATGGCGTCGAGAATGGGCTGGATCTCGGGGTTGGCCATGAACAGGTCCCAGCACAACTGCGTGCGGTAGTTCTCCATCATGATCACAATCGGTCCCTGGTCGATGGCGAGATAGCCGGAGGCGAACCAATCCTGGTTGAGATTGAAGGCGTCGAAGAAGCCGAACGGTCCCCAGAGATCGCGGCCGTACGTGTGGTACAGGTGCTTCAAGGTCGCGATGGACTCGTCGGGCACGTACGGCATGGCGCTGAGCGCCGCGGTGGGCGTGATCGTGCCGTTATCGTTCGTCGGCGAGTGGGCGGAATAATCCCATGGATTGAAGCTGGCCGTCAGGCCCCACACCAGAGCGCTGTAGCCCGCATGGCCGCGGGGGTTCTCGATGCAATGGGCGCGGTTGATCAGTGAAATATTCCGGCTGTTGTCGAAGTAGTTGCAGAAGCTATCGCGCTTGTTGCGCGGGTCGAATCCCAGGTGGCTGTAATGGGTGAAGAACAGCGGGCCTCCCTTCTCCGGACCGACCCACTGCTTGTAGCCATAGTACGTATTGCCGTTCGCATAGTCGGCCGGTTTCGCCCAGCCGTTGTAGTAGCACGAGGCCGGGATCGGATACGTCGGCGAGGCAATCGCCAGGAGATAGGCGATCATGCATTCGTTGTAGCCGCGAATGATATGGTTCATCTGCCAGCCGTAGTTGGCGGACCAGTGCCAGTAGAGTTCCTGACCGCGCTGCGTCTGGAGGTACCAGCTCCATTCGACCTGCTCCCACATGCGCGTAGCCTTGCTGCGGATCTCGGTCTCCACGGGGTCATTCGGATCGTCGAAGTACTGCCGCACCGTGAGCATGCCCTGCACGAGGTACGCGGTCTCGACGAGGTCGCCGCCATTGTCATATTTGCTGAAGGGTTTGGTTTCGCCCGTTACGCCGTTGATCCAGTGCGACCAGGCGCCATGGAAACGGACAGCCTTCTCGTCCAGGAAGGTCAGAATCTTCAGGACGCGCCCCGCCGCCTCGGCGCGAGTGACGAATTGCCGCTCGGCGCCGACGCAGATCGCCATCAGGCCCATGCCCGTGCCGCCGGAAGTGCAGGTATCCGTGCTGTGGCTGAACTCGTACCCTTCTCGCGCCAAGCCGCTGACCGGATGGCCGTAGTCCCAGAAGTATCGAAAGGCAGCTTCCTGAACGGAAGTCAGAAGCTGCTCGTCGGTCATCGCACAGGAGGTGGCCGAAGCGATATTCGAAGGCCCGGATTCCCCGCCGCCGCGGACGGCCACCGACGTGACGTAGTAATAGCGCGTCACGTCATTGGCGCCGAAGAAGTCGCTGTACACCGAGGCCGGATGGACCGAACCATTGAGCCGGGTAAAAGGACCTTCTTCGGAGTCGGCGCGATAGATGTTGTAGCCCTCCCTATTGGGATCCATATCGGACTGCCACTTGAGATCGATTCTACTATCGTGCCCGACGGCGGTTACGTCATTGGGAGCGGGCGGCGGTGACGGCGGCGGGGGCGGTTCCGCCCCAGAGAGGAGACTGATTTCGTCCGCGGTGAGCGCCCGGCTGTAGAGACGCACGTCGTCGATCAGGCCGTTCCAGTAGCGGTTTGTTGTTTGCCCGTTTTCGCCGATCAGGACTCTGCGCCAACTGCTGTTGATGCTGCCGCCGACCGACTTGGAATCCGCCTCGAGGCCGTCCTGATAGATGTAAAGCTTTGAGCCGTCGTACACTCCGGCGATGTGGTGCCAGTTCCCGTCGTTCACGTCGCCGCTGTAGACTTCCGGCCATCCCCCGCCCGTCAGGCCCAGGCACAGAAACGCGACCCGATTGTCATCGCGCGTCCGGGCCAGGACCCAGTCGTCTCCCTTGGTCACAATCGCATTCCAGTTGCGGTCGAACTGGTGAACCTTGATCCAGCACGCTAACGTGATCTCCTCGGTGAACGTGAGCGACGGGTCCTCGCCGACGTCGACGTAGTCGCCGTCACCGTCGAAATCCAGGCACCAGCCGCGATTCGGGTCGATCACCCACGTCGGGTGGCCGACGAGCGTACCGTGATTGCCGCCGGCGCTGTCGCCCGCGTCGCCGTCGAATTCCCAGTGGCTGACAAGGCCGGTAGTGTCCTCAACGGCTGAGGTCGAAGCCGCCGGCAGGAGCACCAGCGACCACACGAATACTACCAGGCAGGTGGCTTCAAAGGCATGTCTTCTCATCGCTCATCTCCCTTTCCGTACAACAGTTCTTCTCCGGGGCGAAGGATTGAGACCCATTTTTGGCTATTTTACCCGTTTCCGTTGAGATAAACAAGGCTTGCCTGGGGCGAAAAACAGTTGCCGGAAGCTCGGAATCCGGCTAATATGTCGCAATCACACCCTGGGGACGGCTCCGATCCGGTTTTGGTCGAGGGCAGACGTTGGGATTCCAGGCAGATAAAGAATCAGAGGATTACGGCAGATGTACGCAGAAACGATACGCAACGTGGCGATTATCGCGCACGTCGATCATGGCAAGACGACGCTGGTGGACCAGCTTCTGTATCAGTCCGGCATGTTCCGCAACGAGGAGCTGGACCGGCTGGCCGGCGGCGAGCACGGCCTGATCATGGACTCCAACCCGCTCGAACGCGAGCGAGGCATCACGATCCTGAGCAAGAACTGCGCGATCGACTATATAGACAGCAGCGGACGCGAGTATAAGATCAACATCGTGGACACGCCGGGCCACGCCGATTTCGGCGGCGAGGTCGAGCGCGTGTTGAAGATGACCGATGGCGTGCTGCTCGTCGTCGACGCCTTCGATGGGCCCATGCCGCAGACGCGGTTCGTCCTCAGCAAAGCCCTGCACCACGGCCTCAAGCCCATCCTCGTGGTCAACAAGGTGGACCGCCCGGACTCCCGGCCCGACGACGTCGTCAACGAAGTCTTCGACTTATTCGTCGAGCTCCAGGCCAACGACGATTCGCTCGACTTCCCGATCCTGTACGCTTCGGCCAAGGAAGGCTGGGCGACGACGGACCTGGCCCATCCGAACCGCGACCTCAAACCGGTCTACGACGCCATCATCCGGTCCGTCCCGGCCCCCAAGGCCGATCTCGCCAAGCCGCTGCAAATGCTCGTGACCACACTCGAATACTCCGACTACGTCGGGCGCGTCGCGATCGGCAAGGTTTTCGCGGGCCGGCTCACCCAAGCCCAGCCGGTGACCGTGATCGACAAGCAGGGCCGCCATACACAACAGAAGGTCGTGCAGTTGTATGAGTTCGAAGGGCTCGGAAAAAAGCGAGCGACGGAGGTCGAGGCCGGAGACATCTGCGCCGTGGCCGGCCTGGACCCGATCGATATCGGCGATACGATCGCCTGCCCGGATGAGCCGAGCGCATTGCCGATTGTGGCGATCGACGAGCCGACGATGAGCATGACCTTCCAGGTCAACAACGGCCCGTTCGCCGGCCAGGACGGCAAGTACGTCACCTCGCTGCAACTGCGCGCCCGACTGGACAAAGAGCTGCAAACGAACGTTGCCCTGCGCGTCGAGCCGGGGCGAAGCGCCGATGAGTTCATTATCTCCGGCCGGGGGCTGATGCACCTGGGCATCCTGCTGGAAAACATGCGGCGGGAGGGCTACGAGGTCTGCGTGGGCAAGCCGCAGGTCATCGTCCGCATGAAGGACGGCTACCGCCAGGAACCGATCGAGCGGCTGGTGATCGAGTGCCCCGCCGACTGCCAGAACGCCGTGATGAGCCTGATCGGCACCCGTCGTAGCGAGATGATGAGGATGGATTCCAAGAGCGGGACCAGCAATTACGTGCACATGGAGTTCAGGATCCCGTCGCGGGGCCTGTTCGGCCTGAACGCGCGGATCCTGACGGCCACGCAAGGCCGCGCGGTGATGCACCACACGTACGAGCGGTACGAGCCGATGCGCGGTTCGATCCCGGAGCGACAGGCCGGCGTGATGGTCGCCAGCGAAATGGGCACCGTGACCGCCTACGCGCTCGACGCCCTCTACAGCCGCGGGATCTTCTTCGTTCGACCGGGCGAGAAGGTTTACGAGGGCCAGGTCGTCGGAGAGCACTGCAAGGACGACGACATCCCCGTCAACGTCGCGAAGACCAAACAGTTGACGAACGTCCGCTCCTCGACGAAAGACGACGCCGCCAAGGTCCGCCCGGCTCGCATCATGAGCCTCGAAGCCCACCTCGAATACGTTCAGCAGGACGAACTGGTCGAGATCTGCCCCAGCTCGATCCGCATCCGCAAGCGACTCCTCAAGGAAGGCGAACGCCGCCGAGCCGCCCGATCGGGCGCTCGATAGGGCGCACCCCGGCCTCAGGTTCAGTTGCGACAGCGGAACCGCCGGCCTTTTCCCTGGATCATCGATACCTGTACGGCAGCATCGCTCCTGAGATGAAGCTGCCGGACTCGGAGCAGAGGAAGGCGACTCCTCCGGCGATGTCCTGACGGGACGCCGTGCGGCGACTCTGCCACGCAGGCCCGTGCGCGCACTGCTCGACGGCGTCGTCGAGACTCTTCAGCACAGGCACCGGCCCCGGCCCGACGGTGTTGACGGTAACGCCGTGCCGCCAGGTCGCGTCGCGGGCAATGAGCATCGCCTCCGCGCGCCGCCTTGGCGACGTTGTATGCGTAGGCGGGCGAGTTGTAAGGCGGCGTGAGCGCGATGGCGATCACGCGACCCCACTTCCGCTCGTACATCCCGGGCAAAACAAGCGGCAGGAGATGATAGATCGGCGCCAACTCCTTCTGAGCGTCATCCAGAGCAGCGGCCGAGTCAAGCCGGTCGACGGGCTCCTGATGCCATCCGGCACCGGGACCGATGACACAGATTTCGACCTGGCGGAACTTCTCGGTGGCAGCATCAACGAGCGCCTTGCACTGATCCTGCCGGGTAACGTCCGCCCGGCAGGCGACAGCCGCCCCACCCTGACTCTCGACATGCCGGACAATCGCCGCCGCACTGTCCTCGTTCGTAAGATAGTTCACGACAACATTCGCGCCCTCTCGCGCCAGAGTCAGCGCGATACTCCGCCCCATCCCATTCCCGGCCGCTCCCGTCACGATGGCCGTCTTGCCCAGCAACGATTGCGTCATTGTCCTTCCTTCCGCAAGTCTTCGACAGGGAACCACGAGGCAACATCTCCCCCATCCCCTGCGCCTACGGGCTATGCACATCGATGATGGTCTCGTCCCGTGGTGCAGTGTTGACGCGCGCGGGATCTCACTCCAAGCGGATCGGATCATCGCATCCGTTCGCGTGCGGGCGAAGCTACGATGCCGTCATCTTCGCGAGCATCGCTTGGAAGACTGATTGGTCGGGTCCGACGAACGGCTCCGCCGCCGGCACGGCCGCAAGATGCCCAAGCAGCTCGTCGCTCATGTCACGGGCGACGGGCAAATGGGCGCTGAGAATGACCTTCGGCGACAGGCCACGGACGAAATTCAGGGTATTCGCGAATTTGGCCGTGTCTATCACGTGCAGCCAGGGAGAATCCACCGTCGCCCACTTGACCATGCCCTGCCGCAGGTTCTCTTCGCCGATCTCGGCCGCACTCTCCGCGGGCTCGGACATCAGGGCCCCGAAGCAATCCGCGCTAAAAAAGGCGGCAGACTCGGGATCGTAGAAGCCGGTGGTCTCCGGGGCGTCATATGTGGGCGGCTTGATCGCGGTCAGCGCACGGTCCCCCACGCTGATGCTCTGGCCCGCGTTCAGCAGATACACGCGGTCCGGCGGCAATGGCCGAGACAGGCTCATCTTCCCGACGGCAAGGAAGGTCGTGATGACCCGCAGCGCCGGAAGCTCGGCAAGCAACCGATGGAGACTCCCGATATGGTCCTGATCGGCGTGCGTGAGCCACAGCCAACGCACGTCCTCCGGGTCGATGACGGACGACAGTTGGGCCAGGAATTCCTCGTTGAACGCCGCCAATCCCGTATCCACCAGCACAGGCTCGGCGGCCCGGAGCACGAAAGCGTTGACCGGCACAATCCCCAGGCCCGGTATGGGAAAGTACGACGCCAGAACGTCAATACCCGGGGCCGCCTGGTGAGGCTCGAACATCGTGGGCTTGTCCATGACTGACATCTCCTGAAAAGTCCTTCTTTCCATTGCGTCAGAGTCGCGCGCGGGCTTTGTTCAGATAGAACTACTCAGGCTTGCGGGCAGAGTTCAATTCTGTGGTCGAATCTGATGAGGAAATGTGGGAGAGTTGGTCCGAAGGAGATTCGGGAATCGATCCTCGTCAATTATCGCCCTGAGCTTTCTTCGGCCAGCGACGAACGATCTGGAGGATCTCACGGACGTAGGCGCACTCGCACTTGGCCAGACAGGCCCCCAGCTCGGATTCATAGAGGCAGTATTCGGGACACTCGTCCGTCCCCGTCGCCCGGCTCTCGTAAATCGGGCCGTCGTACAAATCGCGGAAGGATTCGGCCGGCAGTGCGATGGTCGACCCGCAGGCCCGATGACTGAA
>Ga0207752_1000699_pt1 | contig 15626 bp, 14 predicted proteins | sample Pon2CUnioCityCA_6_FD_187272 | JGI IMG/M metagenome (GOLD analysis project Ga0207752, IMG submission 187272) | Marine sediment microbial community from Union City, CA, USA - Pond 2C Sediment 2 (SPAdes) | ecosystem: Environmental > Aquatic > Marine > Intertidal zone > Salt pond sediment ...
GAACTGTGCCTTGGGAGTACGTGTGGTCCTAGGGGAGGGGTCAGTGCGCCTCGTGCACAGACAGGTATACCTGCCCTGCCATGGCGATGCCTAGACTTGCCTCAGCTCCATCTGCGGCCCGGATCTCAGCGTGCTGGCCCTTTCCGAAGGCTTCCATATCATCCTCCAACGCCTCTTTGCCCTGCCACGAAGTCTCGTAGAGGCCCAGTTGAAGCACCGTCACCCGCCGGTCAAGGGAGTCGCTCGGGTCTAGCCCACAGCCAGCAAAGCGCACCTCGTCAAAGTCGAAGCCATCGCCGACGCAGTGTCCAGATACCTCGATCGTGCCACTCACATCGGTCCCGACGTCATTCTGAGCTGTGGGTATCAGCACGAATCTCCCCTGACCGCTCAACGCTCCATCTTCATCGACAGAAAATGGAACCGTGGCCCGAAGAACCCATTGGTCATCCAGGCACATCAACTCCAACCACCACGGCCCGGTGACGCTGGATCGACGCGTGGTCAGCAAGATGACCACGAACAATACTCCGGCGATGCAGGCGTGAGACCAGTTTTTCTCCCCCCACCTGCCCATGCCCTTATGCCCCCTCACGTCCTCGTACCTACTGCGCGGCCGGCGCGCCATCGCCATCCGCCACCACAGAATCCACCCACACCCCCAGAAGACGGTGATTGTCCGCCTCGACCTGCAGGGCGAGCGACTTGAATTCCTCGATCAGATCCTCGTAGTCCTGGCGCACCTGTGGGGAACCGCGACTTGACGCCGAGGTCAGAATGCGCACCACGGAACGATAGATGCCCTGGATCACGTCGAGCGAGATCACGTGCTCGCCAAAGGCGGTGAAGTATGCCTCGGCACCCAGGGCCTCGCAGAAATGCGCCATCTCCCGGCAGTCGATCCGCCGCAGCTCGTCCAGGAACCGTTGGAGCAGCGCGAATTTCTCGCTCAGGTACCCGTAATCGGTGATCCGCCTGGGGAAGTGATCGCCGTCGACGAACGTGTCTAGCATCACCTCCTGCACGTAGTCCACGTCACTGATCAAGTGATCCCCATAGCCCCGGCCGATTTTCGTCAAGACGATGCGGTTGGCTCCGTACTTCTGGATCACGTCTCCCCCGTAGTACCGGTCGAACTCGTTCGAACGCACGAGCTGGCTGTCGATCCGCATCATATCGTTGATCGCCTCGCGCACGGCCGATTCCTTGTAGTCGAACACGCTCATGACGTTGTAGACCTCGCTCAGGCGCCGGCGGCCCTTGGCGTGCCGCCCCAGGTAGCGCAAGATCCGGGGCTTGATCAGGGGGCTTCCGCCCTCGTCGCCGTAGATCCGAAACAGGTGCTCAACCGCGTGCTGGTTGGTCCACTGCAACTGCGGCTCACCCCCGTTGACGCAGGTGCGGATCACGTCGTGGATCGAAAGGGTTGAGTCTCGCATATCCGCCACGCTGACGCGAAACAGGTTCTGGGCCACGCGCAGCGCAGCCCGTATACTCGATCCGCAGGAGTGCGCCAGAAACCGGTGAAACGTCTCGTAGGGGTCGGCGCGTATCAGGTGCCGCACACGGACGAGGAACGCCTCGAGCAGCTCAAACTGCTCCCGCGGCAATCCATCCCGAAGATCGAAGAAGGTCTCCGGGCAATCGCAGAACCGTTGCAGACGGGCCAACACGACGCCCTCCGGAGTGGGTCCCCTGTGATCCGGCGCGTCGATCACACCCGTCCCTACACCGCTGTAGTCAAACGTCTCCGGCCGTACCAGCAGGACAAACATCGGCCCCGGCAGCCGGGCGTTGGCGTGCACGAATTCGACCAGTTGCCGCTGGAACTTCGGGGCAATTCGGTCGATGTTGTCCAGGATGATAAAGGCGCACCCGTGATTTCCGTCAAAGTAAACGCGGATCATATACTCCCACAGCCGGACCAGATAATCCAGGTGCAACTCTTTGTCCTGCTCGACGGAATTGAGCACCTGCTCTTGCTGGCGCAGCTCCTCTTCAGAGGGATTGGAGAAGTCGACCGGGTGAATGCCTTCCCAGCTGGCGATGATCTTGCGGAACGCTTTGGAGGGCTGCGCGCCGGCGCGGTAGCGCTCGAACTCGTACTGCCAGAACCTGGTCAGTTCCTCCGGGCGGGTGAACTGGCTGTGGAGCCGCAGCCGGGCCAGGAGTTCATCACACAGCACGGCGAACAGCCGCTGAGGCAACAGATCCTCGTTGGCGGTGGCCAACGTGACGTGCTCGTTGAAATCTACGTAGGCGATCAATCGCTCCTGGCTCGCCGCGCAAGTCTCACGGCAGTGGGCGCGATTCCGGGCCAGGTGTTCCAGATAACGGATCGTGGTGGACTTGCCGCATCCCATCGGGCCCACGATGCACAGCACCGGGCTGACCGGGTTGAGCAGCTTGCCCAGGATCTGGGTCTCGAACTCGCCGAGGGGAGGCGTGCCCTGGGGCAATTCGTCCGCGAAGCTCGCCCGAGGCACGATCGGCTGGCTCTGAATGTAGACCTCTAGCAGAGCTTTCTGATCGACGTCGGTATTGAACACACGCTTGGCCAGGCTATCGGCCGTCCAATACGGTTTATCGACGTCAGGCGGCCGCCCACTTTCAATTCGATCCCCAAGGCGGATCGGATTCATCGAACTCTCCTCTCAGGTATGTGACGATGTCGTCGATTTCGCCCCCGATGGACGCCAGCCCGGCCTGTATGTGTCCCACGTCCGGCCGGACGTACGGACGCCGGGAAAGCTTGTCAAGAAGGGGAGCAACGCTGCTGCGGAAATGGGCACTGGCGCTGGCCGCGCGCCGATCTCGCCTCAACTCCAGGCCAGAACTATCGATCATTCTGAGCACAAGGCGGTTGCCGTCACCCAGCCGGCGCAAGTTGGCCAGAACCTCCTGCTCCAGCTGTGGGGACTCGTCCCCGGCGCTTACGATTCTCGCCAACGCCTCGATCGTCTCGACCACGATCGCGGCCACGTCGTTCAGATAGTAATTGAGCTGGGCAACCGTGCGGGCTGTCTGCTCTCGCTCGGTCTTGTTCTTCCAGTAGATCTCGGCGATCCAGAAGCTGATGATCATCGACAGCAGCCCCAGGATGAAGTCAATCCCATCGTTGATCGCCGATGCAGGGTCGAACTCGATCCGCTCGCGGCAGGCGACCGCGATCACGACGCAGGCAGCGAGGACGAAGGCGATGATGCCGATGAATATCCAGAAGGCGCCGTCTTTGATCATATGCCGACTCGTCGGGCTTCAACAAAACGACAAAGCGGGCCGTCCCGTAAGTAAGGACGCGGCCCGCCCCGTTGGCCGTCAGTCTGCCAGGCGATCCTCACACCATGCAATGAGGCAGCCAGGTTTGACACTATTGTATCATACGCATGTATCGGAAGGCAATAGGAATTTCGGACTATTCGCGTGGATGCTGGAGGACCGGTAGCACGCTACTCAGCCGCGGTCGATCGTAGGGCGGGTTTCTACCCGCCGCTGGGAAGGCAGATATAGAAACTTCTCAGCTACGACCGTCGGCCCTTGCGGGATTTGTGCTTGATGTAGATCAGCTTGCTCTTGGGGCTTCCCACGGCCGGCCGCTCGTCGATTTCGAACAGGCCGATCGCACGCACCAGGGCCCCTAGCTTCGAGAAGCCGTAGTTTCGGGAATCGAAGGAGGAGCTTTGTTTCGACAGTTGTTGGCCTACGTTGCCCAGATAGGCCCATCCATCCTCGTCCGCCACCGCGTCGACAGCGTCGCGCAGCAGCCTGACCAGGCTGCTATCCCCCCGTAGTTCCTGGACGTCGACAGACGTTTCCTCCCTGCCCTCTTCGGGCCGGCCCAGGATCTCGGTGTAGATAAACTTGTCGCACGCGGTGACCATGGGGCCGGGCGTCTTTCTCTCGCCAAACCCATATACCGTCACGCCCTCCTCCCGGATCCTGGACGCCAGGCGCGTGTAATCGCTGTCGCTGGCGACGATGCAGAACCCGTTGAACCGATGGGTATACAGGAGATCCATGCCGTCTATGATCAAGGCGCTGTCCGTGGCGTTCTTGCCCTTGGTATAGCTGAACTGTTGAATCGGTTGGATGGCGTACTCCAGGAGCACGGCCTTCCAACCCTTCAGCTGGGGCGACGTCCAATCACCGTAGATGCGCTTGACCATGGCAACGCCATATTTGGCGATCTCTGCAAACAAGGGCTCGACGATGGCAGGCGACGTGTTGTCGGCATCGATCAGCACGGCCAGAATGTCTTGCTGTTCCTGATTGTCCATATCACCACCTCAAATGTACACTTTGCCCTTCAAGAAGCACCCATTCACTCCCTCTCCCTGCCAGGGAGAGGGCCGGGGTGAGGGTAAGTAGGGATCCACCCTCCCCCAGGCGCCTCCGCGACGTCATCTACCCACCGGCAACGAGTCGGTCAAGCTCGCCGGTATCTCTTTCGACGTGCAGTGGGCCGACCCAACGGGATGATCGCCGAAATAGACGCCGACAATCTCGTAGCCAGGCATCGCCTGTCTGTAGATCTCAAGCGCCTCCTGGTCGTGCTCCACGTCAAACTGGGGCACGATCACCTTGTCGTTCAATATCAGGCTGTTGGTATAGCTCCAGAAATTGATCGAGTCATTGGAATCGTCGGCCAGCGGGGCGCGGACCACCTTGTAGTTCTCACCGGTCGCGGACGGCGTCTGGGCCAACTGTTCCGCGATGGCCTCGAAGTCATCGTGCCAGATGAAGCCAGGCGGAGCCTGGGCCACGATGACCGTGGAGGCATCCAGGAACTTGACCGCCATGTCAATGTGCCCGCAGAGTTCGTCCTTCAGCGACGGGAACAGAATCAGCCGCTGGCAGCCCAGATACTGCTCCAGGACACGCTCGAGCTTCGGCACGGTGAAGTCAGGGTTGTGGTACAGGACAGAGTCAAACATGACAAAGGTCCCCTGACCGTCACTGTGGATGTTACCGCCTTCAATCACGAGCGGCAGGTGATACACCGGAACCCCCAGGTAGCGTCCCATCTCCAGCGGCACCTCTACGTCCCCCTTCTGGAACGGGGTCCCGTTCGGGAAATACGGGTTGGCAACCAGCACCGGCGTGCCATCGGGCCCGGCCTCGACCGTGTTTGGCCCATAATCCCGTGACCACACGTCATCGAGCAGGACGTATACGAAGCGGACGTTGTCAAGCGAAACGCCTGTCTGGGCCAGGAACAACTCGACGCCCTTGTGCCAATATTCGTTGGGCACGACGACGTACGCCGACGCCTCGGAGACGATGTGCCGGGTGAAGTCGGCATGATGCCGCCAGGTATATGGATAGTACACGGGCCAACCGAGGATCACCGCGCCCATCTCCTCAAATTCCGCGGGCGAGCGCACCGGAGCATCAGGGGGCGAGGAGGAATAATACTCCGTGAACTCGCCAATCGGTTCGAAACGGTGCGCCGACACATCGATCGCCTGGACCTCCCGGAGTGCCGCTTCCTGGTCCAGGTTCATCTCATCGAGCAGCCCGGTACGATCCAGATAGCTCACCACATCTTCGTCGGAAGACAACTGATTCCTGGCCGTCTCCAGGTGCACCTCGTACGTTTCCTCCACAACGCGATCGAGGCGCTCCAGCATCGGCTGCGTCAGCTCCGTGTAGAGCTCGGGTATCGCCTCACCGATCATAATGCGCAGCGACGAGGGGTTCAGCGTGTGGTAGGGCAGTGGCATCGGACGGTCCGAAAGGTATCCTGTCAACTCCCTCTCGATGAAGGCTTCCACAAACCTGGGGAAGGCGACAAGCAACACGACCGCAGCAACGAGAACTCCAGCGAGAAATGCGACTGCCAACCACCACTTCTTCATGTATTGTCTCCCTTCTTCAGAGTGTGAACTGCTGATTGACTAATAAATCCTGTGATCACACGTTGGCCTCAGTTTGGCTAGTACTCTCTCAATCATATCTTGATGGGTTCGTAGTAACGACTTCAGTCGTTCTCGCCGCTCAGTGAGCGACTGAAGCACGCCCTGAGTCAAGCCGAAGGGTCACCACTACGCCCCGTCATTCATCATTGACAAAGCACTAGCTTTTCGCGCCGAAAATGGGCGATTTGTCCTGACTTTCAAGTGCCGGTCACCTTGCTCAGGTCAGCGGGCGCCGGTATATGCGGTGCTTCTTGTAGGGCCTGGCTTCCAACGCCGCCAGCTCCTGCATCATACGCGTGTTGGTCTCCTGGACCTGGACCAGGTCGGCGAACCGGTACCGGTCACTCGCGGTCAAGGTGCGATACACCTCAGCATACAAGAGGGCGTCGCCGCCCAGGCCCCGGTAGGGCTCCAGGATGGCGCCGCCATTCACGTTGAGCCAACGCGTGCGCTTGAACTCGCGCATCAGGTAGTACCAGCCGGTGGGCCACATCCGCCCCCGGCAGCGCTGGATCGCAGCCGAGAGGTCCGGGTACGCCAGCACGAAGCCGACGATGTCGTCATCTTTCATCAACAGCGGGATCAACTCAGGATCGGCGATGCTCAGGATGCGGTCGCCGATGGCCTGGGCCTCGGCCTCGGTGATGGGCACGTACCCCTGCACCTCGACGAAGGCGCTGTTGTAGGCAGCGGCCACGCGCAGGATGACGGCGCGCAACTCAGCCTTGGTGTGGAGACGCACCACACGGAAGCCTCGCCGCTGCTTGACCTTATCCGCCACCTCGAGAAAGCGGCTGGAGATGTCCATCTCTCGATCTATGAGGCACGAGACAAAGTCAAGCTGCTTTTCGAACCCGGCGTCCTCTAACAACTCACCGTAGTAGGAGTAGTTGTAGGGAATACCGAGTGCCGGGCGGTGCTCGAAGCCCTCAATGAGCAGCCCCTGCCCATCGGCGGCCATAAAGCCCTTGGGCCCCCACAGCAGGTCCAAACCTCGCCCGCGGGCCCAGTCGAAGGCGGCATCGAAGAGGGCGCGGGACACCTGCCGATCGTCCACGGCGTCGAAATGATAGAAAAACGCGGTGTGTTCGTCCCTGTACCGATTATAGCGCGCATTATCGAGCACGGCGACGCGCCCCACGACCTCGCCCTCTTCGAGCGCGAGGAAAAACGCCGCCTGGGAGTGCTGGTAGAACGGGTGCTTGTTGGGATCGAGTTGAGCACGCACCTCGTTGACGAACGGCGGCACCCACAGGGCGCTATCGCGGTAGAGGCGGAAGGGGAAGTCGATGTAGCGACGCACGTCGCGCCGGTTGGTAGGATCGAGACGGTGGATATGCAAGGAGCAACTCCTCTACTGCAAAATCGGTCCGAGTGAACCCCGCCACACCATCACACCGACCGCGCCGGGGTCAGACGGCGCGCCGGAAGAGATGATGGTTGTTGAGGGCACAAACAAGGAAGCCTGCAGGGATGCTTCCGCGCTATCAGAATGGCGCCTTTGAAAAGTGATGGCACGCAAGACATCCAGGAAGGCTCCCACAAAACGTAGCACTCTTGTCAATCATGTGTTGATGGGTTCGTAGTAACGACTTTAGTCGTTTCTGCCACCCGGTGAGCGACCGAAGCACGCCCTGAGTCAAGCCGAAGGGTCACCACCACGCCCCGTCAACTCATCGTTGACAAAGCAGTAGCTTGTCTAGAAGTGTACCATAATCGCTGATAAGGCGCAAGCGATGTGCAGACCGCGGAAACCTTAAAATGGGGAATCGAGGGCAAACTCGGCCACCAGGAACGTATGGTCCGATGGTCGCTCCGCCCGTCGGGCTTCCACGTCGATCCAGGCCGCGGTGGACTTTTCAGCCAGCGGCTCGGTGGCCCAGATGTGATCCACCCGCCAGCCGGTCCCCCGGTCGATCGCATCCCGGGCTCGATAGTCCCAGAACGTATATTGCCCCGGCTCGTCCGCGTGGTGACGCCGGAAGACGTCGACGAAGCCCCACTGGCGCACCTGCTCCAGCGCCGCGCGGGCCTCGGGATGGAAGTCGACGTGATCCTTCAGCCGCTGCGGGTCATGTACGTCGATCGGCTCCGTGGCCACGTTAAAGTCCCCCATCCACAGCAGCGGCGCGTCGGGCGCATAGTGCCGCTCGAAGAGCGCCCGCAGCCGGGCCAGCCACTCCAGCTTATACCGGAAGTGCTCCGAATCGGGGGAGCGGCCCTGGGGAACGTACGTATTCACCACCGGGATCCCCGCGATCTGGGCCCGGATCAAGCGTGGTTCGTCCGACTCACCGCCGTCGTCGAAGCCAAAGGTGACCTGCTGCGGTTCCTCCCGGCTGACGATGGCCACGCCCGCGTGGGCCTTCTGCCCCCGGAACACGACGTGGTACCCTGCCTCCCCGAACGCTTCGGCCGGGAAGTCCTTGTCCTGCGCCTTCGTCTCCTGGATGCACAGCACGTCGGTCTTCTCGCGGTCCAACCATTCCAGGATCTGCCCCAGCCGTACGCGGATCGAGTTGGCGTTGTAGGTCGCCACCTTCAACACGCCGTCAGACATACTATCCCTTACCTCCAATCTCGTTCAGGTAGACGTTTCATCCCTTGGGTACAGGGCCCACATGCGGGCCAGTTCGTCCTCCTCGCAGCGGATGTCCGTGAAATGCTGCGCCTCACCGTTCTGCAGAAACACGCGCACCCCGGCCCCCTCGGTCACATGGCCCACGAAGGCAAACGGTGTCCCCAATGCCTCCAGAGCCTGTCGCACGGCCTCGACCCGGTCAGGCGGAACGGTGACCGCCAACGTGCCCGAGGAGATCATGCGCAGGGGGTCGAACCGGAACGTCTCAGCGAAGCGGGAGACGATGCGTGGGATCGGAAGCCGGGAATCGTGCAGCTCGATACCGACGCCCGAGAGCAGGGCGATCTCCAGCAACGTCTCCATCAATCCGCCGCGTGTCACGTCGTGGATGGCGCTGGCTCCCTGTTCCGCCAGGGCCAGCGCCTCCTGCACCACGCTGACCTGGCCCATCAGCTGCCGTGCCTCCGCCAGGTCATCCTGGTTCAGCCCCAGCTCGAGCGCCACGTCGGCGAAATCCTGGGCCAGAATGCCCGTTCCCTCCAGACCCAGGCCCTTCGTGACGAGCACGCGATCTCCAACGCCCGCTCCGCCGGTCCGCACCGGTTCACGGCCCGAGGCAGTGCCCAGGGCGGTGACCGCGACGAGCGGCCGGGACAGACCGGCCGAATAGCCCGTGTGACCGCCGATCACGGAGACACCAATCTCCTCGGCTGCGCGACCGGCGTCGCGCATGATCTGCTCCAGGAGCTCTTCGTCCTCCATCCGGGGCACCATCACCAGAAGCAGAATCCAGCGAGGCGGGACCCCGGTGGTGGCGACGTCGTTGCACGCCACGTGGACGGCCAGCCAGCCGATGTCCCCAATCGCGCCGACGATCGGGTCCACGTGGGAGACCAGAATGTCGTCCCCGACCCGGGTCAGCGCCACGTCCTCGCCGAAGGCCGCCCCCAGCACGATATCAGGATCGTTCGCCTGGGCGAACGGAAAGACCCGTCTCTGTAATACGTCGAGTGAAAACTTTGACACGAATGCCTATCCCCCCTTACCCATCCCCCCCGCTCAGAGGGGGTTTGTAACCCCCGACATGGCGCAAAGGTGAACCATTACGGGGTAAAAGATCGTACAAGTCGCAATGGTCGGGGTTACGAACCCCGACAGAGCACTGCCCCTGAACGCTTACTGACACGAATGCCTATTCCCCCTTACCCATCCCGGCTGCGAAGTTTCCTCATATAGAACCTGTGCCCGTCATATTCCATCTTGACGAGTTGGTCGCGCGCAACCAGCCAGCGAACGGTCGGCCAGCCGGCGCCCGCCCGCTCCAGGAACTCGCACACCGCGTCCTCGCGCATGGGATGCACGGAGGTGATGCTCAGCAGATCCTCCTCGACGTTGCCCGTGAAGGCGAAGGCATTGCCCTCGTACCCGATCAGATACTCCACGTGATCGACTTTGTCGCTGAGGATCTGGTAAGCTTGGTTGATCGCCTCCTCGCGCGGGGGCCGGACCCACGCCTCGGCCGGCGGCCGGGTGGGGATGGCCAGGTAGGCCCGGGCAGGCTTCAAACGGGCCAGGAAATCGGCAATCTCTCCCACGCAATCCGCCCCATCGTTGACGCCCCGGACGAGCATCGTCTCCGTGACCAGCTCCCCCGAAAACGATTCGGCGAACTCGGTCATCCCGTCGAGCACCGCGGCCAACTCCAGGGAGCCGTGAGGACGATCGACCTGGCGCCAGACACCCTCCTCCACGGCATCCACCTTGAGCGAGACCCAGTCAGCCTTCATCAGATCATCACGCACGTCCTGGCGCCACAGGAGGGAACTGTTGGAGATCACAGCCCGCTTGATGTCCAGCGGTGCCAGCAGATCAATCTCACGGCCGAGATTGACGTCCAGCGTCGGCTCGCCATCGGGCACGAAAGTGAGATAGTCAATCGATTCTCCGCTTTCTATGGCCTTCTCAACCTTGTCGAGGACATCCCGCAGAACGTTCTCGGGTTCGTAAAACGCACGGCGCTCGACCTGCATCTTCAGCGTGCGCCCCAACTGGCAGTACACACAGGCAAAGCTGCATATCTTGGGCGGGATGTTGTTGATTCCCAGGCTGCGCCCCAGCCGGCGAGAGGGAACGGGACCGAAAGCGATCATGTTGTGAGCCTCCCTGAACTGTCACGGGTACGGGGGTGAAAGAGGCATCGGGCCGCCACGACCCGATGGTGTTCCACGCACCACAATCAGCCGAACGTCGACGTCGCTACCTCTTCATTAACTATAGCACGAACCGAAGTTTTCACAAGTACAGGAGTGTTACAGTTGCATATCAGAAGGACAGCGGATTGGCAGGATTATCGGATCAGAGCTGTTCTACCAACGCTTAGTCGGCCCGTTCATAGATCACCTTGCCCTTGGCTACAATCTCCTTGCGAAAGAAGGCACGCTCGTGGCTCAACTGCTCGAACTCTTCCGGCGTGTACACCAGCACGTCCAATCCTACCCGCGGCCGCAGCAGCGCAAGGACCTGGCGCGTGCGATCCAGGAAACGAGCGTCCGTGTCTTTGACGATGACCAGATCCAGGTCAGACCACTCGTCGACTCGATCTGCGCAGTACGAGCCGAACAGAATGATCTTGTCAGGTTGTTCGTGGGCGATCAGGAGCGGTAACCAGCGATTCAATTCGCGCTCCAAGAGCTCGCGACGCGCCTGAACGTGAGTATCTGGAGTCTCGGAAGACACTGCGCACCCCCTTAATGGAGCCGACGCCCCACCGCAGACCGACGCCGCCCTCCAACCTTCAGCACCCGGCGGTTCGCGGCCTTTCGCCGAATGCTCATGCGGTCTCAAATTGAAGCACTCTCAATTGTTCCGCAGCAGTGCGCGCACTCAGGTTGAGAATCTCGATACCGACGACGTGACCGTCTGCGTTAAAATCAAGAATCACACCGGGCTGCACTTCCTCCGACTCGACGATCGACGATTCGTCCAGCCGGAAATAGAGTGCATCGTTCTCTTTGTCTACCTTCAGTCTCATTCTCGCCTCCCTAATCGGCGGTCAAAGAACAGCGTAACCACTCGGTTTGGCCTAGCATGGTGATTGATCACCACGTGCAAGAAACGTCCACCGTACTCCGAGATGGATTTCATGTAGTGCTTGTTGTTGTCAATCCCGATTTCTACACGATCAGGCGCATCAATGGCACGCCACATCCATTCCTCGGGGATGTCACGCTCACGCAGCATATCCTGTGCATGCATCGATAGCTCGATATCGGCCATGACCTTCCCTTCCGAAAACTCGCGTACCCTACTCTACTTGCCGGCCGCCCGCAGCGCCCGCCACACCCGCTCCGGCGTGAAGGGGACCTCACGCACCCACACACCCGTGGCGTCGTGGATGGCGTCGGCCATCGCCGGGGCGATGCCGTCCATCGGGAGCTCAGAGACCGACTTGGCGCCGAACGGCCCCGTCGGCTCCTCCGTCTGCACGAACATGACCTCCAGTTCAGGCATCTCGTTCGCCTTGTAGATGTGGTAGGGGCCCAGGCGCGGGTTGACCATGCGGCCATCCTCGTCGTAGACCATCTCCTCGCAGTGCGCAAAGCCAAGCACCTGCTGCAGCGCGCCCTCCACCTGCCCGGAGGCAGTGATCGGGTTGATCACCCTGCCGGCGTCGGCCACCATGAGCACCCGTTCCACCGTGACCTGCCCCGTCTCGGTGTCCACCGTCAACTCGACGAACTGCGCTCCGAAGGGAGGTGGGCACTCGTAGCTCAGGTGAGACGCGCTGGCGATGATCTGGTGCTGCTCCTGCTGGTGCAGGCTGCTCAGCGCCACCTGCTCCAGCGTCAGCGAGGTGCCGTCGGGCGCGAAAACTCGACGGTCGCGCAGTTCCCACCCACCCCCATCCCCTCCCTGGGCGGGAGGGGGGTCTATCCCCAGCATAGCTGCCGCGTGCTCCTTGATCTGGTCGGCCACCTTGAGCGCCGCCTTGCGCACCGCCCCGCCGCTGATGTAGGTGGTGCTGGAGGCGTAGGCGCCCTTGTCGAAGGGCGTGAAATCGGTGTCCGAGGAATAGACGATCAAGTCCTCCACCGGCACGCCCAGCACCTCGGCCGCCATCTGGGCCAGGATCGTGTCAGATCCGGTGCCCAGATCCGTCGCCCCGACCAGGAGGTTGAAAGACCCATCGTCGTTCATCTTGATCGTCGCGCTTGCCATGTCCAGCCCGGCGATGCCGCTGCCGTGCAACATCACCGCCATCCCAATCCCTCTTCTCTTCCCCTTGTCTCCTTGTCTCCTTGTCTCTTTGTCCCCTTGTCTCCCTGTCCCCTCGCCTCCCTCTCTCCACCCCTTGTTGCCCCGCTTGTCGTACCAATCCACCGCCTCCAGGCCCACCTGGACGCACTGCGCCAGGCCGTTCGAGCGGATGACCTGCTCGAACCCCTCGCGCCCCTCGCCCAGCGCCTTCGCGACCAGCAACTCCTCGCCCTCCTTGATCCAGTTCCTGCGCTTGAACTCGACCACGTCCCAGCCCATCTGGTCGGCAATCTCGGACATCAGCGTCTCAATGCCGAAGTGACACTGCATCGAGCCGTATCCCCGGAACGCGCCCGGCGTAGGCTTGTTGGTGTAGACCACGTCGCAGACGAACTTCGAGTAGGGCGCGTTGTACAACGTCAGCCCCTTCTGCCCGCCCACCATCTGCACCGTCAGGCCGTGGGTGCCGTAGGCGCACGTGTCGCCGATGAGGTCCAGCTCGGTGGCGACCACCTCCATACGATCGGTGACGCCGATCCTGTAACGCATGATCTGCGGGTGGCGGCTGCGGGAGCTGGTGAACTCCTGCCGCCGCGTGTACTCCATCCGCACCGGCCGGCCGGTGACGATCGTCAGGTGGGCGCACAGATCCTCCAGGATCATCTCCTGCTTGTTGCCGAAGCCGCCACCGATGCGGGGCTTGATCACCCGCATCTGCTTGACCGGCAGGCCGATCAAAGGAGCCAGCATCCGGCGGATGTGGAACGGCACCTGCGTGCTGGTGCGGACGACCAGCCGCCCATCCTCGTCCCAGTAGGTGATGCACACGTGGGGCTCGATGTGGACCTGCTGCTGCTGCGCGGTGCGGTATTCGCCCTCAAAGACCTGGTCGGCCCTGGCCCACTGCGCCTCAGCGTCGCCCACGTCGACCTCGATGTGGTGCACAATGTTGTGCTGCACGTCATAGATGCCCTCGGTATCAGGCTCGTCGTGGATCACGGGCGCACCCTCGCCCATCGCCTCGACCGGGTCCAGGACGTGGGGCAGGACCTCATATTCGACGTCGATCAATCGCAGCGCCCGTTGGGCCAGCTCGGGCGTCTCGGCGGCGACGACGGCCACCCGGTCCCCCACGTGGCGCACCTTGTCGTCCAGGACAACCTGGTCGAAGGGCGGCGGCTGGGGGTAACTCTGCCCCCCAGTGGCGTACTTGACGCGCGGGACGTCCGCGTGAGTCAGCACAGCGTGGACGCCGGGCAGGGCGCGGGCGCGGCTGGCGTCGATGCGCTTGATGCGGGCGTGCGCGTGCGGACTGGTGAGCAGCGCGCCGTAGAGCATCCCCGCCATCTTCACGTCGTCGGTGAAGACAGGACGACCCGTGGCCAGCTTGACGCCGTCCACCTTGGGCTCGGGCTTGCCGACCACGCGCAGCGGCTCCATGTCCGGCGGGGAGATGACGAGCGGCGTGCGGGGATGACGGCCATCGCCCGGAACGGAGAAATACTGGCCCAGCAACTCCCTGGGCGACTGGTCCGCGGCCAGCGTTGCCTCGACAGGCTCGAACGGCGTGACGTCCTCGCCGCGCAGAAGCGCGGCGGCCCGCTGCACCGCCTGCACGATCTTGACGTATCCGGTGCAGCGGCACAGGACGCCGGCCATCGCCTCACGGATCTCCGCCTCGGTGGGATCGGGCTTGCGGTCGAGCAGCGCCTTGGCGACCAGGATCTGGGCCGGCGTGCAGTAGCCGCACTGGATGGCGCCGGTCTCGATGAACGCCCGCTGGATCGGGTGCAAGCGGCCCGGGACACCGCCAGGCGTCAGCGCCTCGACGGTCGTCACCTCACGTGCTTCCGCGTCGATCGCCCGCATCTGGCAACTGTGCACAGGCTGTCCATCCACAAGGACCGTGCACGCACCGCAGTCGCCCGTGCCGCAGCCGTACTTGACACTGGTGTAGCCGGCACGGCGCAGCGCATCCAGCAGCGTGTCTGTCCGGCGCACGCCCCACGTTTCTTCCCCGCCGTTCACTGTGACCGTGATGGCTTGAGCCTCGTTGTTACTCATCTCCCACCTCCTGACGCACGCATCCTTCCAGCGCACGACGGGTCAGAACGCCGGCCATGGCCCGGCGGTACTCCTCGCTGCCCAGGAAATCGCCCTCGGGCGCGACCTCATCCTCTACAGCATTCGCGACCGCGCGGATACAGGGTTGATCCAGCGGGGCACCCACCAACCTGTCGGGGGCGCGAGCCAGGCGGACCGGCCCCGACCAGACACCGGTGAGGGCGACGCGGACCTGCCGCACAACGTCACCGCCCATCTCGACGACGGCGACAGCCGCGACGATGGGCTCGTCGGCCGGGGTGCGGGCGACGCGGGCCGCTCCCCACCTGTGCTCAGAGCCAACGAGCGGGACGTGCAGGACAGATACCCGCCCCGCAGCCCTGCGCTCCACCAGCGCCTCCACAGGGACATCGGCCGGCCCCTCATCCCCCTCGACGGTGACGGTGGCCCCCAGCGCCAAGAGCGCGGCCACCCACTGGGGCGCGAGGCGCGGCGACGTCAACGTCCTGCCGATCGACGTCTGATTTCGGATCTGCCAGGAGAGCACGCCAGTAAGCGCCTGGCGCAACAGCGGTGGCGGTTCCGGGCGATCGAGAACAGCCTGGAGCGGCGCGTCGGCGTCCAAGCTCCATACCCCCCCAGCACCCGCCGGGCCTACAGCCAGGGTTTGGTCATCGTTCATCTCTCGAATACTCCTTTACAGTCTGGGGCTGGCAACTCGATACAATCCGGGCTTTGGCCAGCGGCACGAGGTCACATGGATGATGGCTACTATAATACCACAAATCCCGAGTTATGTGCAACAC
>Ga0207752_1000700_pt1 | contig 15615 bp, 13 predicted proteins | sample Pon2CUnioCityCA_6_FD_187272 | JGI IMG/M metagenome (GOLD analysis project Ga0207752, IMG submission 187272) | Marine sediment microbial community from Union City, CA, USA - Pond 2C Sediment 2 (SPAdes) | ecosystem: Environmental > Aquatic > Marine > Intertidal zone > Salt pond sediment ...
TATGCAGGGACATTGCTGACTCTCGCCAAATCGCCGCCGCTTGCCTCTACGGTCCATGGGTCTGCGGATACGCCGACGAAAAGACTGACCTAAACGTTTTGCTGGTTCTTGAAAGCTTCACTTTACGGGTAAACACCTATTCCGAGACTGTGGATGGAGTTAACGTCTCCATTTTGACAGTTAACAGGTTGGACTTTGAAAGAGACGTGAAAAGCGGATTGCTAGGAGAGTTCTTCTCTGAAAAGGTCACTGGACCCTACGAGCCCTTAAAGAATGGAGAATATCTGCGGCTTAACGAGGTGAAAACAAAAAAGAGAACAATATTGGAGCTTCTCGAAAACCTAATCTTAGAATTTCCAGAGTCATCTCACGAGTTTCTGATAAAAAAGGAATACTTCATGTACGAAGTTATTATGAGAAGGGCTAAACTGTTTCCCTCCCTAACCTACAGTTTCCTCAACATGTCCCGGAGAAACATCAGAAGAAAAAATATGGAAGCCATTATGGACGGATACCTGGAAGCCCTCAACGAACTGGTGAAAGAAAAAACAGTTTTCCACTCAAACGGCTACATCAAAATCACGCAAAGCCATATTGCCTCTGTCAAGAGACGGAAATCGAGGCTGCCTCTCTTTCTCAAATCCATTCAGCGAATAGCACTTCCACACATTCTCAGCGTCTACTCAAAAACTGTCAGTTCCCTTATTCAGGACCAAAGAATCTTCATGGACAACCACCGAAAGGTTAACGCTGAAGGCTTGGTCGCCAGACTGGAAGACCCAAAAAAACATGTTTTGCTCCCCACGCCTCTGGGACCTGTTTCCCTTTCAGACAAATCGGACATCGAAGATGTGGCTAGGAAGATTATTCCAGACGGTGAGTTGTCGAAGATACGGCTTAAGAATATTGGGGGCGTTTTGAATGACGTCTACTTTCTCACTTTAACAAAGAATGGCGAAGAACAAAATTTTGTTGTCAAACGATTCAGAGATTGGTCAAATCTCAAATGGTTGTCTCTAACCTTGTGGTCTTTCGGAACCACATCCTTCTCTGTGCTGGGGCAGTCCAGACTGGAGAAAGAATACGCCATAAACAAGTTTCTGCACAGCAAAGGCTTTGCGGTTCCCAAAATCTTCTATATCAGCCCCCAAAAACGCTTGATATTCGAGGAGTTCATTGAGGGAGAAAAACTGGCAGAAACGATAAAGCGGATATTCTCAGCTAACAAAACTGCGGAAGATGTTGCCTTGGTTAAGGAGGCGGGGCGAAGGATAGCGGAGGCGCATAGTTTGGGTGTCAGCCTGGGCGACTGCAAACCCGAGAACTTCATTGTTTCAAAAGATGAGATTGTTCTACTGGACCTTGAGCAGGCAGCAAGAAATGGAAACCAAGCTTGGGACATCGCCGAATTTCTTTACTATTCGGGACATTACAGTCCGCCCATGTCTTCCACCAACGCTGTAGGCATCATAACCCGAAACTTCATTGAAGGATATCTGGAGGCAGGAGGAAAAAAGGAAAACGTGAAAAAGGCTGCGTCAGCGCGGTACACCAAAGTTTTCAGCGTATTCACGCCACCACATGTCCTCCTCGCTATTTCTAGCATCTGCCAAAAAATGGGAAGCGAACAGACCGAAAATAAAGCTTAAAATGCAAAAGTTTTGTTTTTGTGGGTTTATTCTATGAGTTCCTTGTTGAGTAGTTCCAGTTCGTTTTCTGATATCCAGCCCTCATCTTTTAACTCTGTTAATCCCTTTTTGACTTCTGCCTGTAACTCTTTTGTTCGTAAGATGTTAGCTTTGCTTCCCGCCTCTATTATCTCCGTCTCAAACACAGGATTCTCTTGAGTTAAATCCACAAGTCTGTCAACAAGGGTTGCGATAGCTGGTGAGCGGGATTGCAGAAACGATTTCATTTTACCTGCGCCGAAGACACCCTTCAATCTTGTTTTGATTCCCATACTGCCCACATACGATGGAGGGTAGACAACATATCTTTTCCCAACCTCTGTTTCATAACAAATGAGATAGACTGGGAGGTAAACTAGCGCGTTTTTTCTTCTTCTTTCTTTGGCGCCAATACTGTCAATCTCGTCTAGGGCTGCCTCTTTTTCTTTAATCATCTCATCAATCTGCTTTATTATAAAAGAGGTCTTCTCCTCCAAATCTGCTAACTCCTGCTGTTCGAGTCTGGTTCTAGCCTCCTTTGCAGCTTCTATGTCCCGCAGAGACTTCATTGCCTCTTCAATACGATCATCCGGTTTTGTTCTTGCCCTAGCCACTTTGATTTTCTTTGCATCCTCAACATCATCTATCTCCTTGTCAATATCCTTGATTTCCTTATCCAAAGATGGAAGCTTCTTCTTAATTTCATCAAGCTGCTTCGCCAACTGAAACTCGCCAGCCTCATCTTTGTTTTCTCTGCAACCTTTTATGTCAGCTTCGATGCGCTCGATGTCGGTTGACAGACGTTCAAGTGTTTTTTCGGTTCTAACCTTTTTTTGGTGAAGTGTCCGGAGTTCCCGATCATATTTCTTGGAGATTCTGGTGACCTCTGCATCGCGGCGCTCTTGGATTTTCTTTATTTTATTCATTACTTTGGGTTTGAGCTTCTTAATTCGTTGATCAAACTCTTTTAGGGTCTCCTTCATTTCAGCGCGGAGGGCTTTCACCTGTTTTTTTGTCTCTTTACTGAGGAACTTCATGGTTCTGCTCAGAGTTTTTATTTCCTTTTCCAATGTGTTTCTTAATTCAGAAAGCTTGCTAATAGACGCTGAAACCTCAGACTCGTCTAAGAGCGGAGATAAAATTGCTTTTGTTGTTGCATCTCTTTTGGTTGACTCTTCGTCTTGGAGATAATCAATTAAATCTTGCGTGAAATTTGGGTTTGTGATAAGGCCTTCTATGGTTTTTCCCTCTTTTCCGGCGAAGTTCTGGAAGTAGCTGGCGTTCTGTGATAGGGCTGCAAAATAGGCTTCACGTGACTTGGAGCTTGCTTGGATGTCGTTTTCGAAGGCTTTCACGTCAGGAAGTACGTCGTAAGATATTGACGGATTCGTGAATTCTAGGCCATCGAAGATTAGGGTTTTTCCCCTCTTCCATGGAATCAGCCATATGGGATAACAGGTTTCAGCTATGAAAGCCAGTTCTTCCCCCGGTTTCTTCAATACGCGCCCTTCGCCCTTCTTTCTGTCTCTTTCTGCGAAGTAGAAGATGGCTGCCATCTCCATCTTCTGGGTGAAGGGTTTAAACCTGTCTTTGCCAGCAACCGCGAAAGGAAGAATAAGCTTTCTAATTCTCTTAACCAAGTTTCCCACCATGTTTTAGTTCACATAGACTTGAAATCTGTCTCTTTGAGTGTGCTTTGTAACTGTCACGATTTGAACCTCCCATCCCGCAACGAGACGAAATCGATTTTATTTTAATCAATAATTGTTATTTAGGTTTTGTTGCTTTCCGAGTAATTAGCAGAAAAACAGTAATCTCCTATCGAGGAAGCATGGAACTCGGACATGTATTGATGTGAGGAAATCGATTTTTGACAGCAGAGCATTTGAATGTGTATGCTGCCTGAGTGATTCCTACAATTACACCACAATTTTTGAGGTAAAAGTGACAAGAAGACAGCTAGGGGAGAGCACGAGAATGAGGTTATGTCTAGACGAAAAATGAACGAATAATGGAACTATGGTTTGCTGAGGCTACTACACGGGGTTAAGATGGGAATGAAAGAACCAATGAACAAACCTTTGCGACTGCTAGGTCACTTTCATTTCGTGTTTTAGCCTTTTCAGCCTCCATTTTCTTTCACTGTTGTACTCCACAAAAAAAGGGAGGGAAAATTTGGTTTATTTTGCGGTTTCTATTTGTTAGACTTCAGCAGCGAGTAAATGGCGAGTGCCAGCGCTATGACGACAAGCACTAGTATTACAAGAATGTATGTCGTCAAATTGGATACACTAGATTCTAAGCTCTCAACAGAATCTTCAAGCTCACTGACAGCACTTTCCAGAGCCCCTACATCGGTTTCTGCTGCTGAACCCACTGCTACGGCGGTTTGCGCAGATGAGCCATAGTAGCCTTCGGAGCCAATGAAAGTGGCGACGATTGTGTATGTGCCTTCAGTTGGTGGTGTCCACAGGTAGCTGAATTGGCCGTTCATGTCGGTTGTTGTTCTGTCCAAGTCATGCCACTCACCGTCTTCATCAATCCAGTTAAACACCACTTCTACGCCTGTTGCGTCTTCTGGCATTTCGAATTGCTTGTATACGTATAGCATCCAGTCGCTCATGTCCTCGTCAGATATGGCTGGAATCCCTTCGGGGAACCTTAGTTGCAGATTGATGTCTTTTGTGCCTGGAGAAACATCCATCACTGTGCCCTTTATCATTATGCTGTTTCCGATTGGGATAACGTCGTTTTGGATTGAAATTGTTGTGGTGCTTGCTCCTTTACCTATAGCGTATACGCGCTGGTCGTATGTGTCCATGGTCGCTATGATGCTGTCGCCGATGATTGCCCGTCCACCCCAGCGGGTTTGACGGAACATACCGTTGGCTCTCCATATTACCGATCCGTCCGTAGCGTTGAGGCAAACGAATGGTCCACCGCGCGGTCTGGGGTCAATAGGAGAGTGCTCAAGTTGTCCCATGTAGATTTTTCCGTCAGTAACGAATGTTGGTTTAATCCACCAGTTATTTGAGAACATGAATTCAGAGTAGGGGTCTTCCACTTCGTACGTCCACAAGTGGTCTCCGGTTGTAACGTCGTAACAGTAGACTATTCCTCCCACGCTCGCTGAGTAGAGTTTGCCGTAAGCGATGGCTTTAGATTCGTGGTATGTGTCATCCAATGCGTCCAAGTAGTGCTGCCTCGGGGTTGGACCCCATATGTTATCTCCTGTTTCGATGCTGAAGCCGAAATGTTCTCTAGTTTCTTTTGCCCATAGAACAGCAACTTTGTCTTCGAAGCTGACACCTACCCAGTTGTCGCCGAACATGTCGGATACTGTTAGGTTCAGGTCTGCCCAGTAATCTGGTGCTTGCCAAGTGTTCTCGAATAGTTTCGTTCCTATGGCGCCCGCGGTAGAGTTTAGGTTTAAGCCCCACAAGGTAACCTCATCCATAGATACGGTTCCGCCGACTACTCGGTCGCCATATTCAGCGGCTATAACGCCTCCAAGTAGATTTGTTGGAATAGTCGCGTTCACAGTCCATGCTGCAGGATTTGTTCCGTTAAATGTTTGCATATGTGCATTGAGTCCCCAGCTGCCTGAACCAAAGAAACTGGGTGTAGTGAGACCGAGAGCAGTCATGTTCCACACATGGAGCTGGCCTGCAGTTGCGTTAATAGATAGTACGTATAGGTGATTGAGTTCATCAAACATCATTGTGCCTGAAGGTACATTCTCAACGGTGAACACCCATTCTCCACTGTAGGCATCGAAGACATAGTAGTCGCTACCACTGGCTACCCACAGGTACGCGAAGCAGCCGTGCATGTTGAATCCGTCCCAGTACATTAGTTGACCGAAGTCTATTGTTCGGTTGTCTAGGAAGACTTTAGACCACAGCTCTTCTCCGGTATGCAGGTCTACACAGTGATATACAATGGGGTTTTCGTTGGTGCTCTCTTGGTAATAGAGATTTCCGGCGAGGATTATGGCAGTTGAATGCCAAGCATAGACACCGGATGCGCTCTCCCATTTGCCTTCGTATGCGTCTCCGATTTCGAATGAACGATCGCCCAAATTGCCTCCGACGAGACCTCCTGACGTTAGCGGCTTTGTCCACAGTACGTGGGCAGTCTCTGGCGCATCTTCATTGTAGGGAGCGTACAGATTTCTAGGAATGGTCGGCCAACTTCCTGAGATCCTTGACCAAGATCTAAGCTGTGCGTCTATTGGTCGAGTCCAGTAGTTGCTTGGAAGCGGTTCATCTGGATAGAATGGTATATCCTCAGGTAGTACTTGAAGTTCGACTGGTGGGCTGTCGCTGGCTAAATAAGTTAGGTCGTAAGGATCTCCCCCAAATACGGGAGTGAGTGTTAGTGTTTGTGTCGGAAAGTGAGCCGTCAGGGTGTAGTTGCCGACTTTGTTTGGTGTGAACAGCCATCCTGTTCCGCCTGTTGAATCGGTTCTGATTGGTCCTAAAGTGCTTTCGACTCCATCAGGGTCTATGACTGTTACTGTTAAATCTTCAAAGCCCATCTCTACGCTTGTCAGAGGGTCTGTAATCCCAACGTGGAGCAACACATCTTGGTTGACTCCTACGGGGTTAGGTCTAACACCAAGATAACAAACAGTGGCCTTTGTTTGAGCCTGTGCAGTAGCAATTGGCAAAGTAACTAATGTAGCGGATATAGCTAAAACCAGAATTAAAGAGATAGTAGAACGTTTTGTTTTACAATATGCTTTTTTCATATTTTCATCTTTCCATTTTCTTATTGGGTTGTGGTTGCCTTAAACAGCTGATTTCTCAGAAAATGCTAGTCTACACTATCAGCGTTAAATGTGCTTCTTCTCCCCTGTGTGTTGCCTTGCAATAACCACTAGTTGCCAAGGCTGTCCCCCAACTCAATACAGCTACTGTTTCTTTTTTTGTTCTTAAAAGCTTTTGCTACCCATTAAAAGAAACGTAACACGCTGTAACGTTTTGACGGTAGAAACGTAACGGTTTTTTAGTCACGTGTATCATTATTTCTTTAAGAAATGTTAAATCTTTGCAGTTAACGAGTTGATAGCTTTGAATTATTGGAAAGACATCCCCGTGGGGGAGAAGCCGCCAAAATTGTTGAATGCTGTTATCGAGGTTGTGAGTGGTTCAAGAGACAAATATGAGTATAAGTCGGATTGGGAAGCCTTTGTTTTGGATCGGATGATTCCGTCTTCTGTTGTTTTCCCGGTTGAGTACGGTTTTGTGCCTCAAACATGGTACGACGATAACGACCCGCTTGACATTATGGTGTGGAGCTATGAACCTTTAGAGGTAGGATGCATAGTCCGAGTTCGAGTTATAGGCGCGTTAATAATTGAGGATGAGAAAGGGCCAGACCCAAAAATTTTGTCAGTTCTTGCTGATGATGCACGATTCGAGGGAATCAAAGACATCGAGGATATTCATGAGCACAAACTCAGAGAGATACAGGAATTCTTTGAAACATACAAGCGGTTAGAGCCTCACAAGTGGGTGCGAATAAAGGAATGGCAAAACACAGAAGCCGCACAGGAAATCGTCAAGCACGCCACCGAACAATATGACGCAAACAAAGCATAAACGCCACACCCTTCCCCCTTCCAATTTTCTTTGCATTCGATTTGCTTTCCTAATGCCCGACCAAAAAGGATTTTTGTATTCCCCAATATTGGAGTTTGTGATAAAAAATGCCTTTGAAGGCTGTTCTCTTTGACTTGGGTCTCACCCTCATACACACTGCGTCTTTTCCTGAAATCTACAGAAGAATCCTTGCCCGTTTTGGGGTTATAATGGCACTTGACGATATTGCTCGGGCTCAGGAAGCAACCGAAAGCGAAACCGACACTTCAACATATGATGAGGACCGGAGAAAAAATTTCTGGATAAGCTATAATGCTTTGGTGCTCAAGAAGCTGGGCATAGAAGAAAAACGGCTTTTTTTGGCTGCACAGATTGACGAGCTTTGGTGGGAATGCTCTCAAGTACAGGTTTACCCGGATGTGGAGCATACGCTGTCCCAGTTAAGGGCTAAGAGCTTGAAGCTGGGGCTTGTCTCTAACGGCTTCAAAAAGGACCTTGACCACATTCTGGGGAAGTTTGGGCTGGAGAAATGGTTTGATGCGGTGGTGTGCATTGACTCCTGCAACTGCGCCAAGCCAGACAAAGAAATCTTTCTCTACGCTCTAAACGAACTTGGAGTAAAAGCGGGTGAGGCTCTTTTCGTCGGCGATTCTGTTGTGCACGATTATGCGGGCGCATTGAATGTTGGAATTAAACCTGTGCTCATAGACCGGGAAGGCAAGATTCAAGGCAGATATGACAAGATTGCGAGCCTAAACGAATTACTGACCCGAATATAACAGAAAAGAAGGGCTATTCTGGAAGGTCCTCGAATACCTGTTTCATGTTTTTTCTGTATTTCTGGAAGGCTCTTCGCCCCTCTTCTGTGAGTTTCAGGGTGGTGTGCGGCTTCTTGTCTATGAATTCCTTCTCAACCGCAACGTAACCTGCGTTTTCCAGTTTGCGCAGGTGTGATGAGATGTTGCCCCATGTTAGCCCGGTTTGGCGCTGCAGGAAAAGGTAGTCTGCGCTTTCGACGACGAAGAGGTGGGCCATCAGCAGCAGCCTTGCAGGTTCATGTATTATCTTGTCTATGTTCTGAATCGCGTTCAGTTCGTCGTCGCTTGTTTTGCTGGGGCTCATTGTTTATGCATCCGCTGTTTCAGTTGCTTTGGGATATTTTTGTACGAAACGGATCATCAATACTATGCCAATTGCTAGTATTATGGTTCCTAAGGCGAACAGGTAGTAGTATAGCGGGAAGCTAAGGAAGTATCCTATAGTGAACATGACAAAGGTCAGCAGAGCATATGCGTATATGCGGTTTGTTTTGAAAGCGTATCCTCCTAGTAGGAACAGACCTGCCATAGCAGTTCCGATGGTGAGCATATAATTGTCAATCAGGAGCATTAGCCAATCGGGTGTACCTTGAGATGTAGTTTGTAAAAACGCAACCAACCCCATGAGCGCGGATAGAGTGCCTAAAGCAACGGCTATTGTCGTCATTCTTTGGGCTCTTTGTTGCGGAAATTTGACGTAGCCGAGTCTGGGGACTGTAACGACTTTCTTGAAACCTGCGTAAAGTGAAACTGCTAGGATTCCTGCAACGCCGCCTATTCCGCCTAGCCAAGGCATGTCTCCGAGCATAATTATGCCGAATAAAATTACTACGACTGCTACTGCAATGTCTATCACCCCGTCTTGGTGATAAGTGGTGTATGCTTTCCTTTCGATCTTTTTCATGTTTATTTTTTGGTTCATCTGAATCTCCTGCTACTCTAAATATACTTTGTACTATATAATACTTTGCGTTACAAAGTACTTTGCATAATAAGAAGGTTGAAAAACAACATAAAAAAAGGAAAGGAAAATAGAAACCAACAAAAAACTGAATAAAAACTAACCTATCGGCGCATAGATTTCAATCAGCAACTCTTCCTCAGGAACCTCATGCGGGTCATTCAAATAGATTTCCCGAAATGGAGCAACAACCGTTTTATTGTTCTTCTCTAGCCAAGCAAAAAGCTTCTCGTACGTAGCTGTCTCCTCCTTGTATGGGCCTTTGTGCACTATCTTCGCCATTTTCGCTCCCGGCAACTCGTAACACTTTATTTCTTCAGTTTCTTTTCCGCGTTGAGCTATTGGAACAGCCACCTCTACATCCGCATTATTTTCTTTGTCTGCTTTCTTTGCTTCTTCTGGGCTCATTTCGTGGCAAATGAACGTGGGTGGTCCAATCATTTGGATTCCGTTTTGTGCAGCAAACTGGCATATTTGGGGAATCATAACTCCGATGCTCGGGTATGTGCCTCTTTTTCTCATGCCTAAAACTAGTTGCGGCTTCACGTTTACGATGGAAACTTCACTCATAATATTTTTTCACCTTCTGCTTTCTGTGCTCTGGATTTGTATTTATGCTTTAATTCAGACCGTAACAGAATAGAGCTGTGAGGTAAGTGAAAATAAACAAGGAACAAATCCCTATTGAAGAGAGACAAACATTTAGTATAAATAGTGTGACTGCATCAAAACGTTAGACAGAGTTTATGTGATGGGATAAAAGTTTGACTGAAATAATCTCTGAAGGAGAAGACGTACTTCTTTACTTGGACAGAAAGAGAACCTACCTTGTTAGAGTGGAGACAGAGAAGAGCTTTCACACCCACAAAGGCTACATCCAGCTAGGCGACCTGATAGGAAAAGAGTACGGAACCCGAATAGTCAGCAGCATGGACATAGAATTTGTTGCCCTGAAACCCACTCTTCGTGACTATATCTTCAAAACAAAACGAAGAACACAGATATCATATCCCAAGGACATATCCCTCATCGTTATGTTCAGCGGAATAGGTCCAGGAAGCCGCGTAGTGGAAGCGGGAACCGGAACAGGCGCCCTAACAACGGCTCTAGCCCACTACGTAAAACCCACAGGGCGCGTCTACACCTATGAAGTCCGACCGGAATTTAGGGAGAGAGCACTAAAAAATTTGGAGAGAGCCAAAGTCTCTGATTGTGTGGAATCAAAAAAAGGGGATGTAACTGAGGGCATTGACGAGAAAGATGTGGATGCAGTGATTTTGGATTTGGCGACGCCGTGGCTGGTTGTTCCTCATGCATACACTGCGTTGAAGGGAAGCGGGGTACTGGTGTCTTTCAGTCCCACCATTGACCAGATTGTGAAGACTGTGGAAGCCTTAACTGAGAACGGCTTCGTGGACGTCGAAACTGTTGAGACTCTTATGCGGTTTATGCAGGTGGCGAGGGGGAAGACACGCCCCCAAACCTTGATGACTGGACACACCGGATATCTCACCTTCGCTCGTAAAGCCATCAAACTAGAGCAGGACAGTTAGGAAAGCTCTACCGTGTTGATTTCCGCCAGAGTGTTTAGGTTGTTCATCTTCACTTTCATGCCAGATATTGTGTAGAGCACGTTGCCTATGTAGAGTGACCTCTGCACTGAGTAATATGAGCCGAAGTAGTAACCTCTTTTCAGCAGGTCAGCGTTGTCTTCCATGTGTGTGATTCTGCCTCTGAGTTTCAGTCCGTTTAGGGATATGTCGAAGACGTAGGCTCCCTGCCACACAAATTCTCCGTATGCCCATGAATAAATGATTTCTCCTTCGTTTTGGCTTGGGTCCATCTTTGTTTCCATGACGGGTAGCACCAGAAGGTTCTTCTCCTTGTCGAACAGCAGAGCTTTGTGGTCCCACAGAACTGGGGAATCGGTTCCTCTGTCTCCTATCTCGTACTTGGCAATTTCTACTGGATTAGAGACGTCGCTTACGTCGAAGAGAGATATCTTTACGCCCTGATACCATGAGAAGTCCTGTTCTGCGTCGTACTCGGTTTCTTTGCCTATTCCGATTATGTGATTTTCGTCGTAGGGGTGAAGGTAGCCTGAGTAACCTGTTACTTTAAGTTGTCCGAGAACCCTTGGTGCGGTGGGGCTTGATAGGTCTATAACGAAGAGTGGGTCAATGTTCCTGAAGGTCACTAGGTAGAGTCTGTTGCCCATGAATCTCGCAGAGTAAATCTGTTCTCCTGGAGCAAGGTCCTCCAGCTTTCCGACAACATTGAGGTTCATGTCGAGAACGTAAACATTGTTCTTGTCTTTCGCTTCTTCAACAGTTGCTTCGTCAGCAAATGTTCGCCAGACATAGTTGTAGACTGTTGTTGCAATCCTGAAGTAGCCGTTGTGTTCATCCATGGAGAACTGGTTGAGAACGTAGCCGGGGACTTCGCCTTGTGCTGCAAAGTTTATGGCTTGTTTGTTTATGCTGATTCTTTGGATTGATGTTTTCATGGTTTCGTTTTCTTTCCATGTGTGGTTGGGGAAGGTCAGGTAGATGTTGTTCTGTGAAACGTATATGGTGCTGGTGGCTCCCAGCAGTATTGTTTCGTGGGTTGGCGCTTGGGCGTCGTTCTTGATGTTCAGGGCAACGATTGTTGTGAAGCTGTAGGAGCTGTCTGTGAAATTGTAGTAGTATATGTCATCAGGAGCGATTGCCTCGGTTTCATTGTCTGAATGCACTCTGGGGAGAAAAACGTTCGTCTCTATAAAGACTGCATACTGGGTTGTAACAACGTAGACGTAGTCGCCGATCATCCTTGAGCTGAAATAGTTACCATCAACAGAAAAGTTTCTTGTCAACACAGGGTTCTGTTTGTTTGAGATGTCATACACTTTAATGGAGGTTGTAGGCGGCTCGTACACTATGGACTCAGGAACTCTGGATGGTTCCTCGGGTATGCTTTCGTTTCTTGGTTCAGGAACTTTGGACGGTTCTACTGGTGTGCTGTCGTTGCTGGGTTCAGGAATACCGGGTGAAGTTCTGTTTTCATCGTCGTCTGGTACGCTTCCGTTTGTTGGTGGAGGAGCAACGGCTGCTTCATCGTCTACTGCGGGTTCATTTACTTCTGCAGAATCGATGCCTACGTCGTATACTATTCCACCTTCGTAAAGTGGGTAGATACCATACTCAGTTTCGAAGACAGCTAACTTGTCTCCATTGACGAATATTCCAGATATGCCGCCGGTTAAGCTGATTTTTGAGACAACTCTGGCTTCTTCAGGTGGATACGCCTTCACGATGGTTAAGTTGCCGCCTGAGACAACGTAAAGGTATTCGCCATCGGTCTTCACGATGTCTGCTTCGTCTACTCCCTCAACTTGGATGTTCGTCTCCGAGAAATCGGCGGCTGCGGGTTCAGCGGCTTTGGGAGCAGCGGTTTGCGCATCAGCGCTTTCTGCCGTTAGTTCTCCACCTCTGACCCAATAATTGTTAGGTAATGAAGAGGCTGTTTCGAGGAAAGTTTGCAGTTCTTCGTAGGAGGAGAATTTGTTCAGCGTAACATTGTTTGAGGCTTCAGGGGTGCTTAGGTAGAGATATAATGGTACTGATGAGAAAATCAGAAGTGTTGCTAGGAAAGACGCGGTAAACATTTTTGTGTTGTTCATATTTTTCACCTTTATTTCACGTTTTTTCTTCAGGAACTATGGCTGTAGGGCACTTAATGCTACGTTTTAGAACATGCTGTACCAAAAATAGAACATTACATCCGTTTCCTGAGGTAAACAAAAACTCCCAAGGCAACAAGGAAACTTGGTATGGTCATAAATCCAATCGGGGACAAATCTGAAGCATTCTCATCTGTACCCGCGGTTACAAAGTATTCTGGAGGTGAAGAAGCAGAGGAATCAGTTGATGCGGATTGCTCGTCAGGTCTTGTCCAATTCTCAGCTGAAAATTCTCCGCCTTTTAGCGTTTGGTTATCTTCACATACTCGATTTTGGTTGTTCTGTTCCGCTGCCTCAGGAACCGTAAGTGTGTAATCGGGAATCTCATCTGGAGATGAGTCGCCAAGCAACGCTAGCGGAGCAAGCATTGTGACTGAGCCAAGCAATATGGCAATCACAGTGTAAACTAAGGCTTTATTCAATGGTTTCATCTATCCTTAGATTAGATTTGGCATGCTTTTAAGTCCACACATTAGAACAGCTTGCATAACAACCATTTTTGGTTAGTCTTCCCACCGGTAAACTTTTTCCTTGTTTTTCAGTTTTTCCAAACCGCAACTGAAGCATATTCCGTTATGACAACAGATTACGTCGCCACAATCAGGGCATTGCCACTTCGTCTTTTGGCGCTCCAAAAACTTGGCTAAACCCTGCTCCCTAATGAATTTGAGGTTATCAATCAAACTCATGTGATAAAGCGTTCGGTAGCGTTTGTCAATGTGTTCCAAGTTTTCACAGGGAAACTCTTCACATTCATAACAGAACTCCGCCTTATTGTTCATAAGCAACTCGCATCGCTTCTTGAGAAAAGCACACTTTTTGTCTCTAGGTCGGCAACCCTTACAATAGGCCATTTTCACGCCTTTTTCTCTAATTTCATACTTCAACGCAAGGTAGCCGCTACAAACATTGCAATCCATGCCACACGGAGCTATCAGTTCCTCCCTCATCAAACTCTCAACCATGACGAAAACCCACAAAACAGCTTAAAACGGCTTTTCTCTCCACAGCCTCACCGTCTCAAGCCACAACACAGCATTGGCGACAACACCGAAAAGAATGGCTGCAATGTTGTGAACCGAGCCTGTAGGCTGATACAAGATTACATTGTAGACAATCAGGTATATGGCGAACATTGTGGAGAGCCAAATAGCATAGAATAAGTGGCGGGGAACAAGGAACCTTCCCATCCTGCTGAAGAACTTGAGAAGCCCAACCTTAACTTCCTGATTCACAGAATATTCTCCCCGCACACTCTTATCCACCAAACCAAGCGACAACAGCTTGTCCAAGTGGTGAGCGGCTACGCTGGGACTGGAAAGCCCTAGAGACCGCTGAACCTCACGGACGCCCACGCTGGAACTTGGGTCCCTCAGCAGATACCAGTATATCTGAAGAGTTTTGCCCTTCAGCTTGGACTCGATTTCAGCCAACTCGGAAGAGGAAAAGTCAGACATTAACCTCGCCGAAACAAAATATAACCATCCAATATATAATATGATTCACCCAAAAACTCCAGAATGTCTCTCACTGTGAAGGTTTCTCTCAGCTTGTAGCTTGTCACTCTTCATCTCACCAGAAACATTCTAAGCCAAACCCTTTCAGCTAAAGTTTCAATCAGGTTTCCTGAAAAAAGACTGTTTTCAACAATATACCTCTATTAGGAGCCTAATATGGGTGGTGCGGGGGGTGGGATTCGAACCCACGAACCCCTACGGGACAGCCGCCTCAGGGCTGCGCCTTTGACCTGGCTTGGCAACCCCCGCGCTTGGCAGTTTCACGCTTGTTGTGGTTTGTCTACTGGAGTGGTTGCATGGCAGAATAATAGAATCAGGCGACATATTAAAATGCTTTACTTCGTGTCTCTGCGGCAAGCATCCAGTGTTGTGGGTTCGCTTTTGGCGGATAGTGGAAAAAGTTTTAAGCACTTTAACCGAGTAGAGAATGAATGTACCTAAAAGGGGGAAAAACCCGATGAAAAAAACAGGTATAGTTATGTTTTGTATGCTTTCGCTGTTAGTGCTAGCATTTGCAGGAAATGTAAGCGCTTACAACGTCGACTACACACACACCCTTTACCAGAGCGACGCCGTACCCGTGATTGATGGAACATACATCGTTGACTCTGACTGGATCGCCAGTGGAAAACAAGCGTTCGGAGATGGCGCTGCTTTCCATGACCAGTGGGTTATGGATCCAAATCTATTATGCCTTATCGTTGAAGTTACTGACAGCACAGACGACGCAGGAGATAAGTTGACAATATGCTTTGACGGAACCGCTGATGGTGGTGCAACCGAGCCTGATGGAGGCTCAAATCCTACAGAGTACGATAAAAAGTTGGAAGTTACAGGGCACGGTGGCTCTGCGACGGTTCAATGGTTCGTAGGAGATGGATCAGGATGGGTTGTATCTGATGTTGATAGTGCTGCATTCTTGGAGTTCGCTCAAGACTTGGTTTCGACTCCGACAATAGCGGCTGAACACTACGTATACGAAATGAACATCCTGAAGCTAGACACAAGCTTTGGAAGTCCTCTAGTGGGCTATACGTGGGCAGAGTTTGTCTCATACTATGACGAAGATACTGGCGAAACTCAACAATGGCCTCCAGCAGACGCAACTCCAGCAGGCAGCCCAGACGTTCCAGACAGTTGGGGATACATCATGTACGAATCGGCTGCGAATCCCGAGACAACCATTCCTGAAACCACAGGCTTCGTTGTTATGTTAGCGGTATCTTCTGTCGCCGCGGCTGGAGCAGTGCTTCTACACAAACGAAAGAAATAACTAATCTCAACTAAAAACTAGACAACCTCCCCTTCTTTTTTCTCAACTTTAA
>Ga0207752_1000701_pt1 | contig 15611 bp, 16 predicted proteins | sample Pon2CUnioCityCA_6_FD_187272 | JGI IMG/M metagenome (GOLD analysis project Ga0207752, IMG submission 187272) | Marine sediment microbial community from Union City, CA, USA - Pond 2C Sediment 2 (SPAdes) | ecosystem: Environmental > Aquatic > Marine > Intertidal zone > Salt pond sediment ...
TCTTATTAGTTGTAGTGAGCTTTTCACATCTACCTGAATGATTTATTAATCGAAATTTTGAAGCCATAATATTACAGTAGTATATACTGGAAAAATCCTGAAAATTGTTAAGTAAAGCAAATTAATCTTTATTTTTCATCATTGATTTTAAATCGGCAAATGGATTCTGAGTCGCACTACTACTCTTTCCTTCCTTTGTTGAACTATTACCCATATGTGCTTCTAACTGGCGTTGATGCTCATTATCATGACAATACAGGCATAGTAGTTCCCAGTTACTGCCATCAGCAGGGTTATTATCATGATCGTGATCACGATGGTGAACAGTCAGTTCACTAAGATTTTTCCCGCTAAACTCTCTGCTGCAACGGCCACAAACATGGGGATACATTTTTAATGCCTGTTCGCGGTATCCTTTTGCCCGTTCATCCATATCACGTCTTGCATCTGCGACAATCTTATCTAATTTATCTGTATCAATTTTTGCCATTTCGTATTTACCTTAATAGATTGAAATCATTCATACCAGATACTGGTGTATTCAAGTGAGACGGGATGCTCCTGTTGCAGCCACACATATGCATTTTGTTCATAGTTAACCGCAATTTTTTCAGCCTCTTCTTTGTTTAAACCTAAGATAATATAACCCTCCTCTGCAGGCCACCGGGGATCCTTACCTTTACCCAATGCTTCATAAAAGCAGTATTCACTCTCTTTAAGAAAGTTATAGAGAGCATTATTGCGGAGTTTGTTTTGCTGAAAATCAATCGCCTGGCTCCTGGGATTCCAGGCAGTAAGAATAGCTGCTGTTGTTTTATTTTCTTTTTCAAACAGCTGCTTAACAATGGGCAAATTTTCTTCACTAATTTTTATACCGTATTGTTTACCATCTACAAAAATAAAATAAATTGTATCCAGGTAATGTTGTTCTAAATCTGTATTCATATTGATATTTACTGATTTAAATATGTTTAATTTACAAACGTAACCTGGTCCGAACAATTAGTTCCACCAGACAGCGAAACCACGTTTACGAAGATGCTCACCTAACAAAGCTTCTTTGTACTCAGCTTCTTTTCGGCTGGCTATGGGATTATATTTTTCAAATAATTTATAGCGTAAACGAAGCCCGTATTTTTTCACATAACGATTAGCATGAATACCTGCTTTATGCTGATCAAATCGGTCATCCGGTGACTTTGCTGTTTGCCCAACATAGACACAAGGATAGTCTTCAATATAATCAGGGTTCATATCCCGAAACTTCTTGATTGAAAGCACGTCTTTATCAAGATCGACAACATAAAGATTGTAGGTTCGTTTCTTTCTCGGCATTGCTTTTATTTAGTTTACCAGTTTCAGGCTGGCTGAATAACCAGCTGGCTGATTTCACTCGGTGCTAAAAAGCGAAGCGGTGGTCCCCAGTAACCTGTCCCCCGGCTAACAAAGATTTGGCTATTTCGAGTATGTTCATACAGACCTGCAAGATAGGGTTGCGCTGCCATAACCAGCAAACCAAAGGGAAAAATCTGGCCACCATGAGTATGACCGCTTAACATCAGGTCACAACGATAGTCATCCATCTCGACAATCTGTCGAGGTTGATGAGCCAGCACAATACAGGATTTATTTTGATCCAGCTTTTTATAAGCCGCGTCAGGATCAGGTGGCATAAAATCGAGCCGTGCTCCACTGATATCGGTTAAGCCTACAAGGTTAAATTGTTTGTCCCCTTCTCCAATCACGACATGCTCATTTAACAGAGGGATGAGACCTAATGATTTCAAGTACACCACAGCCTCTCCAGCACCATGAAAATATTCATGATTACCGACAATAAAATACGTTGGCGCATTAATATCTTTTAATGGGTAAAGATCATACTCAATTTCAGTAATTGCTAAATCAATCAGGTCGCCGGTTATCACCACCATGTCCGGTTTTAGCGAATTCGTTTTTGCAACAAGCTTCTCAATAAAGTCTCTCTTAATAGTCCGGCCGACATGTACATCGGTCAGTTGCACGATAGTGTATTTATCATGAGGGAAATCCTTAATTTTCACATGTACACGGTTAAGTTCTGGAAATTTTACCCCCTGGCTAAACCCACGCAACAAGTAGGCAAATGCCGCGATTAACATGGTGACATCAAAAATAAGCTTTAATGTTCGTCGTTTTGAATGGTCAACCGGTACCCGTTTTGAAACCGTTACAGTTAAATCATAAATCACGGCAACGACAAACATCATGAAGGTAACACCGATAAAACTACTACTGATAAAGTACAGCGCGGGAGAATCAGGAATAATATTGGTAACAATATCGACAATAAAGAAAATATCACCGAGCAACAGGACAATCGGGATAGCGATTAAATACCCTTTTTTATCAAAGGAAACAAAGCGCAGAAAGCGACGCCAGGTATAAACATTAAGCAATGTCATCACCAGCAAAAAAACTGTTCCAAAAATAAGAAATCGCATAATTTATTTATTCAAATCATGATTATTGCGCATTGACATTTTTATGTGCCTTGATGCAAAAAACAATAAAAAATGAATTCCAGTTATCATATCCATCTAGATCATCAATATTATTTAGCTCTGTCTCATTTTTTAAATAATCAACCGTTTTCTGAATATGTTCATCATCAATGCCATTGAGCTTAACCACATCAATGGCTGCTGTTGAGGGTGTCCATTCGCTTAATAGTTTAGACATTTTCTTCTTCGTAATAGAGTTATATAAAAGAGAATATACACTAAAGAGAAGCAGAGTTAAAAATGTACTTATATTTAATAATAGTATGACTATTTGCCGGTAAATACCTGTAAAACTCCCTCTAATTTCATCTATAGTAAGGCTAATGAAAAGCCTACGAGAACTGTTAGAAAGAAGCATTGATCTCAGGCCCGGTGAATTAACCGCGCTGCTTATCTCGTTTACCTACTTCTTTAGCTTGTTATGCGCGTATTATATTATTCGCCCGTTACGTGACGAAATGGGTATCCTCGGGGGTATTAAAAATTTGCCCTGGGTGTTTACAGGGACATTTATCGTCATCCTTGCCATGGTCCCTCTTTATGGCTGGGTCAGCTCACGCTACCCACGCAGACAGTTTTTGCCCATTGTCTATGCATTTTTTATTTTTAACCTTTTTATTTTTTATTTCCTGTTTCATTTCCAGGTCTCACCGGCTCATATCGCCCAGTCATTTTTTATCTGGGTCAGCGTGTTTAACCTGTTCGTGGTTTCCGTTTTCTGGAGTTTCATGAATGATATTTACGATAAAGACCAGGCCAAACGATTATTTGGTGCCATTGCGGCCGGGGGTACTGTCGGTGCTTTGTGTGGTCCACTCCTTACTACGGCATTAGCGCAACCATTAGGAACACATAACATGCTACTGTTTAGTGCCGTATTACTGCTAATCCCGATAGCCTGTATTAAAAAACTAAGCCACTGGTTTAAACTGCAACCCCAATCAAGAACGGACACTTCGTACCAGAAGCCAATGGGAGGACACTGGTTAGCCGGCTTCTCACTGGTAATCAAATCACCCTACTTGCTTGGCATTGCATTTTTAATCTTAATATTCAGTACGCTATCAACTTTTTTATATTTTCAACAGGCACAAATTATTCAGGATACTTTTTCAAATTCAGCAGAGCGCACTTCAGTCTTTGCCATGATAGACCTGGCGGTGAACAGCTTAACCATTCTTATCCAAATCTTTCTCACCGGCAGAATCGTCAAGTCACTCGGGTTAGCATGGACATTAGCCCTGGTGCCACTTTTCCTTGTTCTTGGCTTTATTATGCTGAGTATTTCACCTGTCATCGCTGTATTAGTCGTGGTGCAGGTATTACGACGCGCCGGCAATTACGCGATTATGCGCCCTGCTCGTGAAATGCTGTATGTTGTACTTGGGCGTGAAGAGAAATATAAGGCAAAAAACTTTATTGATACCGTTGTTTACCGCGGCGGCGATGCAATAAGTGCGTGGGTATATGATGGTATGCGCAGTTTTGGTCTAAGCTTAGGGCAAATAGCATTTATTGCTGCCCCGATTGCAGGATTGTGGGCATTGATCGCATACCGACTTGGCGTTAAACGAGAACAGATTGCTACGAAAGGACACTACCATGAATGATTTTAATTTGAGCCGGCGTACCTTACTGAAAGCATTATTAGCCCTGGGGTTAACGGCTTCCAGTGCTGTTAATTTATTGCACGCCACGACAAAAAATAAAATTGTAAAAAAAATACCCGCATCGGGTGAATTACTTCCTGTTATCGGACTCGGGACGTCCCGTACTTTTGATGCGCTTGGTGATACAGAACTTCTATCTCAACTAAAAAAAGTCCTGCATATTTTCTTCGATAAGCAAGGCACACTCATTGACTCATCACCCATGTATGGTGGTGCTGAAGCTGTGATTGGAAAATTATTAAAACAGGTAAATAATGATCAAAATCTATTTGCTGCAACTAAAGTCTGGACCTACGGAAAACAAAGCGGCATTAGCCAGATGGAACAATCTCGCCAGCTATGGGGCATTAAGCGTTTTGACCTGATGCAAATTCATAACTTGCGTGACTGGGAAGCGCATTATGAAACGCTTAAACAAATGAAAGTCGAGGGGAAAATTCGTTATATCGGTGTCACTACATCACATGGCCGTTTTCATGATGAACTCGAAGTATTACTTGAAACATTGCCATTTGATTTTGTTCAACTTAGTTACAATATTAACAATCGCGACGTAGAAAATCGCCTGCTACCCATTGCACTCGATAAAGGTATCGCGGTCATCGTAAACCGTCCATACCAACGAGGGGATTTATTCAGCGATGTGCGCGGTAAAGCTTTACCGACTTGGGCCAGTGATATTGATGTCAGCAGCTGGGGGCAGTTTTTTCTCAAGTATGTTGTTTCTCATCCCGCGGTAAGCTGTGCTATCCCGGCAACAACAAAGGTAAAACATTTGCTGGATAATATGAGTGCTCAGTTCGGTCGTTTGCCCGATGTTAAAATGCGTAAGGAAATGATTCGCTATTTTAAATCAGTTTAATAAAGCGGCTTACATATCGACATTATGATAAACATTTTGCACGTCATCATTGTCATTTAACATATCAATGAACTTTTCAAACATTTCCACATCATCACCACTAATACTCATGGTTGTTTGCGGAATAAACGTGATGGTATCGACTTCAAATTCTGTATCTTCTCCAAGCAGTTCCGTTAACGCGGTACGTGCCTTGTTATATTCAGTATGAGGTGCAATTACCGTAATTTTACCCTCTTCTGATTCAACGTCAGTCACATCAACATCGGCTTCCAGCATGGCTTCAAGAATGTCATCTTCATTGTCACCATCAAATACAAAGACCGCGGCATGATCAAACATGTGCGCCACAGTGCCCTGGGTACCAATTTTTGCTTTGCATTTATTGAAACAGAGACGTACGTCGTTAAAGGTCCGGGTATTGTTATCGGTCAGGCAATCCACAATAATATTACAGCCACCGGGACCGAAACCTTCATATCGCGCAGGGACAAAATCCTCACCACCACTGCCTTCTGCTTTTTTAATCGCTTTTTCGATTACATGGGCAGGAACCTGGTCTTTTTTTGCATTGTCGATTAAACGACGTAATGACAGGTTACCATTAGGATCAGTACCACCGTTTTTTGCCACCACGTAAATCTCGCGGCCATATTTTGAATAGACTTTAGCCTTCATATCCGAGGTTTTGGCCATTGATTCTTTACGGTTTTGGTATGCTCTTCCCATGATCTGGTCTCTAAAAGTAGTTAAAACGAGGTTGAATCATGAATTTTACTAAAGTGTCGAAGGAACGTCCAAACAAATTCGGTGTCATTTATGCCGAAGAATATTTATTCATACTAAAGTAGATACCGCATATATATAAAGAGTGGCATAATAAAAGTCATTACCTGGCCTGCTTCTTGATTTAATACTAGTTGGTTTAAAAATAGTCACTTTAAAAAGAAAACATATGATCGCAAGGTTTATTGAATTTTTTGTTAATCGTCACCTGCTGACCAACATGATATTTGTCTCCGTAATCCTGGGGGGACTGGTATCCTGGCAAGAAATTAAGAAAGAAGAGCGTCCAGATGTCACTTATGACATGGTCCGGATAAGTGCAATCTACCCCGGGGCGACAGCAGAAGAAGTGGAGCATTTTGTTACCCGCGAGCTTGAGGAAGAGCTCAAAGCGGTCGATGGTGTCTTCCGTATCTACAGCAATGTCAGCCGTGGCACGACAAATATCACTATTGAACTTGAAAATGGATTAAATGACAAAAATGAAGCTATTACCGAAATTCGTAATGCCGTTTTAGCCACCCAGCTTCCACCTGAAGTGCGCGAAAAGCCCACTGTCCGGGTATTTAAAAGTTCAAAGAAAGCAATTATTGATATTGCCCTGATCCATACCAAGGCACACTTGCTCTCGACACCGCAGCGCCAGGAACTTCAGCGCTACGCTACGGCGCTCGAATTACAGCTCACCAATTTACCGCAAATTAACAGCATTAACCGCTCTGGTTATTTACAGGAAGAACTCCAGGTTAACACCATTCCGAAAAAACTGGTGCATTACCAGATCCCGCTGAGTACGGTAATGGAAGAGATCACCAAGAATCACATTCGTCAGCCTGCCGGTCATATTGAAATTAAAGATGAACCCAGCGTTACCATTAATGCACAACTTGATAGTGTCAAAAAACTTAACAAGCTTTATGTCCAGGCAGGCTTTTTAGGTAAAGCGGTTGAGCTTAAATCAATCGCCGAAGTCAGAACAGATTTTCGCCGTGAAAAGCAGATCACAAAAGTAAATGGACATGAGTCCATTATGTTTAACGTGGTAAAAAACGGTTCATTTGGAATTTTAGAATCACTGGATGCCGTGCAAAAAGTGGTTGATGGTTTCAAAGAAAACAACTTACGTAATTCTGATATTCAATTAGTAATTCTTGACGACGAATCTTACGAAGTCCGTAACCGGCTCGGTATCATTTCAACTAATGGCGCAATCGGCTTCACATTAATTTTAATTACCCTGTTTCTCTTTTTAAACAAACGTGCAGGTGTCTGGGTTGCAATGGGTATTCCCTTTACCGTTTGTTTAACTCTCATTATTACAACCATGATGGGTTACACTATTAATAATGTCACCCTGGCTGCGGTGATTATTGTTATGGGGATCGTTGTCGATGATGCTATTGTCGTCGCGGAGAACGTGGCCCGTTTTAGAAAACGAGGACTCAGTTCGCAGGACGCGGCTGTTCAGGGTACGGCGCAGGTCTTTATGCCAGTAGTGGCAAGTATAGCCACGACCTGTGTTGCCTTTGTCCCGTTATTTTATTTTTCAGGTCGTTTCGGATCATTTGTAAGTTTCATTCCTCCCATTGTATTTCTTATGTTGCTTGCCAGCTTAATAGAATCACTGGTTGTGTTACCAGGACATTTACATATTCACTCACCCAAACTATTCCGGGGTAATAAACCTGAGAAACCGGTTAAGCCGCACTGGTTTGATAATATAGAAGTGTATTATGGAAACATATTAATTCACTTATTAAAGTATAAATACTTAATCTTTGCTGTCTTTATTGCTTTGCTAGTAGGTTCTGTATTCCTGGCTAAACAAACGATGAGTTTTGTGCTATTCCCTCATACTGAAACCCGTGAAATCGTTTTCCTCGGTGTCGCAGATAAAAAAGCCAATCGTTATGATACGGCCATGGTCAGTAAAAAAATTGAAGACATTATCGCCCCCTATATTGGTAAAGAAGTGGTTGGCTTCCGTACTGAAATCGCAAAAAGTCGTCATGGTGGTGTCGCCAGGGAAAATCGTTTTCGTATGATTGTTGAAATTGTCCCCAAAGATGATCGTGAGCGTTCAGCAGATGACCTTGTTAAATTATGGAAACCACGGGCAGATAAAGTAGAAGGCCTGACACGGCTTATTATTCAAAAAAGTCGCTACGGCCAATCGTCCGGCAGTGCTGTAGATGTATTAATACAGGAAAATAATGATGAGCTTCGTAATAAGGCAGCTGAAGCCATCGAAGCTGCGATGAACAATCACCCGGCACTTAAAAATGCAGAAACGGATCAACCATTAACATTACCTGAATACAAAATTGATATTCTGCGAGAGAAAGCTAAACGTCTTTCAATCAGCCCGGTAGATATCGCGACGACCTTCCGTGCTTCACTTGAAGGCAATATTCTCTATGAGTTACCTAAAGGTAGTGAACATATTGATGTTCGTGTGTCGGTAATTGACAGTGCACAAAGAAATATAAACGACATCCTGACTATACCGGTTGAAAATAAAGGCAATTACCTGGCCCCACTAGGTGACTTTGTTACTATTAAAAAAGGACAAGCCCCTATTTCTATTACACGTCGTGATACAAGGCGAGCGACCACGGTCTATGCTGATTTAAATACGGATACAATGCAAACACCGTTACAAATCGCTGAAGATTTAGAAAATACTGTATTCAAAGAGATTATAAGCAAGCAACCTACTACCAGCTTAAGTTTTGATGGTGAAGTAGCTGACACACGCGAATCAAGAAATGATTTACGAAATGCCGTCATCATGGTGGTATTTTTAATATTTGCGATACTTGTGATTTTGTTTAACTCAATCTCACGTCCCATTATCATCATGCTCGCCATACCTTTTGGCATGGTCGGCGTTATCGTTGCCTTCTGGGCGCATGGCCAGACATTGTTTGGTTTCTTTGCCGCAATCGGCGCGCTGGGTATGGCCGGTGTCGTAATTAATGATGCCATCATTATGCTGACTAAACTTGATAATGAATATGACGATCCTTCTGAAAAGAGTTTGCCAGGTAAAGCTCAGCGCAATGAACGAATTGCACGCATCGCACAAACACGTCTTAAAGCCGTAATACTTACCACGCTAACGACTGTAGTAGGTGTTTTGCCAACAGCTTATGGTATAGCAGGCTTTGATTCCATGCTTTCGGAAATGATGCTGGCGATGGCATGGGGATTATTATTTGGTTCGATTATTACGCTATTGTTAATACCGTGCATGTATAGCTTTATCCAGGACATGCAGCAACGCTATCACACCGTGATTGATTAATAGCTTATTTTACGGACTCAACACCACGACAATTTGGATACTGGGAACAGCCCCAAAATTTATTACCGGCATTCCTGCCTTTTTTCGCGGTGCGTTTTATCATTTCACTGCCACAAAGCGGACACCCTGGCGCAACCTCTTCGGCTTCTAATTTTTTTTCTTCTTTTGCTGCCTCAATTTGTTCTTCAAATGTCGCATTTTTTTCTTCTTTTGACGCACTTAAAACATCTATCATTTCTGACAAATCTACACCGTTAATAAGCATCAATGCTTTACCTAAAGAATAATCAAGTGCTTCCGTGGTAAAAATACCCGAGGTAATTACAATTCCGTGACGCGCAGATTCGTCATCCATTGCATTATATAAATCTTCAACCGCATTAACATCAACATGATGTTCCCGCCAGTGTCGATACTGAACAAGGGTGATTTCATCATTCACTTCTAAAACAACATCAACCGCGTGATCATCCTTGTCACGTTTTTCAGATACAGCATAACCTCTTTCCTTAAAGATCAACGCAACCAGTTTTTCGAACTCAGCATCATTCAACTCTTTCATATAATCAAATGCATGATTTGAAACAGGCTGATTAAACCCTTTCCCTGGCTTCATATACTTATGCGCAGGTGAACGCGAGGTGATCAACTTCGGTAAGTTTGTGACCGTTTCAATGACTGCTTTAAAAATTGATTTATGTTTCTTTGGCATATTAATTTTTTAATAACTTTATATAACAAAAAGGCCGAATAACCGGCCTTTTGTATTTCAATCCCTTGCTGTTTGCATCACCGCTTAGTTTAATGCATCAATAACTGTATTTAAGGTTTCACTTGCACGCATGACTTTCGATGCCAACTCCTGGGTTGGGCGATAGTAACCACCAAGGTCAACACTTTTTCCCTGAACAGCATTTAACTCATCAACAATTTTACTTTCATTACTCGTTAACGCTTGAGCAACGGGTGTAAATACTGCTTTAAGTTCAGCATTTTCATTTTGTTCGGCTAAAGCCTGGGCCCAGTACATCGCCAGGTAAAAGTGACTGCCACGCGTATCAAGCTCACCGACTTTGCGTGATGGTGATTTATTGTTATTTAAAAACTGGCTATTCGCTTTATCCAGTGCGGCTGCCAGCACCTTAGCTTTTTCACTGTTTGTTTTTTGTGCCAGGTCTTCAATCGACACCGCTAAAGCCAGGAACTCACCCAGCGAATCCCAGCGTAAGTGGTTTTCTGTTAAAACTTGTTCAACATGCTTGGGCGCTGAGCCACCCGCACCTGTTTCAAATAAGCCACCACCGGAAAGTAACGGTACTATTGATAACATTTTCGCGCTGGTTCCCAGTTCAAGTATGGGAAATAAATCGGTTAAGTAATCACGCAGCACATTACCTGTTACTGAAATCGTATTCTCACCAGCTTTTACACGTTCTAAAGTGTATAAGGTCGCATCGAACGGTGACATAATACGGATATCCAGGCCGTCGGTATCATGATCTTTTAAGTACTTTTCAACTTTAGCAATTAGTTTTGCATCATGTGCCCGCTTATCATCTAGCCAGAAGATAGCAGGTTGCCCGGTTAAGCGTGCACGGGTAACGGCAAGTTTAACCCAGTCCCGAACAGGTAAATCTTTGGTCTGGCACATACGCCAGATATCACCCTTTTCAACACTGTGTTCAAGTAACGTGGTACCTGATGCATCGGTGACTTTTACTTTACCATTAGCCGGGATTTCAAAGGTCTTATCATGCGAACCGTACTCTTCCGCTTTTTGCGCCATTAAGCCAACATTGCTGACATTACCCATGGTGGTGACATCAAAGGCCCCGTTTTCGATACAGAAGTCGATCGTTGCCTGGTAAATACCAGCATAGTTGCGATCAGGAATCATCGCCTTTGTGTCATGTAACTGACCATCAGTGCCCCACATCTTGCCACCGGCGCGAATTGCTGCCGGCATCGAAGCATCAATAATGACATCACTCGGAACATGTAAATTGGTAATGCCTTTATCAGAGTTCACCATCGCAAGTTCAGGACGTGTTTTATAAACTGCATTGATATCAGCTTCTATTTCTTTACGCTCAGTATCAGGTAGCTCAGCAATCTTTGCGTAAACATCCCCCAAACCATTTCGGGTATCAACACCCAGCTTTTCAAAGGTGGAAGCGTACTTCTCAAACACATCACTAAAATAAACATTCACCGCATGACCAAAAATAATGGGATCTGACACCTTCATCATGGTGGCTTTCATGTGCAATGAAAGTAACACTTCTTCATCTTTGGCATCCTCCATCGCACCTTCAAAAAAATCACACAAGGCATTCACGCTCATCACGGAAGCATCAATAATCTCTCCGGCTAATACTGGCGTTTTTTCTTTTAGCACAGTCACCTGGCCATCATCGGCTACAAGTTCAATCTTCACATCACCCGCTGTTTCAATCACAGTAGATTGTTCACTGGAATAAAAATCACCACCGGGCATGGACGCAACATGTGATTTAGAATCCTTACTCCACTCCCCCATTGAATGAGGATGTTTTTGTGCATATTCTTTAACCGGTCCGGCAACCCGGCGATCGGAATTACCTTCACGTAATACCGGGTTAACGGCACTACCCAGCACCCTGGCATAACGTGCTTTTATCTCTTTTTCTGCCTCATTCGCAGGCTCTTCAGGATAATCAGGAATATCATAACCTTTTGATTTAAGCTCTTTAATTGCCGCTTTTAATTGCGGTAACGAGGCACTGATATTGGGAAGTTTAATAATATTTGCATCGGGTGTTTTGGCCAGTTCACCCAGCTCTGCCAGGGCATCCACTTCCTTTTGAGCAGCATCAAGGTTTTCTGGAAAATTAGCCAGAATACGTGATGCCAGTGAAATATCTCTTGTTTCAACATCAATATGAGCCGCGCTGGTAAAGGCCTGAACGATAGGCAAAAAAGACTGGGTCGCTAAAGCTGGCGCTTCATCTGTAATGGTGTAGAAAATTTTCGAACTGGACATTATTAAACTCACTAGTAAGTTAAAAAGGCGGGATATCCCCACAAGATTGTCTATTATATTTCAGATTAAAGCGAAGTCATAATGGAGATTAATTATTCGCAGACAGGCACTTTTGGGCCTGGTCATAGCTCAAGCCCTGTATCCCACTTAAGACCATCGACTGTTTTAACGAATTCGCCAGGGCTGAGGCAAATACTCGCTGGTAGAACGGTAATCCTTCTAGATAAAACGGAAGATTCTGGTCCACCGATTCTGCAGACTGCATCGCCTGTTCAAACTCGACCTGCCTGTTTTTGATATAGTCCATGAGGACTTTGTTATTCACCGCAACAGGATCAAGTAATAAAGACCATGTGATATCGGGTTGTAAAACACACTCCCCGACAAACAGTCCGAAAACATCGTTACCCCACTCCTGCGGGGATATTAAGGATAACTGGAAATGATTGGCTCTCTGATATAACCAGTACGACTTGCCTGCCACGGGTTTGAATTGAAACTGGCTGTGCAAAACAAACATCGAGGTGAACAGCTCACTACTAACCTGGTTTATCTGTTTTGCAACAGCAGGTACAAGCGTACGGCTATTAACCAGGCTTTCTAATACGGGAGCTAAACCTTTACCCTGCGGGTTGGGATTCTTTTTCAAACAATCTCGCCTTCTCGTACACGCTGGCAATACGTTTTGGGCTGTGGATTTTCCACTGCATCTGCAATAGCATCAACTACGACACCAAATTCTTCGGGTGAAATAACACTGACAATCCTGTTAAGCAAGGCAGAGTCTATATCCGCATATGAAATTGTTCCATCTTTAAGCGTTACAATAATACCCGCCATATTGTAGCCATCATGATTTTGTTTTTCTTCTTCATTGACGATATCCTGGTTCATATCCATGAATTCCTCGTACTTATCATCAATGGCATCAAGTATATCTTCCTTCAGGTTTTCAGGAACCTGGATGACATAGCTATCTTCATCTATTTTTGTTTCGTAAGAAATATTATTCGCTTTTAACCAGCTAATAAATAACTCGAATGGCTTTTCATTAAACAGGATGTAATCAAGCATAGCGACTCCCTCCCCCACGACATCACCGTTGATGAGAATAATGAATATATACAGCTTGTATGAGCTTACATCGTATCGCCACTTGAAAATTTACACAATATTAGCCACAGCTAATAAAATAAATATATATTATCTACCTATAAAAACAGCCCCTGGTTTATGAAATGGGGTGAAAAGTTAAAAGGAAGTGGAAAATAACAGGCGCTTGAATCGTGCCAATAAGGCTTAGCTTCAGAAGAGCGGCGTGTACGACAAGATCTTGTTGAGATACTTATTTAGCAGTGTAGTCGGCAAAAGCTTGCTCAAGTCCATCACCAACTGTCCTTGCCAGGTAACGTGGGGTGCGTCCATGATGATTCTCATGGTTAGGGTTGGCCTTTGCATTAAGTAACGCGTTGACGGCCTGGCAGTTTCCATTTTTCACATTCATGGCCGCCGTCCAGAGTGGACCATTACCCTGCTTATCATGAATATTTGGATCAGCCTTATATTCAAGCAGTAATTCTATCGTTTTATAATGATTGTTTTGTGATGCGAAATGTAATGCTGTCCAGCCTATGTCATCCTGGGCGTTAATATCTATACCTTCATCTAGCAATTTTTTTACCGTTGCTACAACACCATTATTAGCCGCATAATGAAGTTTTGTACGTCCTAAATCATCGACAGCATCACGTGGATTTTCACTTTGAATTCTTCCAAGCATTATATTCTCAGCCCGCTATACAAACGAACAACAGGTTTTGTATCAACTCCATGGTGGGACTACCTTCTTTTTATGAAAGCCGGCTATGTGAAAAAAATCATCGCTAAGGGAGGGGGGAGACGAACCACGATGATGTTTCGCTTTCAACTAAGTAAAAGTATATATGAAATTTGCCCATTTAGATGTAGTAGAAAATAAGAAAACTACAGAAATTTATAATTTCTTTTGCTTTAACTCAGGCATTATCCTTGCTGCAATAAGGCAGACTTTACTACAGCAAATCAGGGGGGGGGGTAAGAAAGGGCTTAAACTCTACCTGGTTAACTTGTAACCTTTTGAATAAACTCAGAAATCGCTTGTTCTGCCTGTTCCTTGCTTATAAATGGCCCCTGGTCTTGCCCTTCTCGCGTGCTGAAATACCATGCAGAGCCGCTTGAAAATAAGCGATTAGCACGAAAACGAGCCTGTGTCGCACTCTCCCCTTTGCGTGGAGAAACAAGATTATTGCTTGCATTCTGGTTAGTACTTGATGAACCAGAATGAAGCTCTTTGCCCAACTCGATTTTGCTTAAATTCATACAAGTTACCTGGAAGTCAATAAGCCACATAACCATGGTGTGTCTGTAGATAAACATCCCTGTTTAAGCTTCCATGGATTATGACTTTATAAAAAGTCGTTATATTTTAATTTTTCACGCAAAAATATGATGTGATTTTTAGCACTTTTAAGGAAATATAAAGCTTATTAAGATAAGATTAATGAGGACGAGATTGATATTTCAATAATCAATTTTGAAATCTATGCAAATACGTGTTGATTATGTGTAAGGCATCAAAGTTCCAGATATAAAAAGAAATACACCTAAATTTCTGTAACTATAATAACAAGTAAAACCTGATTTTTTATCGCCAGAGTTTAAAAATTCGTATGAGTAAAATTACGCCCGAAACGCTAAGTACCATTGATGTTTTCCAGGATCTAACAGCCAGGGACTACGAGTCACTTGCTGAAATTCTCAAAGCACAAAGTTACCTGGCCAATCAACGTATTATAAACCTTGGGGAACATACCCAGGATGTGTTTTTTGTCTTAAAAGGAACTGTGCGTATCACAACATTTACTTCCAGCGGTAAAGAAGTCACCTTCCAGGATATGAAAACAGGACAAATGTTTGGTGAACTCTCTGCTATTGATGGTGAACCACGCTCGACCAATGCAGTAGCAACGAAAGAAACATTACTTGCCGTAGCCTCGCCCGATACATTTTTCAAAATTTTGCATAAATATCCCAAAATTAATGAATCAGTATTAAAACAACTTACAGGTCTTATTCGCAAGTTAGGTGACCGCATAGTTGAATTCAGCGCCCTGTCAGTTAAAAGCCGGATTCATGCAGAAATTTTAAGACTGGCAAAAAACAACATGATTTCAATAAACATGGCTGAAATCATTCCGTCCCCTACTCACCTTGATATCGCCAACCGAATCAGCACTCACCGCGAAGCGGTATCACGAGAAATCAGCGACTTAACTAAAAGTGGCATTTTAAAAAGAAGTGAAGGTAAGATGATCGTTCAGGACGTAGCAAAGCTCGAAAGTTTGCTTAATAACCAGTCAAAAATTGCCATTTAAAAACAACA
>Ga0207752_1000702_pt1 | contig 15610 bp, 16 predicted proteins | sample Pon2CUnioCityCA_6_FD_187272 | JGI IMG/M metagenome (GOLD analysis project Ga0207752, IMG submission 187272) | Marine sediment microbial community from Union City, CA, USA - Pond 2C Sediment 2 (SPAdes) | ecosystem: Environmental > Aquatic > Marine > Intertidal zone > Salt pond sediment ...
AGCCGAACCTGAGGAGGAAGAAGCCGAAGAGGCAGACGCTTCCGCCGAAGAATCTGCGCCAGCAGAAGCCGCAACAGAAGTCGAACCTGACGAAACGGACGTTGCCGAGGCAACTTCCGATGCTGACGAAGTCAGCGCAGATGCCGCTACTGAGGAGCCTGAAGCAGTCGTCGACGCGGACAGCATTGCCGAAGTGACGCAGGCGATCGCCGATGAGCTGGACTCAGTAGTGGATGAAGTGATGGAAGATGAGCCAGTTGCTGCAGACAGCGAAACAGATGACGCAAATGAAGTGGCGACCGACGAAGTGGAGCCGGTGCCCTAGGGAGCATCGTACTCCTGGTAAGAAAGCCCTGCCGTGCAAACGGCCGGGCTTTTTTTATTTGCCGACTCGCCAGCGCCCGCCCGCTTAAGGTCGCCGCAATACCAGATTATCGAAGGCCACGCGCAGGCCAGTCTGGCCGAAGGTGCCGGCGGAGAGGGCAACGTTGCCCGTGGGATAAGCTCCATCCGCGACTTCTGTCAGCAGAAGATCGTTAAGGTAGAAGGAAAAAGTTCCGCCGTCCGCGCGCAACGCCAGGTGGTTTGTCTGGTTCAGACCCTGCTGTAATGTGGGCGCTTGCTGCCACTCCGGCAACAGCCGGGTCCAGGTACCATCTTCATTGTGCCGTTCCACCATGTAGAGGCCGTTTCCGGTGAGGGCAAAGCGGTAGAACTGTTGGGGCCCGGCTATCCGATAGAGGATGCCAAAAGTGCTATCCACGCTTCCTGCCCATTGGGTGACGTCTACTTCCAGGATAAAGTCGGCGAAAGAGGGGTTTTCCAGAGTTGCATACTGGATGGTGTTGGGGGCATTGATCTCCAGGACCAGGTGCTCTTCCATGACCAGCGCCTGCCCCTGCTCGTCGCCCTCCAGATTCCATTCACCATCCTGTTCAGGTGAAAAGTCGTCGCTATAGAGAACGTCCTCACCTGAGGGGAGGCCACCAGGGAGAGTGGCCGGGTCCTGCCCGCAGGCAGCTAGCAGCAACAGGAGCCCGAGAAATAACAACAGGCCAAGGCGATGCCGGTGCTCCACTACCCACCGCCCATTCACGGGGCAATCACCCGCACGTTGTCGTAGACGACGGTCAGTGTGCCCGGCTCAAAGGTGCTGGCGGCCAGACCTATATCCCCGGTGACAAAGGTAGGATCGTTGACCGTGGCCAGGGGCACGCCGTTGACGGAGAGGGTCAGCTCGTCGCCGATGCAGGATGCGCGGATCTTATTGAGGTTGGTACCCTGGTTGACTGCATCAGAGGGAGCATACTCCCCTTCTTCGTTGAGATAGGTGATCTGGTTGTTTCCGCTCTGATATTTGCCGATAGCGTAATAACCGTCCCCGCTGATCAAGAAGATGTAGAAGTTCTCAGCGCTCTGGTAGCGGCAGATCAAGCCATAGGCATTGTCGAGCGGGCCGTCCAGCAGTGTCGCATCGGCAGTAATGATCACGTCGTCAAAGTTCCGGCCGGGGTTTGTCCACCAGAGCTGTCCCGGCTGGCTGGTGGTAAGGTGGAGGGCTTCTTCCTCGACGGCGGCTTCGGCACCACTGCGGTTGTAGAGGGCCCAACCGCAATCGCGTTCGGCGGCGAAATTGTCATTAAAGAGCGTGCCACCTTCATCGCACGGCTGGGGGCCACCGCTCTGGCAAGCAACCAGGGCCAAGGACAGCAGCAGAAAAAGGAGCAGCGCCCAGACAGGCGCTGCGCGGGCACTCGGAGCATGGGCAGTGCGCATCAGTGAACCCTCTTTTCCTGAGGCCCCTCTCCCTCGTCCAACAGCGCCCGTACCTCGTCCAATTCCTCGCGAATATCTTTTTGTTGGCGAGATGTATAGAAATAGAAAGCCAGCGTTGCCAGCCAAACCACAATGATGAACAGAGCCAATAAGGTCAGATTATCCAACACAGTTTCCGTTTCCTCTTCGCACTTATTATCGATTCGCCGCGCAGCACCGGGTGACGGCACAATGCCCACAGTGTACCTGAAAATGAGGCAACGAGCATCCTCTCAGGCACGCGAATCCCAAAGCGGCTCCGGCACGTCCCGAACGTGGTTCTCGTAACGGGCCATAACAAAGAGCGCGTCAGAGAGGCGGTTGAGGTAGGGAATGGTGAACTCGCCGATTGCTTCCTCGCGGGCCAGGGCAATGACATCACGCTCGGCCCGGCGACAGACGGCCCGGGCCACGTGCAGATGGGCCGCGCCTGGCGCCCCACCGGGCAAGATAAAGTTCTCCAGAGGACCGACAGCCCGGTTAAGCTCGTCGATCAGGTTTTCCAGCTTTTCGACATGGCGCGCCTCAATCTGGGGGACCTGGACCTTCTCCTTATCTTCCTCGCGGAAGGAAAGATCTGAGCCCAGATGGAAAAGCTCATTCTGAATGGGGGGCAATAGCGTCTGCAGCCGGTCCACCAGACCGCCGGCAAGCGCCACGCCCAGCGCGGCGTTTAACTCATCGACGGTGCCATACGCCTGGACGCGCAGGGAGTCCTTGGGAACCCGCTGTCCCCCACTGAGTGAGGTAGTGCCGCTATCCCCTTTACGCGTGTAGATTTTAGTTAAGCGGGGCATGGTTTTCTCCAAAAAAGTGTTTAGTGGTTGGTGGTTGGTGGTAAGTGGTCAGATACGCATTCGAACCCGGGCCGGCTGGCAACGCTAGCCCGGCACGTTGAGGCCGGCGAGGGCATCCTCGACAGTCAACCAGCCCCGGCCGGGAAAGAGCCGGGCTACCTGGGGCGCAAAGCGAGGCAGGGCGTCGAAGACGGCCACGGCCGGCCCTGCCTGGGCCACACGGCCCTCTTCCAGGAAGAGAACGCGGTCCGCCACCAGTGCCACCAATTCTACGTCGTGGGTGACCAGGAGCAAACCCATCCCCTCTGCGCGCCATTGCCGCCACAACGCCACCAGTTCCTGCTTCGCCGCATAATCCAACCCACGCGTGGGCTCGTCCAGCAGTAGCAGTGAAGGATGGGTAACCATGACGGCACCGAGGGCGACCCGCTGGCGCTGGCCGACTGAAAGATCCCGGGGATAACGACCGGCGGACGTCGAGAGGCCGAGACGAGCCAGCAGTGGATCGATCTGCGCTGCATCCGGGGAAAGGCCGTGGTTACGCAAGGTTATGGCCAATTCTTCACGGACCGAGTCCGCGAAGAGCAGATCATCTGGGGTCTGGGGCAGATAGGCCACCTCCTGGGCGATCTCCGCAACGTCCCGGCCGGCGGTCAGGCGCCCGTTAAGCCACACCTCGCCGCGCCCGGCGGGCAAGAGACCGACGATGGTCTTCAACAGCGTCGTCTTGCCCGAACCATTGGCCCCCATTAACGCTACTACTTCTCCCGGATGAACTTCGAAGGAAACCCCACGTATTACCTGCGTCTCTCCGTAAGCGAAGTGGACGTCATGCACGTGGAGGAGGGGCGCCGGGCTGTGACCGTTGCCACCGCCAGATCCATTGGGCCGGCGCCCGGCGGATCCATTTGGGCCGGGCACGGTAGAGTGCCCGTCCAAGGTCAGGAAGCGCCGGGCCTGGGCAAGCGTCTGGGGCAGGGTCTCCCAACCCAGCGAACGGGCAAGCGTGGCCACCGGCGGCAACTGGGGAATCCGGTCGAGGATCTCAGGAACCGGCCCCTCTGCAGCCAATTCGCCGCCCGCCAGCGCCACCACGCGGTCAGCATAGGGGAGGACACGTTCCAGCCGGTGCTCGGTAAGGACGATAGTCAGGTCCAATTCGCGGTTGAGACGGGCCAGCGCTTCCAGCAAATCCGCAGCCGCCTCCGGGTCGAGCTGGCTTGTCGGTTCATCCAACACCAGCACTCGAGGGCGCAAGGCCAGGGCGGTCGCGATGGCCACCCGTTGCCGCTCGCCGCCGGAGAGGGTGCTCAGACGCCGGTCGCGCAGCGGACGCAAATCCAGCAAAGCCAGAACCTCGTCCACCCGCTCCCGCATTTCCGCCAGGGGTACAGCCGCGTTTTCCAGACCGAAAGCGATCTCGGCTTCGACCCTTTCCAGCACGGCCTGGGCCTCCGGGTTCTGGAAAACGGTGCCCACCACCCGGCTAAGGACGCGCGGCCCTTCATGCAGCGGATCATGGCCATCTACGCGAATCTGGCCCGAGACGCGCCCCCCGCTGAAGTGGGGAACGAGTCCGCTCAGGGCCCGGAGGAGGGTGGACTTACCGGCGCCGGAGGTACCGGTCACCAGGACAAAGGAGCCTTCTGCAATCTGCAAAGAAACGTCATGCAAAGCAGGCGTTTCTCGTCCAGGGTAGGTGTAGGAGAAGTGAGAGAATTCAATCATAAGCAGGGCCCTCTACGTTCGGGCGTGTGGCACCGGTGCTAAGAATGGCCGGGAGCGTGAACAGGAGCAACACAAGGCCAATTACCGGGTCAAAGGGCGGGAGGTGTATCAGCGGATAGGGCGTATAACCCAGAGTATCCTGGGCGAGGAATGGCCAGGGAACGAAGACCACCAGCAGGGGCACCAGGGCAGCCACTGACAGCAACGTGTCCTGTCGCGTCCACGGCCGGGGACGGTAACGTGTATGGATCACCCGCCGGCCGTTACGCCACAGCAGCACACCGAGCAGCAGCCCGCCACTCCCTAACAGCGACCAACCAAGCAGGTCGTACCAGAAAGCAAGCAACCAGCCGGCCAGCAGGAGCAGCAGGCCCAGAACCAATCCGATTAGCATGCGCGGGCTCTGCTCCCGGCCGGCGGTCGCGCCATAACCGCGGGCGACCATCGCTTCGGCCACGCTCATCGCCCGCTCCAGGCCGCCGACCAGCAGGGGAATTATCACCGGGCGCCAGTCGCGCAGACCACGCAGCCGGTGACCGCGGATCGCCTGCGCTTCTCGGATCCGTTCCAGATGGCGGGCCGTCTCCGGCACGTAGGTGATGGCGATGAGCACCACCACGCCCAGGTCGTGGAATGCGCGCGGGGTCAGGCGCACGAGTTCGCCGGGGGAGACCACCCGGTTGAAGGTAACGAACAGAAAGAGAAGGGCGAGCAAAATGAGGCCGGTTTCCAGACCGTAAGCCATCCCCTCTACGGTGATCGGCCCGCCGATAAGGGGCCAGGTTGCGGGCAACGCGAAGAGAACGGTCCGGCCACTGTGGACGAAGAGACCGTTGAAAAGCGTGGCAAAGAAGAGAACGGTCACGGCAATTCGGCCCAGGGGCAGGTCCAGACCGGCGTCTGGCCGGCCACAGGCGACATCTACCACGCGCGCGATCAGGAGCAAGATCACGGTGTAAAGGGGATTGCGGATGGTCATGGCCAGCGCTGCCGCAGCCAGCACCCAGACAAGCCAGGCGCGGGCATCCAGGTGACAGTTACCCTTCTCCATACGCCTCCTTTGTCACGACGGTAAAGTGGAAACGATCCCGGAAACGGGCGAGGGCCCGAATAGCCGGGCGACCCAAGACCAGCATGAGGGCACCATTGCCCGCGGCTCTAACCACGTCCCAGAGAAACGAGGTGGTCCCGTAAAACGCTGTGTAGTGGGCGAGGGCGGTGCGCACTCCGGCGCCAGGCTGCCAGGCCATGCCACTCTCGCCGACGAAAAAGGGCCAGAAGTAAAGGTTGGTGATCACGCCGAAAAGCATTCCCCAGACCACGCTGAAGAGGACCAGGAGCGTCAATTCCAGCCGGGGCCGGTGCTGGAGATTGGGCAGCCACCCGGCCGTGAAGCCGACCCAGGCGGCGACGAACATCTGGTAAGGCAACCAGGGGCCGAGCCCACCGGTTAGTAAGGCAGATACCAGCAGGGTAAGGGCGCCCATGAGAAAACCAAAACGGGCGCCAAAAACGTAACCCGCAAGGATAATGGGGGCAAAGATAGGTGAGAACCCGCCAGGTCCGGGGATGGCCGTCTCCATGAAACGAAGTACAGAGGTAAGGGCCACAAGGACCCCCAGCGCGGCTATGACTTTGGCGCTTACCACCTCACCCTGCATCTCAACCAGTAACGCTACCAGGCAGAGCGCGAGGAGCACGGTGGTCAGCAACGGAGCTTCCGCCAGATAGGCAGCGTCTCCGTCAGCCACAGGTAACCGGGGCAGGAGGAAGGGGTAGACGAAAGCGGCCACGCCGATGAGGGCACTGAGGAGGTAAATCAGACCAGACAGGGTACGTCTCATGCCGTCCCCTCCCGGCGCTGGAGCCACCAGAGGAAAGCACCCAGTCCCACAACGATCAGGGCGAAAAGCCCGTAGAGCCAGCCGGCTGTGCCTGATCCGGCGTCCGGCGACTGGGCAGATAGCGCGGTCGTCGCCGTAGCAGCGTTGGCCGGGGCAGCCAATGAGGGGACCGGCCCGGCGGGCGTGGGCAACGCTTCCGCCACTGCCGGCGCTTCGGAGTCCTCAGCCGTATCGCCGGGGCCACACACATCGGCAAAGGAGAGAGACGGCGGCGCAATCGCCTCGGTAACCGATCCGGGCCCCCAGGACCAGCCTTCGACGGCACCCGGTTGCACCATGTAGGTTGATGCGCCGACGACGGCATATTGCCACTCGCCATCTTGTTGGTGCCAGTATGACCAGTAGACACACGGATCCCCTTTGCACTGGCAGAAGCAGTTTCCGGCCGGACAACCGACCCCGTCGAGACGGCAGACGGTAACACCCAGGCCGGCATCGCTGATCTCCACTTCCCGGCCGGCCCGCTGCAACAATTCAAAACCGCTGATTCCTGGCTCGGAGAAGGCGACACAGTAGGTGTCCACCTGTTCCTCGCCGGAGCGGATCACCAGCGCAGCCTGGTTCTCGCTGCCGCTCTGGGCCGGCGGCTGTGCGGCAACCACGGCTACCGCCGGCACCAGCAGCAGAAGAAGCACGGAAAACAGCAGGCGCAAGCGTTCGGGCATCATCCCTCTCGCACGTAGACATAGATCGCCGTGCCAATGACAAGGAAAGCGGCTGCAGCCAGCAAGATCCAGGCCATGGCCGGGTCAGTTCCTTCTACCTCTTCTATATCCTCCGCCACGTCCTCCACCCCGGCGCCGGTCAGATCCGGTTCCGGCGTGGGCGCCGGCGTTTGCGTCACAACGCTGACGGCCGTCTCAGTCGGTGCCGGTGTGGCCGACGGTTCGGGTTCAGGGGTGGCAGTTGGGAGGGGCGTGGCCGCCGGCGCCGGTGTTTCAGTGGCCGTTGCGGCAACCGCCTCCTCCGTGGCTACATCATCAGCCATGGCACTGACGGTGCCCCAGGCCGGATTCTGCGCCAGCAGGAGGATGGCATCGGTGGTGGCGAAGGGATCATCGCCGGGGCCGAAGAGGTTTGGCCAGCAACCATTGTCGCCTTGCTGGGCCAGGAGCCGGTCAGCACCGGAATAGAGGGTGCCACTGACCACCTGGCTCCAGGTGGGATCAAAGGGATTCTCGCCGGCGGTAACCAGGCCCAGGCCGACTTCGGCGGTGGAGTTGGGGCTGGAGGGGAGGCCGAAGCCCCAGCCACCGTCGACCTGCTGGCTGGCGTGAAGGTGGGCAACGCCGGCAGCGATGGCCTCGATTACCGCTTCCTCATCCAGCCGGCCGAGAACCTGGAGGCTGAGCCCGTTGGCATCCGGCCCGCCCCAGTCGCCCTCAGCCTGGGCATCAAGCAGCCAGGTGACCGCTTCGTTAGCCGGTGCTTCACCGGCAGCGAGCAGGCCAAGCATTGCCTCGGCGTGGGCAGCGGGACCGAAGTTGGTCGCAGCATACTCGCCCGTGGGCGAAAGATAGGCCGTCAAGCTGAGGGGCAGGTTGTAGCCGGTAAAATCTGTGGCGTCGCCGCCGGCCGCCGCGACCCCCTGGATGACGATGCCAACCCGGCCACCGCGCCCCTCTTCCAGGTATGCGGGCGTCAGAGCAGCCAGTGCGTCCAGCGGGGTTGTGCCATTCCGGGTCCAGCGGGGTGCGTCCGGATCGGCACCGGCGGCCACAATGGCCTGGATGGCGCGGGAGGTGCCGCCGGCGTTGGGATCGGTGCCGGCAAATTGCGGCCAGGCGCCGCTGTCCGGGTCTTGCAGGGAAGCAAGACAGGCCAGGCCCCGGCGGGTACCCTCATAACGGCCGGGCAGCGGATACGGTTTGCCGGTCACGGCGGGTAGCGCCTGGACGGTGGTGAAGAAATCGTCGGCGCGGCCATCGCCGAAGTCGGCCTGAAAAGCCCCGCTCTCCCCCTGCCAGGCGAGAAGGGCAGCCAGGGGTGAGACGCCACCGGGGGCCCACTCCCCCTCCCCACTGTAGAAATCCTCGCCGAGAGCGGAGAGAGCCTGGAGGGCGAGCGCCGTGCTGTTGGCGCTTTCAGGAAAGCCGGGGGCATATGCCCAGCCGCCACTCTCTGTCTGAGCGCTCGCCAGGAATTCGCGAGCAGCGATCAAAGCCGGGTCGTCCGGGGCGATATCCGCAGCCAGGAGGGCCTGGATTGCCAGGGCCGTGGCATCGATGTTCCCGTCGGTGCCAAAACCGTCATCCCAGGAACCGGCCAGGTCACCTTCCTGAGCCTGCCGTTCGAGGAGCCAGTTCACCCCTTCCTGAGGTACAGTGGGAGAGACGGCGCTATGGGCCAGCAAGGCCAGGGATTGGTCGAAAGGTGTGGTTGCGTTGTACTGACCGGTCGGTGAGATCTGTTCTGTCAGGCTGATGGCGAAGTTATGATCGACGAAGCTCCGGGGATCCTCTCCGGCAGCCACCAGGGCCAGGATCAGCTTACCGTTAGGGCCCCCACCCCGGGTTGCGTAAGCGGTAACGGCATCCGGGTGGGCAAGCAGGTAAGCGAGGGGGCTTTCAGCCCGGCCGGGGAAAGGGGCGCCGGCGTTATAACCGGCCGCGGCCAGGGCCAGCATGGCATCGACGGTGCCGCCCACGTCCGAGTCTGCATTGCCGGCACCGGTGCTGAAGCTGGCATAACCGCCATCCTCATTCTGATGGGTAAGTACCAGCCACTCAGCCGCGCCCAATGCAGCTTCCTGTTGTGACGCCTCTCCCGGCTGCGCCGCGCTGACGCCAACCTGCAAAAACAGGAAAAGCGCAGACAGCAGTAGCGCTGCCAGTCCCAACCCTGCCGGAATTCCTTTGTTTCTCATGTTCGTCCCTCCATGGTTTGAATGATGAAGTATGCTGGTTGCTGCGGAGGAAGGGTGTGGGGTGAAGCGATATCGCCAATAAAAAAACCCGATGCCGTTTGAGTTAAACGGGACATCGGGTCGAGATTCCTGTTGTCGCTACCAGTTCTCGACCCTTACCCACGCGGGCCGCAACTTGTTCCAGGTGGGCGACCTGACTCAGAAGAACGGTTGCTGGTTGATAGTTGGAAGTTAAATCGACCAACAGTTCCCAACCGTCTTCATTACAGTTGCGGGGACAGTACTGGACTCCTCTCTACCGGCACTTATGCCGGTAGAAAGCCACCAGTTTCGCCATTATGTCCGGCCATCCGGGGCATAGGACACCTGGAGCAAATTCGGTTCACTTTGTAATGTGCAAGGCGAGTGTAGCAGAGGGGATCGACTCCGTCAAGGACTCTTTGTGAAAATGAGCACATAAGAATTATGTAAAATCATTTGACAGATAGATCTCCCCTGTTATAATGGTCAACGTCGTTGCGGGGTAGAGCAGAGGCAGCTCGTCGGGCTCATAACCCGGAGGTCACAGGTTCGAATCCTGTCCCCGCTACTAGAAAACCGCAGTCAGCGCGACTGCGGTTTTTTCGTTTCTCCATTTATCCAGGCCCAAGCTGCGTTATTTACAAGGTGGTTATTGGGCCAATGCTTCCATTTTCCGCGCCAGCTTCAGATCATGTTCGCTCAGCGCTTCGATGGCGTGGGTCAGCAGGTGGACGTGGACTTCGTTCCACGAGTTGCACCAGTCCGGATGGTGATTTAATTTCTCGGCCTCCAGGGCCACGCGCATCATCCAGCCTACCGCTTCGCTGAAGTTTTCGAATTCAAAGGTTTTGTGGAACATGCCGTCCTTGAGGGACCAGCCAGACAACTCTGCCAGCGCCTCTTCAATCTGCTGTTCGCTAAGCTTGTCATATCCATTGGACATTATTTTCCTCCTCTAGGTGGTCTTCGCGCCAAATCCATCCATTATTATAGCAGGTAGGTGGCTACGTGCTTAATGCATGTCAATCCAGGGGCGCGACTCGCTACAGATCCAGGCACCATACCGGCAGTTGCTGGCCGGCCGTTTTAAAGTCAAATTTCTGGTAAAGGCACCGGGAGGCAAAATTGTCCGCCTGGGTATTGAGCGAGACGCGTTGCACGCCCTGCCGCCGGTAGGAATCGAGCGCGGCGATCATCAACGTGCTGCCAATACCAATGCGCTGCACCCGGGGGCTGACCGTGAGGCGCACGAGATGGACAGCATGGCGATGGTCGCTGTCGGCGCTGTATTGGAAGCCGACAATTTCGCCATCGAGCAAGGCCACGTGGAAGCTGCGGGCATTCTGCCAGCCCCGGCGCAAGCTGTCTTCACTGTGGCGCCAGAGAGGGTCAAAAGCCTCGGCCTCAATAGCAGCCAGGCGCGGGAAATCGCCGGCCTGGACCGGCCGGATCTTCACGGCCCGATTTGGTTCAGCCGCTTCGGGGGGATTCACCCCTTCTTTGACGAACGTCTCGACGTGGTTGATCAGCCGGAAACCGGTGGCTTCCACCCAGCCAGGTGGCAACCCTTCTCGGGGCAGCCAGCCAAGTTGGGCTACGCCCTCACGGCGCAGGTAGGGGATGACCCATTCCAGCATCGTTTCGAGTAAGGAACGCGCCTGGCCGGCATGGTACAGGGCAAAGATGCGCACCCAGGCAGCCGGTGGGGGGTCAGCGCCGACAGCCAGGCAGGCCCGCAGGTGGCCCGGGCCGGCCGGGTGGCTTTCGGCCGTCTCCACGAGCACGGCACCCGGCGTATCAAGCCAGTCAGCCGGCAGGCGCCAATCGACGTGAAGGTGACGGTATTCTGCCCGGCGCAACAGGCGGTGAAGGACCCGGGTATCGGTGGTCGTCGCCCGCCGCCCGCGGAGGTGAGGCAGGTTTGCTATTTCCATATGGCTATTGTACACTACATAATTATTATGGAAACTCTGTTTTACGCCGTCAACCACCTGCAATAAGGGTGTAGACAGCGTAAGGGGAACGCAAAAAACGCAGATGGGAAATCGTGCGCGTACCTTAGATCAGACTATCGCCGGCATTCAAAAGCGGTTTGGCGAAGGGGCTATCATGCGCCTCGGAGATGCGAGCCATCTGGAGGTCGAGGCAATCCCGACGGGATCCCTGGCCCTGGATATTGCCCTCGGTGTTGGTGGGCTCCCGCGCGGCCGGGTTATAGAAATCTACGGCCCTGAGGCTTCAGGGAAGACAACCCTCTGCCAGCATGTGATTGCCGAAGCCCAAAAGCGGGGCGGTATCTGTGCATTCATCGACATGGAACACGCGCTGGATCCGGCATATGCTGCCCGCTGTGGCGTGGATGTCGACAACCTGTACATCTCCCAGCCGGACACCGGGGAACAGGCACTGGAAATTGCCGATGCCCTGATCCGGTCGGGCACGATGGATGTGGTGGTCGTCGATTCGGTGGCCGCGTTGGTTCCCCGGGCTGAAATCGAAGGTGAAATGGGCGATGCCCATATGGGCCTGCAAGCCCGCCTGATGTCGCAGGCGCTGCGCAAGCTCTCGGGTGTGATCAAGCAAAGCAATACCATCATGGTCTTCACAAACCAGTTACGGATGAAGATCGGGGTAATGTTCGGCAGCCCGGAAACGACCAGTGGTGGCAAAGCATTACGCTTCTATGCCTCTGTGCGTTTGGACATGCGCCGGATACAGTCGCTGAAAGAAAGCGGCACCATCGTCGGCAACCGGACCCGGGTAAAGGTTAAGAAGAATAAGGTTGCTCCCCCTTTTACGGAAGCAGAGTTCGATATCATGTATAATGAAGGTATCTCCCGTAGCGGAGACATTCTCGATCTGGGTGTGGAATGTGGCCTCCTGGAAAAGCGCGGGGCCTATTACCGCCATGGCGAGACCCTGTTAGGCCAGGGTCGGGAAAACGCCAAAGCATATCTCCGGGAGAATCCGGAGCTAGCCAACGAGATCGAGGATGCCGTGCGCAAGGAAGCAGGTTTACCAACCTGGGAAAGAGGAACAGTCATCACAGAATAGAGACGTTCTGGTCGGGTAATTGGCGTTTTACTCCCGGCCGGAATGACAGCTAAATAAGCATTGGCATCAAACACAACGGCTCGTTCTGCCGGCAATCTCTGGTGGAGACGAGTATGATTTCAAGAAAACCAACTAGATTTGTTTATCGTGCGTGACCCGCGCTGCAAACAGGATAGTGACCAGATCGTCAGTGTTGTTTTTGTAGCACGCGCACCGGATAGTTGAGCGGACCGCACCAGAAACGGGATCGCTTTTGCCGGGGAAGAGTGTTTTCTCCCCGATAATCAAACCCTCACCATCTAGTCTGGTCATCATTTAAATTACGTTTGTTCTGATGCCGTGGTATCTGAGCCACGGCATTTTGTATTCATGAATAAGATTACGGCGCTGACAGCGCAGAAGCGAAACAAAGAGCGGGTGAACGTGTACCTGGACGGTAAGTTTGCCTTCGGCCTGGCGGTCGAAGCGGCGGTTGGCCTGCGAGTGGGCCAGACGCTTACTCCCGTTGAGATCGCGGAGCTCCAGGATCGGGATCAATTTGCGCGGGCGAAGGAGAAAGCCTTGCGCTACCTGACATACCGGCCGCGTAGTGAAAGCGAAGTCCGGCGGAATCTGCAGCAAAAAGGGTATGAAGACGACCTGATAACGGGCGTTATTCATTATCTGAAAGAACGGGATCTGCTGGACGACGAAGCTTTTGCCGCCTATTGGGTCGAACAACGCGAGACGTTCAAACCACGGAGCCGTCTGGCCCTGCGCCAGGAATTGCGAGAGAAAGGCGTAGCGCGCCGGGTAATTGACGCGGCTGTCGCCGGCGTAGACGAATATGCGTCAGCCGAACGGGCCGCGGAGAAACGCGCGCGCCGGTGGGAGCACCTGCCCTATGACGAATTTCGGAAGAAGATGGGCGGGTACCTGAAGCGTCGTGGCTTCCGCTACGACGTGACCAAAACAACGATAGAAAAGATCTGGGAGACACATGAACCAGAGCAACCACCAACGGAAAGGAGATAGGAAATGGAAATCGTGATCGGCCTGATTATCGGGCTTCTGATCGGAGGGGCTGCCGGGGCCGGCATTGTCTGGTACATCCAGCAGCCGCGCACCGAGCAGATCTATGAAGAAGCCCACACCAACGCAGAAGCTATCAAACAAAACGCGGAAGTGGAAGCACAGGCGACTCTTGAAGGGGCCCGGCAGGAAGCGAAGGAAACGCGGGCTGAAGCGGAAAAGACAATTGAACGCCGGTACGAAGAGTTGGCCCGCCGGGAAGAGCGATTGGACAGCCGCCAGTCCACCCTCGACAAACAACAAACGCGCCTGGAGCAGCGAGATCAGCGCTTGAATAAACGCCAGAGCCGGCTGGACCGGCGCCAGAACCAGATTGTAGAGCTGGAAAACGCACGGAAAGAAGAGCTGCAAAAGATCGCCAGCCTGACGGAAGAGGAAGCGAAGCAACTGCTCCTGGATGCCGTGGAGGGTGAAGCCCGGCAGGATATGGCGCGTATCATGCGCGAAATTGAAGACGAAGCGCGAGAAAAGGGAGAAGAACGCGCGCGGGAGCTGGTCTCCCTGGCCATCCAACGGGTGGCGAGCGAACACGTCTCGGAGATCACGATTTCGGTGGTGCCTCTGCCCAGTGATGATATGAAGGGGCGTATTATCGGCCGGAATGGGCGCAATATTAAAGCCTTCGAGATGGCAGCCGGGGTCGACGTCGTCGTGGACGACACGCCAGAAGCGGTGACCATTTCCAGCTTTAATCCGACCCGGCGGGAAGTCGCCCGGCGGGCAATGACCAAACTCGTTGCCGATGGGCGCATTCACCCGGCGCGCATCGAAAAGCTGGTCAAAGAACAGGAAGATGAAGTCGAGAAGGTGATCAAGGAAGCGGGTGAAGAAGCCGCTTACGAAGCGAACGTGCACGGGCTACATCCAGAGATATTAAAGATGTTGGGCCGTCTCAAGTTCCGCACCTCGTACGGCCAGAACCAGCTTCACCATTCGGTGGAAGCAGCCAAGATCGCAGCCGTGCTTGCCTCCGAACTGGGAGCCAATGTGGAAGTTGCCAAGAAAGGGGCGCTCCTGCACGATCTGGGCAAGGCGATGGATCACGAGCAGGAAGGGACCCACGCCATGCTGGGCGCGGAATTTGCCAAGCGTTTTAAGGTTCCGGACGCAGTTGTCAACTGCATCGCCTCTCATCACCACGAGGTGGATCAGGAATCGGTTGAGGCGATTATCGTAGAAGCGGCAGACGCCATCTCTGGCGCCCGGCCGGGAGCCCGCCGTGAAAGCCTGGAAAACTATATCAAGCGGGTGCGGACATTGGAGGATATCGCCCAGACCTTCGACGGCGTGGAAACCGCCTACGCGCTGCAGGCCGGGCGAGAGATCCGGATCCTGGTGAAACCAGATTCCATCGACGATCTCGGCGCCATGCGTCTCTCCAAAGACATTTCGAAGACGATTGAAGATAGCATGCAGTATCCGGGCCAGATTCAGGTAACCGTGATCCGGGAAACGCGTGCTATCGGGTTTGCCAAATAGGTGTCAGGTGGCAGGCGTCGGGTAAAATAGAGCGGAATTTACCTGACGCCAATTCACCTGCAATTCGCAACAGGAGGTAAAGAGCGATGCGTACCCCAATCATTGCCGGCAACTGGAAGATGCACATGACGCCGGCAGAAGCTGTGGCCTTTGTACAACAGATCAAGGAGCAACTGGAGGCGGTTGAGGGGGTAGAGGCTGTGGTCTGCCCGCCGTCTATTGACATTCCGGCCGTGGCCGAGCTCCTCAAGGGCAGTAAAGTGGGTGTGGGCGCCCAGACGATGCATTATGAAGAAAGCGGCGCCTTTACCGGCGAGCTGGCACCGTCGATGATCACGCCCTTTTGCCAGTATGTGATTCTCGGCCACTCCGAACGCCGCGCCTATTACTGCGAGACGGACGAAGCGGTTAACAAGAAAGTGAAAGCGGCGCTGGCCCATGGGCTGACGCCAATTGTGTGTGTGGGAGAAAGCCTGGAGCAAAATGAAGCGGGCGAAACGCATGACTTCGTCAGCAACCAGGTCGAAGAGGCGCTGGAAGGGCTGGAAGAGGACGATGTAGAGAAGTGCATTATCGCCTACGAACCGATCTGGGCCATCGGCACGGGCAAAGCGGCCAGCCCCGAGGAAGCAAACCAGATCATTGGCGAGACGGTGCGCGCCACCATCGCCGAGCTCTACGGCGACGCCACGGCCGAAAAAGTGCGTATCCAATACGGAGGCAGCACGAAGCCCGCCAATATTGAAGCGTTCATGGCCCAGCCGGAGATTGACGGAGCACTGGTCGGAGGTGCCAGCCTGAAACCAGGTTTCGCGGAAATGCTTGAAAAGACGGCTGCGCTGGAACAGGCGTAAGCGGTTAACTCCAGACAGGCA